>Ga0206130_10001907_pt1 | contig 29937 bp, 28 predicted proteins | sample Helgoland_Spring_9_FD_148637 | JGI IMG/M metagenome (GOLD analysis project Ga0206130, IMG submission 148637) | Pelagic subsurface seawater microbial communities from Kabeltonne, Helgoland, North Sea - Helgoland_Spring_Bloom_20160512_1 | ecosystem: Environmental > Aquatic > Marine > Epipelagic ...
CAGATATGTCCCCTTATCGATTCATTAAATGGATCGCCGAGGAAGAAACTATTCTAATGTTTGGAGACGGTTCTCAATCCCGTGATTTTACTTATGTGGATGATATAGCTAGGGGAACCATTGCTGCGATACAGGATGTTGGATATGAAATAATCAATCTAGGAGGTGGCAGAAATCCTGTTTCCCTAAACACCATTATTTCCAAGCTCGAAGAGCTACTGGGTAGAAAAGCAATGATTGATCACAAGCCCTTCCATGTGGCCGATCTAATGGAGACTTGGGCAGATATTTCCAAGGCTAAAAATTTATTGGGTTGGGAACCGCAGGTTTCGCTTGAAGAAGGACTCGAAAAGTCCGTTCAATGGTACATTTATAACCAGAACTGGCTCAAAGAAATAATTGTATGACGAATAATGAACAATCTAAAATCGCACTTGTGGGGTGCGGGTACTGGGGCAAAAACCTTTGTCGCAACTTTTTCGCCTTAGATGCCCTTAAATCCGTTGTCGATGCCACGGAGAACGGACAGACCACTGCCCGATCCATTGCTCCTGATGCCGAAATAACTGATAGCTTGGATGATGTGCTGAGGAATGATCATATTCAGGGCGTTGCCCTGGCGACACCTGCAGAGACCCATGCTGACTTAGCGATCCAAGCCATGCAGGCAGGCAAAGATGTCTTTGTCGAAAAACCCATGGCCTTGACCTTAGAAGACGCCGAAAAGATGAAAAAGGTAGCGGAGGAAACAGGACGCATTCTTATGGTCGGTCATCTTCTGGAGTTCCACCCTGCGGTTCTCAAACTTCGAGAAATGATCGCTTCGGGAGAGTTAGGCAAAATTAATTATATATATTCGAACCGTTTGAACTTTGGGAAGGTGCGTACCGAGGAAAATGCCCTTTGGAGTTTCGCTCCCCATGATGTAGCGGTGATTCTTCGTTTGATGGGACACGCACCGGTAGAGGTTTCCGCTTGTGGTGGATCTTACCTGACCAATGGAATTGCAGATACTACTCTGTCCAACCTGAGGTTCGAAAACGAATCCCGGGCTCATATTTTTGTCAGTTGGTTACACCCATTCAAGGAACAGCGTCTTGTGGTTGTGGGAGATAAAAAGATGGCGATCTTCAATGATGTTGCTCCCTCTGGAGAAAAACTTCAACTATACCCACAAAATATTGAGTTCGATGGGCCAATTCCCATTCTCAAAAAAGAAGATGCAGAATTTGTGGAGCATGAAAACACCGAGCCTTTGCGTGAGGAATGCAACCATTTCCTGGATTGCATCCAATCCAGAAACCAACCCCTAACCAATGCCCAATCCGGTATTGATGTATTACAGGTTCTCCATGCCTGCCAGCAAAGCATTGAACGAAATGGAGCACCCGTTTCATTATGAGTAATTCCAGTTCATTAAAAATTCATTCATCTGCAGTCGTGGATGAAGGGGTAGTCATTGGTGACGGCACGGCCATCTGGCATTTTTCGCATGTTTGTGCGGGGGCAGTAATCGGAAACAGCTGTTCGCTCGGTCAAAATGTATTGGTAGCAGACAAAGCATTCCTTGGAAATAATGTAAAGGTACAAAACAATGTAGCAATTTACGGGGGAATAACTGTAGAGGACGATGTCTTCCTCGGACCTTCCTGCGTGCTCACCAATGTGACCAACCCCCGTTCGCAAGTGAGTCGAAAATCACTTTACGAAAAAACTTTGATCAAGCGAGGGGCAACGATAGGAGCCAATGCTACCATAGTCTGTGGAATTACTCTCGGTCGCTACTGCTTTATCGGTGCTGGTGCCGTAGTCACAAAAGATATTTCAGATTATGGGTTGGTATTAGGCAACCCCGGTAAATTGTCTGGTTATATGAGTCGTCACGGTCACAAATTGCAATTTGATGATTCCAACCACGCAATCTGCCCAGAATCGAAGTTCGTGTACGAAAAAGTAGATGATCAGGTACATTGCCTGGATTTGAACGAAGATGAACTTTTGCCCACCGACCTTTCTATTGGATCACAGGATTACGATTCTTTTAAAAGCTAAGTGACTCACCAAAATAAAGACAAAAAAATCAAGAAGCGTTCTTCTTTAAAAGATAAGTGTATTTTACGAGATGGTCATCTAGGTTATGATGAAACAGCTTATCTTCTTAAATCTCCAAAAAATGCTATTCGCTTACTTGAAAGTATTGAGTCGTCGAAAGAAGAAAAAATTATCGAGACTAGCCTTTATGAACTACCTCATAAGTAAACATTTTTACTATTTTAACATTCTAACATGCCTGTAGCCCTTATCACCGGAATTACCGGGCAAGACGGTTCTTATCTTACAGAATTGCTTTTGGAAAAAGGATACTCTGTGCATGGTGTTGTTCGTCGGTCTAGTTCAATGAACCGTTGGCGGGTCGACCACTTGGTCCAAGATGAAAACATTTATGGGAAATCGCTGTTTTTACATTATGCGGATTTGTCCGATGATGCATCCCTCCGCCGAATTTTCTCCAAAGTACATCCCGATGAAGTCTATCACTTGGCAGGCCAAAGCCATGTGGCTTTGAGCTTTGAGATACCTGAGCTTACATCCCATGAAATCGCCAACGCGACGCTCAAACTTTTGGAGATTTGCCGGGATCAGGCAAAATCGCCCAAAATCTACCTGGCGGGCTCCTCAGAAATCTTTGGCCATGCACATGAATCCATTCAGACGGAAGAGACTCAGTTTAATCCGACTTCTCCCTACGGGGTTTGCAAAGCATTCTGCGTGCAAATGGGAAAGGTTTATCGGTCTGGATATGGTATGCATCTATCCAATGGTATTCTCTACAATCACGAATCTCCCCGCCGTGGAGAAAACTTCGTTACCCAAAAAATTGTTCGGGGTGTGGCATCAATCGCCCAAGGAAAGTCAGATGTTTTAGAACTCGGAAATTTAGACATTGAACGAGATTGGGGATATGCACCAGATTATGTTTTGGGCATGTGGATGATGCTCCAACAGGAGCAGGCAGATGATTATATTCTAGCTACTGGAAAAACGCACAAGCTATCCGATTTCCTCCAACTTTCTTTCAAATATTTTGGACTCGATCATCAAAAACATATCCGGATTAACCCGAAGTTTGTTCGCCCGAATGAACCCATTCAACTCTGTGGAGATTCATCCAAGGCCCAAAAAATACTCGGATGGAAACCATCTGTTACATTTGAACAAATAATAAAGAGCATGTGCGAAGCCGCCGAAAAAAAGCAATAAACCTCGATAATCTTCATTTGAAACACTAAGCTAACACTATCAATGTTTAATAAACAAGCCAAACAAGCTCTTACAATGAAGGTGCTCAAAGGACCTAAGCAAATTGAGCGGGAAAAGATTGAGACTATCTGGGACCGGTTTGACCGTTTACAGCGCAGCCTAGCACCCTTACGTAAGGGGGGAAAAATCAAGAAAGGAGTTTATCGTATCCGAAGAATTGACATCGAGAGATCCTGATCAGGGAGATCTTCTTAAAATTTGTAAATCTCTTAACGAGTATGGCGCGAAGTATCTTGTGATTGGTGGCATGGCAATGGTCCTTCACGGATTCAATCGAGGAACTGAAGATATTGATTTACTTGTTGATAAGGTAGCTTCTAATATTTCTCTATTGAAGAAGGCTCTATCTATTCTTCCTGACAATGCTGTAAAAGAGGTTATGAATACTGATATCGAAGAATATGGTGTTGTTCGCGTAGCAGACGAAGTGGTTGTCGATCTTATGGGCAGTGCATGCGGAATCGATTTTAAATCAGCTGAAAGTCAAATTGAGTGGCATGAACTTGAGGGAGTAAAAATACCCTTTGCTTCAGCTGAACTAATGCTCAGAACTAAGCAGACTTTGCGAGAGAAAGATGAAATCGATCGCCTTTATCTTCGAAGAATTCTCGGACAACTTTAACTTATGCAATTCATTGATCTAAAATCCAGACACCAATTAATTGGAGATAAGATCAATGCCCGTATTCAAAAGGTGATGGAGCATGGCCAGTTTATCCTTGGTCCGGAAGTTCGTGAGGTGGAGGAAAAACTTGCTCAATACACCGGTTCTAAGCATTGCATAACTGTATCCAGTGGTACCGATTCCTTGCTTATTGCTTTGATGGCATTGGGCATTGGGGTTGGGGACGAGGTTATCACGGTTCCCTACACTTGGATCTCCACTGCAGAGGTCATTTCACTTCTGGGTGCAAAACCTGTATTTGTTGATATTTGTCCAGATACTTGGAATATGGATGAGGCTCAACTGGAGGCTGCCATTAGTGATAAGACCAAAGCAATTATGCCAGTCTCCATCTACGGTCAAAGCCCGGATATGGATGCCATCAACGAGATTGCAAAAAAATACAACTTACCCGTTATTGAGGATGCCGCACAAAGCTTTGGTGCCACATATAAAGGGAAAAAATCCTGCAATTTATCAACGATTGGGAGTACTTCCTTCTTCCCGTCTAAACCGCTGGGTTGTTATGGAGACGGTGGTGCTCTCTTTACCAATGATGATGAAATGGCCGAAATGTTCCGCTGGATTCGTGTGCATGGGCAAGAACGAAAGCATCACCATCCAATACTGGGAGTGAATGGAAGGTTTGATACAATTCAGGCTGCCATTCTTTTAGAAATTTTGAAAGTCTTCCCCGATGAAGTTCAAAAGCGTCAGAATCTTGGCAAAGCCTACTCAGAAGGTTTAGCCAATATGGAGGGTCTGGAAACTCCGAGAATTGGAGAGCATAACACCTCGGTTTATGCCCAGTATACGATTCTAGCAGAGCAAATAGAGGATATTCAACAATCCCTCAAAGAAAATGATATTCCTTCGGTTTCCTATTATTCTGTGCCTCTTCACCTCCAACCAGTTTTCAAAAACCTTGGACACAAGGATGGAGATTTTCCGGTTGCCGAAAAAGTTGCCAGTCAGTGTTTGAGTCTCCCTATGAGCCCATACCTAACTCAGGAAGACCAAAGACAAGTCATTGACTCGATAGTAACGGATTGATTTTGTTACTTTATTTAATCTTTTAAATTATTATAAAAAAACCAGTTATAATTGGCATTGCTGGAGGTAGTGGTTCTGGTAAAAGTACTTTTGTTGATAACATCGTATCAAACTTAGATTGCAAACAGGTAGCTGTTATAAAACATGATTCGTATTATAAAGATTTAAGCAATGTTTCTGATAAACAAAGAGAAAGAACAAATTTTGATTCTCCGGACGCATTGGAAACAGAGTTATTAATTGAAAATTTATTACAATTAAAACAAGGTAAAAAAGTGCATATCCCTGTTTATGATTATCATAAACATGTTAGACTAAAAGAAACTCTGCTTATTAAACAATGTAAAGTTATAATTGTTGAAGGTATTTTAATCTTTTCTGTCAAAGAACTTAGAGAATTATTTGACTTAAAAATATTTATTGATGTTGATTGTGATATACGTTTTATAAGAAGGTTGAAAAGAGATACAGTACATAGAGGTAGGTCATTAAATTCTGTAGAAAAGCAATATTCACAATCAGTGAAAACAATGCATAAAAAATATGTTGAAAAAACAAAATATTATGCGGATTTAGTATTTTTTGACTCTTTAAATAAAGCAGTATTAAATCTTATAATTATAAAAATTCTAGACATATGTAAAATTGAAGACTGATTTAGGGAAAGCTATTTTAAAAGGTGGTATTATATTAACACTATCTCGATTATTAAATAGATTATTTTCTCTGATAAGAATATTTACGATAGCTCGCTGGATAGGCCCGGAAAGTATGGGGATATTTAGTGTTGCATCTTTAATATTAGCAACAATAGAACAAGTTTCTGCTTCAGGATTTCCTCATTCATTAATACAAAAGCAGGGAGATATCTCTCGGTTTATTCCTCCTGTTCGTACTTTTCAGGCTATAAGGGGTGTTTTTATAGGATTATTACTATTTACTTCTTCATCCTTTATTGCGAATTTCTTTAACAGTCCTGAATCTTCTTCAATTATAAAAATTATTTCTCTTGTACCAATAATTAATGGATTTGAACCTCTTTTTTTTATTCTATCGCAAAAAGAATTAAAATTTGAAAAAATAGTTATTCTTCAAATATCAGCTTCAATAATTGGTTTACTTGTTGGGTTATTTTGTGCATATTTAGATCCTAGCCCTTGGTGCCTTATTTGGTCAGTTCTCAGTGTTTCTTTGTCCACAACAATTGGAGCCCATATACTTTCATCTAGAGCCAATATTGGTTTTACTTTAAATTTTAAACCGCTTATTGAGATTTTACCTTTCGGACTATGGATGCTAGTCATATCTATATCAGCATTAATATATACAAAACTTGGTGATTGGATTATAGGTTCTTTTTTAGATGTTACTTCATTAGCTATTTACCAAATGGCTTTTTTAATTTGTACAATCGCAACTTATGAAATTGGTAGTGTGATTTCTCAGTTATCATTTCCAGTATTTAGCAAAATACAGGATAATATAAACAAATTACAAAATGCTTTTGTAAAATCATTCTGTATAGTTTCGATAATGACTATACCTACTGCTGCGTTATTATCATTTACATCTTATGACATTGTATTAATTTCTCTAGGAAGTGATTGGCTTGATGTTGCACCTCTGATTCCATTTTTATCTATATGGGGAATTTGCAGTTTATTTGCAGGTCCACAAAGCGCTTTATTTAAGGCTATTGGTGAAGTTAAAATATGGGCATTAACGGTAATATTTATGTCATTAATTCTTTTGATAGGAATCATACCTATGGTAAATCTTTACGGAACAAAAGGAGTTTGTATACTTATCGCTGTCGTCGGATTATTTATGCAATTTATAAGATATTATTATATAAGCAATTTTTTGAATCTTTCCTATTTTAATGTAATTAAACATTTAGTTTTACCTATAGTAAGTGTTATTATTACTTTTTCATTTACTCATTATATTATTAATTATTTATTCATCAATTCATTACATTTAAGGTTAATTGTGACGGCGTTTATATTTCTTACAATATACTTTTCAACTACTTTTTTATTAATGATTAAATTTGATCCTTTATTGTATAATGAAATTTTGAAAAGGTTTAAAATTCGTAATGTTTTTATAAATGCAGATTCTTGAAGCATTGTTTATTAGAATTTTTAATTTTGTAAAAATTCTCTTAAAATTTTTTAAATTAAATAAAGTAATTTACTGTTTTGTTTATTCAAAACCGTTTATTAATGAATTTATTTCAAGTTTAAAATATGATGGAATAGAGAATAGAAAAAAAAATGATAAGTATTCACTTACTTCTTTGATGATAAAACAATGTCATGTCCTTGAGAAAGGACTTGCGATGCCTAACACGAGGGCAGGATTTGGAGAAGTAATTGTCGTAAAATTATTTAATAATCTAAACTTGTTTTTATCAAAATATAAAATAGATGAAATGTCATTTATGTGTTTTAATGTTCTTAAAACATATTGTAAATATAATGAAAATCTTGGACATAATATAGATTTAATAACTAAAACATTAACCGATTTAGAAATAAAATATAATATCACCAAATCTGGTAATTCTGATTATGGATATAGACTAATAAACAGAGATTATATCATTAAATTACAAAATTCAAATTTTGCAGAATTTGTAACTTCAAGACACAGTGTAAGAAATTTTGTCGCAAAGCCTGTATCTCCTGAAGTTATTAATGAAGCAATCAAAATTAGTTTAGCCGCACCGTCAGCATGCAATAGGCAAAGCTGGCATGTTCATCATTATAATGGTAAAACTTGTTCGGATCTGTTAAAGATTCAAAACGGTAACAGAGGTTTTGGTCATTTAATAAGTACCATACTTGTTGTTTCATCCGATAGAAGATCTTACAGTGGGAGCAATGAATTAAATTTACCATATGTGGATGGGGGATTATTTGCTATGACACTGATTTATTCACTTCATTATTTAGGATTAGGTACATGTTGTTTAAACTTGTGCTTAAATTGTAATGATAGGAAAAAATTCATTAAAACTGCTAATATAAAGAAAAATGAAACGCTTATTATGATGATAGCTGTTGGTTACATGCCAGAAAAATTTAAAATTACTGATTCTAGAAAAAAAGTTTTCTCTGATATTATTACGCATCATTAAGTTATAAATACATTTATCTAAATGAATTCATTAGTTTTCTATGCTGGTCCTTTCAAACTTAATGAGTTTGGTGCAGTCTCAGTTATAACAAATAATATTTTTACTAACTACAATGAAAAAAACATTGATTGTAGTATTATTGGATTCGGAATTCATAATTCTTTTTCTAAAGAAAAATATAATTTTAATCATTATGATATTTTACCTTTATATTTAAGATCAACAATATTTTATAGAATTCTACGAAAAATAGCTATTAAATATTCAAATATTTTATTTCAAAGATTAAGGATATACTCTGAACAAAAAATGATAATAATTGCAGATAAAATTGCTGCTAAAATTGTAAAAAATATTCTTGAAAAAGATAATAATATAGACTCTGTAATAGGATTAAGTTCAATGTCATTGTCAGTGGGTATCACTACTAAAAAATACGGTAAAAATTTCATTATACACTCACAATGGTGTCACCCAAGTACTCAAAATTCATTGGTTCGTGAAGGATACAATGAATGTTTTTACAATAAACCTTATAATTCAAAAACAAAAATACTTAGACAAAATTTAGAATACGACCTTGCAGATTACATTTGGTGTCCCTCAAAATTTGTGGAAAACTCATTATTAAAAGTAAATATTCCATCCAATAAATTATTTGTTTCATATCTGGGTATAGACGTAAAACATTTCTTCGCTAATAGCATTGTTACGAACGAACAATACTTTACTATTTTATTTGTTGGGAATATTTGTATTCAGAAGGGCATTCATATTTTATTTAATGCTGTAAAGAAGTTAGAAACTACGAAAAGAATTAAAATTATTCTAAATGGTAATCCGGATCACGAGGCTTCCAAATTAATTGATAAATTTCTTTTCGATCAAAGAAATTATAATATAGAGATCGAAGTAAGTTTTGGTGATCCGCGTCGCTTTCTATCAAAATCATCCGTTTTTGTATTACCTTCTTTACACGATGCTTTTGGTATTGTTGTATTAGAAGCAATGGCAGCTGGTTTGCCTGTAATAGTTTCCGATAATGTTGGTGCCAGTGAGTTGATCAAACACAAAAAGAATGGTTATATTTTTCCATCTGGAAATTCTTCATTACTAACTTATTATCTTCAGACTCTTCTTGATGATTCTAAATCTCGTACTTCAATGGGTGAACAATCAAAAAAAATAGCTATTCATTTTGATGTAAAGAAAACTTCATCAAATATACATGATAATCTCCCTTAATATATAATTATAGGAAATAGGCATGAAAATCGGTATAATAACCTTTCATCACTCTAAAAGTTATGGTGCGATTCTCCAATCATATGCTCTTTGTAAAATTTTGAATAATCTAGGCCATGAAGCTGTAATCATTAATTATAAACCATGGAAAATTCTATTTCCTAGAATTGGTTTACATTTACGAACTATTATAAGACCTAAATTGTTATTAATTAATTTGTTCTTTTTAAGACCAGTCTTACGCTGTTTTATACGAAAACATATCCCTCTTAGCAGAAAATCCTATTGGACCCATTTCAGTTTAAAAAGGAAACCTCCAATTTATGACTACTACATAACAGGGAGCGATCAAGTCTGGAATACAACATTATTTTCATATTTCGATACTAATTACATCTTAGACTTTGCAAGACATGAAAATTCTAAATTGATGTCATATGGTGCCAGTTTTGGTCAAGACCAACCTTCAAATATGAAACCCATACTAGCCTCATTGTTAAAAAGAATAAATTATATTTCTGTAAGAGAAAGGCATGGTTTTAATTTAGTAAAAGCTTTAACTGATAAATACTCGAAAGTTGTATGCGATCCCGTTTTTTTACTTAATAGTTACAATGATGTTATTGTTAAGCCTTCTGCTAATTATGATTATATTGCTGTATTTTGTTTAGATAAAACAAGTAATTTTATTTTTCTTGTTGAACAACTTCAAAAACAAACCAATCTTCCAGTTATAAATTTAGGTACTCTTGATCTTGGTTTTGAGGTGAACAAGAAATATATTAACCCTGGCGAATGGTTAGGTTATTTAAAGAATGCAAAATTTGTTATTACTAATAGTTTCCATGGTGTTTCATTTTCGATCATATTTAAAAAGAATTTTTTTGTTTATCCTATAAAAGATCGATTTGTAAGAATCTCGGAGTTGCTAAACTATTTAGGTTTAGAATCTAGAGTTACAGAAAGAAACGATGTTGATAATCATAATCTCGATCTTAGTGATATAAATTATAGTAAAATTGATTTTTTGATTAAAGATAAGGTCAATTACTCCATGGATTTTATAATAAAAAGTATAACTTAATCTAATTATTAATAATTTCATTTATAATTCTTCTAAAATAAGTAATTTATTTGTAAGCCATGAATTAAATATTCTTGTAAAGTTAATTAGAAGCGAACTTATTGAAATTGATGCAATTATAGTTGAAGGCTCTTTTGGTAGGGGCGAAGGAGCTGTTATTAAGCAAAATAATAGTTACATACCCATAAATGACTATGATATATTAATTATTACTGACCAAAAAATTCATATATCAATATTAAAAAGAATAAAAAAAAGGTTTCTAGAAATAAGTAATATTTGGCGTCTTGATATTTCTGTTACTAATAAAAATTCGCTCAAAAAACTAAAGCCGAGAATATTAAGTTACGATCGAAAGTATGGAAGTACTGTATTATTTGGTAATGATAGAATCCTAGATTTGATACCAATTATGTCTCCAAATCAGATTCCTCTTTTTGAGGCTGAAAAAGAATTTTTCACTAGGATGGTATCATTTATAGTTACTTTGAAATATGAATATTTGAAAAATGATATTTCTAATGATAATAAATTCTTTATTAAGCAACAAATATCAAAAGCTTTAATTTGTTGTGCAAATGCTTTTCTTATATACGAAGGCTCTTATCATACATCATTTAACGAAAGAAAATCAAGATTTTTGGATCTTCCATATTTTGACTCTGTATCTCGATATTATATAGAAGATGCATTCAATTTTAAACTTAATCCTTCTTACGATATTGATGATAATATCATTGATTATTATTTTTCTGCAAGAGATATTTTTTTAAAACAATTTTTACATTTTTTAAATTTAATGTATAACAAAAATTTTCAAAGTTGGTATCATTACCTTAATTCTTATTTTCTATCACCGCGTATGATATGCTTAAGGATGATACATTATATACGTTTAGATAAATCATATTATAATAGAATTATTTTAAACACTATTCAACTTATTGTTTTAAGTGGTCTTTCTAATAGTGGTAAGATTGATAAACTATCTATAAAGTTAGCAAATAAACAGGTTAATAGGATTAATAATTATAAAAATAATTATTTTATAAAATGGTCTGACTTTAGAAATTTCATATTATTAAAACGAATGTAATGGAAAACACCAATTCTAATGACAAAAAAGTCCTTATCGTATTATTAGATGCGTTAAGACATGATTATTTAAATTCAGAGGATACTCCCTTTCTCTATTCTTTGTCTAATAAAAGTATTTATGTTAAAAAATTAGTTCCCGGTTATGGTTTTTGTGAACGATCTGAAATTCTAACAGGTTCTGATTGTTCCGTTACTGGAAACTTTTCTGCTTACACCTATAATCCTAACAAATCCCCTTTTAACTATCTAAAGCATTTTCATTTATTCACTAGTTTACTAGACTCTATTGAAGATCTTTTCTTATTAAGGTTTCCATCTAAATATACTATATATTTTGATAAATTGCAGAGGCAATTACGTAAAAGATTACAAAGATATTATCGTTATTTCCGTCACTGTTACGACTGGAATCAAATCCCTTTTAAATTTTTCAATCTTTTTGAACTTACAGAAGATACATTCCCACACACTTCATCAAATGCATTTGAGGTACCTTCTATTTATGATCTTCTAATTGACAAAGAATTATCATTTTATCATGGATTCCAAGACTTAGCAAATGATCTTAAAAATTCATATAATACAGAATTAGAAAATTTATATTCTTCATTTTCAGAAAATAATACATTTACTACTTTTGCTATTGGACACCTTGATACAATAACTCATAAATATGGAACGAGTAGATCTGCACGATTAGAAACTTTAAAAAATGTTGATAATATGGCTAAATCTATCTTTTTAAAATTTAAAGAAAAAAATCCTAGCGGATATGTAATATTTTTTGGTGACCATGGTATGCTTGATGTTAAGAAGAATTTTGATGCTAAATCTAGTATTGATCATTATTTAAAACGGAAACGTCTTAAAGTTCCTTCAGATATTTCTTATTTCCTTGACTCAACAATGGTGAGATTTTGGGGATCAAAATCTCATATTATAAATGACCTAGTGCACTCTAATGAATGGTCTCAATATGGAAAGGTAATTGATGTAGACTTTGCTAATAAATTAGGATTAAATAATTTTAAGCATAATTACGGTGAAATAATATGGTGGGCTAATCCTGGGATCGTTGTTTTCCCTGATTTCTTTCGTAGATATGATCCTCCATTAGGTATGCATGGTTATGATATTAACCATGATGATCATAAAGGTTTAGCATTGTTAAGCGGTTATGATATTTCCCATAAATTAATTGATGAAGGGCATTTAGTCGACATTGCTCCTACTGTGTGTCGTCTCTTAGACCTTGGGCGTTTAATTCATAGTAATGGTAAAAGTTGGGTATGAATATTAAATATAGTATAATTGTTTGTATTCATAATGACTTTAGTTTTCTACATGATCAAATTTTAGCTATCACTAATCAGAGTTATGATTTATCTAATGTTGAATTTGTAATAATAGATAACGCTTCATCTCCATCTAACACTGCTGAAATTAAGAAAGTAATTAGTAGTTTTCATCAAATTAAGATAAAGTATGTCTTTGAAGATAATATCGGAGCTCAATTTGCAAGAAACAGATCTATAATTGAGAGTAGTGGAGAACTCCTACTTTATCTTGATGATGACGCGTTACCTCATAGAGATTGGTTAATTGAGATGGTTCAGTGTTATTCTGAAAATAATTATAGAGTAATACAGGGAAAGATTGAGCTTTTGTACAAACAACCAAAACCACCTTGGCTAAGTAATCATCTTGAAATGCTACTAAGTAAAGTTGATTTAGGAAATAATACACAAAAATGTAATTTGGGTTTTGTTTTATGTAATATGGCCATTCCTCGTCATGCATTTGATATTGCAGGTAATTGGGAATTAAAAATTGGTCGTAAAGGAAAAATTCTTCTCTCTGGTGAAGATTCGGAATTTGTAATGAGGTTGGTTGGTAAATCTAACCGGTATGAATATATGTATTGTGGTAAAGCTAGTGTATCGCATGTAGTAAGAGAAAATCGATATACCAAATTCTATCATTTAAGTAGATCTTATTGGCAAGGTGTTACTGATGGTTATCTGAAAAAAAGATTTCCACATACTCGTAAACATCAAAAAGGCTTTATAAAACACTTAAACATTGGACTTGGTTCATTATTTCTTTGGTTATATTTCCTTGTTATTAAAAATAATAAACAATTCACATATAAATGTAGATTTTATTCATTTATAGGTTTTACATATGGTTTTATTATATTTTCCGGAATATAAATGAATATCATAGTCTTCACCACTTACTTTTCACTTAAAAGTGGATATGAAAGACTTTCTTTAGAGTTATTCATTTGGCTTAAGAAAAAGGGCTATAATGTGGGAATAGTAAGTCAATTCGATTTACAAAAATCTTGTCTTAAAGATTATCCCGAAATTTTTAAAACGAATGAAAATAATGATGTATACTTGCTTAATTTAGTAAATAAATTAAATATTTTCAAAATTTTTAAAAGTATACTTTTATTTCGTAAGATTATCGTTACTAAAAATTATCAATTTATAGAAGTTTCGGCTTTTGCTCCGTCTGTTATTGCTTACATTTCCACAATTGGAATTAATACTAAAATAATTATCGGAATACATGATGATTATAGTATAAGAAAATATAAAGTGTTTAAGTTTCTAATATGGAAATTATTTTTGAAAAACAAAAAAATATATTTTTATTCAATATCTAATTATGTATATAAAAAATGGATTAAATATTCGAAGACAAAAAAGAAAAACAATTTTATTTTATACAATAGTATAAACAACGAATATTTTAATAGAAAAAAATTTAATAAAAATTTAAATCTCAAAAACATGTATAATCTTAAAAAAGATTCAATCTGTATTTTGTCTGTAGGAAGATTGATGCACAGAAAAGGAATTGATGTTACTATACAGGCGATGAATCTACTGAAATCATCAATCGATATTCATTTATTTATTGTTGGGAGAAAAGATGATTCTGATAGAAATGATGAAACAAGTTTTCAGCGAGATAACAATAATTTTATTAAATCAAATAAATTAACAAAAAGTGTTCATTTCCTTGGCGAGCGTAATGATGTTGCTGAATTAATGTGTCAATGTGATTTATTCGTCCATTCTGCAAGAGTTGAGGGTTTTGGATTAGTTTTAGTTGAAGCAATGGCATCTGGACTACCAGTAATTTCTACAAATGTAGGAGGAATTCCTGAGGTCCTGAGGGGCTCAAAATCAATTTTAGTCCCACCAGGTGAACCTAAATTACTAGCATCAGCAATAATAAGTTACAGTGGGTGGAGTAAAAAGAAAATTGATGATATTAAACAAACTAGTCGAGAATGTGCTTTAAATTATACAGTAGAAAGAAGAGGAGTTAACTTCATTTCTCACTTACAAAAAATATGTTGATAATTTGAATTATATATTAGTTGCAGTATCTTTAATTATCAACTTTATTGCAGAATCTAGTTTATTACCTGTTTTAATCGCTTATATCTTTTTTTTATTTAGTACAATCTTAATTTATATATTGGGTTTTAAAAGAATCGATGAATTTTATTTTTATACAAGATTATTTATATTTTATTACATCGTTGTTGGGCTGTCATCTTTATATCGCAATTATTTAAACGACCCGCAAGGCGATGGATTTGGTTTTTACATGATGGCAGAACAATATTCTCATGTTTCACTTTTTGATATGATATTTATAACTGAAGGTTCTCTAGCTGTTTATTTTTGGGGAAAATTAATTACACTATTTAAATTCCTCGAAATCGAGTTAAATATTTGTTATTTAATTAATTTAAACACAATTATCGTAGCAATAGCTGGTTTATACACTTTAAGAATAACTAGAAATATTTACGGGGAGGATGTTTTTCACTATAAATTATTATTATATATGTTTTCTTGCTGTGGTTTGTTTTGGTTATTTTCATCTACTTTACATCGTGATTGTTTTGTATTATTGTTTGTAATACTTCTCATTCATTTTAATGTTGTGTATCTAAAATTTAGAAATTTTAAAAATATAATTAATATAATTATATATACTATAATATTTTCTTTGTTACTTTTCGCACTAAGAAAAGAATTTATTTATTTACCATCTTTTTTATTTTTGCTTTCCAGTTTGATTCTTTTGTTTTCAAATTCAATTGGATTATATAAAAAAATTTTCCTCACTTTGATGTTTTCATTCATTTTCATGACAGTATGTATTTTCGCTGTTAATGATATTATTAACGTTTTATATAACGGTTATGAAAATTATAAAGTAGCACTATTAGAACGAAGTAGTTCCAGTTCATTAGGCAGTGACTTAATTTTAAGACAACCTTTTTATATAAGATTTGTTATTGGTACAATTTATCTTTATATATTTCCTTTACCATTTTGGTCTGGCTTAGATTTGCCAAGTGCATATCATTTATTTAAATCTCTAAATGTTCTTTTTATGTATACAGTTTTACCATTATTTATTCTTGGTCTTAGCAATTATTTATTCAAAAAAAACAACAAGAACTTAATAATTATGTTTTTGTTTCTTACTCTATCATTTTTCTCTTTTGTAATATGCATGACTTCACTGGAAACAAGGCATCTAGGTGCCTTCTATGCGCCTTTATTTATACTTTCACTTAATCATAAAATTTACAATAAAAGTTCAAGAATAAATATATTTATAGCCGTTTTTCTCTTTTTTTCACTAATATTAATATTACATGTTTCATGGCTTATTTTTAAAGTGCTGTAATTTTATGAAAATTGTTATTTATGGTCCAAATTTTGTAAAACCAAAAGGTAGTTATGGCTCTGGTGTAGGTGGCTACGTGCGAAACATGAAAACCTACAATTATTTGTATAAAAAAAGTACTAATTCTACAATGAATATATTTCATACAGTAAGAGGACAAAATTATGGTTTTAAAGAATTCTTCATTATACGTTTATTTTCTGACATTATACATTTTTCAATTAAAATTTTAGAGTTTAATCCCTATGCAATTCATATACTCGCTCAGTACCGAACTGCCATGTATAGAGAATTTTTCATTGTCCTTTTATGTAATATTTCTCATATTAAGGTGATTTATGACATTAAAGCAGGAGCTTTTATTAATAGTTATAAAAATAAAAATTTTATATATAAATTATTTACTTACTATGTGATCAAATCTTCTTGTGTTGTTTTATGTGAAGGAAAGCCTGTAAAGTATTTTTTAATGAAAGAATTTAACAAGCCTTCATTTTACTTTCCTAACTTTGTTTTACTTAACGAAATACCAAATTCTGTTCCCCAAATATTTAATAAGCCATGTATTCATTTTCTCTTTGTTGGATTTTGTTACAAATCTAAAGGTGTATTTGAATTGGTAGATTCTTGTAATGAATTGGCATTTTCTGGTTTTCATGTGCAACTATCGATCGTAGGTGCAGAACATCCATCTTTCGTTAAATTTCTAAATGAAAAAAAATTATCACCAAACTTTACACTTCATAGATACGGAAAAAAATCACATGAATTCGCATTAAATATGTTTAACAAGGCTGATATTTATGTTTACCCTACTAGACATCCCGGTGAAGGTCATAATAACACCATAAATGAAGCCTTGATGTATGGTCGTATTATTGTCACAACAAGATGGGGGTTCCTTAATTCAATTTTAAGTTCTAATAGTTGTTTCTTTATTGATGATATAACTAAACAAAATCTTTTAGAATCTTTTAAACTTATATTAACAAATAAAGAAGAAGCCAGAACAGTTGCCTTAAATGGGCGATCTTTATTAGAACTTAACTTTACTGAAAAATATGCATCTCAAGTTTTAAAAAAAACACATAATTATTTAAAAATATGTTAATTGATATAATTGCAGGGGCTCGTCCAAACTTTATTAAGATATCTTCTATTATTAGATCTTTTGAAAAACATAATCAATATACTTCAAACTTCACCTATCGTTTAATTCACACTGGCCAGCATTATGATAAAAAAATGTCTGACATTTTTTTTGATCAACTCAGTATTCCAAAACCAGATTATAATCTTGAGGTGGGCTCACTTTCACATGCTGAGCAGACGGCTCTTATCATGACTAGATATGAGAAATTACTCCTTACCTCACCCGTTAGACTTTGTTTAGTCGTTGGCGATGTTACCTCCACCATGGCTTGTGCAATCACTGCTCAGAAACTTCAAGTTCCCGTTGCTCATGTGGAGGCGGGCATAAGATCTGGGGATTGGTCTATGCCAGAGGAGATAAACAGAATGATTACCGATTCCATTACGAACTACTTTTTTACTACAAGTAAATATGCGAATAAAAATTTAACAGACTCTGGTGTTGAATCTGATCGTATTTTTTTTGTTGGTAACACGATGATAGATACTTTACTTGCTAATATTCATCGTTTTCATAAACCAAATTTTTGGGATGATTACTCTCTGACAGAAAAAGAGTATTTGGTTCTAACAATGCATCGTCCATCCAATGTTGATTTATTAAGTAATCTAAAACAAAAATTAAATGCTATTGCATGCGGTGCCCGTGGTTTGCCGATTATTTTCCCAGTTCATCCAAGAACTGTGAAGGTACTCGAAGGCATGAATGATTTACCCGATATAATCCATTTGGTTGACCCCCAATCGTATTTGGAATTCAATTACTTGGTTAACCATTCTAAGGCTGTAATAACTGATTCAGGAGGAATTACGGAGGAAACGACTGTCCTTCAAGTACCATGTATTACACTGCGTGATACTACTGAAAGACCAGAGACGGTTACCATTGGAACTAATGAGTTAATTGGTACAGATCCAAGGAATATCAAGCCTGCTCTTGATCGTTTATTTGCTGGAGAATGGAAAAAAGGCTCCATCCCTGAAAAATGGGATGGTAAGGCAGGTGAAAGAATCGTGTCTCATTTAATGGAATTGTTTAAATAAGGTAAGCATCACAATTAATTCCAAAATTTAATGAAGCAAGTACTTCAAAATTTACAAAGCGGGAAAACTGAACTGGTGGAAGTTCCCAATCCTTCATTTTCCAAAGGAAAAGTATTAATATGTTCGAAAACTTCTTTGATTTCGACAGGAACCGAGCGAATGCTTGTTGATTTCGGGAAGTCTAGCCTGTTGGCCAAAGCACGCAAACAACCAGAAAAAGTCCTTCAAGTTTTTGATAAAATTAAAACCGATGGATTATTTACTACTATAGATGCGGTTCGTTCTAAACTTGGTCAGCCTATTCCTTTGGGTTATTGCAATGTAGGTGTTGTTCTAGAAAGTGGAGTATTGGGGTTTCAGAAAGGACAGAGAGTCGTCTCGAATGGTTCTCACGCAGAAGTTGTCAACATACCTGGTAACTTATGTGCAAAAATTCCCGATGATGTAACTGATGAAGAGGCTGCTTTTACCGTGGTTGCGTCTATTGGCCTTCAGGGTATCAGGCTTTCACAACCAACAATAGGTGAGAGTTTTGTTGTAATAGGTGCTGGGTTAATTGGTTTGCTAACGATTCAACTTCTTAGAGCTCAGGGTTGTAAGGTGCTAGCCATTGATTTGGATGAAAGTAAACTAGTCTTAGCACGTGAGTTTGGCGCTAAAACTTGCAACCCATCAACTGGTCAAGACCCGGAGGAGTTTGGGTCTGCTTTTACTAATTCGGTTGGAGTAGATGGAGTCATCATCACAGCATCGACGAGCTCATCGGAGCCAGTTTCTCAAGCTGCAAGGATGTGTAGGAAAAGGGGGCGGATTGTTTTAGTTGGGGTTACTGGTTTGGAATTAAACAGATCGGATTTTTACGAGAAGGAATTATCTTTTCATGTTTCCTGTTCTTACGGTCCTGGTCGTTATGATGAAAATTATGAAGAAAAAGGCCAAGACTACCCTATTGGTTATGTTCGCTGGACAGAAAAAAGAAACTTTGAGGCAATTTTAGATTTGTTCGCGGCAGGTTCTTTGAATGTTGCCCCTTTAATTAATAATCGGGTTCCTTTTGAAGATGCTTCTCGAGCATATGGAATCCTTTCTGAAGAAAAGGAAACTTTGGCCATTATTCTAGAATATAAAAACTTTACGGAATCCCTAGGTCGTGAAATGTTAAGCCTTACAGAAAATGGGCAAAATTCGTCTTCTTTAAAAAAATTTGATAATCCTGTAGTCGGTTTTATTGGTGCAGGAAATTATGCATCCAGAATGCTAATTCCTGCCTTCAAAAAAGCCGGAGCAAGATTACATACAATTTCTTCTAGCGGTGGTACCAATGCCGCTGTACATGGGCGTAAAAATGGTTTTGAAAATGCAACTTCAGATACAGAAAAGTTATTAGCTAATTCTGAAATTAATTCGGTAGCGATTGTAACCCGTCATAAGAGTCATGCGAAATTTGTTATCCAAGCTCTTGATGCTGGAAAACATGTTTTTGTTGAGAAACCACTAGCGTTAACCCTAGAAGAGCTAGAAGATGTTCAAACTGCATATGTTAACGCTGGATCTTGCCAACTGATGGTGGGATTTAATCGGCGTTTTGCACCCCAAGTAAAAATCATGAAGGAGCTTTTGGAGCAAAGTAGCCATCCCAAATGTTTTATCATGGTGATGAATGCTGGCCACATAGCTGCTAATCATTGGACGCAGGATTTAGAAGTTGGAGGGGGAAGAATAGTTGGAGAGGCATGCCACCATATTGATCTAATGAGATTTCTTTCAGGTTCGCCCATCGTTTCAGTCGATGCCCATTGCATGGAAGAAGCTAATCCTGTAAGTCCAACTAAAGATAATGTATCCATCAATCTTAGTTTTAAGGATGGTTCGATTGGTACCATTCATTACTTTTCTAACGGGGGAACTTCTTTTCCAAAAGAAAGAATAGAAGTTTTCGCAGGAGGAAGAACTTTGCAGTTAGATAATTTCAGGAATCTTCGTGGATTCAATTGGCCCGGTTTTCGTAAGCATTTCCTTTGGCAACAAGACAAAGGTCAGGATGCTTGTTCCAAGGCATTTTTGAATTCGATTAAGAATTCCGGTAAATCTGCTATCACCCATCAAGAGATTTTTGAAGTGAGTCGAGTGGCGATCGAAGCGGCAAATTCAATTCTATGAAGTCAGTATTCTGAATCTTTTATTTGCCAAAATTCGAACCTATTCAAATCTTGGTTTTGGTAATTTGTTGAGGGTTTTTCTATATAAATTACTTCGCCCCTTTGGTATAGGCTATCGAAGTAACGGGGTTAACCTTTCAAACGGACCATTTTTTTGCCCCAAAGACTTTATACGAATTCCAAAAACTGAAGCTTCAAAAGAGTGGAGTGACAATGGGAGGTGGTTTTCCTTTCATCAATTCGTGCTTAATGGAATTCCCGATTGGCATGCCAATCCTTTTACAAAAGGAGTTCGTGCAGAGGATGATCTTCCATGGTGCAAAATTTCAGATTTCAGTGATGATCTCGGAGATATAAAAATAGTATGGGAAGCTTCGAGATTTGATTGGGTATTGAGAATGGCTCAAAGAGTTCGAACAGGTCATGATAGCGAGTTGAGTCGTTTAAACGAATGGTTGAAGGATTGGGTCGTAAAAAATCCACTTTACAAAGGGGTGAACTGGAAATGTGGTCAAGAAGCCTCGATACGTGTGATGCACCTCGCCATGGCGACTTTGATTTTGGAGCAAAGTGAAACTCCATCCGATATTTTGAAGGAACTGATCTTCATCCATCTTCAACGGATAATGCCTACGACGAACTACGCGATAGCACAGTGTAACAATCATTCGACTTCAGAGGCGGCTGCATTATTCATCGGAGGGATTTTGGTCGGTGGGAAAAAAGGAGAAAAGTTTTCCTGCCTGGGACGAAAACTTCTTGAATCTCAAGTTAAGCGACTTGTTGGCGAAGATGGTAGCTTTAGCCAATATTCTTTGAACTACCATAGAGTATTTCTTGATACAATGTGTATGGTGGAGATCTGGAGGCAAAAAAAAGGAGAAAAAGAGTTTTCTTCAGCTTATTACAGCAAAGCAAAAGCGGCCTCCACATGGTTGTTTAATCTAATTGATCTGGCGAATGGTGATGGTCCCAATGTCGGAGCAAACGATGGGGCACGATTATTTTCAATAAATAATACAAAATATCGTGACTACAGACCAACGGTTCAAATGGCTTACAATTTATTTTATAATGAAAGAGCTATTAAAGAGACAGGATCTTGGGATGAGGGGCTCAAATGGATGGAACTAGCTAAATACAAAAAATGTGCTACCCAACAAAACTCATTTATTGCAGATGAGGGAGGATTTGCAGTGTTGCGAAAAAATAAAGCTTGGGTGCTTCTAAAATATCCAAGATACAAATTTCGACCAAGTCATGCAGATGCCTTACATCTTGATTTTTGGGTTAATGGATTAAACCTTTTGAGGGATGGCGGTACATACAGTTACAATACCGACGCAAGATGGACAAATTATTTTTCAGGTACTGAAAGCCATAATACCATTCAGTTTGATGGGCACGATCAAATGCCAAAAGTCAGCCGTTTTTTATTTGGCGATTGGTTAAAAACTTCAAGGGTACAACCTCTTGAATTAAGTAATGAATTAATTTCTTTCGGAGCTGGATATAGAAGTAGACGCAGCGTATCTCATTTTCGAAGCATCTCGCTTTCTGAGCAAGAACTACTGGTTTTAGATGAGGTTAGTGGCTTTCAACGCAAAGCGGTTCTTAGATGGAGGTTGCCGTTGGGAGACTGGAGCATGAAAAAAGAATCCAATGAAATATCTTTGTTAAATGACAAACTCAAAGGTTTTTCCTTGTCTGTTTCGGTTAGCGGAAATGTGACATTTGCCAGTGGAGAAATCATTTGCGGATGGGAGTCCAAACACTATTGGGAAAAAACGGAAATATCAGTGTTGGAGGTCGAGGTTACAAAAAGTTGCTCACTAACTACCATAATTCAAGGGTTTGATGATTGATAGATTGAAATACTATTTTGTCAAAAAGGTTTATGCGGACCACAACGATACCCGAAAGGTAAAACAAACGCTTTCTCAGTTATTACGAAATCTGCCTGAAGATGCTAAAGGTTTAAATATAGGTGCTGGCAGAACTAGAATAGATTCACGAATTCAGAATTTAGAGCTAGAAAAAGGGGAAGGCATAGATCTTGTCGGCTCAGTGGAAGACATACCTGCCAAGGATAGTTCATTTGATTTCGTTATCACTCAGGAAGTTTTGGAGCATGTTGAATCTCCATTCAAGGGGGTCAAAGAAATTCATAGAGTTCTCAAACCTGGAGGGCTAGCTTACATTCAACTACCCTTCATAATTGGTTTTCACCCTTGCCCGAATGACTATTGGAGATTTTCCCATGAGGGAATGCGTGCTTTAGCAGATTCATCCGGTCTGGACATCATAGAACTTGATATGTCTGTAGGCCCTGCAGTTGGTTTTTACAGGATTTTGGTCGAGTTTTTTGCAGTTCTAATTTCTTTCAATATTTATTCGATTTACATGTCAGCAAAGCTGTCTGCCTCTTTGTTTTTTTACCCTATTAAGTGGCTGGATCCATTACTCTCCAAAAGTCCACAAGCTAGAAGAATTGCTGGCGGTTATTATATGCTATGCAAGAAAGAAATTTGATTTGAGGATTTTGTATTTCCATCAGCATTTTACGACCCCGGAGGGAATTGTGGGAATTCGCTCTTACCAAATGAGTAAGGCGTTGCTCAGGGAAAACCATCAGGTAGTTATGGTTTGTGGAAGTTATATAGGCGGGCATACAGGCTTAAAATGTGAATTTCAAAATGGTGTTCGCAGAGGTTTTATTGAAGATCTTGAAATTATTGAATTTGATATTAGCTATTCAAATTCTGATAATTTCCTAAAACGTTTTAGAAAGTTTTTTCTTTTTGCATACAGAAGCGTAAAAGTAGTCTTCAAGGAAAACTACGATCTTATTTTCGCTACATCTACGCCATTGACTGCTGGTATACCAGGGATTTTTGGGCGTTGGTTAAGACAAAAAACTTTTGTTTTCGAGGTGCGTGATTTATGGCCAGAACTTCCCAAGGCTATGGGCGTTATAACTAATCCGATTATATTAACCGTGATGTCTTTACTCGAGTGGGCGAGTTATAAGTCTGCACACCGATTGGTTGGTCTTTCTCCTGGTATTTGTGAGGGGGTCATTTCCCGAGGTATTCCTAAATCTCAAGTTTCTCTAGTACCTAATGGCTGTGATTTGGAAATCTTTGATAATGACTCCATTTCAAGCGCTGAAATGCCCGAAATTAGCGACCAGGATTTTTTGGCTGTATTTACCGGGACCCATGGTCAGGCCAATGGTTTGGATGCTGTTCTTGATGCAGCATCCAAGCTTAAAGAATTAGGTGAGGAGGAAATTAAAATTTTACTCATAGGTGCGGGTAAGTTGAAAACTGATTTACAGTACAGGGCTAAGTCAGAGTGTTTTGACAATGTAGTCTTTAAAGATCCGGTGCCAAAAGATGAATTAGCAAAAATTCTTAAAAGAGCAGACTTAGGAATGCAAATTTTAGCCAATGTTCCTTCATTCTATTACGGTACATCACCAAATAAGTTTTTTGACTATTTATCTGCAGGACTACCTGTTTTAAACAACTACCCAGGATGGCTTGCTGAATTAATACTAAAACATAAGTGTGGGTATGCCATCGAACCGGACAATCCTGATCTTTTTGCAAGAACATTAATTGATGCAAAAAATAACAGACTTAAACTCAAAATGATGGGTGAGAATGCAAAAGATTTGGCAAAAAATAGTTTTGATCGATCCTCTCTTTCCTCTGAGTGGGTAGATTGGGTAACTGAAGGTAAAAAAAGGTGAAGAAAGAGTTTATTTCACTTGTTAAAGAATTATACGGAAACGATTTTGTTCCCCTGCATCGTCCTGTTTTTGAAGGAAATGAAAAACAGTATCTGGTCGATTGCATAGATTCAAATTTTGTCTCTTCTGTGGGAGAAAAAGTTACTGAATTTGAAAGAAAAATTGCTGATTTTACAGGCTCTAAATTTGCGATTGCCACAGTTAACGGTAGCTCAGCGTTATATATGTGTCTCCATCTAAGCGGAGTAGGTCGTGGCGATGAAGTAATCACTCAGGCACTAACTTTTGTGGCTACGGCTAACGCCATTTCATATTGCAGCGCAATTCCAGTATTCATAGATGTTGATAAAGATACAATGGGTCTTAGCCCTTCTTCTCTTAGGGCATTTTTAGAGAATTATGCCGAAATTAGAGATGGTGTTTGTTTTAATAGGCAAACAGGCAGAATCATAAAAGCTTGTGTCCCTATGCATACCTTCGGCTTCCCTTGTCGAATTCAGGAAGTTTCAGAGGTCTGTAAAAAATGGAATATTGAGTTAGTTGAAGATGCAGCTGAATCGTTAGGAAGCTATTTCCAAAATCTTCATACTGGTACTTTTGGTCGTTTGGCGGCAATTAGTTTTAATGGTAATAAAATAATTACAACGGGTGGTGGCGGAATGATTATTATCGATGATGAGGACTTGGCTAAAAGAGCTAAGCATTTAACGACTACGGCAAAAGTTCCTCATGCCTATGAATTTTTCCACGATGAGATTGGTTACAATTACCGAATGCCTAATTTAAATGCCGCCTTGGGTTGTGCTCAAATGGAAACACTCCCACAAATGCTACAGATAAAAGAATCTATTTTCGCTCGATACAGTCAATTCTTTGATGGATGTGGAATTAAAATGATGAGACCAATTGAAGATGCCATATGTAACAATTGGTTAAGTGCAATAATCTTGGACTCCAAGGAAGATAGGGATGATTTTCTTTCTTACACTAATGACAATGGAGTGATGACTAGACCCGTCTGGCGGTTAATGTCTGAATTAAAAATGTTTAGAGATTGTCAACACGATGGGCTTGTCAATTCATTTTGGCTACAATCCAGAGTAGTCAATATTCCTTCTAGTGTACCGAGCTTAAATTGAATACCAAAGTACTAGTAACGAATGGTTGGCTTAGGTCCTCTTATTCGACATTACGAAATCTTTCAAAGGTTGGCATTCCTGTTCATGTTTCCGATACGGGAAGATTTGGCATGTCCCAGTTTTCCAAATACAAAAAAGGTTCGGATACATATACTTCACATTATCAGAATGAAGAATTATTTGTTAGAGACTTAAAAGAAATATCTTATAGAGAGAAAATTAATCTTATCTTTCCTTCTCATAATGAGACAGAGGTACTGGCTAAATATAGAAAGACTCTAGGTGAAAATCTTTGTAGGATTATTCCCAAATACGAACACTGTACTCTTTTCAATAACAAATCGGCGGCATATGATTATGCTGAGTCTCAAGGTATTCCTGTTCCTAAGCGATATCACTACGAGAGCCCCAATGATCTAATCCATCTGTTGGAGGAAGTAGGACCAGTTGTTATAAAACTTTTGACAGGAAATAGTTCAAAGGGTGTTTATTTCGCTCAAGACCCTATTCGAGCTTCTGAAATTGTTGAAGAATTGATAGATCGCTATGAACTCACCACATCCAGATATCCGCAAGTTGAGCAAAGAGTAGAAGGGGAAGGTTGGGGATGTTCGGTTTTGTATTGGGAGGGCAAATCAATTGCCGATTTTACTCACCGACGCTTGAGGGAAAAAATCAACACAGGCGGCACTAGCACTTTACGCCAACAAAGAGATCATGCGGGCATTAGAGAAGCTGCTCACAAGATTTTTTCAGGCATCGGATGGCATGGTTTGGCAATGTGTGAGTTCAAAGTTTGTCCTAAAACAGGAAGATTTTGGTTTATTGAGGTTAACCCTAGGATGTGGGGGTCGATTCCCCTTGCGGTTGATGCTGGTGTTGAATTTCCCTACCTTGCATTTCTTTGTGCCAATGAAAACCCCGAGGTAGCTAGAAGATATTTTGAGAGATCGAGTTTGCGAATTAACCATAAATCGAGGTGGATGCTTGGAGAGCTTTCGCTTGTAGCCAAATATTTATTTCGCTTAAAGTTTATTGGTGCATTTAGAATTCTTTACGAAAAAGTTGATTCAACTGACGACTTTCATTGGGATGATCCACTTGCATTCGTCGGGCAGGTATTGCGTTACTGTTTAAATTCCTTGGGAGGATTGAGCTTTAATCCTGAGGAAAAGGGTATGCTGAAGTGAAAAGTTTGGTACTAGTTGATTTTGACAAAACTCTTAGCGCTGTAGATACAACTAAAATTTTGATCCTTGTTTTGTTGAAGTCTCGACCATGGTTGATATTCAAAACCTTGTATTTTTTTTTGAGAATGAGGTTCTCCTCGGGTGAGTGTCCTCAATTTTGGAAAAACCGAGCGATCGGGGAACTCATAAATGGTAAGGCGATTGAAACCGTGATGCGTTCATTGGATGTCTCTAAAGATTTAGTTACTTCAGTTTTGAATGAAGAAATCTTGGCACGTTTGAATAAATATTCAGAAGAAGGGAAAGCGGTTCTCATCGTTACAGCATCGCCAAGCTTTGCTGTAAATTATTTCATGCAAGAATACTCATATTTTGTAATCGGAACCGAATTCGAGGTCGAAAACGGTTGTTTTGGATGTAAACCGGTCGAACCAATTTGTTACGGAGAGGGAAAGGTAGAAAAGATATCTTCTTGGGTGAGATCGAATATAATTGGACCATTTGAGTACTGGGAATCATGGAGTGACGAATTGTCCGACATGCCCATGATGAGCTTGTCGAAAAACAAAGTTTGGGTTTGTAGTAAAAATTCGAAAACAAAATTTGAAAATTGTTTTCAAAATGCAGAGTTTTTCTTCTCTAATTAATTACTAGAAAATGATGAATATTTTAAACTCTATAAATCGATACTCCACTTTGTATCAACAGGATTTACCGATCCTCAAATTTGCCTGAAATGGATGTGCTCAATTTGATAGGAAGAACCGCACCACTTTTTGAAAATGATCTCAATGATCTGAATGATAATTTAAGGAATTTGGTTGAAGAATCTCGATTTTTAGTTATCGGGGGTGCCGGTTCAATTGGACAGGCAGTGAGCCTTGAGATTTTCAAGCGTGGCCCTAGGGTTCTTCATGTTGTTGATGTAAGTGAAAATAACATGGTCGAACTTGTTCGTAACATACGCAGCACTTTTGGGTATGGTTCAGGAGATTTTCGGACATTTGCAATTGATTGTGGTAGTAGTGAATATGAAGCATTTTTCAGGAATGAAGGTCAATACGACTATGTCTTGAACCTTTCTGCACTTAAGCATGTGAGGAGCGAAAAGGATCCGTATACATTGATGCGAATGATTGATGTAAACATCTTCAATACAATCAAAACACTGAAGTTAGCGAGAGATTTGGGTGCTCATAAATACTTCTGTGTTTCAACAGATAAAGCTGCTAATCCAGTAAATATGATGGGGGGGAGTAAGCGAATCATGGAAATGTTCTTAATGCGTGAAAGTTTGTCTCAAAATATTTCTATGGCTCGGTTTGCTAATGTTGCTTTTTCTGACGGTTCGCTTTTACATGGATTTAATCAAAGACTTGCTAAACAACAACCCATTGCAGCGCCCAATGATGTAAAGCGATATTTTGTGACGCCTCAGGAATCAGGAGAGCTTTGCCTCTTGTCAGCTCTTCTAGGGGAGAATCGTGATATTTTCTTTCCAAAACTAAGTGAAAACCTCCATCTCACAACTTTTGCAGAAATAGCTGTCAAATATCTTACACAACTTGGATATGAACCTTTTGAGTGTGAATCTGAAGCTGAGGCACGTGATCGATCCTCTGAATTGATTAAGCAAAAAAAGTGGCCTTGTTACTTTTTCAAGAGTGATACGACCGGAGAGAAAGATTTTGAAGAATTCTACACGGAAAATGAAACTCTTGATATGAAACGCTTCACGTCGGTTGGTGTTATCAAAAATGAGCCAGTATTTGAAGAGGAGAAACTTTCATATTTCGAGAAAAGAATAAATGAAATTAAAAATTCCAGTGCTTGGAGCAGAAAAGAGATTATAGAACTGTTTCATGAAATGATACCAGACTTCGGTCATAAAGAAACGGGCAAGTTTCTAGACCAAAGAATGTAGATGGTTATCAGGCTTTTAGACATTCTATTCTCTTCACTAGCACTGAGTTTGCTTCTTCCGCTATTTATTCCAGTGGCTCTTATTTTGAGACTTACTGGCGAAGGAGAAATTTTCTTTTCTCAGAAAAGAATGGGTAAGGGCGGTAAGCTGTTTAATTTATTAAAGTTTGCTACTATGCTGAAAGATAGCCCGAGTATTGGCTCAGGAACAGTTACTCTTAAAAACGATGCACGTGTTTTACCGTTCGGAAAATTTTTAAGAAGAACTAAAATTAACGAGTTGCCACAGCTTATAAATATATTGATTGGCGACATGAGCGTGGTTGGTCCACGACCACAAACCCCTAGATGTTTCGAAGTTTTTCCGAAGGATCTTCAACCTATTATTTCCTCGATTCGACCTGGATTGTCTGGACTTGGTCCAGTTGTATTTCGAGATGAAGAAAATATACTTTCCGAAAACAATAAGTCTGTTGGTTTTTACGATCAAGTGATTGCTCCCTACAAGGGGATTGTCGAAGCTTATTACACTGAAATTATTGGTCTATATAGTTACTTGAAAATTATCTTCCTTACTTTATGGGTTGTGGTTTTTTCTAAATCTGGTGCTGTTTGGAAAGTCTTTCCAAAAATACCAAAACCTCCTAAGGAACTTAAGTCCCTCCTGAATTTCTCTCGGTAATTTAAATTTTATTTCGATGGGAAGGATACCTTTAGCAAATTCGATAATCAGATCAATTTCTGCTCCTGCACCCGTTCCGGTAATAATACGGTTGAAAGATTATTCCGGTTTGTTGAAATCCTCATCAATAAAATAAAATGCGAATGCATGCGTTTGCGTTCTTTTCTATTCTTTTCCCTTGTACTAAAACAATCACATTGAGATTACAGGAGAATAAGTATCAAAAGTTCAAGCAATTGGCTGATTCCGATAACCGCTCAATTTCCAATTTTATAGAAAATGCAGCTTTGAGATTTATTGAGGAAGAAGAGTATCTGGATGATTTCGAAAATGATGAAATATTATCAAATTAGGAACTAATGGATTCCATCCAACGAGGGTACGAAGAGTCTATTGAAGGGAAGGGGAAGTTGGTTGATTTATAAGATTATCAAACTCTACGAGTTTTCACTGATTAATAGAAGTATCGCATATCAAACAATTCCCTTTTGAATTTTACGGTTCATATCAAAGCTGAAAGTTTGACTTTATTCCAAAAGTTAATACTGTAATA
>Ga0206130_10001910_pt1 | contig 29914 bp, 24 predicted proteins | sample Helgoland_Spring_9_FD_148637 | JGI IMG/M metagenome (GOLD analysis project Ga0206130, IMG submission 148637) | Pelagic subsurface seawater microbial communities from Kabeltonne, Helgoland, North Sea - Helgoland_Spring_Bloom_20160512_1 | ecosystem: Environmental > Aquatic > Marine > Epipelagic ...
TTTACCACATCACCTGATGTTCTACACTCAATGGCTGCCTGGTGCAAAAACATATCTGTGCAGGTTTCATGAAAATTTTGAAAATGAGGGCCGACAACTAAAGGAATTTGTAGGGCAACGGGCTCAATTGGATTTTGTCCGCCTCGGTTGGGTGGTAATGTTTTTCCCATGAATCCAAGATCAGCCACTCGGATTAATTGGGAGAGTTCTCCTGTGGTATCTCCCAAGTAGACTACATTTCCATCAGGTGCGGATTGGGTTTGGGTGCGGATGTGGTTAGGGAGTTCACAAGTTTGAAGGGTTTTGATTACATCATTTCGTCTTTCTGCATGCCTGGGTACCAGAAGTAAGCGAACGTCTAGATTTTCCAATCGAAGGCTTTGGGTAATTTCGATGAGCATTTTCTCTTCACCGGGCCAGGTGGAAATGCCTGCAATAACCACCGATTCCTGATCAAAGCCAAATTCTTTGATTAATGATGCCCGCCCTTTGGTGCCAGCACGGGAGAGATCAACGGCATCAATTTTTAAGTTTCCTGATGTGAGAGTTTTCTCTGGGGGCAATCCCAGTGATTTCCACCTCTTGGTTTGTCTTTCGGAGGCGGTGATCACTTGTAGGTTTTTGGGCAAGAGGAGTGGGTGCAGCCCCTTTAATTTGCGGAGTCTCGAATAAGAACGATCGGATAACCTGGCATTAATAATAATGAGTGGAATCCCTCTTTTCTTCGCCTGATGAAAATGCTCGGGCCATAGTTCGCTGTCGACCATTACGATGAGGTCTGGCTCAATTTGTTTCCACGCTTTTTGGGAAAAGGGTAGCCAGTCAAGAGGGAAGGGACCGTGAGCTTTAACTTGGTTGCCAAATTTATTTTCTGCTGTTTTCAGCCCCGTGCTTGTGGTGCCGGAAAGAACGATTTCAAAATTTTCGTTTTCAAAAAGCAAACCCAAGAGCTTTGTGATCGATGAAACTTCTCCCACGCTAACTGCTTGAATCCAAATCCTTTTCTTCCCGCCTGCTTTTTCTCCAAGCTTTGGCCAAAGGCCGAGGCGATATTTCAATTTTTTTTGGTAGCCTCCACGCCGAAGCATTCTTCTCAAATAATATGGAGAAAGAAGAATGGCTAATACAGGGAAAAGAATACGATATAAAATAATCACTGCAAATTCGTTAAAGATCCGTCCTTTACCATTGCCAAATATGCCTTGGATACGAGATTATTCATCTCTTTTTCTAAGATATGAAGACTAACGATAGAATCGCTGAACTTTTTTCCACCTGCAAGGATGCAAACCGGGCAGCCTTCATTGGCTATGTTTGTGCTTGTGACCCAGACTTCGATACATCCCTTGAAGTTTGCCGAAGCTTAATTGATAATGGGGTCGATATATTGGAGCTCGGCGTTCCTTTCTCTGACCCCCTTGCAGATGGGCTCACCAACCAACTTGCCGCCCAGAGAGCTTTGGAGTCTGGTTGCACGGGAGAGGATGTGTTTAAATTGGTTGGTGCCATTCGTGAGTTTTCCGATATTCCTATTGTTTTCTACACATATTATAATCTAATTTATTCTCAGGGTATCGACAAGTATGTGGCATTGGCTAAAGAAGTGGGCGTAGATGGTATGCTTACCCTCGACTTGCCCCCTGAAGAATCAACCGAGTTGGTGCAATCCTGTCAGAAGCATGGCATGAAAAATATTTTTATTGTAGCTCCGACCACTCCGTTATCGAGGATTCCCGTTATTGTTAAACAGGCTTCTGGCTTTGTTTACTATGTTTCCAGGGAGGGTGTGACCGGGGTGCGTGATGACTTAGCCGGTGACCTTGACCAACGAGTGAAGGAGATCCGAAAGCATACGGAATTGCCTGTGGTGGTTGGGTTTGGTATTTCCACTCCGGAACAGGTCCAGGGAGTATCCGCGTGCTCGGATGGTGTTGTGGTTGGAAGCGTACTGGTGAATTGTATTTCAGAGAACCTCGGGAACCGAGATTACATTCTTGAGAATATTGGTTCGAAATCTCGATGGTTAACCACTGGAGTATTGGAAAAAATATAGCTCTTCCTCTTTACGGTCATGTCTTCAGATCAAGGTGCTCTATATGTAATTGCAGGAGTAACCGCAGCCGGAAAAACAGAGTTGGCTCTTTCTTGGGCGGAGCAATACGGTGCTGAAATCCTGTCCTGTGATTCTGTATCCATCTACAAAGGTCTGGATATCGGTTCCGCAAAGCCAGACCTGGAGCAAAGAAATCGGGTGCCGCATCATGGCATAGATCTTTTTGAACTATCACATGCTTGTGATGTGGGGCAATTTTCTTCCCATGCGTTTAAAGTCGTTGATGAAATAAAGAAAAGGGGGAATCCTGTATTGGTGGTCGGCGGAAGTGGGTTTTACCTCCAATCTTTTTTTCAACCCGTAGTCGATGATATTGTAGTCAGTCAAGAAGTAAGAAATGAGGTTCAGTCTTTTTATGAAAAGCGTGGATTGCCTGCCTTGGTTGAAAGGTTGAGGCACCTGAATCCTGGCGGGCTTAATGGTCTAGATTATCTAAATCCGCGTCGAGTGACCCGCGCTCTGGAGAGATGCCTGGTATCCGGGAAATCTTTGGAAAAGTTAAAAGCAGAATTTAACGCTAAGCCCAAACCTTTCCCCGGCTTTTGCAAAAAAGTTATTTGGCTGGATCGTGAAAACTCTGATTTAGAGAAAAGGATAGAACAGCGTACACAAAAAATGCTTGATGACGGGCTTGTAGATGAGACTGCCCGGCTTTTAAAAAAGGGACTCTTAGATAACGGACCGGCTTCGAATTCCGTTGGGTACCGAGAGGCAATTTCTTGTTTGCAGGGTATTCTCTCCCCAAAGGATTTAAAAGTAGAGGTAATGTCAGCGACAAGAAAACTTGTTTCCAAGCAAAGAAAATGGTTTCGAAAGCACCTGCCGCCTGGATCCCGTTATATGCTAGAAAAAAAGTGTGCGGTTCAACCGGATGGTATAATTTGGCATACAGGTACTTGACCCCTAGACCTTCCTTTGACTAGATTGACTTCGTTTGTTAAATTATTTGTCATTTAAGTGAAGCCTCTGCAAAATATTGCTATTCTCTCCAATGCATCTCAAAAAGGTGCAGAAAAAGCCGGTTTTCAACTCAAGAAAATAGCTGAGAGCCATGGGATTTTTGTGAAAATATCGGACAACTTTCCGGTTCCTGATCAGTTTTTAGATGGGATGGATGCTTGCTTTGTAATGGGTGGAGACGGCACTTTGCTTAGCTTGTTAGAACAGGGGGTAAAATATGGGGTGCCGGTGGCCGGCGTCCGGTACGGGAAGCTTGGTTTTTTGGCCACTTTTTCACCGGAAGGCTTGGACACCCAAATGCCCCAAATTTTCAATGGGGATTACAGGATTGGTTCCAGAAGCCTCTTATCTTTTCAGGAAAAGGGGGGAGAGCCAAAACTTGCTCTGAATGATCTGGTTGTCAAAAGTGGATCCAATGGGCGTTTGGCCCGTTTTTCAGTCTTTGCCGATGATGAACCGGTCGCAGATTATGCCTGTGATGGGATCGTTTTTTCCACTCCCACAGGCTCAACCGCATATAACCTTGCAGCGGGTGGACCGGTTGCCCACCCCCACGCTCGGGTTGTACTTATGACCCCCATCTCTGCCCACACCCTAACAAGCCGGAGTGTTGTTTTTCCCAGCGGGGTTACCTTGCGAGTTCAGTCCAATAACAATCCTGACACTCCCCTTGTCTCTGCCGATGGGCAGCCAGCTTTTTCACTCACTTCAAATTTCCCCCTGGAAGTATCCGCTTCGGAATTAACTTTTCCGTTGCTCGAAGAATTGAACCACTCGCACTTTAGGGTTTTACGAAATAAACTTAAATGGGATTAAGCTCAAAATAACACTCTTAGATTTATGCTTTCATCAGGTACGCGTATTGGTCCATCAAGAATAATCTCTTGGCTGGGAGATGGATCATGCGGGCAAAGTTATGAATGTATTCAAACAGATGGTGAGAATAAGGGAGAAAAAGTCTACGCAAAGTTAATTCACCGAGAGATTTCGGAAAGCAAAGGATTTGAAGACTATTTTCTGCAGGAGTGTCAGGCCTTGGAGCAACTTGAAGGGCCTGGTATCTGGCCCATTCAAAAATTTGGTCTTATGAAGTGGAAGCATTGGATTTATTATCCTTGGCTGCAGGGTCAAAGTATGATGCTTGCCAAGCCTTCTTCCCCCGAGGAAGAAGAGCAGGAGAAGGAAGAGTTTTGGCTTCGGTCACTTGCAGATTTTTTAGAGCACAAGCCCGAAGAGATGAGCCCAGATGTATTACTGGAGATTATGACTTTTCTTCACCAAGCCATCCATCGAGCCCACCTTGGCGGTGTAGTTCATGGCAATTTGAAGCCTCGCAATATTCTCGTGGAATGGAGCGGGGCAGGAAAAGTAAAAGCATGGGTTACCGAATTCGGGCTATGGAAGATGAATGCTTTTGCCTCCCTTGGACAGGAAGAAACCGAAGCCCTTGGGGTTTCCTTGAACTTAGACGTGCAGGAGTCGGTTGCAGAAGCGGCCAAGTTTCGTCCGGAGGGAGTATTAGTAACAGATGTTCCAGATGAAAAATGGGACCGTTGGGGCTTGGGGAAAATTGTTCATTGGATTGTAGAAAAAAAAGGCTCAGAGCAGGATGCTGCCTGGCAAGAGTGGAGGGCATGGGCGGAACAAGCGGCTACAGCCTCAGGTTTCCCATCTGTCGCTCACTCCATGCAAGCGTTACCTGGCATGAGTGACATTTCTCAGTATGGTCTCAGGTTGGAGGACGAAAATGATTCGGTCAAAATTGATCCGGAAGAAGTTAGGGTTAAGAGGGAGTTAGAATGGAGTTTTCAGGAAAAAAGAGACAACCTTCGCTTCCGTCGCAACATGACCTCTTTTGTTGGAGGGATCTGTCTTTTTGTATCTTTGGTGTCCATGACTTATAATTTTTTCCGTCCGTCGCCTTGGTCTGAATATTCAATGGATGGCATACTCGATAGTTATCAATTAGGAGCGGGGATCTTCAGCGGTCAGGCTTGGGGGATTGTTCCTGCTGCCTACGATGATGAAAATAAGGGAGGGCAGGATGTAGTTGGTGAATGGGAGAAAGAAGAGGATCTTTTTAAGCTTAGTTTTCGGAAGTTTAAAATGAAGCCAAATGATGAGGGGGACAAAAAACTTTGGCAATATATTGGAACAGGAAAGACAAGTCGGGATGATTATCATAATTGGCAAGACTACCTCCGTTTTGATCGTGCAAGAGAAGCAATGATCCTGGTTAAACGGGTCGACGACCGTAATGAATATAAACCTGGGTATCGTGGCAGCGATGCCCCACGACTCTTTCCTACTGAAAGATTTTCTGGCAAAGGTGCCATTAAAAATGCCGAATTAGCTTTCACCAACCAGGGTAGTAAAAGTAGAAATTGGGCCTTCTTCTTTGCGGTTGGCTTTTTGCTGGCAGCGTCACTTTATCATCGGGAGACCAAAAAAATTGAGGCTGAGCAAAGCGGAAAGGATTGAACTTCTGAAAACCAACACTTATCAGTACCATTATGATTCCTCTTTGGGCTAGGCTTTTCAGATTATATTTTTTGTCTTCTCTCCTGTTTGTTTTTGTTTCCTGTACAACTCGATCCCCAGAAGGGGAGTTCAGTGGAGAAATTAAAGATTGGGTGCATGAGGTTTTTCAGGGTAAATATGTTTCGGCCCAAGATGAAAGCCCTATCGAGCTCATTTTGCGTCAAACGCCGAACGGAATGCTTGCTGAGATGACATTTCAGCACCCGCAGCTGAAAGTAATCAAGCGTACTGGAACTTGGGAAGTTGGGGATGGCGAGCGTGTCATTCGATTTGATGATGATAAAAGTCCGTCTGAATATTACCTTATAAAGAGAGGTGTACGCTTTGCCTTTCAAACAAAAGAGGGATTGAGTAATGATGATGGGTCCCCGATTTTGTTGATGAGAAATGTTGGCGTATCGAGAAAATCATCCTACCCCTTAGAGATTAAAATGAAGCAAGGTGGGGAAGCTGTGGTAAAGGGGGGGGCGGCTAAATCTTTTCTGGCGGGGGAATGGAGGCAGGCGGGCCAAGGATTTGTGGTGATTACAAAATTATTGGCTGAAGATAACAACAAGGACTCTGATTCCTTGGAAACCTATAAATATTTCTTGGAGTGGGGAGGTGACAATTCTCAAGATCTCATTCTTAAGAAAATCGTGCTTACGAGGCCTTTCCTAAAAAAAGACGGAACCAAGCGCCAGAGTTGGATGAGTTCATTGATTTTTAATGATAATCCAAGGCTTAAGCGGAAGGGGTAGGTAGTTTTGCCTCTTGGTCTAAGGTTTGACGTCTTGGTAAAGTTCGGCATCATGATCGATTACATTATTTTTTTTCATGATTACAGCTCTTCAAAATTTTACAGCAAAAAGGGGTCGCCCCTTTTTCTTTTTTCTCCTCATTGTAGTTGGGGTATCTTTTGTTCTTTACCTCTCGCAGGGGACATCAGTCTTTGATTTTCTTCCCGACCCTAATCGTGAGACACGAGAATTCTACGGTACAGACTTTAACGATCCTGACGAACGACGGATTCTTTCAATTACTAATCAAGTAGCGGCAGACTTGGGTGCTATATTACCCCCGACCCGTGATGTACTTGAAAAAGCAGATGCTAGGTATTTTGAAAGCTTGCAGAATCAGCTTCGGGCAGCGTACCAACCAGAAAATCGTGATAAAGTTGATCAGGAAACATTGCAGAACATGTTTGGTTACATGCAATCTTGGCGGAATTTTCCAGATGCAGTCAAAGTGATGGCAATTGCAAGAAGCGGAAATTATGATTTTGAATTTTCGGATGCCTCGATTCGGGCGAAGCTTATAATGGACAGCCTTGCAGACGAATTAAACTTCATGCCTTTGGATGTAAATCACCCCACGATTAATTCCTATTATCATGATTTTGTCAGTCAATTAAACCCAATGTTGAGCGAGGATGAAAATCGTAGTATTGCTTTTACCAACATCGCCAGGTATCGAGGAGTCGCCCCTCGGGATGTAGACGCCATTCTCTACTCTCACTTCCGTTCTCACCAAGTGGACCGTTCATTCACGCAATCAGGTTACACCTTGGATACAGAAGGTGAAATCGAAATGCACCGTGATCAATTTGCATGGGATGCAGAGGCTATCTCTCTTTCATCGGATGACTTCCCTTTTCAGAATCCTGCCTTGGCCTCCGTCAGCTTTCAATCCATGCCCGAGGCGGGAAATAAGCTTTCCATAGACTTAGGCCGCGCCCAAGCCAGCTTTGAGTTTGTGGTTACTCCAAGAGATGCAAACGGTTCCTCTTATTTCGTTACCCTTGGCAAAAATATTGAATCATCTCTACGGGCTCTCAGTAAACAGATCCTAAAATCAAAACTTAACCTGAAAACTCGCTTATCCCAAAAATCCATTTCATTGTTGGCGGAAAGCGATGCATTGTCGAAAAAGAATCCGTCTTTTACAAGCAATACTACTTCACTAGTCTTTGCTTACTCCTTGGAAGGTGAACTTAAGTCATTTCATGAAGAAGTTAAAATGGATCCCCTTTTTGTTGAGCCTGCTCAGACTTACGCATCGGTCATAAGCTTTGACTCTGAAGATTTTTACACCCCTTTCCCTGAGCCTGATGAAGCGAGAATGCGGTCCTATTTTGAGAGGAACAAAATGCTTTTCGAACCCTTGCCAGAGGCTCCTTCTTTGAATTCTTTAAAGAAAAAGGCCGGAGCTAAGGGACCAGAGGGTGATAAAGGGGCAGATGGAAATTGGACAGAATCCGATGGGAAATCTTCTCTTACCCAAGCCTTAGGGGCAGACTTGAACAAATCTCAAGCACCCTTGGTTGCTTATGAAGATGTCAAAGAAGAAGTTAGAAAGAGAATTATGGAGGGGGACAAGCTTGATGCAGATAGAGAAGCCAGGGAATTGGCGAAGGAGTCAGCCCTGGCATTTTTGGAAGCGATTAATGCCTTGAGCGATCGTTTACACTCGACCTATGAGAGTTATCAAGAAATTCGCCAGTCTCCGGAACTGCTTCAAGGGCTTAAAGCATCGGGTGGGAAGCTTAAACGGGTCAAGTTTTCGAGTAAGGATATGGGATTACAGTCACGCATCCTAGGGTTGGAAACAAGGGGAAGCGAAAGAACGGCAAACCGAAATCCCTTAGAAGAGGTGGAAGCACTTACCGAAAAAAAGTTTTTTACTCGTTCAATTCGACAAACCCAAAATGGGTATGCTGTTTTTATCTTAGATCGAAAAACCAAAGAATCCATGAGTGATTTTGAAAAGGCAGACTTTAGTTTGCTTTACCGCGAGTTCCTTAAGAAAATGAGAACCAATGAGTTTGCAAAGTGGATTGATACCCAATTTGAGAAACTTACCAAGCCAGGTTCCTCTTTTTCATTGGGAAACAAGGTTGCTTTCAAGGCAAAGAGTGCCCAAGCCATTCGCTCATCTTACGATAGGGAAAGTTCCAAGATTAGAAATCAACTGCAGGATCTGCAAAATGAAAGAAGTGATATCAGTTCTGCTCAGCGGGACAAAAATGCGACACAGGCTCAAATCTCAAGGAAGCCTGACCTCGATAAGCAAATTGAAGATTTACGTAAATCACAAAGCGAGAGTAACAGCCAAAGGCTTCTGAGTAATCAACTGATCGAAGTAGTTGATACCATCGAACCGGATGGCCAGTGGGTAGAGCAGGAGAGGACCGAAGATAGCGCCTTGTTTGTTCGGCTCACTGGTGTCTACACGCTCCGAAATCAAAATTTGAACCAGGAACAACTCAAAAACCGAGTGAGTGATTTAGAGTATTCGAGGGCGGAAGTGGCACGAAGCATGATTCTCGATGATTTGATTACTTCGGGTTCGAACCAGTCATTTTAATCCCCGTTTTTTTTCCAGGCGAAGAAAAATTCCAGGTTTCCATCCGAGCCCCGCGGTTTCGCTTCCTTTTCGTGAAGCAAAAAAGAACCCGAAAGGTTTTCCTTTGAAAATGCCAAAATTTCCTTTTTAACTCGTGCATGCGTCTCTTCCGACCGAATCACTCCTTTTGATTCTGATGCTTCTTCCCGAGTGCATTCAAACTGAGGTTTCACCAAAGAGATTAGCATTCCCTCTGCAGCCACAAAATTCCATGCTTGTGGTAAAACTTTTTGAAGAGATATGAAGGACAGGTCCATCACGACGAGAGGAAAAGGTGCCCCTTCAATGTCATTTTTGCTTAAGTGTCGAAGGTTCACTTTTTCAAAGTTTTGAACCCTTTTATCTATTCTCAGTTTGTAGTGGAGCTGGCCGTGTCCAACATCCACACAGGTTGCCTGCTTTGCTCCCATTTGTAATAAGCAATCCGTAAAGCCTCCGGTAGAAGCTCCTAAATCAAGGATAGACATGCCCGATGGGTTAAGGTGAGAATCAGTTAGAAAGTTTTCCATCTTGAGCCCTCCTCTGCCCACATATTTGAGCGGAGTTTTTACCAATACCTGAGTGTCAACTGCAAGGGACCTACTCGCCTTATCGAGTCTTTCGGTTCCTTGCCAAATCTGACCTGCAAGGATTAAAGCCTTGGCTTGCGCCCGGCTTTCACAATGGCCCTGCAGTACAAGTAGTTCGTCCAGGCGCTTTTTCCTGATCTTTTTCATAGAGCCAACAAAAAAGAGTAGGAAGTTATCAACCGCAACGCTTGATTTTCTCTTAAAAAATAAAATTTTTAAATTTTTTTTAAAATACTACTTGACGCAAGTGGGTTAAAATGGGTAAAAGTGGTGAGTAATGGTAAATGTAGGTTAAATGGAAAGAGGAAATGTCGGAAATCGGAACAACATTCTTTGTAGGAGAATTCACTCATGCTCTAGACCCCAAGGGCAGGCTGACGATTCCTTCAAAGTGGAGGATTCCAGGAGGGGAGAACACTTACCTCGCATTACCGAATCCAGGAGGTTACATTACCGTTTACCCGCCGAAAATGGTGGCTCGGTTAGAGGAGAAGGTTGCGGAGGCAAGCTTCAGCGATACTCGGACACAAGCTCTGTTGATGGAGCTTTTTTCGAAGGCGCACTCCTTTGGTTGCGACAAGCAGGGTCGTATCAATCTGAACGACAAACTGCTCGAGCATGCAGGTATAAAAGGAAAGGCTGTGTTGGTTGGGAACTTTTCAGCTTTTGCGATATGGTCGGAGGATCAGTATGCTAGCCGAGAGTCTGCAGACCAAAGGAATATTTTTGATGCGATGAGGGAGTTGGGGTTATGAGGATTATGAACTTGTTAGGGATAACTTTTAGGGTGGTTGTCCGACGAAGGGGAATGAGTTCATTTCTTGCCTGGCTCCCTTGCGCTTCTTTTTTTAAGAACGCAAAGTGGAGGGGTTGTGATGTATTGTGGTGCGGTTGAATTTGTTTGCTCTCCATCAGCGGTGAGTCACATACCTGTATTACTTGAGGAGTGTATGGGGTTTCTTGATCCTGATCAGGGTGGTCATTTTGCTGACTTAACTTTTGGTGGTGGCGGGCACAGTAGGGCGATGCTAGGGGCTAACCCTGAGAATACATTGATGGCCATGGATTGTGATCCGGATGCCACCGACCGAAGTTTATCGCTGTCCGAAGAGTTTGGTCAGCGATTTCGCTTTGAAGACCGGTCCTTTAGTGAGCTTGATCAGGTTTCTTCGGAGGAAGAATTTCAGGGTATTCTTATGGATCTAGGGATTTCTTCTTTTCAGTTAATGGAGCCAACGAAAGGTTTTTCTTTCAGGCTTGATGCGCCAATCGATATGAGGCTTAACCCGAGAGAAGGTCAGAGTGCAGCAGACTTCCTTGAGACTGCATCTCGTGAAAGTTTAGTCAGGGCAGTTCGTGAGTATGGGGAAGAGCGTAGGTGGAATCGAGTGGTGAATGCGATAATTAATGCGAGAGGTACTGGCGTGTTGGGCCGTACGATGAGTGCAGCAGAGTTGGTGGCTTCCGCAGTGGGAGGACATCGTTCTCGTCAGAGAATTCACCCGGCAACTAGGACATTTCAAGGTATAAGAATTGCGATTAATGGTGAACTTGAAGCGTTGGCGTTGACATTACCAAAAGCCTTTAGAGGCTTAAAGCCTGGCGGCGTGCTTGCGGTCATATCTTTTCATTCTTTAGAGGATCGCATAGTGAAGCGATTTATGAGGAAAATGGCAGGCAGGCCTGAACATAGAGGTGATTCTAGGCTAATCGATGAAAGGACATCCTATGGAGAGTTAATCAAGTCCAAAGCCATTTTTCCAACGAAAGAAGAGGTAGAGGCAAATCCGAGAAGCCGGTCAGCAAGGTTACGAGTTTTGAGGAAAATTAGGAATCCACAACTCTAGGAAGATGAGTAACCGATTAATCATTATAATACTTTGCCTTATATCAGTTTTAGGAACGGGTTCGATTGGTTTAGTCTGGTTAAGGATGGAGATTTCATCGGTCGCAAAACAGTGCGGTGACCTTGAAGATGAATTAGAAATTATTGCAAGAGAGGTGCATGAGTTGAGAGCTCAGAAGTCAAGGGCAATGAGACCGTCATCCTTGGCGTCCATGGTGCATGGAAGGTTGTCTATGCCAAGCTCTAGGTTGACCTTTCATGTGAGTGAGGAAGATATGAGTAGAAGACTGAGTGCTCCATCAAATGTAGCTTCTATTCGAAGTTACAATTCTGCAGGGGAGTTTGCGGGAACTAGGTGAAATGAAGAGTATCTTTGTTTCTCCTGTTCGTTTTTATTTAGTTTTCTTATCCATCGCTTTCGCTTTCTGTTTCTTGGGCGGCCGACTTTATTATCTACAGGTTCATCAATCTGAGAAATATAGTAAATTTGCTTTAGGAGCCCGAAAAAACTTTATTAATATCGATGCTAGACGCGGAGATATTGTAGATAAGAAAGGAAATTTACTGGCTAGTACTCGTTCTGTGGTGACAGTTGGTCTTGACCCTCATTCAGTAGAATCTGACGAGGATTGGAAGTATAAAGAGTTGGCTAAGTTATTGGAGCTTCCAGTTGAAAATATTCAGGAAGCCATATCCAGGAAAATAAGGATAAGTGGGAAGCTTGGAGAAAAGATAACTAAAATAAGGTGGGTGAAGTTAAAAGATGAAGTGGATGAGGGTACTTACCGAAAGATACAGTTCTTGCGTGTAAAGGGCGTATACGGAAACTTTAAGCATTCACGGATTTATCCAAACCGTAATTTAGCAAGTCATATATTAGGCTTTGTTAACAAGGAAGGTGTGCCAGCCATGGGGGTTGAGCGCTTGGCTGATTATTATCTTCGTGGTCAAGATGGTTGGAGGGAAAGTGAAAAAGATGGAAGGCGTAGAGAAATGCCACAATACCGATCTTTTGAAGTAGCTGAGAGAGCAGGTCTGAATATTGAGCTCAGCTTGGATCGAATTATTCAGGGTATTGTTGAAAAGGAACTTAAGCATGTGGTTGAGGAATTTGATCCTTTAAGTGCAAGTATCATTGTGGGCGATCCTCGCAGTGGATCTATTCTCGCACTCGGCAATGTACCTGATTTTGATCCTAATAATTTTAATAAATACGAACTATCAACCCAAAGAAATCGTGCTGTTTCAGATTTATATGAACCGGGTTCAACTTTTAAAATTGTACCTGTAAGCGCGGCCCTGAATGAAGGAATTGTACATGGCCAGCAAATTATTGATTGTTCGGTCTCAACTTATCAAAACGGAAGCCGAAGATTAAGGTTGCCGAGTGACCACCATCCTCTAGGAAAAATCAGTGTTCACAAAATAGTACAAAAATCAAGTAATCGTGGAGCCGCACAATTAGGGATAAAGTTGGGTTCTAATAGGTTGTATAATTATTGTAAAAAATTTGGCTTTGGTGAAAAGACAGACTTTGGAATGGGTGGTGAACGGAAAGGCTTGCTCCATCATCCATCCAAGTGGGATGGTTTAACTATTACCAGATTACCGATGGGGCACTCAGTAAGTGTGACACCAATGCAGGTGCATGTTGCGATGTCAGCTATGGCAAACAAAGGGATATTGATGAAGCCAAGATTTATAAATCGTGCATTTGATGAAAAAGGAAAAACCGTAGTTTCATTTGATCCCAAGCCCGTAAGGAGAGTAGTTTCATCTCAGGTCGCTCAGAATGTAACTAATATGCTTGTCGATGTTGTTTCAGTTGAGGGAACAGCTAGGCAAGCAATGATTGATGGCTTTAGAGTGGCTGGAAAGACTGGGACCACTCAAAAGATTATTGATGGTAAATATTCAAACAGGCACCATGTTGCTTCATTTGCAGGGTATTTTCCCGCAGATAATCCAAGATTGATGATTACCATTGTGGTGGATGAACCTAAAATGAAAAAAGGTAGATTAGGATACGGTGGAAGTGTTGCCGGACCATCTTTCCAGCGTATTGGAAAACAAATGATAAGCTATCTCGGTCTGAAGCCAGAGGAGAAAAAAGAAATAGCGAGTACAGAACTGGCATCCAAATTTAAAAAGTCACAAGCCCTTTAATAATCAAAAAAAGCTATGAATACCAAACAGCAAAACCTTGAATCACTGAAAGATATCCATCAAAGATTTTCAGAAACGGTAAGTTTGAACAGATTAACAGGAAATGATCCACGAGCCGAAGTAAATGTAGCAAGTGCTGAGGTGACCTCTTTGGTTACAGATAGTCGAAGAGTTACCCCGGGTTCTGCCTTTTTTGCCATTCGTGGATTAAGAGCTAATGGGGAGGAATTTATTGGTGAGGCTATTCAGCGGGGTGCACAAGTTTTAGTGGGTGAAGACCTTAATTTGAATGCACACCCGGGAGTTGCAAAAGTACAAGTTGCAGACTCCCGAAAAGCTTTAGCTAAAATGGCTAGAAGGTATCATGGTTATCCAGACAAAAGTATTAAATTAGTTGGTATAACAGGTACAAACGGAAAAACAACGGTTTCAACTTTAACGCGTCATTTACTCGAAGAATCAGGCAGACCTGTTGGCTTGATTGGAACCGTGAAATATCATCTCGGTGATCGGGAGCTTCCCTCCTTTAGGACTACCCCTGAAGCTTCAGATCTATATCCCATGCTGAGAAGTATGTTGGCAGGAGGATGTTCTGAGGCGGTGATGGAAGTAAGTTCCCATGGAATCCATCAATCCCGGGTGGCTGGCATGGAAATGGAAGTGGTCACCTTTCTCAATCTAACTCGTGATCATTTAGATTATCATAGTAATATGGAGTCTTACTTCAGGGAAAAAAGAAAAATTTTTAATGGTGAAAATGGAAAATTACCGAAGGTTGCCATAATCAATGGAGATTGTCCGTATGGTAAACGACTGTTAGAAGAGTTACCCCCACAAGTTCGGGTTTTATCATTTGGTCTGGAGGAAAATAATTTATTTCGTGCCAAGAATATTAATTTAGAATCAACGGGAACCGAATTTCTTTTGGAATCTCCGGAAGGATCAATGGTTATCAAAAGCCCATTGCTTGGTAGATACAATGTTATGAATTTGCTTGCAGCACTTTCAATTTTACACGCAATGGGAAGATCGATACCTGATTCAATCAGGAAAATTGGAGCCTTTGAAGGCGTGGACGGAAGAATGGAAACCGTTGATGATGGTCAGTCCTATAATGTCGTCGTTGACTACGCTCACACACCGGACGCGTTACGCAATGCATTGGGTATGCTGAGAGAGTGCACCGAAGGGAAATTGCATCTTGTTTTTGGATGTGGAGGAGATCGGGATAAAGGAAAACGCTTGGAGATGACAAGAGTTGCCTGTGCAGGTGCGGACCGAGTATGGGCTACTGCAGATAATCCACGAACTGAATCACTTGAGGGTATATTTAAAGATATGCGAAAAGGTCAGACACGAGGTGCCAAAATTTCATTTATTGATGATCGACGCAGAGCGATCAGCCTTGCCCTGGATCACGCAAAACCAGGTGATTGTGTATTGATTGCAGGAAAAGGGCACGAATGTTTCCAGGAAGTCCAATATACCGCCATTCCCTTTGACGATAGAAAAGTGGCCAAGGAACTCATTCAAGTGAAATCATTGACCTGTTAATGCCATTTTTCGTTCCAGAGCAACTGTCCTCTTGGTCAGGCGGCAAGTGGCATGATTTGCCAAAAAGTCCAGTGCAAGGTTTCTCAATTGATGCAAGAAAACTTTCAGCAGGTGAGATGTTTGTTGCGATTGAAGCAGAAAGAGATGGGCATGACTTTGTGGAGCAAGCTTTAGAAAACGGAGCATCTTCTGCATTGGTTAATCGTCTACAGTTAAATATTCCCATTCCACAGCTCTTGGTAGAAAATACACTGAAAGCTTTTCAGGAGATCGCATCAACTCATCGAAATGCCTTTCAAGGACCGATTACTGGAATTACTGGAAGTTGTGGGAAAACAACTACCAAAGAGGTGCTTAGTTTATTACTCGGTAGTCATTGTCACCGCACCAAAGGAAATTTAAATAATTATTTAGGCGTTCCATTAACTCTCTTGGAATTAGATTCCTCTAATGACTCTGGGGTCATTGAAGTCGGAATTAATCAAATTGGAGAAATGTCAGAATTAGCTAGTATTTTGTCACCTAATTTGGTGGTTATTACAATGATCGGACTTTCTCATCTTGAAGGGCTTGTTGACCTTGAAACGATTGCATCCGAAAAAGCTAAAATTTTTGAGGATTCAGAGGTTGTACCAAAAGTAGTGTTTCACCACGAATGCCTTCAATATGAACCGTTTAAGGTTTGGAGGGAAAAAGGAAAGCCCCACGTAATTTTAATTGAAGGGGAAGTGGATCCTGAAAAGATTTCCTGTGATACCGCTTTTTATGAAATTTGGACTGAAACAAACAAAATAGGGGACTCATGCATGCTACGGCTTTGGCGGCATGAGTCCCCGGTTCTTGTTACTTCCATACCTGTCGCATCCAGTGGTGTGCATAAAAATATCGCTCTTTCTATACTCGCTGCCTGTGAGCAGGGAATAAGTCACCAAGCAATTTCTGAACGCCTACCCCAATATCGCCCTTCGACCTTGAGAGCAGCCAGCTTTCAGGGTCGGGGGCGGACCTATTTTGTTGATTGTTATAATGCTAACCCCTCTTCTATGAAAGATAGCATTGAGTTCTTTTCTTCGAAATTTAAAGGAACCCCCAAGTTATATATTTTGGGGGGAATGGAAGAACTTGGTGAGCAGGGAATGATTTTACATGAAGAAGTTGGTTCAACTGCGACAGTGGAGACCACCGATCTTTTTGTAATGATTGGAGAAAAAGCCTCCTGGTTTGCTCCAGGGCTTATGAGAAGTGGTGCCATGCCGGAACAATTGGTGATTTTAAATGACTTAGATTCTGCCCGCTCTTTGGTCGATGACTTTCAAGGGTCAGTGTTGCTGAAAGGAAGCAGGTCAAATGGTCTTGAGGAACTATTACCTCCTTGGGCAGTTCAGGAAGAAAAGGTTTTTGGGTGCTAAGCTATTTGCAGTTTTATGAGTCTGTCTTCGGACCCTTACGATTATTTCAGTTTATATCTGTACGGGCAATTTTTGCCGGCATCACTGCTTTAATAATTGGATATTTTATAGGTCCGATGCTTATAAAATATTTACAGGCCTTTGGGGCAAAGCAAGCCTTTCGCGATAAAGATGAGGTTGGTGATTTAGCTGATTTACATCAGTCTAAAGCGAAGACTCCAACCATGGGAGGGTTGCTTATCTTTGGGTCTGTTTTGATCTCTGCTTTTTTATGGGCTGAGCCCAATGTGTATGTTGTGGCAGCTCTTGTAGCCTATATTCTCCTTACTTTTGTAGGATTTGCCGATGATTACTTGAAAGTGGCAAAAAAGGATAGTAAGGGACTTGCCGGAAGGTATAAATTAATCGGTCAGCTGATTACTACCGGTGTGGTATTATTTATATTGCTTGGACCCTGGTCTGAATTTCTTTCTGGGGTTGATGGGAAAGCCACTGGAAGTGCTGTGAAAATGAAAGAGCTTTGGGTTCCATTCTATAAAGATCCTCTTTTGTTAGCAATGCCACTTGTCGTCGTCTTCTTGTTTTTTCTGATTACCCTGACGGGAGCCAGCAATGCGATCAACTTAACGGACGGATTGGATGGACTAGCGATTGGTTGCACAGTAACTGTGGCGCTGAGTTATGGCATTATGGCCTATGCATCAGGAAACTATCTAATTGCAGACTATTTGAAAATTAGTTGGGTTCCTGGTTCAGGTGAACTCACTGTTCTTTGTGCGGCGCTACTGGGTGGCAGTTTATCTTTTCTTTGGTACAATGCACACCCGGCTGAAATGTTTATGGGTGATACTGGTTCCCTCGCCATTGGGGGGTTAGTTGGAGCCATTGCATTAATGGTTCATCAACCACTCACTCTTATCATTGTCGGTGGGATATTTGTAATCGAAGCAGGGTCGGTGATTATCCAGGTTGCTTCGTTTAAAAGCCGTGGCAAAAGAGTGTTTTTAATGTCCCCGATTCATCACCATTTTGAGCTGAAAGGATGGAAAGAGACGAAAGTAGTAATTCGATTTTGGATCCTTTCGCTTTTATTTGCCCTTATCGGTCTAGCTACCTTGAAACTTCGTTAAATATGAAAATGAAGGTAAATTTTTGGGACAATATGAAATCAAAACCAGTTGGGATTTTTGGTAAAGGGGTAAGTGGTCTCGGGGTTGCGGGTCTTTTGGATAAGATAGATTGGCCTTATCAATTTTTTGACCAAACAGAACAATCGTTTTCCGATGTTGAAGCTTCCAAGTATTCGATGGTTGTAAAAAGTCCTGGATTTGCACCCAATCACCCATGGGTAAGTAAAGCAATAGAGTCTGGAGTGCCTGTTTATGGTGAACTTGATTTTGCCTCCACATTCACAGAAAACAAAATAATTGCGGTTACGGGAACCAATGGGAAAACCAGCTTAGTTACATTGCTCTCTCATATTTGGAAAAAAGCGGGCAAGTCTGCTATTTGTGCAGGAAATATTGGTACATCACTAAGTGAAGTTATTGCTCGTGGACTTAATTTCCGAACAACTATATTTTTAGAAGTAAGTTCTTTTCAGGCTCAAAAACTTAAATTTCTAGCTCCAGATGCCTTGATTTGGACAAATTTCAGCCCTGATCATCAAGACTATCACGGCTCCCTCATTGAATACTTTAAAGCTAAGTACTCATTACTTACCCAAGTGAAACATGAAGGGTTGGCCATTTGCGGACCATCTGTCCTCAAATTTGCCAAAGCTAACGACATTCAAGATCGAAAAGGTATCAAAGCAGTGACTCGAAATATGTTCTTAGAAGAAGAAATCGAGGCAGGTAGTTTTTTTTCCACCTTTCCACAGAGAGAAAATTTGGCCCTTGCCTATGAATTCTCCCGGGAATGTGGAGTTAGTAAAGCATCCTTTCTATCTTTCCTTCGCTCTTATCAACCTGAACCTTCACGCTTGGTATGCGTTGCAAAAATAAATGGCATTTCATTCTGGAACGATTCAAAAGCGACGAATTTTTCCGCCACGATGGCAGCCTGTAAAAATTTTCCCAATCGCCTGATATGGATTGGTGGTGGCAGGGAAAAAGGTGAATCTTTACCGATTCTGTCAAAAGCCATAAAAGGTGCAGTCATACATGCCTTTTTAATTGGTGAAGTGGCAACAAAGTTGTCTGTGATTCTTCGTGCTCATCAAATCAAGGTAACTTGTTGTACAACTTTAAACGAAGCAGTAAAGAAAGCATTTAACGCTGCAAAACAGGCTACTGATATTCTTTTTAGTCCGGCATTTGCTAGTTTTGACATGTTTGAAAATTACATCGAGCGAGGAAACATTTTCAATAAGCTCGTTTTCGATTTGAAGAAAGGGCACACACCTTGTACTCAATAATACTTACATTGAATGAATAAAATCGAGGAATTATAAAATGAAGCTCACAAAGATATTCGGTATTGTACTCTCCCTTCACGTCGGAGTTATCCTGCTCGTGATGTTCCAGCCAAGTTGTCAGACTGCTCAAAAGAAATCTGCAGGGATTACCCCTGTTGACAAAGCAGTCCAACTTGAGCCTAAAGCACCAGATGCTGGCTTTAATGCAGGGGTAGCTGATAGCTCTTCGCCTCCGCCTTCCATTCAGAAGGAAGCAAAACCGAAGGCCGTGGAGTATACCTCTCCGACAAGACCTGCTGCTGGTCAATTAATCGTACCTGGTCAGGGAGCTATCGAGGCAAAACCACTCCCCCCCATTTTAGCCGAGGATAAAACGGAACCATTAAACTTCCCCGTTCCACTTCGTCCTTCCGGGGTGTCTATCTATAAAGTTCAGCGTGGTGACACTCTCTGGGGTATTGCCAGGAAACAAGGGGTCAGCTTATCATCCTTACTCTCCTCCAATCCCAGCCTCGACAAAAACGGCAAGTTGGATATTGGGCAAGAAATTATGATTCCTGGTGGAACCGCTGGAGCAACGCAAGCAACAATCAGCCCATTAGCTGATGCGAATGTTCCAGTTGCCACTTCTTCCGGTTCAACTTACACCGTTCAAAAAGGTGATAGTCTCTCCAGGATAGCAAGAATGCAAGGGGTATCTCTTGGTGCTTTAATGGAAGTTAACGGGCTAAATAAGTCATCCATCATTCGTATTGGTCAGACCCTTCAATTGCCTGATGGTTCTTCATCGAGCTCTCCGGTGGTTACCTCACCAGCGGTTTCCACGGTGGTACCGGATGGTGCATCCACTCATACAGTGAAGAAAGGGGACAATTTAACCAGGATTGCAGCCATTTATGGCAGTTCTGTGCGACAGATTATGGAGTGGAATGGCTTGGCAGATGCAGGCAGAATCCGGGTAGGACAGGTAATAATTGTTTCGGCAAGCAACCCCCAACCTACAGAGGAAGCATCCATTGATTCTTTATTATCACCAGAAAATTCGGTCCCTATTCAGCAAGATGAATCAAGCGTGGAAGGATTTTTTAAAAGTGTTTCAGATGAAAGGCCAATCATTGATGTACCGGGAGGCAATCCGTAAGAGGCGGGACTGGATTGGCATAATTTAGTATGGGTGTGGAAACCAAAGGGTGTCGGAAACAAAAGTAGAATGTAAAGATTCAAAGGCAGGCGATTGGGTAATGATCTATGTGATCTTTGCCGCTATCAGCTTGACGATGATTGGGTTGGTCATGCTCTTCAGTGCAGGGGTTGTTCGAGGTGCCCAGGCTTTGCTTACCAAGCAAATTATTTGGCTTGCACTCTCTTTACTTATGGGGCTATACGCCGCATTTATGGATTTAGACTGGCTCCGGAGAAAGTCTTGGATTGTTTTTGGCTTATGCATCATAGCCCTCATTCTTACCTTAGTCCCTGGCATTGGAGTAAAAGTAAACGGGGCCCAGCGTTGGATCGGACTCGGACCTCTTCGTATTCAGCCATCTGAATTTGCAAAAATTGGGTTAGTTATCATTTTGGCTGCTTACTTCTCGAACCGACATCGGGAGATAAAAAGTTTTCTCTATGGCTTCCTTGTACCATCAGTTGTTGTGGGTCTCTGCTGTGGGTTAATCATTTTACAGCCTGATTTTGGGACCTGTTTTTTATGTGGGGCGGTTGCCGCCACCATGATGTTTCAGGCTGGGACTAGTTTACGCTGGCTTCTGCCTGTGGCCGGGCTCGCTGTTGTTGCCTTTTCGGTTCTTGTTTATTTCGATCCAGTTCGGATAAGACGTGTGACCTCTTTTTTGGATGTGGAAGCAAATGCCAATGATAGTGCCTACCAGCTTTGGCAGGGAATGCTTGCTTTTGGCGTGGGTGGACTGGATGGGGTTGGTCTTGGTATGGGAAGGCAGCAAATGCATTTTTTACCTGAAGCTCATACAGACTTTATTTTCCCTGTTATTGGGGAGGAACTCGGACTTTTGGTCACAGCTGGTATTGTCATTAGCTTTCTAGTTCTTTTCGCCAGTGTTTTTTTACGCTTACGTCAGGCTCCTCGTCTTTACGAATATTTACTAGCTATGGGGGCTATTCTCTTTGTTACCCTGCAGGCTATTATCAACATGGGCGTAGTCACGGGCTCACTGCCAACCAAAGGAATGTCTTTGCCTTTTATTAGTTATGGAGGTTCTAACCTTATGGTTACTTTTGTATTACTTGGCTTTGTAATCAATGTTCTGAAATCAATGAACAGCCCTCAATCGTTGAGGGCGCGGGAACTATGAGAAATGTGGTCATTGCATGCGGGGGAACCGGAGGGCACCTGACTCCTGGTATTGCTCTGGCCCAGGAATTGGAAGAAAGAGGATACCCTTCATGGATGTTCATCAGCCAAAAGCAGGTGGATGCCCGGCTCTCCAAAAAATACCCCAATCTTAGTTTTCAACCTATGCCTGGTGCCCCTTTACTTAAATCACCACTGGGCTTGGCTCGTTTTGGAGAAGGATTTCTTCGTTCCTTTGTACGATCCCATCGCTTTTACCGGCAAATTGCAGCCGATGCTCTGGTTGGATTTGGGGGCTTTTCTACTTTTGGGCCCGCTATGGCAGCTCGGATGCGAGGGATGCCGATATTTATTCATGAAGCGAATAGGGCGGTGGGGAAAGCCGTCCGCTTTCTTGCCAAACGGTCCTCACGGGTCTACTTGCCTGAGGGTATGCGACTGGAAGGTATTTCTCCTGAAGTAACTCGTAATATTGGATACCCTCTTCGAAAAGAATTTCGAAGAATTCCTTTGGAGCGAGCCCGCAAGCATTTGGGGATCTCGATCAATGACCGCCTCCTTGTTGTGATTGGTGGAAGTCAGGGAGCTTTATCTTTAAACCAATGGGTCAAGGATCACTTGCAGGATCTGGCCTCCGAGGGGATTTCCACTTACTGTTTGACCGGCATGGGTAAGGATAGTTCTGGCGTGGTTCAGCTCGAAGGGCCTGGGTCGAAGACTATAACAAGCCGATTTGTTTCATTTACTGATGAGATGAATATGGTTCTTTCTGCTGCAGATCTTGTTGTCTCTAGGGCAGGGGCAGGGGCCATTGCTGAAATTACCCGTTGCCGAGTCCCTTCCATCCTCATTCCTTACCCTTTTGCTGCCGATAACCATCAATACCTCAACGCTTCCTACTTAGAAGGAAAAGGAGGGGGAGTGGTTTGCATGGATCAATCAATAAAGACTGACCTGTTGGAGGAAGTAAAAGAAGTAATTTTTAACGAAGAATTCCGGGCAATTTTAAGAAGAAATCTATACTCCATGGATGGGGGAGATATTGGGTCGAGAATGGCCACAGATTTAATTCAGAGCCTTCAGGAATCTACCATCAGTAAATCGGTGCAGGGAGGGGTTTTGAGGGCTGCATCATGAAGTCACCCAAGCAAGTATTTTTGTTAGGCGCTGGTGGTATGGGTATGGCTCCCCTGGCTCTTTATCTACAGGGTGCCGGGATTCAGGTGGCCGCCTATGATGATCATTTTCGTGAACCTATTCGTTCCCAACTCGAGAATGCTGGGGTTAAAGTATTGGGGGAAGCAGTGCCCCCGAAAGTTCCAGATTGTATTATTCGTTCGAGTGCTGTGGCTAATGACTCGCCTACCCTCAAATCCTGGGACGATCGTAAGATACCGATTTTTAGAAGAGGTGAATTTATTGCCCGCTTTACTGCGGGGAAAAAGATTATGGCGATTGTTGGAAGTCATGGTAAAACTACCACGGCAGGAATGCTTGCTTGGGGCTTGAACCAAGTAAATTTCGAATCTTCTTACCTGGTAGGTGGTGTCTTTGAGGACGAAGGCATGCCTTGCGGGAAATTTGCAAAAGACGCATGGCTTATCATGGAGATCGATGAAAGCGATGGTACTATTGATGAATTTTCTCCTCACGCCACCCTGGCTCTCAACTGCGATTGGGACCATGTGGATCGTTACGCCAGTCCTCATTCTTTTTCCGATACCCTGCAGTCTCTGTTCTCTCGTACTCAAGGCGTGGTTATTCTTCCAAAGGGTAGTCAGATTGAAGAGTGCACGAGTATAATAGCCACTGCTAAAGTAGATACTTTTCCATGTCCTGATGATCCCGCAGACTTTTTAACCTTTAACGCCAAGGCTGCCGTGGCCGCTGGCCGTGCGATGGGAGCAGATTTATCCAAAGTTGATTTTTCAAAATTTCCCGGAATGAAGCGCCGACAGACAGTTTTGCATGCTGGGTCCAATCGTACGGTTATGGAAGATTATGCCCATCACCCTGCCGAGATTCAATCATTTCTCAGCCACCGCCGTCTAACCGATCCCAAAAGTGTAATGCGGGTCATATTTCAACCCCATCGCTACAGTCGAACCAAGGCACTTGCCCGACATTTTGCTGATGAACTGGCCTTGGCGGATGATCTTTTTTTACTCCCAACTTATCCGGCTTTTGAAAAGTACGATTCAGAGGGAGCCGTTGAGACCCTGGCTGGCTATTTACCTCCTCGTTTACGGGAGGCAACAAAAGTTTTTGACAACTTTCCATCCCTGCGCGAGTCCATTGGTCACTCATCATCGGGTGCCAATCGGGATCAGGTGTTATTTGTCGGGGCAGGTGATTTAGACCGTTGGGCGCATGCGTTTGCTTCTCTGGAAAACGCGAATGGGGATAAGTTTGCTGCATTTTCATTGTTCCTCAGTTCCCGGCTTTCGAAATCTTGCGTTCTCCGAACCCAAGAACCATTGGCCGCCAAGACCACCATGAAGGTTGGGGGAAATGCCTATCTGTATGCTGAACCATCCCATGCTGTGGATTTACACAGCTTAGTGGAAGCATGTAAACTGCTGGAGATCCCCTATGTCATGATGGGAAGGGGCTCAAATTTGATTGTTCCAGACGCAGGGTATGCGGGTCTGGTTCTTCGTTTGCGAGGTACATTTTGGAGTGAGATCAACCTGCGGGCCGAAGATAGCTTAGTGGTTGGTGCTGGTGCTCGCCTTCAAGAAATTTGCCGCTTTGCGTGTCAAAACCAATTAAAAGGGTTTGAGTTTCTTGAAGGAATACCAGGAACATTAGGTGGGGCTCTTCGTATGAATGCGGGAGCGATGGGTTGGGAAACCTTTGACCTGGTGGAATGGGTAAGCTTCTTACTTCCCGATGGGAGTATTCGAGAGATAGCAGGGACTGATCTGGAAGTAGGATATAGATATTGCAAGGAGGCGTACGAAGGTATTGCCCTCCGGGCAAAATTAAAGGCGGATGGTAGATCCGACCACCGGGCGATTCGAAAAGTTATAGATAAACTTGCTCGCCAACGACGAATTTCTCAACCGAGGGAGGCAAGTGCAGGTTGTATCTTCAGAAACCCCAAAGATGATTCTGCCGGGTTACTTATAGATCAGGCTGGGCTCAAGGGTGAGCGCGAAGGTGCAGCGGTTGTATCAAGTATGCATGCAAACTTTATCGTTAATGAAGGAGGAGCTTCAGCTGATGAGGTTATTTCTTTAATCAAGAGAGTCCGTCAACGTGTAAAAGAATCTAAAGGAAAACTGTTAGATCCCGAAGTCGATGTTCTTGGTCACAACTGGAATGAATTTCTGTCTTAGCATACTTATGGAACCTACAAAAAATCCCATGCACATCACTGTATTATCTGGAGGTGTTGGCCCCGAACGAGATGTTTCTCTTGCTTCCGGTTCCGCTGTGACCGATGCCCTGCGCCGAAATTATTCGGTCGATTTAGTCGACATCGATGAGGCCAAAGTCCCATCCTTTCTCGACCCGGGAAAGACGATTATTTTCCCCGTAATCCATGGTACTTTTGGAGAAGACGGCACCTTGCAAACCCTTCTTCAAAAACAAGGCTTTTCTTTTGCTGGTAGTGAAACAAAGGCCAGTCGGCTGTGCATGGATAAAGTAAGGTCAAAACAAGTTGTCAAGAAAGCAGGTGTAAGGGTGTCTGCAGATTGTTTTTTTACAGATCCCAGTACCGTAGTGGTTGATGATATACTTCATACCCTTGGCCCTGATCTTGTGCTTAAGCCAACGGATCAGGGCAGCAGTGTAGCTCTATATATGATTGCAGGGAAAGAAGAGTTATCCGCGGCACTGGCACAATTACCGAGTGGTAATTGGATGATCGAGAAAAGAGTTTTTGGACGGGAATTTACAGTTGGTGTACTTGATCATATGCCTTTGGGTATCGTGGAAGTTATTCCGCAAGGGGGGGTATACGACTACCAGCGAAAATACACCCAAGGGTCCACAGATTATAAATTTCCCGCAATTCTTCCTTTTGATTTAGAGGAAGAACTTAAAACCAAAGCCATGGACAGTTTTGTAGCCTGTGGTTGTCGTGACTTTGCCCGGGTAGATTTTATCGTCTGTGAAGATGGTCATTCTCACTTTTTGGAAGTTAATACCCTGCCAGGGCTTACCGCTACGAGTCTTTTGCCAAAGAGTGCTTCCTGTTCTGGCTATGACTTCCCGGGGTTGGCCAAGGAATTGGTGCAACCAGCTATGAAAAGATTTTCAAAACTTAACTTATTACCCGCAGCATGAAGTCAAAGGACAAAAACAAAACTAACCTGTCAACATGGCGAGACCTTCGCCCTACTTCCGCTAAGAAGCCAGCTTCGAAAACGGCTCGTCGTAAAAGATCACTGGGCTTATTGAAGTCCTTTCTTATGTTTGTATGCTTTGTCGGTATCCTTGTGGGAGGGTGGTTCGTTACCCGTTCTGAATTTTCAAAAAAATTCTACGCATGGAATCAATTGGACCCATCGATCAATCAAGTAGTTTTTGATTCCGATGGCGTACTCGATCACCGTTGGTTTCAAAATTGGTACGGTCCCTTACGGGGGCGTTCGCTCATGCAAATTGATTTGCATAAACTTCAGGCAGATCTTGTCCACGAACCTCAAATTTCTTATTCCCGGGTAAGCCGAATTTTCCCATCTACATTGAAAGTGGAAGTGAATGAGGAAGCCCCTGTCCTGGTTTTACGATTAGGTAAACAGGGCGGGGGATATAAGGACTGGCTGGTTTCTTCACAGGGTGACCTTTATCAGGGTGTGGGATACGCCCGGAATTCGATTTCCTTACTTCCATCTCTGTCCATTTCCTCCCAACAGTTAAAACTTGATCCTGAAGGTAATGGCTTTCGCCGGCTGGATGGGATAGAAGCGGTTACACCATTACTTGAACTTGCAAGGCGTGAATATCCTGGGATATATCGGGACTGGAAAGTGGTTACCTATGCCAACCCCAAAGAAACAGGCCCTGGCTCTTATGTCAAAGTACGGGCGGGAAAAGTAAAATGTATACGCTTTTCTCCTCAAAATTATGCCGCCCAGATGAAAAGATTAAAATATCTCCTTATGGAACCTGACTTTCGACGCAAGCCCGTTGTTGAATCCATTGATCTTTCCCACGACCGTTCTGTATTTGCGAAACTTTAACGCCCGACTGAAAACCTGACAAAATAATCCCAAATTTAGAAGTATATGAGGAAGATAATTGGATCTGTAGAAATTGGCACTTCGCAAGCAAAGGCCTTAGTGGGAGAAGTTGCGGAAAATGGTACCCTTCAAGTTGTCGGTATGGCTTCCCGCCCCATGGAGGGAATGAGGAAAGGGGAGATTGTTGACTTTCGTGAGGTTGCCTCCTCCGTACATGCGGCCATTGCAGATGCAGAAAAAATGTCTGGCACCACGGTCGACTCTGTTTATCTCGCCCAATCTGGGTCACACCTAAAAGGTCGTATGCTTCATGGCTCTTCTTATGTTTCCTCATCCGATAACCGTGTGGTCTCGCATGATCTGGAGCGGGCGTCGGAGGAAGCTCATCGCAGGGAAGCAGAAGAGGGCAGGAATTATGTACATTTTGTCCGCACCCCAATCCTCTTGGATGGTCAGGTTCGGGATGATCCTGTGGGAATGCATGGAAAGAAAGTAGATTTAAGTTATTGGGCCATTGATGGCGATGAGCAAGCCATGCGTTCAGCCATACATGTCATATCAAACTACAACATTGAAGTCTCCGACCTCATTGTATCTTCGATCGCTTCCGCAACTATGGTTGCTGGGCCAGACTTGCGCCGTGCTGGTACCCTGGTTATCGACTTGGGGGCTGGAGTGACTGATGTGGTTCTTTATCGTCAGGGATTTGTTGCCTACAGCGGGGTTGTACCCGTAGGCGGCGATCACATAACGGGAGATCTTAGTATGGGACTACGCATCCTTGAACGGTATGCGGAGAAGTTGAAACTGGAACACGGCAAAGCGTCGCCCGATCCTACTGACGAAAAAGAGGAGGTTTGGATGGTCGGTGACCGGACCATCGGGGATCGCTCGGTTTGCCGGAAAGCCATATCCGATGTTATTCATGTACGGGTGGTCGAGCTTTTTGAGATCATTCATAAGGAATTGGGAAATCTACTCTCCCCTGATGATTTAAAAGGTGGGATCTTACTTACGGGCGGTGGGTCTAAACTTCCGGGAATTGAGCAGGTGGCTTCGAAAGTATTGGGGATGCCTGTACGCAAGGCAGGTTTCCCACCCGGCATCGAGCCCAATCTTGCCCAGCCAGAAAATGCCACTGTTCTCGGCCTTTTACATTATGGATTACAAGACCACAGCCTGCCTGGTCAAAAACAGGCTGTAAGCAATGCGGGATTTCTCGGGAAGATTGCCGAGATGGTGGGTATCAAATCCTAAATCCAACATTGTTTATCAATTCACGCCAATCAACAGATAAATAAAACGATATGAACCAAGATAATTTTCTCGATGCTGATGTGTCTTTTGCTCCCGCCAATGAAAACCCTTCCTTACGGGTGAAGGTGATTGGTATCGGCGGAGCCGGTCTGTCCCTTGTGGACGGGCTCACCTTGGATAATTTTCAAGGGGTTGAACAGCTCGCCATAGATGTGGACTCTCGGGCTCTTGCCGACAGTATTGCAGCTGACTCTTTATTGATCGGTCGTCGCCACACTCGGGGTATGGGCACGGGGGGAGAAATGGCAATGGGACGAAAGATTGCCGAAGAGGAAAAGGATGTGATCCGTAAAAAACTCGAGGGCATCGATATGATATTTTTGCTGGCTGGTTTGGGTGGTGGCATGGGTGGAGGGGCCACGCCGGTCATTGCCCGCTTGGCAAGAGAAGCTGGAGCCTTGGTTTTTGCCTTTGCCCCCTTACCCTTTAGTTGGGAGAAAAGCAGGCATGCTCAGGCTCAGGAGTGCCTGGAAGAAGTTCGGAAGTTTGCCAACGCTGTGGTCCCATTACCCAATGATTCCCTGCTTCAAATTGGCGGAGCTGACGCCACCGCTCTGGAATGCTTTGCGGAAGCCGGGCGCAATGTAAGCAAGGGAATATCTGCAGTGTGTTCCTTGGTGTTTCGCCGGGGTATGATTGATGTTGACTTTGCGGACCTTAAAAAAGCATTCAACCGCCGTGCCGGTCGCACCCTTTTCGGGTATGGGGAAGGCAACGGTCAGGATGCGATACGGGAGGCATTGCGGGAGCTCATGCTGTGCCCGATGCTTCACTTGCCTGATGTATCCAAAGCGGCCGATGCGATCTTGATTCTTATTACCGGAGGTACCAGTATGGGGATGTCCGCCTTGCAGCAGGCGTCGTTAGAAATTCGCGATGAATTTAAAGCAGGTGAGCATGTGGTCTTTGGTGCCCATGTAGATGAAAACCTGGGAGACCGTGTCCAGATTGTGGTCTTGGGCGCTACCGATCTGGAAGCAGGAATGACTGCAGATGTCGCTCCCTCCGCAGATCAAGTCATGCTTGCTTCTACCAAAGCTCGGCAGGCTCATGAGTCCAAGCTTCGCCGGCAGAAGAAACAAGAAGGAAAAGAGCCAGCCAAGTCCCGCAAGCAAGCCAAGAAAGACGCCCTCGAGCAAAACACCTTTGAATTTATGGAAGAAAATAACCAACGAGGAATTTTTGATAATTCTTCCCGCAACTTGTACGAAGGGGAAGACCTGGATGTACCTGCGTATTTACGCCGAGGAGTTAAAATATCGGTGTAAGCACCCCCCTTTGCTTTCCGATATCTTTTACCAGTAACCAAATACTCATTCCTCAGTTTTCATAGTCCATTATCTGACGGGCAAGTGGTTGTTTAAAAGAATTTTGGGCAATTCATTGGTGCTTGTAAGCCAATTACACACCCGGAGGCAGGACTTTACATTATACTCCTGCTTAGGACTTCCTCCTCTCTTCATCCAGTGGATGGTTGATTCCGATAAATGTAAATTACTATTTGAAAGTGCCTGGGCGGGTTTTTTTCATCTCGTTTACTAAACATTGTTCTTTAGGAGCGATTTGGTTATAAAAAAATTGTATTTTTCTTTCTATATCTGCTAATAATATGAACAGATTCTATTTCAATTATTAACCCAATAAAATATATACTATGAAAACAAGACTCCTCCTCTTGTCCATGATCAGTGCCTTTGCCAGTGCTGTGAATGCAGCGGCTCCGGTTGTTACCGGGGTTACTGTTTCGCAGCGGACGAACACTAAAATCGTGGACATCACCTATAACCTAACCTTGGATGCCGGCCAAAAAGCTTTTGTTGAGCTCTGGTTTAGCCCAGATAACGGGCTCAATTATCCCATCCGTTGCCTGGATGTAAGCGGGGATGTGGACTCCAATGTATCCGGGGGTACCGGAAAAACCGTCGAGTGGAACGCAGAGTCGGACTGGAACCAGCAGTTTACCGCCAACGGTAAAATCCGGGTCATTGCCACCTACGGTGATCAACCCTCTGGCTTTGCCGGTTCCGGGTCGGGTGGAAACACCAACAGTAATTATGGTCAGGCTGATGCCTCTATGATGACTGCCAACCTTGATACATTTGACTCTCCAGGTGG
>Ga0206130_10001914_pt1 | contig 29870 bp, 26 predicted proteins | sample Helgoland_Spring_9_FD_148637 | JGI IMG/M metagenome (GOLD analysis project Ga0206130, IMG submission 148637) | Pelagic subsurface seawater microbial communities from Kabeltonne, Helgoland, North Sea - Helgoland_Spring_Bloom_20160512_1 | ecosystem: Environmental > Aquatic > Marine > Epipelagic ...
TGCCTTTGATTTCGCAGCAGCGGCAGCCTTTGTTTTTGCAGCCGCATCTGCTTTTGCTTTCGCAGCCGCAGCAGCCTTTGTTTTTGCAGCCGCATCTGCTTTTGCTTTCGCAGCAGCGGCAGCCTTTGTTTTTGCAGCCGCATCCGCTTTTGCTTTCGCAGCAGCGGCAGCTTTTGCAGCATCTGCTTTCACTTTTGCAGCGGCATCTGCTTTGGCTTTCGCAGCAGCAGCAGCCTTTTTCTGCGCATCTGTTTTTAGGACCATATCTAATTCTACGATTTTATCTTTTGGGTAATTTTCAGTTGGCTTAAGTCCTGATGCTTGATTGTAGTATTGTTTTGCAGAAGACCACTTTTTCGAATTATAGTACATATCTCCTTTTTGAATAGCAGAGTTATAAGCAGCGTCAGTCTTTGCTTTATTCTCCGCTGCTGCTTTAGCTTTGGCTGCTTCTGTTTTAGCTTTTTTCAATGCTTCAGATTCAGGTTTATTTCCTCCAACACCGCCACTTTTATCTTCACATGGACTAACTGGACGATTGTTTCCATTTCCAAAAACAGGGATTGAATTTGCGTTTACGCAAATTTCCCAATGCCCCATTGACCCGGGATGAGAAGAACTTACATCTACAGTTAATCCACCTTGAAACAAATAGTATTGTCCGTTCTGAACAGAATATGGTTGTCCATTAACAATTGCATCTCCACCACCGGCAATTGGCTTAAAATAAACAGATGTTGCTGGCCCAGAATAACTAAAATTACCTATTAAATTAGCTCGATTATATGTTCCAGATGGAGTTTCCAAGCAAAATTGCCAATCTGCGTTTCCAGGATTAAATCGAGGTCCGCAAGGAGCAAGTTCTTCGACAATCGGAGCTTCATAGGATATAGTGAAATATATAGTTTCGTTGCTACAAGCATTTCCGATAGTTAGGACCACGGGGTTATCTCCTTCTTCAAGAATGAGGTCAGAACAATTAATCATTCCGATGTTTGCGTCGAACGTAAAAGGAACAGACGCTCCGTTAAGTGTTGCTGTTATATTGGAGCTAGCAGGAATATTTACAGCACTCACCTTAATCATATAATCTGCAGTGGCACTTATTGCGCTAGTACTATTTGGCACGACTAAACTGTAAGCAACCGGTATACAGGGCAAAGTATATGCTACTGTAACTGTGCTAGATGCTCCGTCACATTCGTTAGCTTCTACAACTATTGTGTTGTTACCCTCAACAAGAGTGACGGTTGCAGTAAGGCTTCCGTTGCCTAAAATAAAACTAGAAGGGATGATGCTGCCGTTTAGTCTAACTATAACGTTATTTACATCAGTGATATTTGTAACATAACCCGAAAAGTTATACAGCGTATTTTCATTGGTTAATGCGGAGGTTATTCTGATTCTAGGATTAACGCATGGCTCTTCGATAGGTGCTGTATAAGCAATATTATGCTCCGAAAGTGCGCTTCCACAAGCGTTGCTTGCAGCTATCCCTATTAAGTTGTTTCCCTCAACCAGAGTAAGAGTTACTGAAACTTTACCAGTCCCAGAATCATATGTATATGGAACAGTTGAACCATTATGACTGACAACAATTAAATTGGAGTTTGTAATGTTTTCCACTGTCGCAAAAAAGGAAGAGTAGCCATTAGTGTTTGCCGTTGGTTGATCAAAACTGATTGTCGGGTTGACACAAGGCTCTGATTTTGTAATTGTTTGTGTTTTGGAATCTGTACCAACTGTATTTGTTCCTGAAATTATTAAAGAATTTAAGCCGTTAATAAGAGCCGCATTATAACTAAAAACTTTGCTTGTATTGTTGTAGTTAAAGTTTGTTATTGATGTCCCGTTAAAAATTACTGAAATAGCATTTATACCAGTAACATTTAAAACTTTTGCAGTAATTGTCTCAGTTGAATTAGTAGTAGAATAAGGATTTGCATTTGGAGATGTTATTGAAACTATTGGAGGGGGCAGTTGATTTTGAACCCCTTCGTAAGTCATGATACTCTCAGAAATTGTATTTCCACATTCGTTGGTTGCAGAGATAAAAATTGCATTATTCCCTTCAATTAGCGAAATTGGTCCAGAGATGTTTCCTGAAATCTCATTGTACGAAAACGAAATAGCCGTTCCATTTAAGGTTACTAAAATCATATTCTGATTAGATACATTTCCAACGTTTGCGGTAAATGATGTATTTCCTGTTTTTCCAATATATTCAAAAGGGCTTGTAGAAGGATTGATAAAACTAATCGTTGGTTCGTAACAAGGTAACTCTTCTTCATAAATAATAGCTGTCATTTGAGAAGTGCTTCCACAGCTATTTGTTGCAATAACCTCGTAAGAAGTAGCTCCTTCTGTAAAGTGAAGCATTGAAGTAAATTTTCCAGTAGCTTGGTTAAAGTTAAACCCAGGAGAAGGCTGTCCATTAATACTAAACTTTACCGATGTTGCATTTGTAATACTGTACTCCAAATATCCTTTGGAATTAGATGTTACATGCGGATTTGCAGCTGGCGAAATTTGTGTTAATGTTGGTTTTTCACAAGTAGGAACGTTATAAATCACGGTTTGTGTTTTAGAGGCAGTTCCGGCTACATTTGTTCCTGTAATCGATAGCGTGTTCGCTCCTTCTAATAAAATCGCTGAATAACTAAATTCTGCCGTTGAGGGGTCATAAACAAAATTTGAAACCGCAACACCATTGAATACAGCAGTTACGTTGTTCGCGTTATTTACATTTAAAATGTTAGCGGCTATTGTCTGAGTAGGGAAGTTCACCATGTAAGGCGTTACAATAGGCTTAGTAATTGTTACAACTGGCGGGTTAACCTCTAAAGGCTCCAAATAAATAACTCTTGCTACCTCAGTGTCACTACCAACGATATTTGTGCCTTTGATCTCAAACATGTTGCTCCCATTGACTAAATTAGCATTAAAAGAAACGAGCTTTGTGATTGGGCTAAAGCTAAAGTTTGTTATTGTTGCGCCATTATGTTTCACCGAAATTCCTGGTTTGCCTTTTACATTTAATACAGTTGCTTTAATGTTCATGTTGCTAATAGCAATTGTATGTGGGGAAATAGCAGGGTTCAGGAATGTTACTATAGGTAGCGGAAGTGTCTCTGGCTGCACATAAATGATTGTTGCTGACTCTGCGTCATAACCATTAGCATTGGATGCCGTTATTTGAATCACATTTGACCCTAGAATTAAATTAGCAGGAAATGAAACTTGCTTTGTGCCTGAGTTGTAAGCAAAGTTTTGCTGAATGCTGCCGTTTACATACACCTTTATTTGGCTTTTAAGGGTTACGTTTTTCACGGTTCCATTAATATTAACTAATGAGGCTGTAGTATTATAAGGGTTAAGCGCAGGAAAGGTAATGTCAACCATTGGAGGTAACGCATTAACGGCAGTATAAGTAATTGTACACGTTTTTGTAACACTTCCTTGCGAGTTTGTAGCTGTAATTTGAATCGTGTTATTTCCTTCTTTTAATGTTAATCCTGAACTAAAAACCTTAGAAATATTGTTGTAATTAAAATTAGCAGAATTTATGCCATTAAACTTAAACGTAATTTGATTTGCGTTATCAATGTTTAAAACCGTAGACGTTAGTATAAATTGTGCTGACTCAACTATAAAAGGACAGTATGGAGGGTTCGTGATTGTAACAATTGGTGGCGGTGTAACTTCAACCGGTTTTTGTAGAATAATTATTTTTGAATCTTGGTCGGAACCATAAGCATTTGAACCGCTTATTTCAAAAACATTATTTCCTGGCTGCAATATTACAGAAGCATCAAAATGATTCGTGTTGCTGTTATAATTAAAGTTGCTTAATTGAATTCCATTTTGCTTAAAAATAACCTTGTCCTTTGTTGCAACATAATAAATGTTGGCGCTTATGGTTTGGGCACTGTTTTGAACGGTTGTGTTATTTGCAGATGGAATAGTAATGTTAACTAATGGTTTGTTTCCAACCGGCGTATTGACTACTGGCGGAGGCGTTACAGTAGTATAATTATTTACGCTACCGCTGTTGTTTACTGTATAGTTTTCTCTTCCTGAACCGAATAGGTTCCATCTAAAATACAATGCAGAATAATGGTATTTATCATTTATCCCATTAGGCATCCCATTTAATTTATTATCTGCCAAAGCATACGTGATTTTATGTTCCAATCCCATCGAAAAATGATAAGGAAACTGATATCCAATTCCAAAACCGAGAGAAGGCATAAAGTCTGTTCCTCTTTCCTTAATTGTTGTTTCGTAAGAATTGTCCAGTATACGGCGCAAATCACTTACGATTTCATTTGGGCTTTGTGAAGGGTTGATTGATGAATAGTCATAATCTCCAAATATTCCATCTTCATAGTTGGCTTTAACCGAGTAATTAGTGAGGCCTATTCCTCCAAAGCCATATAATAAAACCCCTGTTGATTCGCGCAATCGGTTCAATGTTAAAACTCCTTCAAGCGTATGTTCATTTAGAGATAGGCGATAATTTTGATAGCCTAAAAACGAAGCGGTATCTAAGGATATTGTGCTAGTATCTGTAGCATAACCTCTGTTCCCTCCTCCTAAATATCTGTATCGCAAGTCAAAAGCAAAAAAAGCATATTCTTTTTCGTAAATGGCTTTTCCAAAAGTTAAACCTCCACTAATTCCTCCTTTTGGGGTATAGCCAAAATCATTCTGTTGCCACACACCTCCAATGTTAAAGCCTAAATTCCACCCATGATCATTTTCATAATTCACAAACTGCCCTTGTGCAGAAGTAATTGAAAGAAAGAATATTGCGAGTGTTTTAAGTAAATGCTTTTTCATAATAATTAAGTGATTTTCTGCGAACATTGCATAATTCGTACCAATGAGATGCAAATGTAAGAAAATGATACAATTCCTTTCAAAGGACAAAAACAAAGTAAGGATTTTTACAGGGATTTGTTTAAATTTGGGCTTTTATGAAACGAATACTTACATTACTATTGCAGTTGGTTGTGTTTGCAACTCATTTTTATGCTCAGCCGGGAAATGACAATTGTATAAGCTCAACGAATCTATGTGTAAACCAAGTCAATTCAGGGAGCACACAAGATGCAACAATTAGCGTTTGTATTGGATGTTCTGACGGCGCTGCTGCTGCTGGAAATTTTTGTTTTTCCTTAGACAATACGGTTTGGTTCTCATTTACCACAAACTCAACAGGAGGTGATGCACAAATTGATTTTTCTAACATGGCTTTTGATTTAACAGCTGGATTTGGTTCTAGTCTTGAAGCTGTAATAATAGAGGCAGGTGTTCCCTGCGATGAGTCTACCTATAGTGCTGTTTCGAATTGTGAAACAACAATTAATGGAACAGCCGGACAATCCACACTGACAGCTTCAGGCCTGCAAGCTAACACCACCTATTACGTCCAAGTTGATGGTTCTATGACAGGAGTCGATACAGAACCCGCCTCAGCTACGTTTGATTTGACAGTAAGCGGCACAGCAGTTGATCAAACTCCTCCAACGGTTGCAATCACATCTAGTGCAACCGATGTTTGTGTAAATGATGATGTTACTTTTACGGCTGACACCTCTGGTTGTAACTCGACAAGTACGGTTGAATGGTTTGTAAATGGGTCGACAGTAGCAATCGGAACGGCAAATACTTTTACGAATACTGGTTTCACGAATGGTGATGAAATAACAGCAACGTACACCTGTACTGGGGAGTGCCCAATAAGCAGTACTTCGATTGGAATAGTACTAGCGGTAGACGACCCAATGGCTGATGCGGGTGAGGACATCTCAATTCCTTTTGGGGAAAGCACTATTCTCCAAGGAAGCGGAAATGGCACCTATTTTTGGGGCCCCATAGATGACTTGTCTTCTCCTACTTCTCCCGAGCCTGTAGCTAGTCCGGGTGCAAATACAACTTATCAGCTTACTGTAACTTCAGCTGGTGGTTGCGAAGATTATGACGAGGTTACTGTTTTTTTGGAAAGTCCCATTTTCTCAGCAAACACGCTTACTCCAAATGAGGACGGATTAAATGATTATTGGGAAATAAGCAATATTAGTAAGTATCCTAGAGCAAAAGTTAGTGTATATGATAGGTGGGGGCAGAAGGTTTTTAATGTAGTTGGATACACAAATGATAAAAGATGGGATGGAACCTTTAAGGGCCTTAAATTGCCAGCGGCAACGTACTTTTATGTAATTGATTTACAAACAGGAGGTGACAAAGGGATAGTCACAGGATCTATTACTATTATATTATAATGAGACTGTTTATAGGGATATTGGCTTTTTTTATTTGTACCCAATTCAAGGGTCAGCAAACGGCGCAGTTTACGCAATACATTTTTAATGGATTTGCCATAAATCCTGCACTTGCAGGGAGTAAGCCGTGTGTAGATATAAAGCTTGGCTACCGAGCTCAGTGGTTGGGATTTGAGGGTGCGCCAAAAACCACATTTGCTTCTGTGAACGGAGAATTAAAATTTAAAAAAGTTAAGAGCATTAGAACGAAGCATGGTGCCGGAGTTTATGTAGAAAATGACGTAATTGGGCCCATTAAAAAAACAACTATGTATTTAGCTTATGCATACCATTTTCCTTTATCGAGAGGAGTTACTGCTTCAGCAGGGGTATTTGCCGGATTGCAGGAGTTGCGTTTAGACGCAACAAAAATATCGGTTTTTGATGGCGACGATCCTTTAATTCGAGGTTCTGGAGCTCGTTTTATGATTCCAGATATTTCGCCTGGACTATTTATTAGCCATAAAGATTGGTTTACGGGTTTCAGTATTCGTCAAGGTTTTCCAAAAAAATGGGAATTAATTGGCTCGGATAAAACAAAAAACACTATGCATTATTTATTAGTCGGCGGAAAAAGATTCGAAACTGGAAACGAAATTAATGTTGTGCCTTCTGCAATGCTTAAATGGACCGGATATACAAACCCATCATTAGACCTAAACTTATTATTTGAATTGAACCACTATTTCGAGATTGGGGCCTCTTGGCGAAATGGTGATGCGTTAGCCGGGATTGTGAAAATTAACTTTTTAGAGTACTTTTCTTTGGGATACTCTTTTGACTTAACTACATCTAAAATGCGCCTTGGCAGTTCAAATACACATGAAATAATACTTGGTATATATTCATGTTCTCGAGGAGCGTCTGACTACTTGTGCCCTGCGTTTAACTAATGAAAAGAAAAAGCCTTAGTATTTATCTTTAGAGCCAATAACTCCATTACCTGCGAAAACACCTTTTTTAAAGACTTCAATGTGATCCAACAAGCCAAATTCATCATAGACGTAATGCCGTCCATCATTTAAACGACCACCTGAAAACTCTCCATCCATTAGAATGTTTCCGGCCTTGTCATAAGTCTTGTGATAGCCATCAACAATTTGACTCCCAGATTTACCTCCTTGCGCTGAGTTTTCATCTCCTTTAGCTTTCGGGCCCTTTTCTACAACTGGTGGATTAGGGTCTTTATAGGGTGGGTTTTTTCTTTCAAATAATGTTGGTTCGCTTGCAATTCCGCCGGTAAATGTTTTTTCTTTTTTCTTATCTCCATTTTCATAAAACCATTCTGCCTTGCCTGTTTCTTTACCAGAAATCGTTTGAAATTCTAATTCTTTTTGTCCATTTTCAAACCAAAAAGTAACTAAACCTTCAGTTTCCCCAACTTCATTAAAAGTTTTCTTCTGTTTTGGTGTCCCATCTGGGTAGTACATAGCAAATTCTCCTACCAAATTACCTGCTTTCATCGAGCCACTCTCTTCTAGCTGTCCATTTTCATAAAATGATTTATAATCTCCTGTAGGTCTTCCATTGTTATAGAATATTTCAGCTTTCTTCTCCCCATTTGGCCAGTATTTAATCCAAACGCCTACCTTTCTACTTCTCTTATATTCTCCCTCTTGAACCTTTGCAGCATCAGCATATCCTTTCTGCTTGCTAATGTCACCCGTAATAATCCATGCACCTGTTTTTTTTCCTTCTGCATCAAAAGCATTTTGTGCTGAGACTTTACCTTCACTCAGAAAGATGAAGCTGATAAACAGGAACATTAGTAATATGAATTTTTTCTTCATTAAAGACATTTTTTGCATTGCCCGCCAAAGTACATAAAAATTGTACCAAAATTTATTTAGATGTATGAAGTTATAAATTTTTTCGAAAAAAACACTATTCATTAACAGCAGTTGTTTAAAAATACACTAAGTGGTTAGATTTAACACACTGTGCTGGCTAAACTAACGTAAGTCATTAATTTCGACCTTTAATATGAAAAGCTTTCTTTTATCAATCCCTTAAATAATAAAAGCGTGGAGGTTAGCGAAGGTGAAAAAGTTTAGGCACTTAACTTGAGTTGTGGAATTAATGCTGGAAATATATTGGCTGAGGTGCTGTAGTCAAATGAAAGTGCTATATCTTTAGACGATAATATTGTAGGCTTGAGCATCTATCAAAAGATTTTTTTGATATTTATGAGCTATGAAAGAAGCGGTGCTCAATAATTATAATTGAATAATTATATGGAAATTGCTTTAGTTCAAGCTGAGTTATGTTGGGAAGACAACGATAAGAACTTAGCTCATTTTTCTAGTTTATTGGAAAACGTGACAGGCGTTGACCTTTTTGTACTTCCAGAAATGTTCAACTCTGGTTTTACAATGAATTCCGATAACATTGGTCAAACAATGCAAGGAAAAGCAGTTTGCTGGTTACAAAAAATGGCCAATGAAAAAGACGCCGTGTTTGTTGCTAGTTTAATTATTTTAGAAAACAATACGCGTTATAATAGGCTGGTTTGGGTGACTCCAAATGGAGGCACTAAAACATATAACAAGAAGCACTTGTTTAGGATGGCAAACGAACACGATTATTTTACGCCTGGAAACGAACGTGTAATAATAGAGTACAAAGGAATACGGTTTTGCCCGCAAATTTGTTATGATTTGCGATTTCCTATTTGGAGTCGGAATTCAGACGGACAATCTAAATTACCCATATATGATTGCCTAATTTACGTTGCGAACTGGCCAAAAGTGCGAAGTGATGCTTGGGCTTCTTTATTAAAGGCAAGGGCAATAGAAAACCAAGCTTTTGTTGTTGGAGTAAATAGAGTTGGATTAGATGGGAATGGCATTGAATATTCCGGAGATTCTCGTTTTTACTCTCCCAAGGGAAAAAGAATAGACAAGGTTATTTCGAGTAAAGAAATGATATGTATAGTTACATTGGACCTCAAAAACCTCAAAGAATTTCGTGAAAAATTTCCAGTAAGTGATGACGCAGATTTGTTTACACTATTTTAGACAAAACAAGCTAGCGGTATTTATCCTAAAAAAAAACCTTTTCTACCTCTAACGAAAAGCCTATTTTTGCGGCTTTCTGAATTGAAAAGCCTAAACGAAAATGAGAAAACTATTTAATAACTTTACCCATAATCCTAAAAACGATATTCTTTCGGGCCTTACTGTTGCATTAGCCCTGGTTCCTGAAGCTGTGGCTTTTGCTTTTGTTGCAGGAATTGACCCCTTAGTTGGTTTATACGGAGCTTTTATGATGGGAATTGTAACGGCATTATTTGGCGGTAGGCCAGGTATGATTTCAGGAGCTACCGGAGCGATGGCGGTTGTAATGGTTCACATGATTCAAAAAGGAAATGAAGTTGGAGATGCAATGCAAGTCCCTATTGAAAACCTAGGGTTACAATGGCTTTTTATTACGCTTTTATTTGTTGGGGTTATTCAAATTTCAGCAGGGTTTTTAAAACTTGGAAAATTTGTTAGACTTATTCCACACCCGGTTATGATGGGGTTTGTTAATGGCTTAGCCATTGTAATTTTTATATCACAGTTAGGTCTTTTTATGAAAAATGTGGAAGGGGTTCCACAAAGCATGGAAGGTTCTGAGTTGTGGATGATGATTGCGCTGGTGCTACTAACTATGGGTATAATGTTTGGGTTGCCCAAGTTGACAAAAAAAATCCCTGCTGCTTTAGTTGCAATAATCGTTGTTGCTGCGATTACTATTTTTGGACACATAGAAGTTAGTACGGTTGGGTCTTTTATTACTGACGGAGGAGGAGAAGGCCTTGAAGGTTCCTTACCCTCCTTTCAGCCCCAAATATTTAGTTTTTTTGGTAGCCTAAATGGTCATTGGGGGTTAATTGTTTCAACCGCATTTTTAATGGCAGCAGTTGGTTTAATTGAGTCGTTGATGACATTAAATTTAGTTGATGACATTACTGAAACTAGGGGTAGTGGTAACCGAGAATGTGTCGCTCAAGGCGGTGCAAATTTGCTAAACGGGCTATTTGGAGGAATGGGAGGTTGCGCAATGATTGGTCAGTCGTTGATCAATGTCAACTCAGGAGGCCGAGGCCGATTATCTGGGGTTACAGCTGCTATTGCTTTACTTTGTTTTATATTATTCGGTGCTCCATTAATAGAGCAAATCCCGCTAGCTGCTCTAGTAGGAGTAATGTTTATGGTTGTGATTGGAACGTTTGCATGGAGTAGCTTTAGAATCATAAGAAAAATTCCGATACCGGATGCAATCGTCTTAATTGCTGTTTCTGCTATTACCGTTTGGCAAGATTTAGCAATTGCGGTTATTGCTGGTGTAATTATGTCGGCATTAGTTTTTGCATGGAAAAATGCGGCAATGATACGTGCTAGAAAAAAAACAAAAGAAGATGGAACACTGGTTTATGAAATTTGGGGACCTCTCTTTTTTGGATCGGTTCAAATGTTTAGCTCTAAATTTAACCCTAAAAACGATCCGGATAAAATAGAAATTGACTTTATCGAATCCAGAGTGTCAGATCATTCCGGTATTGAGGCAATTAGAACAATTACGGATAAATATAAGGAATGTGGGAAGCAAATAAAGTTGACGCACTTAAGTCCTGAATGTAGAGTACTGTTATTAAAATCAGACCCTAATTTTGGGGATATAATTGAGTCGTCAATTGATGATCCAAGATACCATGTTGTTACCAACTTAATGGATAATGAAGTTTAGCGCTCTAGTTAAACTGTTTTGCAACGGTGAGGGCTTTTTCCCATTTTACATGAACTAAAAGCAAAAATTAAAACGAGATGCTCCTTGAAGTTTGATTAGTTTTGATAGATTAATTGTCCTTTTCATCTGTCGATTCATTCTTTTCATCTCTAACTTTAATGAAAACTTCTAAATTATCTTCAGGTTGTCTTAAAAAGAGAGAGTCACCTTTTATCTGATAACTAAAACCCATTACTTTTTCATCCGTATTGATTAAAAGAAAATTATTATTGAATGAAGCCCAATTTATTCTTTCCCTCTTAAATTTCTTGATATCCTCAGTAACCACAACATTTTTATCTTTTGAACCTATCCCATTGCTATAAAAATCTATGTGATACTTATTCTTTCTAATCCATTTACCAACTAATGCCGGATCGTTGTTTGTTGTTGCAGAACTCTCGGAGTCAGAATTTGAACAACTGGAACAAAAAAATATAATCATATATATTCCCAATAATAACATTAATTTTTTCATGTTGATTTGCTTTTAGAGTTTACCCTAAAGTTATTAAAAAAAGCCATAGTTGCTTTTATAACAGTTGGTCTTTTGTTATTCTTTTTTTAATGTTTTCACTCTTTGAAGTTTTGTTATCTGCTTTTACATGATTCAATCGAAACCCTTAATACCATTTTTTTTATGGAAACGGATTAATCGGAAAAGAGATGCATCATGGTCGGCGTTATTGTTATGAAAAGGGCATAATTTAAATTATCTTGGCCCTATGATAACTGAAACTCTATATTTGAATAAACGATTACTGAGTTGTATTCTTATGACATTGTGTTTCAGTGTTTCGGGTTATTCTCAATCAAAGCCCGTCCAACTCTTTAATAAAATGTTTAACGACACAGCATCAGCTGGAAAGTTAAAATGGATTGCCTATCCAACTTTAGCTTATTCACCGGAGACGAGGTGGGAAATTGGCGCGGCGGCAGTCCTTTTATACTATGCAAAAAAAGACACTTCCAACCGTTTGAGCGAGATAAGCGGGTTTTCTTTTTTTACTTTAGAGCGTCAATACGGCGCACATTTTGAACACGCCTTGTATTCTGACAAAAACAATTGGTTTGTGTTAGGAAAATTAAAATTTCAAAGTTACCCTTTAGCGTATTTTGGAATAGGACCAAATATTGGTGGAGAGGAATTGGCTATAGCGAATGCCAACTCCATATTAATTAGAGAACGCTTATTAAGAAACATAAAAGGAAATTGGTATTTCGGAATTGAATTGGATTTTGAGCGATTGAGTAAGGTTAATTTTGATTGGCTAGGCAATACTCCTCCCTTGGACTATATTTTAGGACAAGATGGCTACGGTAATCTAGGCTTAGGCTTAGGTTTAGTTTATGATAATCGGCATAATGTGCTTAATGTTCGTCACGGTTTTCTTTCCGAGGTCGGCTATCTAATTTATGAACCCACTTGGGGATTTACCAATAAATTAAGCACCTTGTTTTTAGATAACAGAGCATTTTTTAAATTAAAAAAAAGAAATGTATTGGCCCTGCAAATGATTGGCCAGTTTTCGCAAGGAGACGTTCCGTTTAACCAGCTTAGTATGATTGGTGGGGAAACAATGATGAGGGGCTATTATCTCGGAAAGTACAGAGACAAAAACATGGTGGGCTTACAAGCAGAACACCGTTGGCTACCATTTAAATTTAGCAAGCGACTTGGAGGTGCTATTTTTGCTGGGGTTGGATCGGTTGCACCAAACCTTCATTTCGATAAATTGCTATGGACCGCAGGCGGAGGACTTCGTGTTTTACTTTTTCCTAAGAGAGATATTTACACGAGACTTGATGTTGGATTTAACCCTGATGGATATGGCGTCTATTTTTTTATTGGGGAAGCTTTTTGAGCTATCCCACCAGCTATCGGAGATGCAGTTTAGGTTTTGTTAGGCATCTTTTACGTTTTACTTATAAACCCTATTCCGAGAGAAAATTTTACGTACCACCCCATCATCAACGTGTTGTTTAAGTTGTTGATTCTCTCATTTGTAACCTCCCTAGTCCAATTACTACTATGCACACTTTGTCGATAGCCTATGGAAAAAGAGTAATTGATAAATGTACTTCTGTGTTTAATTAAAGGGAATCCTGCTAGGATATTTATATCTAAATAATAGTTGTTAGAGATAAACGATTCTTGTGATTCTGGGCCGATTACAAAATCACCAAATTTTGGATATCCATCATTGTTAGAAAAATTCCACTTACTAGTAAATGAACCGAAACTTAAGTTAGTTGACAGGAAAAAATACGAGCCGCTGTCTCTTACTAATGCATGATAGCCAATACCAATACTTTTTCCAGTTCCATGCCAACTTCCATCTAGTTGTAATTGGCTACCTCTTTTGTCAGATCCAAGTAAACGTGAATTATGTATGTCTCCCTTTATGGCCAAGCCGTTTTTAAATAAAAATAAAAATTCAAGACCGAGTTCTCCAGATTGTCCGACAGTGCCTAATAGGTCTTGACCTTGAACTTGACTATTGCTATTTGTAAAATTATAGTTCCCCGAGTTTTGTATTCCAACATTTCCATTTAAAATTAATCCCAGTTTATAGAATTCAGGGATGCTATCATTGGTGCCACCGAAGGATAGTGTGGTAAAAAGTGTAAAGAATGCAAAAATAAAGTTATTCATGTTTCCTATTTTGCCTAACGTTTTAGCTAAGCTAAGTAAAATCGATTTGGCAGGCTAGTTTTAATGCTAGATTTTAATTCAGGAGAAAGCCCCCTCCATCGCTAGAGGAAATTAATAATGATGGTATGAATAATAAGTATAGTTTTTTTTAAATTATTTTTCATTTTTACTAATGTGAAGCATGAGAGAGTATGAGGTTTAATGATTGTTACTCTGCAATTTGCAAGATACGTAATTTTAGCAAATAGCGATTCACGTTTGCACCCAAACCGCTATTGCTTTTATACCTTATTGTAAGTAGTTTTTATTCAACTTCAGTAATTAAATCTTCTCTAGTTTTTCTCACCTTTTTAAGGTTGACTAGCCAATCATTGTCTGCGTCCCTATATCCTAAAGGAAGTAAAACACAGCTTCTTAATCCTTTTTCTTTAAGGTTTAAAATTTCATCCACTGCATTAGCATCAAATCCTTCCATTGGAGTAGCATCAACTGCTTGAAATGCAGCGGCAGTGATCGCTTGTGAAAAAGCGATGTAAGCTTGTTTTGCAGCATGATTGAAATTCTCTTCAGGATCTCTTGGAGGGTAGCCTTTCAAAAGCATTTGCCTGTAATTCTCCCAACCTTCATTTTTAAACCCTCTTACCTCATTAACTAAGTCAAACACCTTGTTAATTCTCTCTTCAGTATATGTATCCCAAGCTGCAAAAACTAATAAGTGAGAGCAATCTGAGACAACAGACTGATTCCATGCTATTGGTTTAATTTTATCTTTCACCTCTTGATTGGTAATCACATATACTTCAAAAGGTTGCAACCCACTAGAGGTTGGTGCGAGAGATATTGCTTCTATTATATTATCAATTATTTCTTGAGGTATTACTTGACGATTCATTGCTTTTGTAGCATATCGCCAGTTGAGTTTATCTATTAATTCCATAATTTAGTTTAATTCGTGTAATAATGTTTTTGCTGCAAGTTTTCCAAGTTCGTTTGATGCTAATGGACTAGATCCGGTAAGTAGTCTTCTATCAACACAAACTGTCTTATCCATTTTAGTGTTCATCAAATTAACACCAAGGTTTTTTAACTTTTCACTTAACCCATATGGCATTTTTCCTGGCAGGTATCCGAACATTGGTGTTTTGTTGTCCACCGAATCAGGAAATACTGCCATATTATATCCTTTGTATAAGAATTCTTGATTATCCAAAGTGGTTGATAAGAATGCTCCAGGTCCATGACAAAGACTTATTGTGAATAAATCCTTTTCATTTGCCCATCTTAGGATTTTTGCCACGTTTTTATCCTCAGGAATACCAATCATAGCTCCGTGACCACCAGGCACAAAAATAGCTGCATAGGAATCTGAATCGTCGAAGGATGAGTTAATGAAGTCTGAAATTTTTAGTGGTTTATCAAAGCTAGATCGGAGTTCGTTGAAGATTGCCTTTACGTGCTCATCTTTCTCTGGGAAAGCCCACATCTCAAATACCACAGGCTTTCCTGTTGGAGTAGCAATTTCAAACTCGAATCCTGCATTTTTCAGATGAAGCATGGGCAACAAAGCTTCAACTGGATGATTTCCGGTGGAGAAGGATTTACCGTTTTTCATTTTTAAATTCTTTTCTTCAGTGAAAATGACCAGAATTTTTGATTTTTTCCCTTGGTATTTTTGATAGGATATATTTTCAAAATCTGTTTTTTCCGATACCCCCATTTTTAATGCCATTTTGGATGGGCTGTATGATCCGTCTGCTTCCAGTTTTGGAGCAAAACCCAATATTTTTTTTAACATAACTTTTGTGTTTTTAATTTCAACATCAAAAGTAGGAGAGAGTTTTTGGATAAAAGTTACCCTATGGTAATAAACCTAATTTTTAGCTATTGCTGCTCGCACCCGGCTTAAGCTTTGTTGAGTTATACCTAAATAAGAGGCTATGTGATAATTGGGGACGTGTTGTTCAATATTAGGGTATTCTTCAAGAAATAGACTATACCTTTCTAATGCTGTTAATTGTAATTGGTTTAATATTCTTTTGTGCAAGCTAACCACGTGTCGCTCTAAGTTTTTTCTTTGGAACGGTTCAAATTCTGGAAATTGAATATATATGTCATTTAGCTTTTGAGCATTGAATTCAATAACGGCCGAATCCGTTACACATTCGACTGTAAGTGAAGCTGGCTCATTATCGTAGATTGCCATAAAGTCACTAATCCACCAATCTTTAATGGCAAACTGTAACGTATGCTCCTTGCCTTCTTTGTCAACACAGAACGAACGAAGACTGCCTTGAATAACAAAGAAGGTCTTTTTTACAGTTTGACCTTCTCGGATTAAAATCTCCCCTTTCGACACCATTTTTTCTTTGGAAATAGAATAGATATACTCCTCAGCTTGTGAAGAAAGAGAAATTGACTTTTTTATTTTGTTGATTAGGTCTTGCAATGGTTATTTTTTAATTACTGGTGCAGTATTCGCGGCCTTGTAATGCCGTTGAGGTTTTGTTAAACTCATTTGTTTTTTAGTTTTTCTAAAGTGTCAGGAAAAATTAAAACTATGCCAGATAGTTTTTTCTTAAACGCAGAGATTGTCTTGTTTATATATTTATTTCTAACAAGATCATCTGCTATTTTTCCTTCGAAACCATATCCTATGTATGTTTGTCCATATTTTTTGGCCCCCGGGTTATAGCCCCTTTCTTTTGGGTACCAATTATCAACTTGAAAAACTTCCACTATTAAACCTCTGTATTCGCTTAATACATATTTTACTTTGTCTTTTCGGCTTTCTGCAATACGCCAGATTTCTTTAGTTGCATTGTAGATTGCATTAAGCCCAGAACCTCTTTTGTAGGATTTATTGATGTTAATAATTAAACAATCATCATCTATTTCCTCCAGAGTTTGGGCATTATATATTCGAATTATTTCATCAGATGTCATCAAACCTTTTTCAATTGAATTAATACCACCCTGTTTATTGCCTCGAGCAAAGCGGTTAAATGATGGTATATACCTAAATGTATCAATTAAACTTGCTTCAATAGCAAAAGATTCTTTTTCAGTTAAACCATGTCGCACGATAATATGCTTTACATCTGCAGCGCCAATGCGTCTAATCTCGGAGTATTTCAGACCGTCCTCTTCATCATCAATTTCTTGATTAATATGTGCGAATACTCTATTGTCTTTTCCTTTGCCAACGTAAAATGGTTCATTCTTCTCGGGGTCAATTAGCAAATAGACATAGTATTTTAAATTTTCCTTGGTTCTTTCATCAAACATATGCAAATATTATTGGGTGTGATGTTTAGCTAAAGTAAGCAGAAACGCTAGGGTAGGCAATGCTGTTTGATTTGAGGTTTTCTCCTCACGACTAAAGGATGTCATGCGTTTTTGTATAATTTATGTAAAAATTAATAGCACATAATTTCATGTATGTTTTTGTTGTATTCAACCCTGAGATTAAAAAACATCACTGTGCAATTTACAATTTGTTATGAATAAGTTTGATCTATTCTTTTAATTCAGTCGCTAAAATTAAAGTGCCATACACGTAATGCACATTATAGTCAATATCTGAGATGAAGTCAACTACTGAAACATGCTCCGTTCCTTCAATTGCACCCATGTTTTGCATATCAAGAAATGTTTCGTCGTCAAATAAGTCATAAAAATTTACTATTGAATCTAAAGGAGAATCTTGATAATGCTGGCAAAAGCTATTTTCATCTTCAAAACCATTTTTGATTTGGCTAATTATGATAGGGTTTTCAGTGTCGAATTGTAATCCACAAAATTCACTTTGAAATTCTTCCTTTCTGTTTTTTAGATTGTTGAAATCAATGATTGACGATGTGTTTGTTATGTAGTCCATAAGTTCATCCATAATGGTGTTTGAAGTCAAAAATCGTTTGCCAATATTTAAAGAGTTGCCATTATTTAAATTGCGGCTATGAAGTTCTCTTTTAATACTTTGGTTATCGGTTTTTAATAAATTTTTATCGTATATTAAGATTGAATCCACACCGTCGTATTCGCCTTCTCCTTCATTACTTTTTATATTAGCGTAAGTAATTTTAATTTTCAATATATCATCGATGAACAATTGAGAGCTAGTTATTCTATTTGTGTATATGTCATTTGTATATGTTGATTTAACATAACTTTTTTGAATATAATTATCTTTAATCCATGTCCCTGGTCTTGGAAATGAATAAACACAATCAGAAATTTTTAAACCATCTTTAAATTCACTTTGATTGTACAATTCTCCATTTGGGCAGTAAAATGACCAAACTCCATTTTTCAAATTATCTTTGTATTCTCCCTCAATAGCAACATTCCCAGTGTCCCAATTAATGGTCTTTTTTCCTGTAAATGAGGAACATGAACTTAAGAAAATTGATATTAATACTGATGTTGTTGTGAATTTATTCATTGAATAGATTTTTAATTTAGTTTGTAGCGTTTTGGCAGTAGTTTAAAATTTATAATCTAAAGTAATTAAAATAAAATAATTTCATTTTTTATTAACTGTTTTTTTTGATATGAAGTGATCATGTTTTCATGCGCTAATTATCTTATTGTTGTCGGATAAAACAAAACTGATTTCCGCATTGCTGATAGCGTTGGCAGGACATACTTTTTTGCAATTTTGGCTTGTGTGATGGCTTCAGCGAATTGCAAATGTGTATGGCTTTAGCGTGGGCTTTTCAGGTGTTTAATTCCAAATTCATTTTGAAATAAATTATTGATTTCGGTTGAATCCAGTTTTCTCTCTGTTTTTTCGGTTTCATTATATATTCGTAGTATATCTCCTTTGATAAAATAAAAGGAATCCTCTTTTAATATTGAAAAACGTAAACTATTATGAAAGGGATAAATGGAGGTGTCTTTATATCGATTTGCTATATCGCATAAAATAGCTGATTCTGATTTTGTTTTTTTTGGTAGGACAATCATTTGTTCATATAAATCCTTTTCTTTTCGGAAAATAACAAGTTCATTTTTAGTTATTTCAGTTTTGAAGCTCATGCCATAAACTGAATATTTAAGCGGTATAAATTCAGGAATTAGTTTTACCGATGGCCAACCAGAACCAATGTCAATAAAATATTTTTTATCTTCTATGACAATAGACAACATTCTATGGCACTCTACATTATTAATAAATGATGAATGTAAACTTGTTTGAATGTCATGCTTTTTAAGTACTTCTTTAAAGTGAAGTACTTTGTCAGAGCATGTTCCTCCCAACGCTAAATCCTTATTTTGAACTTTATTGAGCATAAAGATATTATGAAACGGAACAGTCTTAAACTCTTCTAATAAAAGGGATTCTATTTGAAGAATTAAATTCATTTGTGGCTTATTCCTCTTTTAGTTATTGCTTTATCAAAAACTGGATATTTATGATAGTAGTCATTGTCAGCAATGTTTTTATCAAAAAACTTACACCAAATTTCCTTTAGTGTTTCTCTTTCTGTTGTATTGTCCTTTGTTAGGTATTCAACAACTAATTTTCTTATACCTGTTCCCACATCAAAAGATGTTTTTTGTCTTTCTGTTATTTCTTTTGGTAGATCAGAGGTAAATAGGTTTCTTAAAATTTGTTTCTCTTTCAAGTCTTTCAATGGCAAATCTTTAGAGATAGCGTATACTTCTTTATCTAAAAATGGACATCTAATCTCAATAGTATTTGCCATCGAAGATAAGTCTAGTCTTCTTAATTCTGTGTAATGAAGATTTTCTATTAAAATAACACTCTTTTCTCGTGCTTCGGAAATATCATTAGATATTTTATAACCACAAAAAAATTCATCTGCCCCTTCTCCAGAAATTACAACTTTTAATTTGTCATTTTTTGCAGATTTTGATAATAGGTAAGTTGCTAACCCATTACTAATAATTGAAGGGTTGTAACTTTCTGTATGGTAAACTACTTGTTCGATTAATTTGCCAATTTCTTCTTTATTAGGTAATGGAATATAGCTTATTTGATTTTCTATTTGCAGATGGTTAATTAGAAGTTTTACAAAACCAATATCTTCATTTTCTCTATTACCTAATGTATAATAAATCGCATCTGTGGAATGTTTCGAGAGGATTGAGGCAATGATGGAACTATCCAGACCACCACTTAGAAAAACACCAACCTTTTCATCATTTAGCGGGATTCTCTTTAATGTAGAATCTATAATTGATTTTTTTAAAGAAGACTTTTCCGTAAGAGGAAAGGAATGTTTTTTTAATGAAAGAACTTTCTGATTAATAATTTCCGAAAAACCTTTAGGAATAAACTCAAATGATTCAATTTTATCAAATGATTTAAGTTCGCTACAAACAAATTCTATTTTTTCGGCATTACCATAAAACAATGGCTTTTTACCTATATAATCTCTTATCGTAAAAATTTTATTTGTTTCATTATTGTATATGATACCAGAGTAAAACCCATCAAGAACATTAATAATATCAGTACCAATAATTTTGTACAATGGTAGGATAATTTCAATATCAGATTTAGAATGTAGTGTTATACCATATTCTTTTGCGAGTGCAATAGAATTGAAAATCTCACCATTAAATGCTCCAACTAAATATTCAAATTCAAACGGTTGCATTCCATTTTCAGTTTTATCGTTTATTACTAAACGGTTAAAACCTAAAGAAAATAAATAAGAATTATATATTTTCGAACTATCCGTTCCTCTGTGTTTAATTCGAGATAAAGCATCTAAACAGTCTGTTTCTTTATGATTACCGATAATTGCAACTATGCCACACATTTATATTTCAGTTTTATTTATCCATTTTATGAATTTTTTAAAAATATCATTATGCTTTACTAAATTTACAACACTCAAGCTTTCGTTAGCTCTATGAATATTACTTGAGCTGTCATTAGGTCCAAACCCAACGTAGTAAGCATTTTTTGGGATATTAGTTAGGAAAGGACATTTAGTGAATTTACTTAAGGACCTGTTAGCGTAAATTGCTTTACCTTCATAAATAGAATTATTCATATCATCAATGAAATCGGGCTTACTTGTTGTTTCAGGTAAATGAAATATCACTGGAACATTATTTTGATAAACGCCTGTTTCTTCCACATATATCTTTGAATTAAATTCTTTAATGTGTTTTGGGATTACTTCAAATGGCGTTTTTCCAGCAACCTCTTCTTCTCCTTGTATAATCCATAAGATATTTGGCAACTCTTCGTTATTGTTTTGTAATTCAATCAGTGAGAATATACGACTTATTAAGATACCTTTATTATCAGCTATTCCTCTTGCATAATATCGCCCATTTTTTTCTATGAGTTCAAAAGGGTCTGTGTCCCATTTATCTGCTTTATGTATTTTTTCTACATCATAATGAGCGTATAATGTTACTTTTTTGGCAGAATTTTTATTCGCATATTTTGCTATTATTACAGGTTGATTGTATGAACTATTTCCTTCAATAGAGATACTAAATCCTATCGATTTTAATAAATCGATTACTAATTCAATTCCCTGACTATTAGATGATTCATCATTGGCAATTGTTTTAATTGCAATGATTTTTTTTAGTGTATTAATCATACTTGCTTATTTCAATTATTAATCTTAATTCATTTTTCCACCCTTCAGGTAAATAAAAACCTAAGGGTGCAATAAGTCCATTCTCTAACCTTCTTACATCTTGTGCATATACTTCACTTCTTGTATATTTTTTAAAAAAATCAAGGATTTCGTTCGCGGAATCAAAATCTATAGCCTCTTCCTTACCATAATCATCAAAAGGAATTGAATGTATCCAAGTAGCGTTATTCTTTGAAACTCGATACATTTCTTCTACAGCTTTTTGCGGAAATAATGAATGGTCAAGCGAGTGGTGTGTGTAAACTATAGTAAAGGTATTATCAGAAAAAGGCAGATTATGCATGTCTGCCTCAGTAATGAAATCCGCTCTAGGGTAGATGTCAATAGCTTGAATATTGGTATAGCCTAATTGTTTAAAAGCTTCAACTTCAATGCCATATCTAGATCCAACACATAGTATTTTTGCTTTCGTTTTTTCCTGTATATTTACTTTTGATATTATGTCAATATGTTTTGAAAATAGCTTCAATTCGTATAATCGATCTACTTCTTTCCATTGCCTTTTTTTATAGTCTTCATAACTATTTATAGGGATTAGTTGTTTCATCTTTCTGGTATTATTACGATTATTGTATGCTTAGGTAATTCGATATTATTTAAGTCCTTGTCTATTGATTCGATAGTAGATTCTACTATTTTTTCATCTTTCCAAGATACCTTATATGCAAAGATTACTCTGGTTTTAGGGGAATAGTAAACAGTAATAAGTTTCTTAATGAGGTACCAATCTCTATAAGACTGATATAAAACTAAATTTGGTTTTGATGAGAATGTTTTTGCTAATTCTTTGTTGTCAAATTGGTTTAAATCGCGAAGCCTTTCAATACTTGTAACAAAAACATTTTGACTATTTGTAAATGAAGTAAGATCTATTTTTGAAATCGCACAAATTGCATTTAATGCACTTATGCCTGGTATGACTTCGTATTTATAATTTGACTGTTCAAAATGGGTTACATATTCACTTAATGTAAATTGTTCTAAATACTGTCCAGAATAAAAAGAGGAATCTCCTGGCATTAATAATGCAATGCCTTTATTGCTTGAATATGCAGTTTCAATAATAGATAGAACTTTTTGATTGTTTATTTTTCCTGTAAACAATTTTTTGTTTTTAAATAGGGACTTGAAATCTTCCCCTATCATTTCACCAATATAAATTCCTATCTCAGCTGCTTCAATAACTTTAAGAGCCTTCAACGTTAGGTAACCAGTATCTCCACCTGGACCAATTCCTATTATATAGATCATATATCCAACGCTCTTATTTCATAAATATCCCCAAGTCTTTCAAATGTATATTCTGTAAGCAATTCCCCTTTATTATTCAATAGATAAATAGAGGGGGTGTTAGAATATCTTTTGTCATTTTCAAAACAAATATCACTACCGCCCACAAAAACAAAAGTAGGAGTAACCAACAAACCTCTCAGTAATTTGTCGGCCTCGTAAATAACCTTATTATTTTTTACTAATTTTTTATTATTGCTATCACAATAGATTTGTTCATCCATACTATTAATATAAATATTATGAGCTGAGTGTGCATTAAGACAAACTACATCGTGTTTTTCTGTTTCTAAATCATAGATTATCAAGTCACTCATTTTTCCAGTTCTCATTGTAAAATTATGAGCAATAGAATACAATTTGTTCTTATTAGCAAATATTGAGTTCAGATGACTATGATAGTTCAACTTTAGCTCTATTGATTTACAATTTTCTATTCTTAATGGTTTATTTGATTTATGAATTTCACAAAAGGGTATGCTTAATATTTGGTTATAACCAGTATGTGGAAATGTCAAATTACCTTTTATGTTATCTATCTGGTGTAATTCACTTGGTATGCCAAATAAGGCTATTTTTAAATCGACAAGTTCTCCATTACTAATTTTAGAATAGTATATTTCTGATATTCTTTCATTTATTGGGAATTCTCTATTTCCATTAGTGCCAAGTCGCGCAAAATACCAATATTCCTTATGTTTAGTGATTCCGTAAAATTTACCTTTTAATAGTTGTTTATGAATATTGTTAACTGTGTCTAAAACAAAAATTCCTTTTGACGTAGAAAAAATGATTGAAAAGTTAAGTTGTTTTCCTTTCATTTTAAAGTTTAAATTCTGTTCAGAGCATAGAGTTTCTTTGTAATTAGCAATCTGTTGATTACTTTTCTTCCTCTGGCGATTCGAAACTTCGATTGTATGTTTAAAAACGGTGTTCATTATTAATAAATCATGTTTTCTGTAATGAATTTACGTTCTAGTTCAAAACTCCCATAATCTGTAAGTTTTTTTGACTTTATAGCGCACGCATATTTTATGTTTTTATTTTTCAAAATTTCAACTATGGTAGAGTTGTATTGTCCATCTGTATAAGCATAAGATTCTATTTCAATACCTATTTCAAATAAAGCTTGTTTTGTTTGTTGGATATCTTGAAAGATGTCTTCAGTGCTAAGTTTTGTGTATATGTCATGATACATTGAATGCCCACCAATTTCGTGACCTAAACTACTTAAGTCTTGTAATTGATTTATGGACATATAGGAAACGTTATTTCTTAAATTATTACTATTTATAAGAGTTTTTATAAATTCTTCTTGTTGAGTGATAGAATAACTTAAAAAAATAATTTTTTGTTTTCCTGTAATCCAATCATCTTTTTTATCTAACGTTATGTTCTCATTTACATAGTGATAATAATAATCTAATGGTGCAATTTTACGTTCTTTACAGTAACCTATTACAGGATAAAAAGTTGCTTTGATGTTATACTTCTCTAAAATAGGTTTTGCATACAAATAATTATCAGTATAGCCATCATCAAAAGTTAGCGCAACTTGACTTGTGTTTGGTGCATCATCAAGGTTTGATATAGTTTTAAAAGAGTAATCATTTCTTAGGTATTCGAGTATTAACTTTTCTAGTCTTTCTTGCGAAATTAACGTACCTCTAATAAAATAAGCGTCATTAAAGTCTATTTTAGATTTAGGTAACACCCTATGAAACATTAATATCTCAATCATTAAATATCAATTTAGAAAGTTCTTCTAATGATTTAAAACCAATGAGTAATCCGTCTTTTCTATTATCTAAATTTTGATTGGCAAGTTTTTTACTCCACCCTTCTGTTCCTGTATAGCAAAATACTTTTTTCCCAAATTGCCAAGCATAACTAATTTCATTTAAAGTACCTGCTCCTCCACCTAAAGCAATTAAAATATCTGATGACAAAACAATTACGGAGTTTCGAGCAAAACCAATTCCAGTTGGGATTATAACATCTAAGTACTTATTTGCCTTCTCTTTATTATCAAATGGAAGAATACCAACAGTTTTACTGAGTATATTTTTGCTGTCCTTAACACCTCTTGAAACGGCCTCCATAGTTCCTTGCATTCCGCCATTTACAATTGTGTTCCCTTTCTTACCCAAGAGCAAACCAAGGTTATATGCAAACTCATACAACTCTTTAGAGCATTGACTTTTATTTGAACCTATGATACCAATTTGCATAACTGTAATTTTAAATTTTCTTGTTTTAGTGAAAACTTTTTAAACTCATTGATAAAGTGACTTCTATCAAAAGAATTGATTTGAATGTCTAATTCTATTAATCTATCTATTTCGTTTTTAAATTCATTCTTGTTCATGTTTTCATATAATAATTCTAAGATATTTTTAATGTGTTTCTGATAAAAAAGTAAACGGTTTGTAAATTCAGTTTCCCCTTTGTATAAATATGAAACAAGTAAAGCACCAATCATATCTGAAAAATATTTTTCAGAACTATTTTCAATTGAGGAATAGCTAAAAGTCCTGTTGTGTACAAGACTAAAAAAGGAAACATCTCTTATTTGAAATCCTATTTCGGTTAATAAATGTGAATGTATCATGTCGCTTCTTCTGGCTGGTATGTTATTACTTTCTGCAAATCCCAAATGAGGTATATGAAAAATTTCAGGATTGAAAACAATAAAATTCCCACCTCTTAAAAGTTTTGACCTTGTGAATTCTGGCATACTACTTATATTGTTACTGAAAGAAATTTTAGTAATTGGTTTTCCTATAAGTATATTTTTCACAATAGAAATTCTGTTATCCGTATTTGATAGAAAAATAGAATAGTCCTTGTCAGAATTATTCTGATTGTAATAATCGTGATATTCGGACTGTGCTTTAGTGGTTTTAGGTATGTACTCTCCTTTAAAAAAGACATTTAATTGACTTTCGCAATAGAGTAGTGACGGTATCGGTGGCGCATAAGTTGAAGGGGAAATAATTGCATCAATATTTTCATTCTGGTGATACAAATTTACAATTTCAGAAAAATAATTAGTTGAATAATTTACAGTATGTTTATTGTTTCTGAATTCACTTCTGCCAAAAAGCATATCATCATCTACTTGCCAGATAATGGAATCTTTAAACGTTTCAAAGTTCTCAATAATAAAAAATTGTTGTTGTATCCTTGCTCTTTGTATGCTGTCGATTCTTGTAGAACAATTTGCTTTACTAAAAAAAATAGAATACTTTTTTTCTAATTCTTGGATTTCAAAAAGGTTAATTACTTTAATGTTTAGTGGAAAACGTTCTAATTTACTCTCTATATTTTGTTTGAATGTCTTATCAAATATTACAATCGATAATATGTAGTTTTTGTTATTGTCAAAAGAATATGATTTTATGATACTTTCAATTATGTTATTTGTATTTTCTTCATTTTTTGTTGAAAATATGATATTTATTTTTGTCATTCTTCCTCATTTGAGAGCGGTGGCAAAAAATTGCTCTTTTGGTTTTTCGCGTTTTGGCTTGGGGTGTTGGCAAAAATCAAATGTGCAATTTGTGCGGTTGGCTTTTTTTAATGAAACCTAACGGTGCGGCTAAAATGTCGTGCGTTGGTATGGTTAGGTTAGGGCATGCATTTTAGACTGTGTTATATGCAGTAAACTAATTTTCCAAGAAACTTATTTCACGATTATACAATCCAGGTAATGAAACCTTGAAATTCTTTTTGTCGTTTTCGAAATAACCTGAGTATGAGCCGGTTGGGTTTGAATCTGGAATAAATAGAGTGTTAAGATCACCATCTACATTAGCCTCATCATCTATATTAGCCACACCTTCTTCATAAGCCAAAACTTTAACAGGTTTATTTGAGCCGTTTTGGATTTCGGAAGACTCCGCAACTAACTTGTATTTCCAAACTTTACTTTCATGAAAAAAGACTGTGTAGAGAATGTCAATATCATCAATATTAATGTTTAAAATTGTCCCAGATCCTGACTTTAAATTATCTGACTTAAAATCAGTGGAATAGTAATAGTATGCGTCTTTTTCTTTTTCTTCCCATTTGTCACAAGATGAAAGTGTGAATATAAATGATAAGATAAATAATGCTGATAGAGTTCTCATAATGAAATATATATTTCTTAAAGTTAATAATAAATTACAAATGATTGATACATTATTGTTTATCCATTGCACATAACGGTTAGTGTATAGTGTCGTAGAATCCCGAAGGGAGCTATGCAATATACACATTGTTAGGCACAAATTTATTAAAGATTTAGCGTATTACACCAATTTCTTATTGCTTGCCTATCAGCATCGCTTATCGAACTGTGGTCAAAATCAGTGGCATTTTGAAAGGGTGGAGGCATTGTTAATTCATCCAAAGGGTAATTTTCAAAATGTTGAGTGCATTGAGGTCGATGACAAGAGGTGCAGGAATTTTGAATATTTGTTGTGTATGGTTGGTGGAATTCTTGCCCAATTACTGAATAAGGATTATTACCTGTAAATGGAACTAGTAATTCAGAGGTGTCAGCAGGATTTCTAAGTTGATCGATAGCTGGTGTATGCAAAAATGGGCTTGCCATATGACAATTAATGCATTTATCAGCCGCTACAAGACTTGGCGTCATCCAAGCATCATTATAACCACTCTCACCAGGTTTGGGAGAATTATCCGGGTCACCATTGTCAACGATTGAAAAAAAGCAAGTTTCACCTGTGGATAGTTTATGCCCAATTACGCCTAAACCACCATCACGGCAAAATGTTATAAATACAACATCTGGATTTTCAGAACCATCCGCATTAATACCTTGGTACCGACCAACTTTATTACCTGTTTGACAAGCCATACCAAAAGCCCACGGGCAGTCACAATCATTTGGATTTGTGCTGCCATTGCCTTCTTCAGTCGAGGGAAAAGTTACTGGGATACCATTTTTTGTTGTAGGAACTTCTATTGCATCCGCACAGCTAAATTTGGGAAGTGGACCAAAATCCTCTTCACACTCATAAGCATAGTCGAGCGCTGTTCTTGATGTATCAATAGGCTCTAGGGTAATATCATGAGCAGGTTTGGTGCACGATTCAATAATAATAAAAATGGAGAAAATTCCACAAATAAGGATTAGCGAATAAATTGGTTTCATTTTTTAAGTATTTAATAGTTTGTTTTTAAAGGTCCTTTTTGACTATTGTTTTTTATCAAAACACCCTTACCACATTAAACCCAAAGGATATATCCCCTTTAGACCAATCACCAAGTGTCTCGGTCAGAAAAGAACTATCATTGCTTCCTCTTGCATTGGTGAAAAAGAGCTGAAATGCATGTCCAAATGTTTCTATACTAGCACCAATTGTTAATGGGTTTTTGTACAAAGAATTTTCGTTTTTGCTGAAATTGTATGCATAATCCACATTTACAAAAAGCCCTTTAGTGAGTTTATATTTTCCACCCATAGCAAGTAGATATTGATTCCAAGGTTCTGATAAAAAATCTCTTGTAGACTGAGGAGTAGCAACAGCTGTCATTGTGTAATTTAGGTCAATTAAATTCTGACGGACATAAATTGGAGCAATCTCTAGGGATAATTTTTCTGAAAAGCGCCTTGATACCAAAAGTTGCGTAGTGTATGCGAAGCGATCAAAAAGCAATAAACCTGGGTAAGTCTTATTGCTCAAAAGTGTGTTTACGTCCATACTTGTATATAGGACAAGATTGATAGGTATTTTATCAGATTGTTGTAAACATTTTAATTTGGCAGTTCCAGAATATGTTTTTTCATAGCTATCCCTGCTAACACCCAGTTGTATTCTATTACTAATTCCATATAAAAGCTGTATTTTGGTGTTGGCTTGATCTAATCCAAAAAGTTCTTTTATGCCTCCTCTTATTGAACCAAATCTATGGGCCACAACTAGATATAAGTCTTTTTTATCAGCAATTCTTGTAGATTGTAGATTTCCAATTTGAAGTGTAGTAAAGGCTGGAGGTTCATATTTTTTCTCTTGATTTGAACTGTCCGATTCTTTCAGTAATTCGATTTCATAAGCGAAGCCAGAATTCGCAAAGCATAATGCAAAGATTATGACTAAATGAAATTTTATTATGGAATGATAATTCATAGGTTAGTTTTCTAAATATCCATTTTGTACCCATCTATCAAAAAGTGATCTTGTTTGGTTCGTTAACAAGCCTGAAGGAGGCATTGGGTCAGATGCATCATTGATGCGTTGAATAAGTGTGCCGTTTTCAGTCGAATTACGAACCTGATTGTAATTTTCTAGGGACAAACTACCCTGTGGATTACTTCCTCCATGGCATCCTATACAATTGTTGGAAATCACAACACTAATATGGGACTGATACTTAATCGTGTCGGTTGCAGCAATTGCTGGAGAAAGCTGTGATTCGTTATCTTTGGGAATATATGCTTTTGTGCAGTTTGACAAGAGAACTCCTACAATAAACGTAAGCAGCAAGTATCGAACTTTTAGTTTTATCGTCATATTTACTTAATGTTTCTTATCCTCATTACTAGAGAACAGGTGTGCATCTTTTCAATTTTGAAAGATGATGATGATAAAAAAACTAAATAGGGTTGAATAAATTGTTGAATGCAGTATTCAATAAGTCCGACTGCTTCTTTTAGGACTTTTTTAAGGATTTTTCGTACTGTTTTGGGGTCATACCCTCAAGTTTTTTGAAGGCTACGTAAAAGGTTGACTTAGAGGAGAAACCAGATTGGGTTGCCAATCCTAGGAGTGTATATTGGTGAGCTTTAGGGGATTTTATCAATTCCTTGAATTTTTCTATTCGATATTCGTTGATAAATTGGTAAAAGTTGATCTTTCCACATTTATTAACAAGACGAGATAACTCTTTTTCTTTTACACCTAATTCAAATGCTAAAGTCCTTAGATTGAGTTTGGGGTTGGTGTATAGTTCTTGTTCTTCAATTTTCTTTTTGATTTCAGTAAAATGTTGAATGTCTGTTTCTGAAATAATTGGTTCTAGTTCATCAGTTTGCCTTTTGGTCACATCGGGTATAAGAATATCGTCATTAAAAGCATTTTTATTATAGTCCCCGACATGCAATGATTCAAGACTTAAACTATGTTCTGGAACCAAGAAAAGGTGTTTTTGGAAGATTTCTGATTG
>Ga0206130_10001915_pt1 | contig 29860 bp, 30 predicted proteins | sample Helgoland_Spring_9_FD_148637 | JGI IMG/M metagenome (GOLD analysis project Ga0206130, IMG submission 148637) | Pelagic subsurface seawater microbial communities from Kabeltonne, Helgoland, North Sea - Helgoland_Spring_Bloom_20160512_1 | ecosystem: Environmental > Aquatic > Marine > Epipelagic ...
GCGGTATATTTAGCAATTTCCAAACCAGTCTGGAAACGGTTCTGGGCACGCATGCGAGCCGCATATTCTGGGTCGATGGCGTCCCATGCACTGCCTTGGTCTGCGCGCAACTTGGTTATGGCATCGATGTTTTGACTGTAGGTTGACATGGTAAGTCCTCTTTAAAACCGATCTGTTAGTAGATTGCCTTATTCTATGATCACCCGCTAGATTTAGGAAATTTATACTTTTTATCCCCAGCATTTATTCAATGAATAATAGACGCTATTCTTTTAAAAGATCGACAATAAAGCTAGAAAAACATTTCAAATAAGGCTAAGTTATCGTTTTTTACAATGCATTCATCCTATGAATATATCTCGTATTGATCTCAATCTACTGGTTTACCTCGACATCTTGTTACGCGAACAAAATGTCACAAAAGCCGCAGACCAACTCGGGATAACACAGCCAGCAATGAGTAATAGCCTCCGTCGCCTGCGCCAGCTATTTGATGACCCACTACTGATACGGACCAGCCAGGGCATGACTCCAACCGAGCGAGCGGTGGAGTTACAACCCCTCGTTCGCAACATCATTGCCAGCGTCGAACAAGCTGTTCAGCCATCAGCGGAATTTGATCTCGCCGAGAGTGACCGTGTATTTCGAATCATGGCCAGTGATTACGCAGAATCAACCCTGATCCCTGGGCTTTTAGGAGAAATCCGACACATCGCTCCTCATATCCGTCTTGATATCCTCACCCCCAGTGATGTTACCTTTCAAGATGTAGAGAAAGGCAAGGTCGACATGGCGATCAATCGCTTTGATTATCTGCCTCAGTCGTTTCATCAGGTCAATGTATGGCGCGACAACTTTACCTGTCTGATGAGCAACGACAATCCTATCTTGCAAGATTTCAATCTGGACAGTTATTTAGATGCACAACATATTTGGGTTAGTAAAACGGGCATGGGGATTGGGGTTGGCATGAACCCAAGCGATACTCAGCGCCTAGGATGGGTCGATGAAGCTTTGGGGGACATTGAAAGGAAGCGCCATATTCGCGTATTTACTCGGCATTATCAGGTGGCAGCCCTGCTGGCAGAGCAACCCGATCTTATTGCAACGATGCCACGTCAAGCAGCACTTTTACACGTAAAGAACGGGAAATTGACCGTGAAACCACCGCCTTTCCCCATTGTACCCATTGAGCTAAAAATGGCATGGAGCCCTTTACTGCATCATAATCCTGGCCACACTTGGATGCGGCGCCTAATTGTCGAAGTCGCGCAAAAAATCATTGAGAAGGGAAAGTCCTAGTAGCCATCGCGTTATCGTGTCGATAGCAATGTGGTGAGGAAGCGACTTATTCATCCTGAAAATGTCCAATATGAAAACGATAAATTGGAATAATTGCTTAAGTGCCCGTAAGATCTTCACTCTTAATAACATCGGTGGCGTAACGTTGCCGCCCGCGACCTGCGCGAGTTAATTCTATAAACCAGTTGTCACGACCAGACACAAGGCAGTAAACCATGACGCAACGTATTCAACAGGGAACCTTGCACATTGCAGAGACCCTCTTCAATTTAGTCAACGATGAAATCATCCCTGGAACAGGCCTAGACGTCGCCGAATTCTGGCAGTCGCTGGAACAAATTCTGAACGATTTGGGACCAAAAAATCGCGCTTTGTTAGCAAAACGCGAACATTTACAGGCTCAGATTGACGAATGGCACAGACAGCAAAATGGTCCGCTAGACCCCGCAGCCTACAAACAGTTTCTTGTTGAAATTGGCTATCTTGTTGCCGAGGGCGATGATTTCGATATCACCACAGAAAATGTCGAACCAGAAATTGCACAGCAAGCGGGCCCTCAGTTAGTGGTGCCCATCATGAATGCTCGCTTTGCCTTAAACGCGGCCAATGCACGCTGGGGCAGTCTGTACGACGCCCTTTACGGCACTGATGTTATCTCGGAAGACGCTGGCGCTGAACGCGGCGGTGCTTATAATCCAATTCGCGGTGACAAAGTCATTGCTTATGCCCGTCGCTTTTTGGATCTCGCTGCTCCTCTGGCCTCCGGCTCCCATGACTCCGTTACCCAATACGCCATAGTGGATGGCGCCCTAGCGGCTGTACTAAAAGATGGTCAGACAGTTTCACTGGCTACGCCATCGCAATGTGTGGGCTATAACGGTGCTGCAGCTGCGCCCAACGCAATACTAATTGTGCACAACAATTTGCACATTGAAATCCAGGTTGATCGCAGCCATCATATTGGCAAAGACGACAGCGCCGGCGTTAAAGATGTGTTAATTGAATCGGCCATCACCACCATCATGGATTGCGAAGATTCCGTTGCCGCTGTTGACGCTGACGACAAGTCATTGGCCTATCGCAACTGGGTTGGCTTAATGAAAGGTGATCTTCAGGAAAGCTTGCAAAAAGGTGGCCATACCATCGTTCGCAAAATGAACCCTGATCGCAACTACCAATCGATAGACGGCCATTCGAACTTTAGCTTAAAGGGTCGCTCGATGCTGTTTGTGCGGAATGTTGGTCACTTGATGACTAACCCTGCCATTCTCGATAAAGAAGGCAACGAAATCCCTGAAGGCATTATGGATGGCATGCTGACCTCTTTGGCGGCAATTCATGATTTAAAAGCCACTGGCGAGTTCAGTAACTCATCGACGGGCAGTATCAATATTGTAAAACCAAAAATGCATGGTCCGGAAGAAGTTGCCTTTACCAATGAATTGTTTGGGCGTATTGAAGATGCACTAAAATTACCTCGCAACACCATAAAAGTTGGCATCATGGACGAAGAACGTCGCACGTCTGTCAACTTGAAAGAATGTATTCGCGCTGCCTCTGAACGCGTTGTGTTTATTAATACAGGCTTTCTCGACCGCACCGGAGACGAAATACACACCAGCATGGAAGCAGGGGCCTTTGCGCCAAAAGCGTTACTGAAGGGCATGGCCTGGATAACCGCCTACGAAGACCAGAACGTCGATTTGGGTTTGGCCTGCGGCTTACAAGGCAAAGCACAGATTGGTAAGGGCATGTGGCCTGAGCCGGACAACATGGCAAAGATGATGGCAGCAAAAATCGCCCATCCAAATGCTGGTGCCAACACAGCATGGGTTCCATCGCCTACCGCTGCAACACTGCACGCTCTGCACTACCATCAAGTGAATGTAAAAAATAAGCAGGAAGAACTGAAAAGTCGTCCCCGAGCCAGCGTTGATGACATACTAACGATCCCGCTGCTGGGTGATCATGTACTAACGGCCGACGACATTCAGAAAGAACTGGATAACAACTGCCAGGGCATTTTGGGTTACGTGGTCCGCTGGATCGATCAAGGTGTGGGCTGTTCAAAAGTTCCCGATATTAATAACATTGGCCTGATGGAAGACCGAGCAACGCTGCGTATTTCAAGTCAGCACATTGCCAACTGGCTTCGGCACGATATCTGTACCGAAGCTCAGGTTATGGAAACACTCAAACGAATGGCAGCCACTGTAGATCTTCAGAACTCTGGCGACCCTGAATACATCCCCATGGCTCCAGCTTTTGATGGCATCGCCTTTGCCGCTGCCAGCGAACTTATTTTGCAAGGCTGCACCCAGCCGAGTGGATATACCGAACCCGTGCTGCACAAAAAACGACTGGAGCTAAAAGCGCGGGGATAAATCTGCGCTATCCGCAGCCGCATTAGAAAAACCTTTATAAAAAAGGGGAGTACAGTTATTGGCTGGCTCCCCTTTTTTTGAATCCCGCTGCAGAGCGACATTCTTACTCCACGATCGCGGGCCTCCGGGCTCCCTTCCCTCTCACCTAAGCCCTGTCTGGAAAACAGCAGGGTTCAGTCAGTCGCTCAGCGCTCGTCCGTTGTGTTCCGCATTACGTCACTCCGATTCATCTTAATGCAACGACCTCAAGACACACCTTCTCATGACGTCGGTTCTGACTCCGTGTGACGTTCAGCCACAATTTAGCAAGGTGTTAGAGGAGCAGGCCGGGTGCCACCGAGGAATAGTAAAGGCCAGGCCGAAGGAGTGGAAGAGACAGCGAAGCGCTTTAAGGCTCTGGAATGGACGAGGGAAGCCGGGACGGCCCGGGACTATGAATCGGTGGTGCCCGGTCTGACCCTCGATATTGAAACTCAATCCATGAAAATGGGACCAGTAGTAAGTCACACCGGACTGGCCCCTTAGTTGAAACTAAGGCTGTTCCAACAGCCCTACTTAAGACCCAAAACGTCCTGCATATCAAACAAGCCCTTATCCTGTGCAGCAATCCAAACGGCGGCACGAACAGCTCCACGGCCAAAGCTCATTCTTGAACTGGCCTTGTGTGAAATTTCAACCCGCTCACCGTCAGCCAGAAACATCACCGTGTGGTCACCAACAACATCGCCACCTCGAACAGTTGCAAAGCCTATTTCCTTTTCAGTGCGCGCACCAACCTGACCTTCACGGCCATAAACCGCTACATCTTTTAAATTGCGCTGCAATCCATCGGCAACAGCTTCGCCCATACTTAATGCTGTACCTGAAGGTGCGTCTACTTTATGGCGATGATGAGCCTCAACAATTTCAACGTCGTAGTCATCCCCCAGTATTTTTGCAGCATCGTTAAGCAGCTTAAAACAAACATTAACACCGGTACTAAAATTTGTGGCCATGCAAATAGCCGACTGGTTAGCTGCCGAGGCAATACTCGCCTTATCATCTTCACTGCACCCAGTAGTACCAATGATCATTTTTTTACCATTGACGGAACATACTTTACTGTTAGCTACCGTTGCGGCCGGTGCAGTAAAGTCGATTAGCACATCGAAATGGTCTATCACGTCATTGATATTGGCAACAATTGAAACCCCATTTTTACCAAGCCCGGCAAGCTCCCCCGAATCAACACCCACAGCAGGGCTCTCCGACCACTCTATAGCCGCGGTTAGCTCTGCATCTGGATGGAGATTGATTGCCTCAATCAAGGTTTTACCCATTCGCCCAGCGGCACCGGTTACTGCGATTTTTACCGCCATGGTGTACTCCATTAAATTCTATTGAGTATGAGACTTACACATCTATACTTTCATATCGTCAAAAAAGCTTTTTACACCGGCAAACCAAGATGATTTTTTCGGTGACTGATTGCCCTCTTTTTCAAACGACTCCTGCAACTGCTGTAATAGGTCTTTCTGGCTTTTGGTCAAATTGACCGGAGTTTCAAGCACCACACGGCACAATAAATCGCCGGTGGATCCACCCCTAACAGGTGCAACACCCTTTCCTCTCAAGCGAAACAGTTTACCGGTTTGTGTTTCTTCAGGTATCTTTAATTTTACTCGGCCATCCAAGGTCGGCACTTCCAGCTCGCCACCCAGCGACGCGTCGGTAATACTAATAGGAACCTCGCAATAGAGATTTTTTCCATCCCGTTCAAAAATACTATGAGAACGGACATTAATTTGTACAAATAGATCACCGGAAGGACCACCATCTGGCCCCGCCTCACCTTCACCACTTAAGCGTATGCGATCACCGGTATCAACACCCGGCGGAACCTTCACAGACAGTGTTTTCGTTTCTTCTTTGAGTCCTTGACCATGGCAACTGTTACAGGGGTCAGAGATCATCTTACCCTTGCCTCGGCAATTGGGGCAGGCTTGCTGTACCGAAAAGAAACCCTGTTGCATTCTCACCTGGCCGATACCGCCGCAGGTAGTACAGGTAACTGGAGCGCTGCCTTTTTTTGCACCGCTACCACTACAGGGTTCACAGCTGACCAATGTAGGGATACGGATTTTTACTTCCGTTCCTTTTACAGCGGCCTCGAGATCAACATCCAAATTATAACGAAGATCACTGCCACGAGCAGGACCCCGGCTACGACCGCCACCTCCACCGCCGCCACCAAATATATCGCCGAAGACATCACCAAATATGTCACCGAAATTGCCATTGCCACCGCCAAATCCACCAGCACCAGCGTTACCATTTACCGCATCATGACCATACTGATCGTAGGCCGCACGTTTTTGAGAATCGGAGAGAACTTCGTAGGCTTCAGAGGCCTCTTTGAATTTCTCTTCTGAATCCTTATCATCAGGATTACGATCGGGATGAAACTTCATCGCTACTCGGCGATAAGCTTTTTTAATGTCTTTTCCCGCGGAGTCTCTGGCAACACCGAGGATTTCGTAATAGTCGCGTTTGGACATATCGTAATTCGATTCCAATATCAATTTCAACAGCAGCGTCAGTAAAATCCGGGACCGAAGACTCCCCGTTTTTACTGACGCCCATTACGCAAAATGCGCGGGACATGCCCGCGCGTTTTTTGCTCAAATTTTAAAACGTTTACTTGTTATCTTCTTTCACTTCTTCAAACTCAGCATCAACGACGTCGTCGCCAGCTTCTGTTTGTTCAGCAGAATCTGCACCACCGCCGCCTTCCGCTTGCTCGGCCTGTTCTGCGTACATCTTTTGTGCCAGAGGACCAGACGTTTCAGTCAGCTTCTGGGTGGCAGCTTCCATGGCGGCTATGTCTTCGCCCGCCAAAGCTTCTTCCGCTTCTTTCACCGCACCTTCGATCGCTGCTTTTTCGTCATCAGTTGCCTTATCACCGGCTTCTTCAACAGTCTTTTTAGTCGCATTGATTAACCCTTCAAGGGTATTGCGGCTGGTAACTAGCTCCTCAAATTTCTGATCAGCCTCAGCATTCACTTCGGCATCCTGAACCATTTTTTCAATCTCTTCATCCGACAAACCCGAGGACGCAGTGATGCGAATAGACTGTTCTTTACCTGTCGCCTTGTCTTTTGCACCAACATGCAAAATACCATTAGCGTCCAAATCGAAGGTAACTTCAATTTGTGGCATACCGCGCTGAGAAGGTGGAATGTCCGTCAGATCGAAACGACCCAATGATTTATTGCCAGAGGCCTGCTTACGCTCACCCTGAACAACATGAATAGTTACCGCAGACTGGTTGTCTTCAGCGGTTGAGAATATCTGCGATTTCTTAGTAGGAATCGTGGTATTTTTCTCAATCAATGCTGTGGCAACACCACCCATTGTTTCAATACCTAGCGTCAGAGGTGTTACGTCTAACAGCAATACATCGGTGACATCGCCGCTTAACACACCGCCCTGAATAGCCGCACCCATGGCAACAGCTTCATCGGGGTTAACATCCTTGCGAGGCTCTTTACCGAAGAATTCAGCGACCTTAGTTTGAACCATTGGCATACGAGTTTGACCACCAACTAGAATTACATCGTCAATATCACCGGTGGACAAATCAGCATCTTGTAGCGCTTGTTTAACAGGCGCCAATGAGTTGACAACCAGTTCTTCAACTAAGGATTCGAGCTTGGCACGAGACAACTTAACCACTAAGTGTTTAGGACCGGAGGCATCTGCCGTAATGTACGGGAGATTAACTTCTGTTTGCTGACTGGAAGACAGCTCAATTTTTGCTTTTTCAGCGGCTTCCTTGAGACGCTGCATAGCCAACGGATCACCTTTCAGGTCCATACCGCTTTCTTTTTTGAATTCATCTGACAAATATTCAATCAGACGCATATCAAAATCTTCCCCGCCCAGGAATGTGTCACCGTTTGTAGACAGCACTTCAAACTGATGTTCGCCATCAACTTCTGCAATCTCGATGATAGATATATCGAAGGTACCGCCACCCAAGTCATACACTGCAATGGTATGATCACCTTTTGCCTTGTCCATACCGTAGGCCAAGGCTGCCGCAGTCGGCTCGTTGATAATACGTTTGATTTCCAAACCGGCAATTTTCCCAGCGTCCTTGGTGGCTTGTCGCTGCGAGTCATTAAAATAAGCTGGCACGGTGACTACCGCTTCAGTGACTGACTCACCGAGAAACTCTTCAGCTGTTCTTTTCATTTTCATCAGGATTTCCGCAGAAACCTGCGGCGGAGCCATAGTTTTGCCTCGCGCAGATACCCATGCGTCGCCATTGTCAGCTGCAGCGATCGTATACGGAACCATCGAGATGTCTTTTTGTACAACATCGTCTTTATACTTTCTTCCGATCAACCGCTTAACCGCGAAAATAGTATTGGTCGGATTAGTGACAGCCTGGCGCTTGGCGCTCTGACCGACCAAGATTTCGCCATCTTCAGCGTAGCCAACAATTGACGGAGTAGTACGATCGCCTTCGCCATTTTCGATAACCCGCGGACCATCACCGTCAAGTACAGCAACACATGAATTGGTGGTTCCCAAGTCGATTCCGATAATTTTACCCATTGTCTTTCTCCAGTTTTTCTCTTACTGCCGAGCCTTCAGGCTCCGGCGTTAATAACTTTGGCTGATCGCCGCTCTTGCTGCTTATATTGGTGCTAAATTGATCATTTCAACCCATCGCCGCTGTTTTGTCGGTAATATTCCGAATCCAGACGCCTTATACCTGCTCATCAATTGATGGAGCTACAGCCTTAGAGACCATTACCATTGCAGGCCGCAACAGGCGTTCGTTCAAAACATAGCCCTTTTGCATTACCAGGGTTACCGTATTCGGCTCTACATCAGGGTTTTCAACCATAGACATTGCCTGATGAAACTGTGGATCAAAAGGCTCACCCAGAGGATCCAGCTGCATAATGTTAAATTTAGCCAGCGTATCAACCAGAGATTTCTGGGTTAGCGCCACGCCCTCTAACAACACTTTAACAACTTCATTGTCTTTGTCGGCTGAATCAAGGGCCCGCTCAAGGTTATCTGCGACGCCGAGAAGCTCACTAGCAAATTTTTCCAACGCAAACTTGCGGGCATTCTCAATATCTTTCTCGGACCGACGTCTTATGTTTTGCGCTTCCGCTAGGGTCCTCAGAGCATCATCCCTAGTTTTTGCTAATTCATCTTCCAGTGCCTCAATTTGTGCCTCTGGACTTAAAATCTGGTCTTCGCTTTCAGGCGACTCCGACACCTCGCTATCTTCCACCGTACCGTCTACTACCTCGTGGATATCGGTTAGTGAGTGCTCTGCTTGCTGATCGTTTTCAACGTTGGTTTTTTCTTGGTCCGACACCGTATTCTCCATTTATCACTGATTGCTCGACGGCCCTGTACAAACAGGCCTGACTGTTGAGATATATGGGGGCAGTGGCGGAATAATTCAAGCGTTCAGGAAAAATCCATGGAAAAAACAGGGTCGATAATTAATTTTAATAAGAATCAATAGGATAGGATCAAAAAAAGACAACAATATTAGGATTTTTTCAACGCCTGGCTGAGCATTTGAGCAGTAATATTGACGATGGGGATCACTTCCTCATAAGCCATACGCGTCGGCCCGATCACAGCCAGTATGCCCAGATTATCATGGCCTGTCTTATAGGGCGCCGTCACCACACTAAAGCTACCGAGCACGTCATAACCCGCCTCATCACCGATAAAAATCTGCGCACCCTCGGCATTAATACTGCGATCGACCAACTCTAGAATGTCCTTTTTCTGCTCAAAGGCCGAAAACAAACTCTTTAGACGCTCCATATCTTCTGCGGCAGTCGCACTGACCAGTTGATTTTCGCCTGCAACCACATAATCGGCGTCTTGCCGAGCGTCTTCCGTATCGAAGGCCTTGCTGGCCAGATCGAGCGTGGCCTGCATATAGTGATCAATAGATTCCTTGTCTTGCTGCATCGCCATAACAATACCTTGTCGAATACTCGACAAGCTGCGCCCGGCAAAGCGCTGATTAATGGCTGTGGTCGCTTGCTGCAATTCGATATCACTGTATTGTCGCGAGGTATGCACTATCCTATTTTGCACCTCCCGCTCATTAATCACCAATATCACCAACACACGGTTGCCCGACAGCGGGAGAAATTCAATTTGTCGCAGCGACAGCTTTTCGGGGCGTGGCATAGTGACCAGCCCCGCCTGAGAAGTAATCGTAGAAAGGAGCTGGGAAGCAGTATGCACTAGCTCGGTAGGACTTTTATCCGGATCCAGTTCGGTTTCCAGACTTTGAATCGCTTGCGCCGTTATTGGCTGCATAGTGATAAGACTATCGACAAACAAACGATAGCCCTGTGTTGTAGGAATTCGACCCGCAGAAGTATGGGGTGACGACACCAAGCCAAGGTCCTCTAGGTCAGACATCACGCTACGCACTGTTGCTGGGCTAATTGATAACCTTGACTCCTCGAGCAAGCTGCGCGACCCAACAGGCTGACCCTCTCGAATGTAGCGCTCAATCAAACTCTTCAACAGTAATTGAGCCCGCTCTGTTACTAATTCACGCCCCATTCACCACACCCATCTTTTATCCCCACTCATTAACCACTAACGGAATTCTACCCTACCCATTATGCAATATGCGGATGTTTTTTTCAGTCTCAAACTACAACCCCACCGCACTGTAAATATTCAGGCTAATGGGACTAGACAAAACACTGTATATACAACCATAATACTGTATAAATAAACACGTCCCGGAGCCAGCCATGTTGGTACATATCAGTGTTAATAATTTCGCTATAGCGTCACACCTAGAAATGGAATTCAATCGAGGCATGACTGTTATCACCGGAGAAACCGGAGCCGGTAAGTCTATAATGCTCGACGCGCTGGGCCTGACGCTGGGTGATCGCGCCGATGCCGGTGTTGTTCGCAATGGTTGCGACCGAGCGGATATCCACGCGACGTTTGATATTTCGGGCATCAGTGATGCAAAGGAGTGGCTTGAACAAAAAGAATTACTCGATGGCGATGACTGCTTGCTGCGTCGAGTCATTACTCGGGAAGGACGATCTCGGGCTTATATCAACGGTCACCCCGCCACACTCCAGGACTTAAAGTCCCTTGGTGAAATGCTCATCGATATTCACAGCCAACACGCTCATCAGTCGCTACTGAAAAAAGACCAGCAGCGTCGCTTGGTCGACAATTTTGCCGGTCTCGGTGACCTCGCCAGCACCGTAAAAACTGTTGCCCGCCAGCATCAACTCTCTCGTCAAAGACTGGGTCAACTAGAAAGTAATCGCAGCGAGCAGAGTGCTCGCGCTCAGTTATTAGGCTACCAGATCGATGAATTAGATAATCTGGCTTTGCTGGACGACGAAATCACCTCACTGGAACAGGAGCAAAAACAACTCGCTAATGGTGAACAGACACTGCAAGCATGCCAGCACACGATTGCACTGTGCAGCGAAGGTGAACTCAATGTCATCAACATATTACATCAGGCGCTGCGCTCGCTGCATGACATTCCAGCAAAAAATAAATCTTTGGACGATGCCGAACAGCTTCTCCAGAACGCACTAATCCATGCCGACGAAGCAAATCGAGAACTGCAACACCATGTCGACAGCTTCGAACTTGACCCGGAACGCCTACAGCAGGTTGAGCGGCGGCTGAGCAATATTTATGAGATCGCCCGCAAGCATCATATCAACCCAGAGCAACTGCCAGAGTTACACCGCAGCCTGCAACAAGAACTCACCAGCATCACGGGCAGCGAAGAGGAACTTGAGCAGTTACGACAGCAAGTCACAGAGTCTCAAGAGCATTATATACAACTGGCCGCCAAGCTCACTAAAAAACGAAAGACAGCTGCCGGCAAACTACAAAAACTGGTTGAACAGCAATTGTCGCAATTAGCGATGGAAAACTGCACCTTCAGCATAGAGCTAATGCCGCGTGCTGATGAGGCAATGCACTTACAGGGTAACGAAGAAGTTTCATTTTTGGTCAGCACCAATCCGGGGCAGCAACCTCAGCCGCTGGCCAAAATAGCCTCCGGTGGTGAGCTATCTCGAATCAGCTTAGCCATTCAGGTAATTACCGCCAAAACCAGTGCTATTCCAACCCTTGTTTTTGACGAAGTTGATGTCGGCATTGGCGGCGCCATAGCGGAGGTGGTTGGCAACCTGCTACAGAGCCTGGGAGAACGAGGACAGGTTCTTTGTGTAACTCATCAGGCTCAGGTCGCCTCAAAGGGACATCAGCACTTGTACGCTAGCAAAACGGCGAATAAGCAAAGCGTTAGTACTGAGTTACTGAAATTGGATGACAACGCAAAAATTGAGGAGATCGCCAGGATGCTCGGGGGTATAGCAATTACTGATCAATCTATAGCCCATGCGAAAGAAATGCTGTCTCACTGACACCATCAGCAAACAGCTACAATAGGTAGCGCTACTCTTAAACCGAGATAAATCGGTGGTCTAGCCTTTTTTAGACCTTAGGCCTGACATATAAAACCATGCTGTGATCAATAATTTCAAACCCATGCTCCTCAGCAATTTCATGCTGGCGCTTTTCGATGATGGGATCAACAAACTCAATAACTCGGCTGGTTTCTAAACACACCATATGGTCGTGGTGTTCACCTTTTGCCATTTCAAATACGGAGTGGCCGCCCTCAAAATTATGACGCACAACTAAACCCGCCGTCTCAAATTGAGTTAGCACTCGATAGACAGTTGCTAAACCCACGTCTTCGTCGGCATCTCGCAACGCTTTATACACGTCTTCAGCACTCAAATGATGACTGTCTTCTTCAGCCTGCTCCATCAATTGTAAAATTTTGACACGGGGAAGCGTCACCTTTAGGCCTGCCTTGCGTAGTTCCTGGTTTTCCACTGTCATATCAAAGACTGCCTTAGCGTTAACAAGTTGTTTGGGGTATTATCCACGTCCAAGTAATAGAGTGAAACCCATATGCCAAAATATATTCAAATCTTCGTCACCGTTCTTGTCAGCATACTGATTGTCGGCTGTAGCACCCTTGAATTTCCTGGCGCTTATAAGATTAACATTGAACAGGGTAATGTAATTACTCAGGACATGGTTGATCAACTTAAGCCTGGTATGTCGATGGAACAAGTTGAATATGTTATGGGAACTCCGTTGATCAAAGACTCATTCAATGGTGATCGGTGGGATTATGTCTACAACATCAAACGCGGAGACCAACCCAGAAAACAACATAGAATCAGCATATTCTTTGAGTATGAATCTCTAAAATACTTCACCGGCGATTTCATCCCGTCTAACGTTAGCAACCAAGCAGACAGCGACGCCGTTGTCCCTGAGCAAGAAAGCTAGGTGTCGTCGGTCGCAGCTTTTTCAGCTTTAACTTTTGCCGCCCGGGTCTTGCGGACTTCCTTGGGATCTGCAATCAAAGGTCGATAAATTTCTACTCGATCACCCTCCTGCAAACCGATCTCCGCGGGTTTAGCCACCACCTTCCCAAATACCCCCATTTTTGCTGAGGCAATATCGATATCTGGAAATAGTTGATCGATACCCGACTGCTCCACAGCCTGCAATACGGTAGCGCCCTCCTCTACTTCTAGAGAAATGATTCTTTGTTGGTCGGGTAGTGCATAACATACTTCTACTTTCATCATAATCATCGATCTGTCAGTTGCTTATATCCACCAGCCCGGGGCCAGAAAAACGTTATCGCTGTTGGTAAAGATGGTGCGCTCTCTTCACCAACGAATTCACTAAATCGTCAGCCAACGGGTCGAATAACACCTTGACGGCCACGTTAAGCATCAGGCTCGAGACTGAAAAACTTAATGCCAGCGACACCTTGCAAGCTGCGTCCGACAGCGGCTGAACAACCCACAGCCCCGAGAACCTTTCAACAGGGCCATCCACCAGCGACATTTCGACCCGACCGGGTGGTACCAAGCGATTACGCGTTGTCAAACTGTGCTGAAATCCAGCCTTCGACAGATCCAATCGTGCCTCCATAAAGTCGAAGCCCTGCTCATCCTGGCCGGTGACATAAATTTCAGCGTTGACGCACTCATCCATATATTCAGGGTACGCCTCAATATCATTGATCAAGCGATAAATTTGATCTGCAGGATAAGGTAATAGTGCACTGCGGTTAATCTCAGTCATAGTGACAAAAACCCAAAAAATATACTCCCTATACCCATTCTTTTAAAAAGGACGACAGAAAAACTACAAGCACGCCCGGTGCTGCAATATACCGTAGAACCCAATACCAAAGCGAAAATAATACCCTTCCTTCGACATAAAGCTCATCTCGAAGGACCTCTCTACGCATTTTCCAACCTACAAATATGGCCGTTAATAAACCACCTGCCGGTAACAAAATATTTGCAGTGAAAAAATCCAGTGCGCTGAAAATGGACATTCCGGCAATGGATATACCCTTCCACTCATTGAATGAAAACACGCTGGCCAAACCGAGTAGCCAAACAATAGCTACCACCATCAATGCCGCAACGGGACGCCACCAGCGCAATCGTTCTGACAACCATGACGTGGCTGGCTCCATCAAGGCCACGCCTGACGTAATGGCTGCGAGAGAAACCATTAAGAAAAACAGCGCACCATAATAGTTACCGTAAATCATATTGCCAAAGCCATAGGGAACAGCCACAAACATCAAGCCAGGACCCATCGCCGGTGCGATATTAAGGCTAAATACCAACGGAAAAATCGCCAATCCGGCCAGCAGAGAAACCAACGTATCTGCCACCACCACCACAGATACCATCGATGTAATAGACCGCTTGTCGGGCACATAAGCGCCATAGGCAATCATCGCCCCCACACCAATACTCAGCGTGAAAAAAGCGTGACCCAGTGCCGCAAGCACCCCCTGCCGCGTCAGACTTGAAAAATCAGGGGTAAACATAAAATTCACTGCCGCCTGAAAATCACCAACCTGGCTGCTATATACTGCCAGTGCGATCAAGGTAACAAACAGCAGAGGCATTAAGAGTCTCGCCAGCAGACCGATGCCACGACGTATTCCTACAGCAATTGTCAGAAAAATAATCAGCAGGAACAATCCCTGCCACTCAAGCATGCTTTGTGGCTCCGCTAAAAACGCATTAAACTGGTCGCCGGCCAATTGAGCGCTAGTGGCATCAAAGTCCCCCGCAAACAACTTGCTAATATAAGCAAAACTCCACCCAGCTATTACACTGTAATACGACAATACCAACAAGCCAGCAAAACAACCAAACCAACCGATACCCTGCCACCACGTTGACACGCCAGCTTCAAGACTGACATCCTGCACGGTCGTTATTGGGTTAGATCGCCCCCGACTCCCCAATACGATTTCGGCAATCATTACCGGCATGGCAACGAGTAGAATACACACCAGATAGACAATAATAAAAGCCGCGCCGCCATTCTCGCCAGCTAGATAAGAGAACTTCCACAGATTGCCCAAGCCAATGGTTGCGCCCGTCGTCGCCGCAACAAATGACCAACTGCGACGCCATCCTCGGCTCTTTGTTTGACTGAGAGTTTTCATTAATACCTAAAGAAATTGCCACAATGACACTTTTTAACCCAGACCATTACGCATTACCAGCAACAATCGCTATAATGCGCCGCTATGGCTAAAAAGAAACCGAAACAAACCAGCAACACCATCGCCCAGAACAAAAAGGCGCGACACGATTATCACCTGACAGAGAAATTCGAGGCGGGGTTAGTCCTGCATGGGTGGGAAGTTAAAAGTTTGCGTATGGGCAAAGTCCAAATCACCGATACCTATGTCTTGATAAAGAATGGCGAGGCGTTTTTGATTGGAACCCACATTACTCCACTTAACACGGCCTCCACCCATTTTATCGCCGACCCGACGCGCACACGTAAGCTATTGCTGAACAAGCGAGAAATCGCCAAGTTATTAGTCGCAACAACACAAGAGGGCCACACCTGCGTGTGTACTGCTTTGTATTGGAAAAACCATATCGTCAAAGCAGAAATCTGTATTGCTAAAGGAAAGCAGCAGCACGATAAACGAGAGACCGAGAAAGAACGCGACTGGAATAAACAAAAGAGTCGGGTTATGCGACACACAGCTTGAATAACAGCTGCTAGCTTAACAACATCGACTGTCCAGACAGTAGATTTTCGGCCGTACGGTCGAACCACCCTCTTGAAATACCCCTGATCAGATGGCTCTTAGAGAGGGTGCTTAATAACCTAATTGATACCACTTGTTGCGAACTGACGATAGCGCGGCTACCAAATACTAACTCCCGACCTTCTGCTGATGCTGCTTTCTTCTTACACCGCCAGAATAGCCCTGCGATCAAAATACAGACCAGAGTTGAAATCAACTGACCCACCCCAATATTATCTAGTGTATACTCCGTATCACTAGGGTCATGGCGGTTTTTAGGCATGGGCCCAAGTTTTAGGAAGACCGTAACAACGGGGCCGATTTGGATTCGACGCCGGTTACAAAACTTACGTGTGCATGTCGTGATGGTAGCCAATCACGTTAATCCAAAGCTGCAAACTATTAGTTGCCAATGATGACAACTACGGTGCACAACTAGCTGCGTAAGTAGCTCTTTGTAAACCTTCTAGTGGTTCGCCGCTAGCGGTCTTTGACAAGGTGCCAGTACCGCGTTAACGTCCGTCATATAGAACTGGATCGCTGTGAAGCCACGCCTGAGGCCGATCTGCTAAACCTTAATCAGGATCGCCAACTACGTCCTGCCCGTCGGGCTGTAAGCGGTTAAATTAATTGACGGAATCTAAGCATGTAGAGCACTAAGCAGCGGACTGACGGACGCGGGTTCAATTCCCGCCGGCTCCACCAATATAGGGTCTAACAAGATCCAAAGAAGACCATTAAAGCCTGTAACTTCAACGAGTTACGGGCTTTTTTGCGCCTATAGCATCCTAAGCGGTCTTGCATAATCCAGACTTTTTAGTAACACTGATAGTAACAACGGCACAATGTTACTAACTCTGGTGTTACTAAAATGGCTAGAACAACGAAACCGCTCACCAATACTGAAGTAAAACAAGCCAAGCCCAAAGAGAAGGAATACAGCCTTGTCGACGGGGACGGACTGGCGCTCAGAGTTAAACCCAATGGCTCCAAGTTATGGATTTTCAATTTCTACCGACCCTACACCAAAAAGCGAACCAACATGGGTTTTGGTACTTACCCCGATGTCAGTCTGGCCGGAGCACGACGTAAAAGAGAAGATGCCCGCGCACTATTAGCAAAAGATATTGACCCCAAAGAACAAAAAAAGAAGACGCCCAGCAAGTACTCCTGGCCCAAAGCAACACCGTAGAACAAATCGCCAAACAGTGGCTGGAAATCAAAAAAAGCCAAGTATCGGCTGACCACGCCAATGATATATGGAGCTCCCTTGAGCTCCATATATTTCCATCGTTAGGCAAATTACCTATTCACAAATTATCAGCCCCCAAAGCGATAGACACACTAAAGCCTATCGCCGCCAAGGGCAGCCTTGAAACCGTCAAACGATTGTGCCAACGAATCAACGAAGTCATGGTTTTTGCACTTAATACCGGAATAATTGAAACCAACCCCCTGGCTGGCATTCGCAATGCTTTTGAAACACCAAAGAAGCAACATTTGCCAACATTGAAGCCCGAACAACTACCCGACCTAATGAAACAACTTTCCACAGCCAGCATAAAGCTAACCACCCGCTGTTTAATCGAATGGCAGCTTCACACCATGGTTAGGCCCAGTGAAGCCGCTGGTGCGCGATGGGACGAAATAGACAAAAAGAAAAAGCGATGGAACATCCCAGCAGAGAGAATGAAAAGAGACCGACCACAGACCATCCCTCTATCACCGCAAGCGTTGCTTCTTCTTGAAACCGTTAGGCCGATAAGTGGCCATCGCGAACATATTTTTCCTGGTGACAGAAACCCCAGAAGCCACACCCACGTTCAGACAGCCAATATGGCTATTAAACGCATGACGCTGCCCGGAAAACTGGTTGCCCACGGTCTCCGCTCTCTTGCCAGTACCACCTTAAACGAACAGGGCTTTGATGCAGATATCATCGAGGCAGCATTGGCGCATGTTGATGCTAACGAAGTGCGGCGAGCCTATAACCGCGCCGAGTACCTGGAACGCCGCAAGATGATGATGGAGTGGTGGTCTGAGCATGTTGAGAAAGCCGCTACTGGGAATATGAGCCTAGCTAGCGAATAGGACGTTTGTTGCCCCTATACTCAAGCATATGTTGTAATATTCGGCAATCGACCACCTCTGTTCCAGAGATGGCAAACACAAGAATGATGAAGCACTATGGCACACCTTGTTCCCAGCGTAGTATTGGAAGGCATCGCCGAACTGATTGAACAATATGGGCAAGATCCCGTTGAATTGTTTCGGCGCGTTGGACTCCCTGCAGCGGCTCTTCTTAAGCCGGATGTTTTGATTCGCCCTGAGCACCTTTCCGGCCTGTTAGAACTGGCCGCTGTCGAGTGTAACGATCGTTTTTTTGGACTCAAGGCTGGCTGCTTACAACGCTTTGATATGATGGGCCACCTGTGGCTCACGGCTCGTCAAGCTCCAACAATCGGCGAAGAGATGCAATTAATCTGTGAAAACTTTGCGTTACACACTGACTCCATGAAGAGCTATATTGCAAGCGACAGCACATCGGGCAAACTCATCGTCTGGGAATTTCTAACCCCTGCGACACTTCAACATCGCAATACACCTGTACCCTGGTCGCTCGTTCAGGTGACCGAGCAGATCGCGGCACTAACCTGTAAGGAGTTCAGGCGCTCGCTGGGCCCGGACTGGATACCTGATTATGTTCAATTCAGGCATGCTGCCGACGCCGATGATAAAACACCGCTGTATAAAGTCTTTGGTCATCGCGTATTCTTTAATCAGGATGTGAACGCAATGCACCTCACTAACGAAGATTTTTCTCGACCTAATACAAACAGCCCTCAGAGCGGGGCTTCCACAGAAATTCGAAAAAAGAATACACGGGCCTTTCAATCCAGCTTCGGATTGGGCGAGTCTTTCGTCGGTCGTGTTAACCGGGTTATTCGGCTTTTAATTAACGATGAGGGATGTACCGCCAGCGATGTGGCCCGCCTGGTAGACTTGCCAGAGCGCACATTGCGTTATCGCTTAAAAAAATACAACACAAGCTACCAGGCTCTTTACGATAAGGCTCGCCTTGAGATCGCACAAAACTATCTGATTAATTCAGAGTTGGCTGTCAATGCGATAGCAGAGCGTTTGCATTTTACCGACACGCCCTCTTTCTCAAGTTTCATTAAGCGACAGACCGGTCAATCTCCCAGACATTTTGTCAAAATACTTGGCGACAACCAGCAATAACCATACGACTGCAATGCTTTTCTAAGCATCAGCGCTACCTGCAGGCCGAGCGTGATAAAAATCCAGGAGGGGGGCCGATTGAACTATCCTGCCGTGTAACTTTCCCCAAGCGAAAATTTTGCCGTATATAACAACTTAATCGCCTAATATAACAATATAATTTTTGTGATGCCCCTAAAATTGTCCGTCAACAAAATGGATACTCACAGAGAGCGTTAAGTATGGGTTTTGTTAAATCTTATGAAGAAATTGTGGGTAACGCCACAGAAAGTGCTGACTTCTATGATGGCGAGATGTTGATGGCAGTCTGGGAGACTAGGCCTGAGGCCGTAGATAAATGACTCCCGCCCCCACTTAAACCAGTTGAATCACCGTTGGTTCTTGCTTTTGTCGCCAACTATCCATCCACAAATTTCAGCGTGCCCTATTCGGAATCCGCTCTTTTCCTAAGAGCAAGTTTCGAGGAGTAGGAAAGACTTTCAATAAGAATAGAAGATAGGAGCGATTATGAATACTCAGACAAATACTGCGAAGGGAGCGGATGTTGTGACTGACACTACCGCAGCGCCAGCCAGTCAACCGTTGGCAGGGCATCGCACTACTTTAACCCTGCTCATGTTGGCTTATACCTTGTCGATGTGTGACCGCATGATTTTGTCGATTTTGTTCCCAGATATAAAAGCAGAGTTTGGTTTAAGTGATACCCAGTTGGGATTGTTGGGCGGTATTTCGTTTGCCTTATTTTATGCCACCATGGGTTTGCCCATTGCTAAACTGTCTGATCAATACAGCCGTAAACGTATCATTATTGTTAGCCTTTTGGTCTTCTCCGTGATGACCGCCTTCAGTGGTATGGCCGCTGGTTTTATCAGCCTTTTACTGCTTCGGATCGGTGTGGGAATAGGCGAGGCAGGGGTGAATCCCGCCAGTCATTCGATTATCGCTGACTACTTTCCGCCCCAGCGCCGAGCGTTTGCCATGGCCTTTTTAATGATAGGGGGCAGCTTAGGCATGATATTTGGTTTTGTTGGCGGTGGCTTTATTGCCGAAACCTATAATTGGCGTATTGCGATGGTATCTGTGGGTGTCCCCGGTTTACTTTTAGCCGTTGTTATGGCCAAGGTACTGCGAGAACCTGCTAGGGGTACCTATGAAACACAAACCTCTGAGCCACCGCCCCCCATACTTACCACTGCCGCAACCATGTGGGCCAACCCGGCTATGCGACACGTAATCGGAGGCTCGATTGTAGTGGGGTTGGTAGGCTATGGCTTCACCCAGTGGTTACCAACGTTCTTCATTAGGACGCACGACCTCAGTCAATCCCAAACCGGAATGTTGATGGCCGGAGTGTTTGGCATATCGGGGGCAATTGGTGCACTGGTTGCGGGTAAGTTGTTTGATCGTCTTTCTGTCAGGGGTTTTCAATACGGAATGTGGATGCTTGCCGTTGTGCCTTTTTTTAGTATTCCATTTTTTATTATGGGCTTATTAGCCGATGACCTGACCACAGCAATACTGTGGTTTATTGTTCCGGGCTTTGCCGCTAATTATGCTGTTGGGCCAACTTTCGCCATGGTGCAAACTTTGTCACCGGTGAATATGCGTTCTGTTTCTGTGGCTATTAAAATGCTGTTTATCAACCTTATTGGCATGGGCTTGGGCCCATTGTTAGTAGGAGTGCTGAGTGATGTGCTAGGCCCTCAATATGGTGATGATTCGTTGAGTGTGGCGCTGGCCTACTTTTCGTTAGTGGGCTTTTGGGGGTCGGTACATTTTGGGCTTTGCGGCAAGGCGTTGGCGAAACAAAAAATTCAAACCCCATGAAACCCATGTTATCTACTGCTGTGCAAACAGGCATAGCGCAGTTAACAGAACAATATGGCTACTGCTGTTATATTTTGCAGCAGGTGTTGGGTGATGAGATGGGCAGTACTAAAGTAGCTGGTCGTCGTTTAACAATTGATTGCAAAAACATAAAACGCCGTATTTTAATCACAGCTGATAAATACCTACAATGAGTGGGGTCAAGTCTTGGCTTTTGACTCGCTATGATTTCTTGAGGCACAAAATCAAGACCTTACAACATATACTCTTAAACGGTACTACCGAATAGAGACACCACAAGGGCTGTTGAAATGACCCGCATTCTGACATCATCGGGCTTCCGTTTGCAGCTCGCGCTTGGGCGCTCAATGATTTTTGTATAGAGAAAATAACCCTGAAAAGGAGCTGTTTACAATGAATGATTCCAAAAAAGAGATAATGGAGAGCCTGCTTGCAGCCTTTCCCGCATGGACTGTTAAACCTTATGTACATTGGGCCGTTCACGTCTCGCTATACAGTGCCAAAACACGTTCCTATATGATTAAAAAGGGTATCCACTTTACAGAAACCTCTCCTGCGGCAGGGGTGGCCGGAGCAAAAGACCGCTGGGCAGAGGTTATTATGCCGGCGTTGGGTTATTCGACAATGCCTGTATTGGATTTACCCGATGGCACGTTTATTTCAGATACAACAGCAATCATCCGATATTTGGAAGAACAGCACCCCGAACCACCCATGCTGCCTTCAGACCCCATTATGAGGGCGCTTGCTTGGCTCATATTCAATTACGGAACAGAAGGGCTGTTTCTCAATGCGCAGCACTATCGCTGGAGTTTTAGCGAAAGCGCTGACTTCGCAGCTGCCGATATAGGGCGCGCCATAGCGGGGCCAACGAATGTTGAGGTCATCAAAATGATGGGGGAGAACTTTCAGGCCATGAAGCTGGAGAAGTTTCCTACTGAAGTTGGCATTACCGCGGAGACAATTCCGGCAATCGAAAAATCGAACCAGCTATTATTCGAGAAGCTTGACGTGCATTTCCGGCATTATCCTTACATTCTTGGTGGTCGCCCTTCTATCGCCGACGCTGCGATGATGGAAACACTGCACGCGCATCTGGGGCGCGATATCTACCCCGCAAACATCATGAAGAAAACGGCTCCGGCTCTTTACCGATGGACCGAAACCATGAACCGGCCCGGTATCGTGGACGCGGAATTAAGTCAGGTTCCGCAGGAATATCTGGACCCCGACAATCTCCCCGACACCTTGTTGGATTTCCTCAAGCTGGTGAGCGATGACTTTGGGCCCCAGCTTGAAGCATCGGTAAATGCCTATGAAAACTGGCTGGCGACGGACCCGGAGCGCCCCGAAGGCGCGATTATTACGGTTGATGGCGCGGCCATGAACCGCCAGAAAATCGGACAAATGGCATACAGCCAACAGGGCATAACGATTAAAAGAGACGCCTGGCCGGATATTCCCAATATGCATCAGTTTGTTTTGGAAATTGTTGACACGATGGATGCCAAGGAGAAATCCAATTGGTCTGAACTGATGCAATCTGTCGGCGGAGAGATTTTTGTGAACACTCGACTATCGCGTCCGATTAATATCCATAAGCATCAGCCACCCTATGCCTATGTTCTAGGAGAAAGTGTTCTCGGCGAAAATGTTCTCGGCGAAAAGTCTGTTTAATCCATTCCCTTAGTAAAGCAGCTACGATTCCGCCAGTATTGGCGATTGATAAACCACCTTTTCACCGCTATGTGTGTTGTTCACATAGGCTTGATAAAGATCGAACAAATCTTTACTTTTGGATACCTTCCGAACACCGGTATACCACTGCTTTTCCAGGTCGTATTTGTCGATCATGCTGCGGCTCTGCTCTAACATCTCGTCATCGGTAATACCGCTTCGAATTTGGTAGATATAGGAGTCTGCCAGATTGCTATAAAGCGTCCCTTTACGATTCTTCTTAAGATATTTGAAAAATGTACGATCGCCACCCTCGCCGTAGATCCACCATCGGGAGATTTCGAAGTGTTCGAAAACATCCTTTGTTACCGACTCCCAAAGTTTTCTAATATGGCTGTCTTGATAGAGTCGATAGAGTTACTCCACAAAGGGGCCCTTGAATCAAAATTGGGGCTTTCCCCAATCCTAATCTACTAATATTTGCTCAAATTGTTTGCGAACAAGGCACCCTTTTAGATCTTGATCGAGGTTCAAGAGCGACGCACCATCTCTGAATTTAGCCAGTAAATCGACTAAGGCGCCCTTCTGCTTATCATCCCCTATAGCGCTGTTCAAACGCTGTAACATCCAAATTTGATAGGGCGAGGCCATCTTCGTTTCGCTGACGCCACCTATTTCAAATTCATAATTTAGTGAACCTCCCTTGGATTGCAAAGCTGCAAATTCTACGGGAGAATAGAAGCTCTTGCCGGGCAAAGAGGCTCCTTTTTCTAGTGAGGCCTTGGCAATATAGTTCGTCACTGTCGCTATATTTAATTTAAGCGCAGGCCACATTTCATCAAAGAACACGGATAGAAGGGGTAATAAAGTGTCCGGCACCTGATCATCCGGTAACAGTTCACCGCCGTTTCTACCGACACCTTGTCCAACCAATTCACCATCTACAAGCTTATAATTAGTCTGTTTGTAACTCCTGGCACTAGCCTCATCGGACCCGTTAGTGCGCTCAATCCACTCACACACCAACGGGAATTCGGTGCGCATCATGAAACCTGGAACGGGATCTTTGTAAAGGTGGGGGTAGAGAGGTCCCATGAGCGCAAAGTCGGCCAATGTGGGGCGACCACCTAGAACATAATCGTGAATGTCAAAATGCGCTTCCAAAAGTGACAGCATATTGCGCATGCTTTTTGTCCAGGCTTCCTCCGTTTTTTCAGTAACACCCAATTGGAGCAGGCCCGCAAAAGGTCCCATCTCGGCCTCCGTCGGATTATCGATCTTCATGAATTCTTTAAAAACGAAACGTCCGGCCTCTAGTCGTTCAGTACCCGTCCCTTCTGGATTGAATAGAATCCCCCATTGTAGAGCGTTATAAGCTTCGTGGTTCGGCTTCACATCTTTCAGGCTGTAATGCCATCGTTCCCAAAATCCCCAAGGCAACATCCATTCATCGGCTAAAAGTTCAATCAAATACGAAACAAGTCGCTGCCTTGGCCCTGTTGGAATAATGGGCACATCGGGATGACGCGCTTCAAGGATGTCGATGATCTCACTGGAATCCTGCAACCAGTCCCCATCGGGCGACTGCACCTGGGGGACAACATTAGTACCTGTTGCTGGCTTCAGAAAATTCTCTTTCAGATCCAGAGTGGCTAGAATCTCCTCATACTCTAAAGCCCCGTGAAACTCTTTGTAGCGCATGTAAGCACGAACTTTTGCAGAAAAATAACTCAGACTCCAAGCAAATAAACGATATTTTTTTACCATACCAGCCATCCTTTAATGTAATTGGGGGTTTTTGTGTGAGGATTCTAATCTCACCAATCAATTTTGGAATGGGAAGCTCTTTTTTTACTTCACTAGGCTCAAATCCCGTCGACTTATGAAAAGCTCTATAAAACTGCCTATCCTTGATGTCGATAGTCGCATCGATGTTTAGACGCAAAATGCCAGAAATGGCGAAACACCCAACCTAACCTAAATCCAAACTTCGTTGTTATCCTTACGGCCAATTCTGCGATCAATCGTGACATCCAAGATGTCACCCATACCACAAGTGCTTAGCATGGATTTAACATTCGCTTGGTCAGTCTCACTCAACGCGGCAAAGGCATCTTGAACCCGTTGCAGCAGGTAGAAACGATAGGGTTGAGCCAAGGCGTTAATGGTATTGCCGCGAACTTCGAACGGTGCGATGCCAACCCCTCGGGCAGCAGTTGAGGAACTGGGTAAATCCTCCTGGTTCTTTAACCACTCATTAATGCAGACTGATGCCGCTTTTGTCTCCGGTACAAAATCGATGGCTAAATGTTTGGTTAACTCAATCAAAGTATCCGGGATTTCATCATTGGCAAGATATGCACCATCTTGTATCGCATATTCACCCACGTCCAATTCAGGGCGGTTCATACGCTCAACCCAACGGAACATGTTGACTGATGTCGTCTGCATCAAGAAAAGAGGTTTCGGGTCACGACCCAAGTGGCCATAAAAGGGTGCGATCATGCCAAAGTCGCCAATAGAAGGTTTTCCGCCAAACAGATAAGGCTGTGCGAGGAAATGTGCGCTTAGCTTTTCTAACAACTCTTCATAGAGTTCTTCCACGATGGCGAAAGTTTCAGGCACCGCACCAAAGGATTTGCAAGCATTACGCATAGCCTGCATGGATTTTTCAGTCTGAACATCTCGCTCCGGACCGGCGGCCATCATGGTCGAAAAATGAAAATGCAGGAACGCCTGGTTTGCCTCGGGAAAGTTCCAGCGGTAATGCATGGCTGGACGCAACAGCCCTTCGCAACCGATGACATCATAGAGCAAACTAAGGATATTTTGTTTGGGTGTTTTCGGTGAGAATTGATATCCAGACTTAGCTTCATAGTAATCAATAATGGCAGCGCCATCACGAACGACATTGCCTTCTGCAGATTCAATCGTGGGTATGCCCATGCGGCCACCTGCTTTGGGCAGAACTTCCTTCATATAGTAGGCTGAAGCAGTGCCATGGACCGTTTCTCGATAGTCGAGGCCCGCCTTAATTAAATAACTGCGAGCACGGCCCGTAAAGAGGGACAATGGCGATCCGTATAGTGTAATTTGATTCATGGTTGTTTTACTCCGCTGACTCGATTTAATAACTTTCAATGGCTGCAAATGGCTGCAAATGGCTTTTAATAACCTACTACGTACCTTTCGAGCTCCGATCTGACCCTCAAGCTCGAACGGACTATTCTCTTCGCTTCCAAATCGACACTCAGAATGTGCTGCGATAAGCTCTTTCTGGCTCGTAGTTTCTTCTGATCGTAAAACGTTCAAGGTAACACTCTAATTGAAAAACCACCCGTGATGGTGGAGCGGTTCTAAACGCTATATCCACAATCTTTAATCTGCATGTTTCTGAGAAACTAACTAGCGCCCTGCTTGTTACGCCTTAACAAGCTTTGGTGCCCCCCGACCGCAATCCTAAAATTGTTCAGTAATGATCAATCGAGCATCTGATATTGCGCCTGCGCGATGGTGGGAAATTTTGTGATATTCCTCGTCTTGGACCATTGCTTGCCATGTCCCGATTGTTGGATATAAAACTGCTACGATCAAATCCCATTCTTCATTACCAATCAAAGACATAAGCCCTTTACCCTGAAATACACTTTTGACACCTTTTGGGCCCATCAATTTGTTGAACGCTTCCGAATACTTTGCAAAACCTTCGGCACCACCGTCTGGATTGAACTTAAGCAAATTCACAAAAACGACAGGTCCATCGTGATCCATAGCAAAGATCTGTTTCATCTGTTCTGGGCTTGGTTCTGTAATTTCCATGATGTTCTACTCTATTAGACTGTTAGTGACGTCTCGAACAATTTTTCCCGAGACCGTTAATGAATCTTGTTTAGGAGGCTTACACTTGAAGCTATTGTTCTGCCAAAGCAATATCCAGTTTTAAACTGGATCCGATGTTTTGTGTTTGCGTTCTAACCAATCCAGTATCGCCGATGTTAGCGCTTCGGGTTGCTCAAGCATTGTCCAATGGCCACTTTGCGTAATGGTCACAACTTCAGCATCTGAACAAAGGGCACGGGTAATGTCACCAGCATTTGCAGGAACAAAAGCATCTTCCGGCACTTCAATTTGCAGCACTGGTAGATCAAGAGGAGTTTGCCCCACTTGCGGCAGCAATTCTGCATTTCGATCAATATTGCGATACCAGCTTATTGGACCGAAAAAACCATTACGGCTGTATGCGGCGCAATAGTCATCTAGCTCCGCATCCGACAAAACGGGCAGTCCGTCAGGCTCCGAACTTTCAACTGTTAAAATGGGGTTTGCGTTTCTCTCTGCTAAGGTAAGGACAGGCGCATTGCCTGCTTTGTCATGGTCACGACGTTGAAAAGTGGTCTCAAAAATTCTACGAAGATTAGCGTTCATGTGTGCTTCTGGTATGTCATGTTTTTGAAACCACAATATGTACAAGTCATCCGGGTTGGGAAACATCATTCCAAGCAGCTCAGTTGTTGGAAATGCTATATTGGGGACATTTACCCCAACGATACCTGAACAGCGACTAGGGTGGAGCACAGGCATCGCCCAAACAACAAAGGCGCCCCAATCGTGGCCGACAAAAACAGCTCGTTCAATTTCCAAGGCGTCAAGCAGTCCGACCAAATCCCCTGTTAAAGCAGTAAGATCATAGCTTTCTATTTCTTTTGGAGCATCTGATCCGCCATAGCCCCGTTGGTCTGGCGCGATGACACGATAGCCTGCGGCCACCAAAGCGTTAAACTGATGATGCCAAGATCGCGCAAGGTCTGGAAATCCATGGCACAAAACAACTGCTGGACCATTTCCCGCGTCATAAACATTAAGTGAAATATCGGATACTTTAATCCGCTTGGGTTCGGGTAAGTTCATTTTCTCTCTTACTTATAACAGTCAATATTTTCAAAAGTACGGCGCTTTTTAACCAGTAGCTCTAGGAATAAAACCAAAGATTGAGGTATTCCGTGCTGACTAACTTTTCATATACGGCGTTATACCAATCTAAGCAGCTACCTAAGCAGCTACGATTCACCCAGCAATGGCGATTGATAAACCACCTTTTCACCGCTATGCGCGTTGTTCACATAGGCTTGATAAAGATCGAACAGATCTTTACTTTTGGATACCTTCCGAACACCGGTATACCACTGATTTTCCGCATCTGTTGCCACCTGTAGATTTAGCTCTCTGGCAATTAAACGGTTTTTACGTGTTTGGGAAAGTACTGCAAAGAATCCTTTGGCAAAAAAACGTGCTTGTCGGGCCTTCATAATCCAGCTTAATAGCGGCAATTGGCGTTCAATGAAATTCATAATTTAACCTCTTTACTTCGGATAATTCTCTGTTAGTTCTAAATAGCAACATTGGCTTATTGGCCCGACGCGGATGGGCGTACTCTAACGATACTGTCAAGTAGTGCGGTCAGAGCAATCAGGAGCAAAGCCAGTAGGAATCTGGGATCGCTCAAGTACAAGCTAGTTTCGATGGGATAGGCGATGGTCTTCTCTAATGCTGCAAGCTTGTAATCATGAGGGCCGGCAATGTCACGGTTACTGGCAATTTCCATAAGCGCACGACGGCTACGGTAACGAAAAACTGCCGCCGCAGACCACTGCCCTGCCCCCTCTATACCAACAACATCTACAGCTGCGTATACCGCGTCCCCCATCAAAACGGGGTGACAGGCGCGCTTGAGCAACTCCGGTATCATATGCTCCATATATACCGCCATTAGCGTATCCGCATCAGCGCCTTCAGGTGCGCCCTCAAGCGTTGGCGGGTTTTTGCTCACATCCAGAACATTAACCATGAGAAACTGGCGACCGCTGTCTTCACGGAAAAACTTCACGAAGAAATTGATCCGCTCTGGGGCGACACCATTGTCAGTCATCACCTGAACAAACTCATCAATCTCTTCGTCATTCAACGGGCCGCCAAAGTCGGTGTACCAGAAAACGAATATGGCATAGAAAAGTGTGGGCAATAACCAGAGCTTTATTCGAGTATTCATTGGTATGTCCTTGTGTGGTCTATCAAATACGCGCTGTTAAAAAATTCAAACAAGCTGATTCTTCAAGCACGTTTTGAAGCGCTGCCTTTGATTCGCTGGATAAGTCTGCATAACGTTTTTGCAGGGCCGGCAAGCACGGGGCGTGACGTTCATGGGTTTTGCCTGGCGTACATATAATATGAGAAGCAATAGGAAAAAAATCATAGAGTCTTTCACCTTCTTCAACGTCTGGATGTTTTGAATAAACAACGTCACCATAGCCCCAACAAGGAATGTGCCCCAAACCTTCAGGTGCAGGAAAAACATCCAGCCATGGCATCATGCCCGCCTGACTGCCAATAGCATAGGAAACTGAATTCGACGTTAAAGCGACCTTGCTAACACGAATCATCACTTGACCTTCTTCAATGGTATCGGGGCTTACATCGAACCCTTTATTAATTGAGGTCTGTCGGTAGTTATCGAGTTTGATGGCGTGGCTATAAGAAGTGTCTGTCATAGTGTATTTCCTTTTCTAAAAATTCGTCGTTAGTTGCATGGCGGCTTAAATATTTTTAGTTTGGCGTGTAGATATACTCATCGCCTGGAACATATTGTTCAGCCAGTGTTTTATCGATCATCACAGGCAATTGCGCAGCCGATTGCCACAAAGGCCCTACGGAGGTAGCCTGATGCTCGGCCAGCAGTTGTTCCAGCTCTGCCACTTTCTCAGGGTGACTTTTGACCAAGTTGTTATGCTCCGTCGGATCAATCTTCAAATTGAATAGCCACTTGTGCATACCGTCGGTGGGGCGGTCATTGATTTGCAGCTTCCAATCGCCGTGGCGCACCACTTGGTAGTGGCCGTTCTGCCAAAACAGGGTTTGGCGATTTAAGTCTTTAGTGCTGCCAGTAGCCAAGGGCAGCAAATTAAGACCATCAATATCTACATTATTAGGTAGCGACGCACCGGCACCTGCCGCAAGAGTGGGCGCCATATCTATGTGTGCAACAGGCGTATCTACCTGAGTGCCGGGCGCAATTTTTTGCGGCCATTTGATAAACAGGGGCACTCTGATACCACCTTCGAACATAGTGATCTTCCAGCCGCGGTAAGGTGCATTAATATCGGGCAACCCGACATATCCGGGGCCACCGTTGTCGCTG
>Ga0206130_10001916_pt1 | contig 29852 bp, 27 predicted proteins | sample Helgoland_Spring_9_FD_148637 | JGI IMG/M metagenome (GOLD analysis project Ga0206130, IMG submission 148637) | Pelagic subsurface seawater microbial communities from Kabeltonne, Helgoland, North Sea - Helgoland_Spring_Bloom_20160512_1 | ecosystem: Environmental > Aquatic > Marine > Epipelagic ...
CCCGTATTGTTATAAGCTTGGTTATTATAGATGGATACATTTTCAGAGTTTTCACTCTCTATTCCCGCCACATTCCAATAAACTTTATTATTTCTAATAATTACATTTTTTGACTGCCCCACATAAATACCGGCATCGCTGGCACCTAAAACTTCACATGCTTCTATCAATACATTTTCGCATATGACAGGATACAAAGCATAAGCACCATTTTTTTCACTGATCTCCCCAGTCCATGCTGACTTTATCCTCCTAAAAGTGATCCCCTTAGTATCCGTTACTTTGATATTATCCCCGACCGCATCTTCAATGGTAAAATCTTCAAGAATGATGTTTTCACTATTGGTTATTTTCAGACCTTCCGCTCCATTTTCCTGTATTTTAAAGGATAAAACGGTTTTATCCATACCTCTTCCTCGCAAGGTGATGAGTTTTTTGTTATCAAGAATGAGGCTACTTTTAAAGATAAAATGTCCCTCCTCCAGTTGTATGACGGTACTATCTTTAGCCAACATTAATTTTGATAACAAAGCTTTTTCAATACTTTTATAGTTCCTATCAGGGTCATGACTTGGGATGCCCTCACATCCCAATAGGGTACCCAATATCACCATCAAAAAACTATATTTGATGACCAAATCCAGGTTATTAAAGCGTTTTTGAACCTTCATTAGAAATAAATTTAATGATAATTACCTCATCCGCAGAGAAAATTGCCATAAAACACCCCTATCACCGGCGTAATATTTCAATTTATCAAAAAAAATAAGCTAGCTCAATCCATAAATGCGGCATTTAAAGGATTTGGAATCATGACCATAAAAGAATCCTAAACCTGCCAAAATGAGAAGATAATAAAAAAAAATTCTTATTCAATCAACTTTACAACCTGATGAATTCATCACAAAGATGTATACGTTAAAAGGATTCCTATTTACTCAATTGAATAGACCTTACTTCCAGACCAAACCCAAGATTCTTTTTTATATATTTAAAAGATGGGAGATGGTCTATTTAAAATTATTTCAATATCATTGAATATGAAACAAAAAGTAATGCTTAGCTTCTGGGTAATGGCACTTTCCCTTAGCACACAAAATTGTCAACAGCAGATTAAAAATAAAACTGTCAATCCAGATCCATTGATCCAAATGATACTCATTCCAGGAGGTACTTTTACCATGGGAGGTCGATCTGATCAAGCCTATCCAGATGAATTTCCACAGCATAAAGTCTCAATTGATCCTTTTTATATGGATCTGCATGAAGTCTCCAATGCTGAATTCGATCAATTCATCACAGCTACGGGATATATTACCGTAGCAGAAAAAGACATCAATTGGGATGAGATCAAAGTCCAATTACCTAAGGGGACTCCCAAACCTGCCGATGATATATTGAAGGCAGGTTCTTTGGTTTTCAAAGAAACAAGCGGTCCGGTTGACCTCATGGATTACTCACAATGGTGGCATTGGACCATCGGTGCCCATTGGAGACAACCTGAAGGCCCAGGAAGTACCATTGAAGGGCGAATGGATCATCCCGTAGTTCATGTCGCTTACGAAGATGCCCATGCCTATGCCTTGTGGGCCGACAAGCGACTGCCTACCGAAGCCGAATGGGAATGGGCAGCCTCAGGGGGAACAATGGATAAATATCCATGGGGGAATGATCCGATCGAAAATGCTACAGATAAAGCCAACTTTTGGCAAGGTATTTTTCCTTATAAAAACCTTGTTCAAGATGGCTATGGTGGGACCGCACCAGTAGAATCATTCCCGTCCAATCCTTTTGGCCTTTTTGATATGGCTGGAAATGTGTGGGAGTGGTGTCAAGATAGATATGATGTCACCAGCTACACTTTTGATAAAAGTAAAGGCATCATAAATAATCCCAATGGCTCCAATCAATATAACGACCCCAGAGAGCCCTATGCTCCTAAACACATTATCCGTGGGGGTTCCTTTCTTTGTAATGAAAGCTACTGCAGTGGTTATCGCGTTTCAAGGCGAATGAGTACCAGTAAGGATTCCGGATCCAACCACACAGGATTTCGTTGCGCTCGGGACTACTAGCTTTTTTGCTTGCTTAAAAAAATCAGCCTACCTAGAAATTTGATTCTAAACCTTGCTTGATAGGTCAAATCTTAATACTTCCCCATCAAAATACGAGAAATATGTAACCCAAGATGAGCCTTAAAGGTATTGGAAAATTTTAAGGCTCAGTTTATGAAAGTAGGTATGCGAAGAATTTAAATAAACCAGAAATAAATAGAATAGACATTTTTTATGATCCTCCTTTTTAGAGCAAAGATGCTAAACTCCCAAGAAAGGGTGCGTCGCCCTCTTCGTTTAAAAATTAGCGCAACGCTTGAAGTGTTAGGAGCACTTTTATACTCAGTAAGTCTAGATATTGACTATTTGACTACCGCATCTCTAAGATTTCTGCCTGATCAATGACTTTGTCTTGAGAATAATTTCTATTTCCTTCTCAAGGTCATTATTAATGAGATCTTACCTAGAATAAATGTCTCCTTTTGGAAAGAGCATAAAAAGTAAATAATTTAACCTCTTAATAAAACAAAAATTAAAACCTATCTCCTATGAAAAAATCAATATTCATTTTATTAGCCGTTACATTCGCATGCGAGCCCGCTAAAAAAGCAGAAAAAGAAATCGTTCCGAACGAAATCGGATATCAAATCTCTGAAGATGGAACTAAAATTGCCTTGTATAGTGATTCAAAATCAACTATTCAAGTTTAGGAAAATTATATTAAAGCTCATAATGAAAAAGATACCACAGCCATTCGTAACTTGAATTCCGTAGAAAATTTCAAAGCTTATGCACCAACTGGTGAATTGATCGACGGATCTGATGCGCACATTGCTTTTCTATCCAAGTGGTTTGTCGAGAATAATCCGAAATGGACCACCAAGTATATGATTGCTAATGAGTACACAAACAAAGAGGGAAAATCATATCAATGGATCACCTCGGGACACGATCTTACCCTAACAGCGGGCGAATCAGAGATCAAACTTAACCAGGTACATGACGCACTCATTGTCGATGGAAAAGTTCAACTTTTTTATGTAACCGAAAGAGTACAAGCTCCTGGAGAATAGACAGTCTATCCCACAAACCGTATAAAAAAAGCCTTTAACTATAGTTAAAGACTTTTTTATATCTACTGATTTTCGAGTAACCATTTACTGGAATTACAGGAGCTAATCCTCGGTTATGAGAGGTAACTAGTGATTGCCCTGCCTTGAGTGAACCATCCTTATGAAAGGTGACAAAAAAGCTCAACAATAGATTATATTACCTACAAATCAAAAAAAGACGAAATGAAAAACCAATTATACACATTGCTATTGATCCTCTTTTTGAGCATTAGTACTCATGCTCAAATCTGGAAAATAGATCCCAATCACTCGAGTATCATGTTTAATGCCAAGCATTCTGGCATCTCATTTGTCAATGGAAGATTTATGGACTTTGAAGCGAAAGTAGAAGGTGGAACACCTGTAGATTTTACGGGCGCTCGAGTGAGCTTCAAAGCTCAAGTTAGTAGTATCAGCACCGGTGCTGAAGGTCGCGATAAGCACTTGAAAACTGCTGATTTTTTTGATATGGAAAATCATCCGACGATCAGCTTTATAAGCAAAACATTTATCAAATCAAGTGAAAATACCTATAAAGTAGTGGGTGATTTGACCATGAAAGGTAACACCAAGGAAGTAATTTTATCCGCAAGTCACATAGGCTCAACCAAAACCCGAGATGACCTCAATAAAGTAGGATTCCAGATCATGGGAAGAGTTGATCGAAACGATTTTGGCGTAGATGGCGCTTCAAGCTCGGTAGCTCCGGACATTGAAATAATATGTAACATTGAAATGTCTGAGCAAGAATAATGTAATTAACATGATTGGCTCTTATATATTATGACCCAAGTGGATTGTATTACTTAGGCTAAAATCATTAATGCTGTTCTTAAAAAAGATTGTACTATCCCTTTCACCAAGGATCAATCTTATTTCTTCAATCTAACCTTCAAATTCATCACTACATCTAATAAATCTTTAACCCCATTTTGAGCTTGTGATGTTGGGTTGACATCTGCTGATTGAAGTACATTCATCATATAAATTAATTTATTCTGAAGACCGATAATAGTTTCTTTTTCGGGAGAAACTGCACGAATGCTACCATACAACATATCCTGATCACGTGGGCTACCCGTACCTAGCAAAGCCAAAGCAGCCAAGGATGGTTTCTTTTGTGTGACAATAGTTTCCGCCATTTTTTGTAATTCATGATAGGCCTGATAACATACCATACTCAAGTTATGCTGGGACTGTAAGGCCGCCGCACTAATTGACACCCGAGGATCCATACGCAAGACCAAAGGTTTTTCGGTAACCTCACCATCAACCGTAAGACGGACACGATAACGTCCTGGGTTAACCATAGGACCGAATGGACCGCTGGGTGTACTGTTATAAACAGCAGCGATAGAATAGGAAGCCTCAGCGCCCCTAGGTGGTGCATATTTTAAATCCCATATAAAACGATGATGGCCAGCGCTCGTTCCCAATTCTTCAACCGGCCGCATCCAATAGGTGGGATGGCGTTGGGTAGTAGTATCCACATTTACGGGTAAATCATCGCTCGTGTAACTTCTTATAACCTTCCCATCCTGATGCAGTACCTCTAGTTGTACTGAACTTGCATCTGCCGCAAGGTGATAATCTAAAATAGCACCATCGGGAGGATTTTGTCCAGTAGGCTCTTCAGGTGGTAGCGGGGTGTCATGAAACATATTATCTCTCACTCGGGTCGCTAAAGAAGGTTTAAATAAGTGAAAAGACTCCTTTTGCGTTTTTATCATTTCCCGTAAGGGCGCTATATTATCTAAAATCCAGATTGAACGGCCATGGGTACCTACCACGAGGTCATCCTCATGAATTACTAAGTCCCTAATAGAGGTGGCAGGCATATTATTACGAAGTGATTGCCAATGAGCTCCCTCATCTATAGAAAAGTATACGGCTCTCTCGGATCCTGCAAACAACAAACCCACTTGCTTTGGATCAGCCCTTACTACATTGACAGGACCGTTTGAAGGAAGGCCTTCGGTAACCAATTTCCAGTTTTTACCCGCATCGAGTGTTTTATAAATATAAGGCGCCATATCATCTTTTCTTATGGCATTAATGGCAATATAAGCTGTGTTTTCATCAAAATAACTAGCGTCTATTTGAGTAACTTTATCCCATGATGAGATTTGGGGAGGCGTGACGTCCTGCCAGTTTACACCGCCATCCTTAGTTAAGTGGACGCGACCGTCATCAGTGCCTGCCCAAATAATATGGGCTGCCAATGGAGACGGGCCGAGTGAATAAATAACCCCTCTACGGGCCATCTTTTCCATCTCTTTGGTCTTGTAAATACCCACACTGGCAGGGACTTCAGGTTGTTCGTAAGTCAAATCAGGACTGATGACTTCCCAACTTTGACCTTCATTGGTAGTTTGCCACAATACATTGGTGGCAAACAAAAGTACATTGTCGTCCGCGGGATGAAACATCAATGGTAGGGTCCTTACAAACCGATAATCTCCTGAACGCACGGTCTCAGGTGTGATACTTTGAGATTGACCCGTCAATTTATTGAATCGGGTGACACGACCCCCATAAATGATATTGGGATCTTTGGGATCTGGAGCTACGTATGCATACTCATCAGCACCAATACCCATAAATTCTCTAAAACTAATTTGACCCCCATCTCCTCTGCTCGCAATGCCAATGGCTCCACTTTCCTGCTGACCTCCATACACCATATAAGGAAAGTCCCCATCTGTAGCAACATGATAAAGTTGGGCCGTGGGTTGATTGTACCAAGAACTCCAAGTTCGTCCAGCATTTACCGTGACGATGGCACCTTGGTCGGCCACGAACAACATAATATCAGGGAAATTTGGATTGATCCAAATCCGGTGGTAATCATCTCCACCCGGTGCTCCCTTCAGGGAACTCCATGTTTTCCCTCCATCAGCAGAGGTATAGGAAGCCACATTACCCACATACAATCGATCGGGATCTTTGGGATGTACTTTGATTTCAGCGAAGTCTCCTCCTCGACCCCAAAGCCTTCTATTGCCATGTAAAAAAAACCAACTTTCTCCCCCGTCTATACTTTTGTAAAGTCCACCTGCTTCGCGTGCATCTACTAGGGCAAACATGAGATTTGAATTGCTGGGTGCAATGGTGAACCCTATCCTGCCTAAACCTTGCTCAGCCCCTGGCAATCCCTTTTCTATTTTTCTCCAATGTTCACCACCATCTGTCGACTTATACAAACCACTATTAGGACCTGACCAATTGGCATTTTCCCAGGGTCCTTCCTGATGTTGCCACATATCTGCAAATAGTATTTCAGGATTATTCGGATCAAACTCTACCTGTATCGCACCAGTATGCTCATCAAGGTAAAGTACCTTACGCCAATTCTTGCCTCCATCATCCGTTTTAAATACGCCCCGTTCTTCATTGGAACCATAAGGATGTCCCAAACCTGCTACAAAAACAAGTTCTGGTTGGGTAGGATGAATGACCACACGACCTACCTGCTGTACATCTGATAATCCGATATGTATCCAACTTTTTCCCCCATCGATACTTTTAAAAATACCGTCTCCAACACCTAAATCTGGACGGTGTAGGCCTTCACCCGTACCCACGTAAAGAACCTCAGGCTGACTCTCTGAGACGGCGATATCCCCAATGGATCCGGTAGGGGCATCATCGAATATCGGATTCCATGTGCGTCCAAAATCATCGGTTTTCCAAACACCACCATTGTTCACCCCCATGTAAAAGATGTTGGGTTGAGAAGGCACACCAGTCCCTCCTACGGTTCTACTGGCCCGAAAAGGACCAATCATACGATAGTCTAAATCTTGATAATCCACTGGGTCAATGGATTGTGCATCTAAGATGTAGGGGGAGAGGCCGCAAGTAATAAGTAGAAGCCAACTAATTCGTCGGAAAAATGGGGATTTAAACATAAAAAGGTGGTTAATTGAATGTGTCAATTACTTGAACGCGTACAAATAATATAATCATAGCTTTAGCCTATATTTCTCAAGAAAGATAACATTTATACCTCAAAAGACAAAAACTGTCGCTACTAACAGTAGAGCGCAACTAAAATCCTCAATAAAGAAAATCAAAGTATTATTTTCAAAACGTTCATGATACGTACAGATCAATACCCCGGTATTATCAACAGGTGAGGTGGTAAATATTTGTGCTTAGCCATCACAATAAACTCAAACCACAGCCAATCATTTTTTAATGGTTATAATAGTTTGTTCTTATCGAGATTAATTTTTATTGAACAGAATTTACCTAACAACCTATCGTTTAGCTGCCATTAACCAAGAGAAATCACAATAGAATAAAGTTTTTATTACCTTATTGATAGAGCAATTAAGATATAAGTTTAAAGTTAAGGTGAGAAATTAAAAACAAGATATAAATAGAAATTACCTTTTACTTAGTGAGGTTTATTCAAAAAGAAATCAGAAGGTAAAATAGAACTAATGACACTGAATATTGAGTAATCTTGACAGACCTTCAGGGTTTTTATTCTAAATTCATTAAGTAGTTTATAAACATGAATGAACCACTCTCTCATCTATATGAGATTATTGTGAATTCAAAATTCCAGCTGTTCAACAATTTCACCAAAACAACTTTAACATCAATAGACGTTTTGAAGTTATTTTAGCTTACATCAGAAATTGTGATTAAGCGAAGACAATACGGGAAATGCTCTTCCCCCTAATAATATTGGAAAAAGAAATAATCTAAGAGTCCACTAAAAGAAATTCACCAATTGTGAAATTCAATATTAAAAGTATTAATCCCCATCTACATAGAAAATAGCTTCTCTCTCTGATCTATTACCTAACTTATCTTCAGCTACTATTTTTAATCGAACAAGACGCTTGCTGTTAGACCTATTAATTTCAGAAAGATCTACACTTTGTCTGTTATCGAGCTTCATTAAAGGACCACTATCAATTGAATAGAAAATGTTTTCTGTTCCTACATCTTTATCTGTGGCACTCAAAAACATTGCCGTGTAAGAAGGGTATAATTTAAATCGACCCATTTCATCATCAATTTCTGATGATGCCTCAACACTAAATGAGTAGTTTATCTCTGGTGGTGTGTTGTCAATATGAAAGCGTGAAACTATTACTCTCTCTTCATTGTTAACATTGTCTGTTGAAAAAAAACTAACCGAATGAATACCCTCTCCATTTACTATAAATTCTCCTTCATATTCACTATTCTGACCTTCATCAATAGCAAATGAAGTTGTACTTATGCCAGAACCATTATCCAATGGCTGGAAATTAATTTTTGTTGTACTTGTGACATACAACACTTGTGATTTGTAAAATTGCGGTTTTCCAAACTCAATGTTTGTCGTAGGCGCATCATTATCCATGTGTACAAATAAATGTTCCTCTTTCGAAGCATTACCTACTCTATCTTCAGCATAGTAACTAATTGTATCTAATCCAGCCATGGTAGGTAGAATAATGTTGTCACCATATATAGATTTTCTTGATCCATTCACCCGGTAATAAACTGCATCAACTCCGGACTTATTATCGTCACTAGTGAGGGTTATCAGAGTTCTCCGTGAGACATAATTAACGTTACTAGATGCTTTATGCCGGTCACCGGTGATCATTACTTCAGTTTCGGGTGGGATTTTATCAAGATAAAAGTCAAACGTATTTATTTCCTCTTTATTTTCGACGTTATCGATTGAGTAATATTTGACAGTATGCTCACCGTCCTCGAGGCTTTTAAAATTAATTTTTTCCATAATTCTATCTGTACCCTCATTAAAGTACGCATGAGTTTCTCTAACTCCAGATAAGTCATCATTACCAGCAAATAGGATACGAGTATTGGGTGACATAACATTTCTTTCATGAACTCTCCCTTCAAAATATTTAGAGGTAGACGGCGGGCTCAAATCTGAGACAAAATTTATGCTTTGAGTGTTTTCGACGTTGCCAACGTTATCAGTAGCGTAGAAATAGATCGTATAATCTCTTTCTACATCAGGTTTCAGACTTACATTGTAATTTTGATATCCACCGTTTAAGGCAAAATAAGTTTGTTGAACACCCGCAATCCAATCTTTAGACGATAACGATATTTGCAAGCCTTGACCATAATATATGACTCCATCTTTGGTGAAACTAGGAGCTCCAGAAAAGTTAATTTTAGAGGTGGGAGCAATTCCATCAGCATAAATTTCATACAAAATTTCCTCTTGAGGACTTTTTGTTCTCTTTGTATCTTTGTTTACTGCCCATTTGCTTCGAATGAAGTTTATTCCTTCCGTATCCAAATACATTGGATCGGCAAAATCAGGGGTTCCTTTGCTATGAAAATTATAGTTTTCCCCGTCAGGTTCTACACTGAACTTAAGGTAAAGCGGCATTTGCTTTTGCACATAGATATTACCCTCTTTTTGAAAAACCTTTTTCTGATGTATTGGTTTTATGGGCTCCTGGGAAAAGCTTTCAAAGCATAACAAGCTTAATAATATCGTAGCTAGCTTATTGATCATGATATTTAAGATACATTACTGGTTTTGTTATTAAAATTAAACTTCAATCGTGAACAAACAATTGATTATGTATGCTCATTTATTAAGAATGGTTCATGATCGAAATAATGGGTAAGATAAAAATAAAAATAATATAGTTGCAAATATATGGCTCTATTATTTCTGTATGCAACGATCTTCCTAGTTTTTTATTAACTTATCAACTGCCCCTTGGCCCGCTCTTATTCTCCAACTGCATAATATAAATCCCTTCGCTCATAACAGAGAGGTCAATATATTTTCCTTTGGAAATGAGTACTTCCTTTCCTGATAAAGTATAAATAATGGCTTCTTAAAACTCATTAATTTGAATATGGATCCTATCATCAGCTGGATTGAGATAAATCATCATTGATTGGCTCATTAAATACAAAATGGCCTCTTCATTATCAGTAGTTCCACCCATCGAATCACCCGACCTAGCCTCATCAAAATAATAGATCTTTGCCCCGGCTGTAGTACCCTCGGTTCCAAAATTAAAAAAATAGATATCATGTTATAAATCCATCCTCGCTCTAAGCCTATACTTAAAAACTCCGTAACTGGTGCTTCATCTACAAAATCCAACACTAATACTTCCCATTCTTCAGTAACTGTGGTTTGGGTTTCTGTTTCACAAGTATAAGTAGGATCATTAGCATCTTCTACTTTCAACCGAATCGGCGTACCGCTGCCGATGACCATACTTTAATGGTTATTTTTGAATCTGATAAGGACAGTGAATTAGGAGTGGCAAAACCCCAAGGCGTACCCAGCGCCATTCCTGCCGAAGTGGCTGCTATACTCATTTTTATCACCTGCATTCAAATCTTTATCGCTAGCATAAATAAATATATTCTCACCGTTACTGCTACCTTGCTCCATAATCTTTGATTGCTACCCTCAAGTCTTGTTTAATTTATAATTCTTATCACTTTCTTTTTCTTCTAAACCTTGATGATTTCCAATATGAAATTACAGTAACATCCGACCATACTTTTCTCGATACCATCCTCCTTAAATCAGGCTACTATTCATTTATGAATAGAGAATATGGAACCCTATATTTTGAGCCTGGATATCACTTAAATATGAGTTTGAATGTCGAGCAGTTTGATGAAAGCTTAAAGTTTTTAGGTGTAGGTACCCCACCCAACAATTATCTTACGCAAAAATTACTGAAAAAAGAACAGTTGATCCCCGACTATAAAGAACTCTTCCTTCTTGAAGAAATGGCTTTTATGACTAAAGGAAATTAATGAGATACTTATTCAGTCAATGGACTTATTAAAAAGTACCCACATGAAATTTTATGATTTAGAGATTCAAAATCTAGAATATGAATATTTGACTTTACTGAATAATTACGAATCATCACATGCTTATTATAGAGAGAATGAAGAATTCAAAGCTTCAAAATCTCTTTTAGCTCTTTTGCAAAATATTAGATTATGACAACAGTCTCGACTATCAATATTTTTTTTAAGTTACCAGAATTTAATAGCATCTAAATTTATTAATTACTCTGTGCTCATGAATCATCATGATACCATTTCTTTTTTACTGGATGGTATATTACAGTTGAAAAATGACATATAAAAAATGGACTCATGAAGTCATTGAGCTATTATTTATCACCATCCTTTGATACTATTGATCTTTTATATGAAGGAATCATGAGTGTATCTACCAATGAAAAAGATAAAAAAGAGTTTACACTGAAATACAATAAGGTAAAGCAACTGGCTAAAGGAGCCCCTGCACCCAAATTTAATTACACCAATCATGGAGGTGGTACTAGTATGGAGGATTTAAAAGACAGTTATGCTTATCTTGATATTTAGGCCACCTGGTGTGGTCCTTGTATAGGCGAGATTGCTTATCTCAAAGATCTTGAAGAAAAATACCGAAAATTCAATATCCATTTTGTCAGTATTTCAATCGCTCCCATAGATGATTTAAGCAAGTGGAAAAATTTTGTAGATAAAAAAAATCTTCGGGGTATTCAGCTGTATGCGGATGGAGATTGGAAATCTTCCATCATCACTGATAATGCCATTGAAGGGATTCCAAGATTTGTACTTATCGATACCGATGGAAATATTGTAAGCGCCGATGTGATGCGTTCCTCAAATCCTAAGCTCATTACGCTCTTAGATGAATTCATTCAGAGTGATTGATTTAACCGTATACAAGAACCTAAATCAAAATTAAAGTTAAATAGATATTAATACATAGTAATTTATGATATTTGATGTTTAAGGGATCTTCAAGCTCTTTCTGTCTTTGGTCTAACCTCTTTGGTGCTTTCTTTTTTTTAGGCCATTACTTTTTGATCTGGGAATTTTCTGGTTCATTCTAGAGATATGTCGCCTAATCAGGTGCCTACGGCAAATGCCCTCATTGATCGAAATAAGTATCAAAACCACTTTATGTAGATTCTAATAGAGAAAATAAAAATAGACTTCACCCCACCTTTAACATTGATATTTTTTTATTAAATTTATTTTTTTTTAAATTTTAAGCAATCATAAAATGGGAGAACTAGAAATATTAAATTATTACCAATTAGCCTTTATCGCTAATGCGATTTATCTATTAACCTTCACCGGACTGATCTTCATCACTTTCAGACTGGTCAGGGTTCAAAGGGAAAATAATGCCAATGCTTTAGGGAAAATATTGGTAACGTTATTCGGGCTTTGCACCACCTTTTATGGTTACAATATTTTTTCGTATTTGCGCATCAATCAATTAACTCAATCCTTCAGGTTATCAGAATTAGAATCTCAAGGCGTGGGCATATCATCCGTTGCAGAAAGTTTTATTGCCTTCACTGGCCATACATTTGATCAGGGGGTACCTTCATCATTCGCACCCGAACCTGCTGCGGCTGTTTTCTTATTGACATTTGCCGCAATGATCATTGGAGGGGTCTGGATGAAGCTAACTAAAGATTAACCCGATCCATCCCCCTTTCTACCTGAAGGGATACGTTATTCAATGCAGAGAGATCTTCAAATTGGTCTTCCTGCATTTTTTTTTAAATGAAAGCCCTTGTATTCAGCTCTTCTAGAGCATCTATTTTCTACTTCGTTTCTAATGATCAATCATCATCAAAGCGTAGTATTCAAAGACACACAAAGTATTCCTAGGAAATATGACATTACATAAACGAATACGCGTTCATTCTATCTTAAACCATCAGGTAGATGGTTTCTTTTAAAATCTCAACAAGGTAAAGTCAGTCTTGAGAGCCATGTTAATTGAATCCCTGTAAAAGAATACTTTGCTTCCCATCGATTGAGTTTGTCTTACAATAACAAATCTATGAAGAGAATCAATTAAACACCATTTAAAATATTTTAAAAAAGGTATTTTTATTACGTTTTTATAAAAAAAGCAATAAGGAGGTATTTATTGTGAGTACGGGAAAAATTCTATTTCCTCAAGGTGCTTTTTCACCTGATCTTATTGGTCATTGCCATTTATCTTATTGGGAACTATTTGCAGAAATATCAGTTTTTTAATGATCTTCCCTAAAGGCTTGAGAAGACATTTTAATCGGTGATTTCAAAGTTAGGATCAAAGAGTAACATATAAGGAATCAAGAGGTCTTCGAAAAAGGATTTAATCATCTAATAATTATTTCTTTCATTGAATAGACAAGTATGGGTAATAGGTATTGCTTCAGCGTTATCGATTAAACTATATCTCTACTTGACGCCACTAAGAGTTATCTAAATACCGATCGTTACCCATTTATAAAGTCATCTATAAGGCCTCAAGCACCCTATTTTAAGACAATGTGGCCTCTCAAGGGCTCGCGCGAGAATGCTCATACGGATATTATCCACTAAACTCGAGAAGTAGGATCCAATTGAAATGAGTACCTCAAATTATTCTTGCCCTTGGTATTTATCTAAATCATATTAAATTACTAAAATATTTTGATAAAAACAAAGGTAAATATGGGTACTAAAGGCGCTTTTTCTGGACAAATCTTAGTTGTAATTTTATTGCTATTCACCTTTTCTGCGGCTGGGCAACAAATTGTTGGTCAATGGAAAACCATAGACGATGAAACGAAAAAAGAACGATCTATTGTAGAAATTTATAAGGTGGGTGATCGTTATGCGGGTAAGATCATTAAGCTCCAAAGAAGCTTGGAAGATGATCCAGATCCGGTATGTGACGACTGCGATCCTGATGATTCTAGATATTTACAAAAAATCATTGGTATGGAAATCATACAAGATATGGCCTTTGATAAGTCTTCAAATGAATATGTTGATGGTACTATTCTAGATCCCGAAAGCGGCAGTGAGTATCAATGTAAGCTGTGGTTATCAGAGGAGGGTACCCTAAAAGTACGGGGTTACATTGCCTTTTTTTACCGAACCCAGACCTGGCTTCCCTTCTCGATCACAGAGGAATAACTCACACGCCCCGCAGTAATCATTTCTTGCTTACCTGATTCTTATAAGCCATCTCAGTACCCCTTAAAAAAGATCTTATTCCTGAAATCAGGAGGCGCTAATTATCAGCCCTCTTGGACTTCGCATGCAATCCGTTACCTCATTTAAACTTTTTCTGTTTATAAACGTATGTATAAGTATGAAAAAATATTCTCTACTTTGTTTGTTCTCGATCCTTATTATGAACCCTTCTTTTTCTCAGTAAAAAATAAGCCCAAAAGACCTCTATGGTCAATGGAAACTTCATATCGACATTCAAGAAGAAATCAAAAAAGCCGCTGATGATCACAGTTTTATCGAAAACGTACTGATCTCAGGTATCTCAGAAATGAAGTTCTCAATCATAAATGAAGTCAGGGTTACTTTTAATTTTCAAAAAAATAATGAATTGATATTGACCATTGTAAGCCCTATCGAAGACACTGAAACGGAAGTTGAAAACCTAAAATGGAACCTTAATTCAAAAAATCAACTCATCATTGAAGACATTGACAATGACCAAGTTCAACTTCAAAATAAGGGGTTTTGGTTATTGAAAAATGGGGTTTTGATCAACTTTGATGAGCAAGGTGATTTTCAGGAACATGTTTACTTGGTGAGGGAATAGGTTATAACGTTAATAACATCTTCTACTCTTCATGCCATTTGGACAAAATTTGGTATTGCTGAAGAAATAAGCAAAGGGGAGCAGATTGTCTTAAGCTCAAATAGAGTAAACAATTAGACTTGACTTCTAAGTCGTCCGATGCCCTTAGATAATTTATGAGATGCTGAGATGGGCACACAGCTTGCTCAAGATGAAAGATGATTCATTTTATCATTTACTGTTTATTATTTTTGCTCTTTTTTTCTTCTCTAACGTTTAGTATTTATTAAAGTAGCCCTGAATTTTATTAATCTCACTGGTTCTGGTAAGAGATAATATCAGCAAAATTCTAGCTTTGTTTGATGGCAAATCGTTTGCTATAATGATGGGTGATCCTTGAGAATTTGATCCCATGATCCTTCCGCCTTTAATGCTGGAAGAAATTACAATTGGTTTATGAGTTTCGGGCCAATAGTGTATCTCACCAAAACCATTACTCATGCGACCTCCAGCAAATGAACTGATTACTAATCCTTGGTTTGGACGATTTGTGAAATAAGTCAAAATGTTTGGATCTAATCCCACAAAGTCTTGGACGATATCTACTTTGGGCAAACTATCCAAGTCATACACATTGAATTCGCTTTCTACCGTGTGAAGCTTGATGGGAGAACGATAAAAAGTTACTTTTTCTGGATCACAAAATCCCATAAAACCGAGCTCTGTCGAAGGAAATGCATCGACTCTTCTATTATTCATCTTCAATAAATCCCTTCCAGCGCTTATGTTATCATTCATTACTACCATGACTCCCTTGCCAATGGCTTCAGGAGAGATGCCCACACGCACTGCATTGATTAAATTGGCAGGACCATCGGCAGAGATTTCATTAGACGACCTCATTGAACCTACTAAAACAATGGGCACATTGCTTTGATGAGTGAGGTTTAGAAAGAATGCTGTTTCTTCCATTGTATCCGTGCCATGGGTTATGATGACCGACTTAATTTCGGGATTAGAATTTAAAGCGGCCCTTATATGCTTCACTAATTGAAGCCAAATCGATGGGGTCATCTTTGAAGATCCAAGCTTGATAAACTCATCTACCTCAATCGTTGCGTATTGGTTTAGCTCGGGTACGGCTTGAATAAGTTCTTGGCCTTCGATCAATGGTGCTTCCGTTTTACTCGCTATGGTACCCCCGGTAGTGATAATAAGTACCTGAGGTTTTGGGATCTCCTGCGAAAAGGATACCGACCAATAAAAGAGGAGAATAAGTAGGGCTGCTATTTTATGCATGCAATATGTCAAATTTTGGATACTGCTTATCAACGGTCTTAATAAACGCATTTGATTCATCTGTTTGTTTTGTTAGAATACTTCCCATGGCATCCTCATATATCGGGGTTATTAAAGCTTCTGAGACGCTTGGTTGATTCATGGCTACCCCATTCCCTTATTCCTAGATATCAATAAACATTTCTATCAATTCAAAGGGTAGCTCCTCATAGTTTAAAGGACTAAGATTGGCCGCAATTGCCAAAACAGTTTCAGTTTTTTTATGTATCAAAAAATAAGTGGTTCCCCCCACAGAACTCCCACTGTGTCCAAAATAGATTTCACCATTTTCCCTTCTAAAAGTACGCCAACCTATACCATAATCAGTTGCTATTCCATTGCGTGTCTTTTGAGATTCCATCCACTCATCCAGCGTACTTTGCATCAAGAAACCTGCTTTCATATGTGCCTGCCCAAATCGGCAAAGATCTTCGGTAGTTCCTACATAGCCACCTCCCGCCCATTTATAACTATTATCAACATAGGAGGCCGAGATTACTTCGACGCCCTCCCTTTCATAGAACTTCGTTTTTCGAGGTATTTTGGATTTCATATGCTCAGCAATGGTATTCTTCATATTGAGTCTCTCAAAAACCTCTTGCTCCATAAACCCAAGAAAAGTGGTCCCACTCTCTAATTTTTTTTCCATGGCCGCTGCAATTAGATTCCAGCCATAACTAGAATAAGCATACGCTGTTCCCGGAATATTGATAAGGGAATCATTCATAAATATCGTAAGGCCATCGGTTACTGTTAGATAATTTTGTGAACTGTAAAATTCACGCCCTTGGTAATGGCGAATACCGGCCAAATGTCCGCCAAGTTGACGCAAGGTGATCAAATATGCTTTTTTTGGCCAAGCAGGCAGGTAGTTTTCAATGGGTACATCTATGTCTATTTTACCTTGATCATATAATAACGCCAATCCACTTGCGGTATAAGTTTTGGAAATACTCCCAATACGAAATTTTGTCTGACTTGGATCTACTTGGATTTCATTTTTGACATCTTCAAATCCGAAACCTACGGAATAAATCAATACTCCTTTCTTTGAAATTGAAATACTCAAACCAGGTACTTTAGTGGCAGTAACAAATGTCTTTAATTTTTCATCTACCGCATTGAAGAACGGCTGCGCTAGTATACCGGTACAGCTAACTAAAACATAAAAAAATAAAATAAGCCTTTTCATTTCTTCAAATTATTTACCTTTTCTCAACACGCGCCCCCCTCTTTTTTCGGTCAATACACCTTCTTGTATGGTTAACTGTCCATTGACTATGACGTATTCAATACCTTCTGGGTAGTGATGTGGGTCTACAAAAGTACTTTTATCAATGACCGTTTCAGGATTGAAAATGGTGATATCCGCTTTCATGCCTTCTTTGAGATAGCCGCGATCGGTAAGCCCCAATCTTTCTGCCGGAATAGAGGTCATCTTTCGCAAGGCTGATTGCAGTTCAAGCACGCCGAGTTCCCTGACATAATAACCAAGAACACGTGGAAATGTCCCATAGGCTCTTGGATGTGGATGGCCTTCACCCATATATGCGAGTCGACCATCTGAAGCTACCATGGTCATCGGATGTTGCATGATTCTCTTGACATCATCTTCATGAATGGCGTGGAATATACAAGAAGCACCCCCATTCAATTGAGCTTCAATGACCAATTCAGCACCATTCTTGAAAGTAGTTGGTAATCCTCTTTCAATAGCCCAATCTTTTAGCGTTCTTCCATTTAAATCAGGCTTCCAAGATACAAATGCAAACTGAACGACATCTAATTGGGCTCCTCCGCGATCAAATTCTAAATTGAACATAATGTCATCAACAATTTGTGCTCGGGTTGCGGGATCCTCCAAACGCTCTTTAAAGGCCTCTTGGCCTCCCGCGCGGGCCCAATTTGGAATCAATACAGATATCCCTGTTGAACTGGCGGTATAAGGATATTGATCCATCATGATATCCAAGCCTATGGCTCTTGCCGAATCTACCATGGCCAAGGTTTTAACACTGGCACCCCACATGGGTTTACCAATGGCCTTATGATGGGTCAAAACAATAGGAATATCAGCGGCGCTTCCAATCATAATCGCTTCTTGAACGGCTTCCAATAATCCGAGACCCTCTTCTCTCAAATGAGAGGTATAAATGCCTTTTGATGCAGCAGCAACCTTTGATAGCTCGATCACCTCACCTACATTCGAGAATGACCCAGGTACATATTTTAGTCCCGTTGAAATCCCGAAAGCACCTGCGTCCATAGCTTCTTTTACCATGGCTTTCATCTCCTCTAATTCCTCGGGCGTGGGTGGTCGATTGTCCGTTTGCATAACCCGTCTCCTTATGGTATTATGTCCCACTAAATAGGCCATATTCATGCCAAGGTCATACTTGCTTAAAGTATCCAGGTAATCTTTCATCGGAGAAGGCCCCCCTCCATCGGGGCCTCCTAGCACCAAAGTAATTCCCTGTTTGATAGCACTTTCTCCCACAGGAGATCTCATGATGTCTTCTACATGAGCATGCACATCAATAAATCCTGGAGAAACGACATGACCAGAAGCGTCTATTTTCTGAATAAATTTTTTATCATGGAGAGGACCTATTTTTACGATCTTATCTCCGATGATCCCCAGGTCCCTGATTTGAGGTTCGTTGGTGGTACCATCATATATCAAACCATTGGTAATAATGAGGTCATAGGATTCCTGAGGTTTGCAAGTGACCATTAAAATACTTGCTAGACTGCACAAAAATAGCTTTCTCATCATAACTAAAAACTTTACCCATTAAATTTAATCAATTTATAAAAATTGACCCACTGAATAGCGATGAAAGGTAATTGCTCGAATGGCTCCAAATGATTTGATTGACAGTAAATAATTCAAATTCAATAATGAATTAAGATAAATGCATTCACCCCAAAAATTTAAATTAATTTATAATGCTTAATACTGTTACCATCCCATTGAGCCCTATTAAGAAATTGGGCTCATAACCATCATTATAACTCATGATCAAAATCAAAAAGTGTACGAGCATAATAGCCAAAACCTTTTTTTGTATTATTGCCATGCCTCTAGGGCTAAATGAGGATAGTGATAAGAAGGTATTTCATCGAGCTATTAAAATGACATTAGGTACTCATTGTCTTCTCAAATCATATTACATCGTTTAACTTAGTTCACATAAATAATACACTCCCTCATCCAGAGATAACCTATGAACTTTATTCATGATCCTGTATATGTTTTAGTGATATTATGCCTCGTCATTGTTTTAGGTGTTTATGCCGCCAAAACTAAATTCGGGAAAAAATTTGGTGCTGCATTAATTATCATCTTATTGGCCGCAGTACTGGCCAACCTAAAACTCATCCCCTCGGCCTCAAATAGTATCGACCTCTACACCATCATTTTTAGATATGTAGCACCCATTTCTATTTTTTATTTACTCCTCAATGTCAACCTAACTTCAATTAAACAAGCAGGATTTCCAATGGTTGGCTTGTTTCTGATTGGATCCTTGGCAACTACCTTGGGCATACTGCTGTCCTGGTTTATCTTATCTCCTGAAAAAGTATTAGGTGAGGATGGAAAAGTGATTGCTGGTATGCTGACAGGCACTTATACAGGAGGGAGCCTTAATTTCAATGCCGTTGCCTTAGAATATGGATTTCAAGAAAAAGGTATATTATACGCGGGAACCATTGCCGTTGATAATGTGATCACCACGCTATGGATCATCGCTACCTTGGCGTTGCCCACTTTTATAAACCGTATTTGGAAAGGTACAAAAACTTCAAAAGCAAAGACTGACCTCTTAAATGAAACCCCTCAAGAAGCGACAGGCATTGATTTAACCTCATTGGTTTGGTTAACTTTTCTAGGTATTACTACTTATTATGTCTCAGATATTCTTTCCACCTTTTTAACACAAGTGCCATCTATCCTTATCCTCTCAACGATTGGCATAGGATTGGCACAAACCAAATTCATATCCAAACTAAAAGGCAGTCATCATCTGGGCTTGTATCTGGTCTATCTTTTCTGTGCTGTAATCGGTGCTTATTGTGAACTGAATGCCGTCAGGGAACTCAAAGAAATTGGTATCATCTTATTCCAATTTACGGGTTTAGCGGTCTTATTACATGGTATCATAGTCATACTTATCGGGGGCTACTTCTATAGTGATTGGGAAATGATTGCCATCGTCAGCCAAGCCAATATTGGTGGCGCACCCACGGCTATTGCACTTGCCGAAACCTTTGATCGGAAAGAGTTAATACTGCCTGCCATTTTAGTGGGGACCTTAGGCAACGCTTTGGGCTCCTATTTAGGTTTTTTTGTGGTTTATGTACTTTGAGATTAGCCCGTATGGTGAGTACGGTGACCCCATAAAGAATCGCATAATTTTTATGATCCTGTGGATCCAAATGGACATAAAAATTACTTATCTACATGTTTTAATCTGTTATTAAAATCGATTAAAACAAATAGCTTTTCTAACCATTGAATTTATAGTTTTTAGTCAAAAGCTACCCTGTCCAAATTCCTTTTTAGGGAGCTAGTTAAAATATACCATTGTTAAGGTACTAATTATCAATACTTAATTGCTTTTTAATTGATTAGATCCCTCTTTTATTTAATCCTTTGTGAAATACTCATCTGGCTCAACGCATATCGCAGTGATGATGAAGCAACTCCATTTGTGGACAGTGATGATGATGGTGTTGTAGATGATACCTGCGCCAATACCCCATTGGGCGAAACGGTAAATGCTGACGGTTGCTCTGATTCACAGAAAGACACCGACCAAGATGGTATTAGTGATGATATGGATACTTGCGAAAATACAGACGACGGCAAAAAGGTAGATGCTACGGGATGTACAATTGCCATTGAAAATCTCATCTATCTAAACGAAAATGGAATTACCATTAGGACGGATACCGCTGCAGTAATTGGCGAAAGTTATGAATTAGATGGAATTAGCTCTTTAATTGTGGATAGCACAATGCTGTATCAAATGATCAATGATAGTTTAGATGTGACCAAAGTCATTACCCCTTTTGTTACAGATATGAGTTATATGTTTCCTAGTTCTAATTTTAACCAAAACATCAGCCATTGGGATATTAGTAATGTGAAAAACATGAGAGTTATGTTTTATTATAATCCTTCTTTTAACCAAGACATTGGCACATGGGATGTGAGCAATGTGACTGACATGAGTGGTACATTTTCAAGCAGCACCTCTTTTAACCAAGACCTAAGTGATTGGTAGGTAAGTAATGTAATTAGAATGGGCGGCATGTTTTCTTTCGCCTCTTCTTTTAATCAGGATTTAAGTGCTTGGGTGGTAGATAAGGTAATCGATTGCAATAAATTTAGCATTAATACAACGACTTGGACAACTCCCAAGACTAATTTCACCAATTGCTTGGAATGAATCATTTACTTAAAACTTTCTGTTTTTGAATGCCCTTATTCTGTAGGCATCAATCCAAGTTGTTGGTAAAAATCTAGGTTATCAAAAAAATCTTGTTCTTGAAGAATTTTACCTTCTTTCATTTTTACAAGGGTCGTTCCTGAAATATCCACGCGCCTTCCAGAGGCAAGAATTCCAAAAAATTCACCATCATGGGTACCCTTAAAATTCCAATGCTTGACGATATTATCTCCCTGACCAAATACATCAACTATTTTAAATTCGGCGTTAGAAAAACCATTCAGATAATTGTTATAGAACGCTTTGACTCCCTCAACGCCAACAATATTCTCTGGCTTTAATACCAAGGTGACCTCATTGTCAAAATTAATTTCATTAATTTGGTCAATTTGTCTTTCATTGATGATCTTATCCCAAACAGATGAATATAAGTTCAGGTTTTCAACCAGTTTTTTTTCTGCCTTTTCTAATGCCTCATGTTTTTCACTTGGTTTAGTTTCACTTCAACTATACATAGCGACAACCAATATCAATAAAATTATTTTTTTCATAGTGAGGATAGTTTAATGGTCTTTTTAATTTTTACTTCTTATCCTTCCAAAGCTAACATACTTTACTTATTTGGACTAAAAGCACTTATCAGTTAATTAAAAGAGGATTATAAATCCTAAAGACCCACAGACTTCATATTCAGAAACACCAAGAGTACTACTGCTCATTTAATGCAATATCTTTCTATTAGTACATTCATATGAATGAACTTGCACTTCTTTTCCTCGTAATACCCGGTTACTTCTCAAAGTTCCTATTTAATAAGAGAAAACTGAATTCATTCTAAAAATTTAACTACTTGAAAATAATTTACTTAAGATAAATAGTTATTTTCATTAGTAAAATAGGTATAATATCTTAGCGAAGAGTCATTCAAAATTTACATGAAGCACATCAAATACCTTCTGCTTTTTAACTTAGTTTGTATCCTAGGATGGATGAACTGCTCGGTACAAAAATCAAATACAGAAAAAACTCTTGACATAGGTACCTCCTTTCAAGGAGGTCTTGTATTTTATCTCTTCCAAGAAGGAGATAATGGATATAGACTGGGAGAATTACACGGTCTTATAGCGGCAACTGAGGATCAAGCCACCGAAATTGAATGGGGTTGTTATGGTACTCAAATTAAAGGAGCCAATGGAACTGTTATAGGCACAGGAGCACAAAATACTTTAGCAATTTTATCGGGCTGTAATGAGGTTGAAATTGCAGCTAGGGTCTGTGCTGAATTAGTATTAGCTGGCTATGATGATTGGTTTTTGCCCTCAAAAGATGAATTGAATTTGTTGTATCTCAATAAGGATATGATCACCAGTCTTGGTGATTTCTTTTACTGGAGCTCCACAGGATACGGCGGATTCAATGGCTGGGGACAAGATTTTTTCAGTGGTTACCAGTACGGTAACTTTGATGAATACGGCTACGGCTATGTTAGGGCAATTAGGACTTTCTAATTATTAAATTATATTTTCTGTATTATATTCAAATTGATGAAAAAATTTAAATTCAAAATGAGGAAATCTGTGGCTTTAATAGGTCTTTTATTTTTTTCCTGCCTGTCTTCCCAGGAAGAACGTCATCATCCAGAGATGAACCCTCAAGTCATCGCATACTACGCGGGTGATGAAAAATCAATTGATGAATTTAACTTGGAGGGTGTTGACCAGTTAATTTACAGTTTTTTACACTTAAAGGGGAATCAATTGGCCATTGATAATGAAGCAGACAGTCTTACTCTAATGAATGTAGTGGATCAAAAAAAGAAATATCCAAAATTAAAAGTTTTGGTGTCTCTAGGTGGATGGGGAGGTTGTAAAACCTGCTCGGATGTTTTTAGTACAGAAGAGGATAGAATCGCCTTTTCGATTTCTACAGCTCAGATCATCGCTTCATACCAAGCAGATGGCATTGATCTAGATTGGGAATATCCAGGAATTTCTGGATTTCCGGGGCATAAGTACCAACCTGAAGACCGAGAAAATTTTACTGACTTAGTCGTGCAGCTAAGAAAATACATGAAAGAAGGAGATATCTTAAGTTTTGCTGCAGGCGCCAATTCTGATGGCTATTTTGAACAATCCGTTGAATGGGATAAGGTGATGCCTTTGGTTGATAATGTCAATCTTATGACCTACGATTTCTATGGATCCGGCTCTAGTAAAACAGGTCATCACACCCCGCTAGGGTCTGATCGATTTAAGGAGAAATCTGCCGTATCTTCCATCCAGACATTAATGAATTTAGGTATAAAGCCGGAGAAAATAATCATTGGCGCTGCTTTTTACATCAAAACATTTAAAAAGGTTGAAAATATCAACAACGGCCTTGATCAAAATGCAGTTTCCAGTAGGAGTTACAATCAAATAAATTTTGAGGAGGTAAGGTCTGATTTTAATTTCCATTGGGATACTTCAGCCAATGCGCCTTATGCATACGATAGCATCAATAAAATTTTTGCTACCTTCGATGATCACAAATCCATCCAACTTAAATCTCAATACGCACTAGAGCACAATTTAGGTGGTATCATGTTTTGGCAACTTATGAATGATAAAAAGCAAAATGGTTTGTTAAAAACCATGGTAGATGCAATGAAAGAAAACTAAACCCAAGCAATCTCTCCTCCTTTTATTTTAGATATCCAGTCTCCCTTTGTTACAACAAAAATCTTTACCATTCACTTTCAACAAAAGCCTGAAGACCTAGACTTGGGGTGAAAAGTAAGTGTTAATCCTTTAAAAAAAGGAATTGATGGTACTGGTAAGAATTTCTATCAATAATTGCCCTTACTTATTTAATAATTTCCCATCTTCCACCCAAACCTCTTGTCCAACCCGCACGGTCGCATCTGTAAAGAAATTCCATCGCACATAACCCCCCTCCACATTTCCACCCAATTCAGAATTGTCGCCTAATGATAATCTGACTACACCAGCGCCATAGCCATAATATGGGATCCAAGGTTTGTCCTCGGGTATGGCAAGCAATGGATTAAAACCCATGGCAAATTCCCGGAAAGAATGGCCTGCTGTTCCTGCAGCCTCTAACTCAGCCTTAACCGCTTCAACACCTCTTGTAGCTTTGATGGTAACTACTTTTCCTGCAAGAAAAGTGAGTACCAAATCTTCGACCTGCTGACCATTCCACATCGAGTTAGGAAATGCAATGCTCCCTTCTACTGTCTCCTCTAGTGGCGCCACACGAATCGCCCCAGCTGGCAGCTCGATCTCTCTGTCAATCAAGTTGCGCAGTTGTCCCCGCTTGGAAGATGCATTCCCATCTTGCTTGGTCACAGGACGGTTACCTATCGTAAATTTAATATTTGTCCCAAGAGGCGTAGTTACTGTAATCCATTGATTTCGAATGGCTGCTTCAAAACTCCGTTGTACGGTTCCAAGTTTGAGGTAATCGGTCTCAAGGAAGACATTCTGATAATGTTCGTTTATAGCACTATCTATTTCTCGCATTTCTCCAGACAGCTCATAAGCTCCGGACCAGTGAAAATGTATGGTTCTTCCTTCATCCTTTTTCAGCACATCCTGCATAGCAGCATATTCAACATGAAGAGGATTCGCACCAGGCAGCATGATACCCAGATCAACCTGCATCAGATGATGGGTCAAATCTTCTTTGCTTTTTCCTTTGGCTTGTTTAATAAAATCAGTCTCCCAAGCTGCAGGACTTGAAGAGGAATCTACTGAAAATGTCCCCAGATAGATGGCTCCGGTTTCATGAATTTTCTTTGCTAACAAGAATATAAGCGGATCAAATCTTCCAGGCTGGGCCATCAATACTACTTTTTCGCCTGCTTCTAGATCACTCCTTTCCAACAACTTGGTAGCAATAGCTTCCCAATCAGGGAACGATTTAATTTGAAAGGTTGAGGCTTCTTTTTTCTGACAGGCCAACCAGCAAAAAGAGATGAGTAGAATGAAACTTGATAAGGCTAATTTTTTCATAAGTGAATGCTTTTTTTACCACGGACTGCATTTGTTAAAACTAAATTAGGCTTTTTCTAAGTGCCCATAAAATTAATAGTATAAATATAAATTTATGTTTTGATTTAAAACTCATTTTCGTTGAAGATGCGATAAATAAATGGTTCAATATCTGACTTTTTTACCAATGGTAGGTATAAAATAGAAATCCGAAAGGCTTGAAAGCATTCAGCAAGGAAGACGTTTCTCCCTATTTTTCAACTAGATGCCATGATCAGCCTATCTATAAGACTTCTCTCCGCCTTTGGAATATGAGTCAGGTAACAGAGATGGGGGGTATGTTTTCCTGAGCTTCTTATTTCAATCAGGATATAGCTAGTTAGGATTTGGGTCAGGTAATGAATATGTCTGACATGTTTGGCGAAGCTTCTTCTTTCAATCAAGATCTGAGTTCCTGGGATGTGAAGCAGGTAACGTCATGCAAAGATTTCAATAAAGACGCAACCGCTTGGACAGCACCCAAACCTAATTTCACCAACTGTACAGAATAAGCATTTCAAGGATCAGAATATGTTTTTAATTTTTACAGCGTTTATTTCGATATTTGAGCATTGAATACAGAACAATCCCCCTGTTTTTTTGGAGAGGATTAACAATATTATTTACCTTGTCAACACTTAAACTTACCGCTACTGCAATGAGAATTCTTAAATACCTCCTCTTCTTAAGCCTCCCTTATTCACTAGTAGTGTTTACTCATTGTGATGAAAATAATGAAGATCCTATTGCATATAGTACAGATGATAATACAAATGGTGACAGTACTGATAATAGCTTACAAGACACTATACATACACTTTGATCTTAATAGCTTCAGAATCGGGAACCGTCACTCCTGAATCAGGTACTTACAATGAAAATGAATCTGTGGCATTGCTAGCTACTCCTGATTCAACTTTTGTATTTGTTAATTGGACAGGAAGTGCAACGAGTACCGATAACCCTTTGAGTGTGACCATAGATGCAGATAAGAGCTACACTGCCAACTTTGCGAAGAAACAATATCCCTTAACAATCCTTATTGAAGGAGAAGGTATCGTGAGTGAAGAAATAATAACCAATGGTAGAATTGAAGATTATGATGTTGGTACCTTGGTCCAGCTAACAGCTGATCCATCAGAGGGCTGGAAGTTCGATCAATGGATTGAATTAGACATTGATACCAATCCGATTGAAGTGTCAATAACAGATTCAATAATATTAACAGCAAGATTTTATATCCCAATAGATAGTGTTTCAATAACACCGTCAGCTTTACAAATGATCTTAGGAGCCATAGATACGCTAAAGGCTGATATTTATCCTGGCAATATTTCTGATACCCTTAATTGGATATCGAGTGATGAGCGCATCGCAACCGTTACTCAAGAAGATATTGTAACTGCTCTAGCCAAAGGAAAAACAATAATAACAGTAATAACAGCTAATGATTCTATAACTAGTTCCGTTAAAGTTGTGGTTAGCGTAGATGGTGATCAAGATGGTGTAATCGATGAAAATGATACTTGTGCGGATACGCCTGAGGAGACCCAAGTTGACCTAAATGGATGCCCTATGGGATCTGTTTGGACGGGGACGATACTAACCTTTTCTAAATTAGATAATACAGATCCTAGCTTAGCTGAAAACCAGGATATAATTACTGAAAACGTATGGATTACTAGAAATAATGTAGAAGGGGGACAAATTTACAATACCGTTTCAGAGAGTGCATCAAGCAAAAATACCAGCCCCACAGGAACGGCATGGGCTGAGGGTATCATTACTGAGTACGCTACTTTAAATTATACGCCCTTTCGTACTGCTACGGTAAAGCCCAAAAATTCAGTTGGCAAGACCTATGTCGTACATTTAATTGAAGATGATATTTATTTAACCAAAAAAATACTTTCATGGTCAAGCAAAAAAGCAGGAGGATTTAGCTATGAAAGAAGTACAGAATAAGCTTACTTCTCACCTTTAAAAGCGCTCTATTCGATCTCTTTAAAGTAAGAATTACACCCTACTTATTTGTACTTAGATTCTATGCCGGATAAACCATACTCATCCATGATTCTCTCCAATATTTAGTTGACTAATGTATCTTAAAATGAATGACTACAAGTTAAAAGTCATCTAATATTTTCTCGCCTTGAGCTTAATTTTTAGCTAATATCATTGTGCTTTTAGATATAACATACTTTAAAAAGCAGTAGCCTTTTACTCCATTAATGTGATCCAAAACTAAAATTAGACATGTTAAAATGAAGCCCAATCTTCATTCAATTTGTTTTTTAATCTTGACTTTTTCTCTGAATCAATCAGTCATTGCACAGGCACTTGTTGATGTAGAAACAGGTTCCGTAATGACAGGCTATAATGATATTCGCATTCCAGGTGATCTTGGGACCCTATTCTCTCTTAAAGATGATCTGAAGTCCAAAACAAAAATATTTTATCGATTGAGAGCTAGCTATACCTTGCAATCACGTCATACGATTTCTTTATTGTATGCCCCTCTCGAAATCAAATCAGCGGGCCGAGTAACATATAAAATTTCCTTTAACGGAGTCTTGTTTGATGCTGATACTGACCTTAACAGTATTTATAAATTTCATTCGTACCGGTTGACCTACCGCTATCATCTAATAAGCCAAACTAAGATTATTTTGGATTTGGGATTTACGGCAAAAATCAGAGATGCCAACGTCCACCTTTATTCGACCAAACAAACTACTGAGAGCACCAGTATCGGATTTGTCCCTATTATTAATTTTAACTTTAACTGGAACATCAATGAAGCCTGGGACCTTCACCTGAATGGCGATGCCCTGGTTACGCCACAGGGTAGAGCCGGAGATATTCAGCTGGCGATAACCTATCAATGCTCTGATCCTATAAATATCCGAATGGGGTACCGTATACTTGAAGAGGGTACGGACACGGCTACGGCTTTGTCTTATTCCACTATGCCTCTGTTGGATTCTCATATACGTTTAAAAAAAAGAGGGACTGAAAAAAGACTTATGATCAATAAATAACAGGTTTTAAATTATCATGAAATCATCATAGCTGATATGAAACCACTGGTAAGCTACCAATGAACTGCATCTCTTTTCATATACTCCTTTCAACTTAGAAATAAGTTATGCCTAGACTGAATTGAGCACTTTTGCGTGTATCTGAATAAAGTACTAAATTTGTAGTTAAAACTTAGTGTCATTTATTATGATATGGAGCTAGTTTAAGTCAATTTAATTACTACTTCATCCAATGAAACTTCTCAAAAAATTCCTACTAATAGCTTCGGTTTATCTAATAGGATGCGGTGGCTGTTCGGTTCATCAATCAAACGTCAATGAAACCATTGGCATCGGTCAGACCCATCAAGGAGGTATTATATTTTACCTGTATCAAGAAGGCGATATTGGATATATTGAAGGTGAACAACATGGTCTTATTGCTGCGCCAAGTGATCAATCAAAATCTGCAATTTGGGGTTGGAATGATACTAAAATTTCAACGGCCGAAGGGATTATCATGGGTACAGGCTTAAAGAATACTTTAGATATTATCGCTGGTTATAGCGAGGCTGGCATCGCTGCCGCGCTTTGTCATAGACTTTTTTTGGAGGGCTATGATGATTGGTTTTTACCTTCTAAAAATGAATTAAATTTGATGTATCGCAATATCGGCAAAGGAAACTCCTTGGGTTTAGGTAACATCGGAGGTTTTGTCAATGGCAACTATTGGTCTTCCACTCAGTATAACGAATACGACGCATGGGAGCAAAATTTTGGCTATGGATACCAAACCCCCATTAATAAATATGGAACAAAATATGTGAGAGCTATTAGAGCTTTTTAACACTCATCATCTATTAATGAATCTTCATCAACTCGCTTATAAACTTTGACTTCTTAGGTGAGCATTTATCCTATTAATACAAAACTATAAGAGGTTTAACTTTGGCTGATGTTAATCAGTAAAGATGTGTATGTCGTCAAATAAAAGTGGACTTTTTCAGATATAAATTAAGCGAGTGTTGATACTAATTTAAATAAATATTTTGATTCTGTTTTTTCGTTCAATTAAAGTTTGTTGTTTGATTTTTTCCCTATGCCTAAGTTTTCGTTCTCCAGTTCCATAATAGACCTCAGAAGGAGTAAGGTTATTGATGGACTCATGGTATCTTTCATAGTTGTAATACTGAACAAATTGCTTCATTTTAGACTCTAGCTGCCCTGGGCTGTAATAATTATCCAGTTTCA
>Ga0206130_10001921_pt1 | contig 29813 bp, 28 predicted proteins | sample Helgoland_Spring_9_FD_148637 | JGI IMG/M metagenome (GOLD analysis project Ga0206130, IMG submission 148637) | Pelagic subsurface seawater microbial communities from Kabeltonne, Helgoland, North Sea - Helgoland_Spring_Bloom_20160512_1 | ecosystem: Environmental > Aquatic > Marine > Epipelagic ...
TCACTTGGCGGCAGGCCACCTGCCGTGGTCTACTGGCAGCGAATTGAAACAACCGACCCCGATCAGCAGGTGCAAAGAGTAGCTTAATTTACGCCAGATCCCGTCCAACTATTGGGGAGTAGCTCAGCTCGACCCCACACACCCCACGATGTTCTTTGATAAAAGCAATCATTTCCGAAACGGGCGGTCGAGCTCCGTCCCGCTGCACGGCAACACATGCTTGTATGTATGAGAGTGGGAGCAAAATACGCAGATGCTTTCTTGAGAACTTCGTTGGCTTGCCGAAGCTGGCGGTTCTCACGTTCCAAGGCTTACATCCGGTCACGTTCGGCGGTCGTCACACCATCACGTCGACCGCTGTCTGTCTCAGCCCGTTGAAACCAAGCACGCAGGGTATCAGGCACGTAGCCAATCTTCGGGGCAATCGATTTAATCGCAGCAGATTGGCTTTCAAATTCGCCCTGATGTTCAAACACCATCCGCACAGTTCGTTCGCGCACTTCAACCTCTCATCGATGCTTTGCATCGATTGCCGGTCAATGGATGAATATCTGTTTCCACATTTATTCTTTTCCAGAACCCAGTATCTTTACTTCTGGGCCTCCGGCAAACAAGGGGCGGTTCAGATCGCCATGCTGCCGCAAATAAACCATCATTGCTCGCTATAGCAACACACCGACCTGCAGGTGCCTTGAACGCATCGTTTTGGCCGGGAGCGTCAACACTTTAAAGTAGTTTACGTTGTTTCCAGTCGCGCGAGATCCTATCAGTGTTGCAATTATTAGAAGGTCAGACCATTCGATATAAAATGTCAATGCATTGAGATTTCTAGGAACGCTAGCAATGAACCGTGTGTACGGCAGCGTCGCTAATTACCGCTAAGATTTCGCGTAGACACGACCTCACAAACCGCGACTTGCGATAACCAGCAAAAGAGTCGATCTCTTGTAATTGACATAAAAAATGGATTGCATCGTGATTTTTCGGATCTTCTGACGCGATCTTATTCGGTGATTATTGTTACCTGCGTTTCAAGGGCTTTGGCCAATCTTGCGGGGATCACGGTGCCAATCAGCTAAAAATGCGGCCTTAGTAGACATTGCGGCAAGCTTGCTGTCGTTGCAAACAATACGCTGGATCGACATTTCGAGATTGATGCACTCGATACAGTTTAGGTGACTGATACACCTCAATTCGGAGAGCACGAATATTAGTCTTGTCTAACCGTCGTGATTGATCTGTTGCTGAAAGCAATCCCGTTTTACGACGGACTCGTCTTTGCAGGCATTGTTGGCTTCTTTCAGTCGTTGAAACGAGAACGGATCAGGCAACGGACATACCTTACATGCGACGATGCAAGTCATGACGTTTTCGAACTCATTGAGATGTTCTACAATCTGATACGCAAGCACATTAACAATGGAATGCTCTCGCCGATTGACTAAAGGTAAGGGATAAACCACTAAACAAAATTGGGGGCCACGTAAGCAGCGAGCACCTCATGTGGTAAGGGCTGTAGCTAGAAGTGACCCTGGAGGTTGACCGGACACGTTGGATAACGATGCCCTAATAGATGGAGCCAAACAATGGCCCTTTTGTCGACACTTGGACCAAAAAAATCTCGAACGATGGTGCCTGCACGCGTTGAACGATCTGGCCGTCGTTTAACGCGTTAGCCTGCGATTGACGCCGCGTGGATTTCAGCGATTGTCGCATCAAGCGTGGCGTCGAACTCTGCCGGGCTCTGATTATGGGACAACCCTTCGGTCAAAGCGCGACTAAAGCTGGCGATCATGCCAGTGTTTTGGGCCAAACGAGCGTTGGCTTGCGCACGATTGTACCCGCCAGATAGAGCCACCAGCTTCATCACGCGTGGATCATCCGCGAGCGACTTATAGGTGTTTGGCACTTCCGGCAGCGTGAGTTTTAGCATGACTTGCTGGCCTGTTGGGACTGTATCAAGCGCTGTCGTGAGCTCTTGGAGCAATATTTGCTCGGCACCGGCTTTGTCTTCGATGTCGATCAGCACTTCAGGTTCGATGATCGGCATTAGGCCAGCCGCCAAGATTTGATTGCCGTGCTGAAATTGCTGGTGCACGACAGCGCGAATACCGCGCTCGTTGGCGGCGTGAATGACCGAGCGTTCTTTGGTACCGAAGATGCCGTTCTGCGCCGCACGTGCGAGCAGGGAGTCCAGACCGGGATTGGGCTTTAGGATTTGCGCACCGTGGGCAACGTCTTCCAAACCTTTGTCGGTTTTCAAAAACGGCACAACGCCATTGTCTTCCCAGAGTGCCTTGGCAGAGGGTTTGCCGTCTATCTCACGATCCATTGTCATCTCAAACAAGATCGCTCCGATCACGCGCTCGCCTGTAAACGAGGGCGACGACACAATGCGCGCGCGCATCGCGTGGATCAAATCAAACATTTCCGCGTCACTGCTATAGGCGTCCGGTTCGATCCCATACAGTCCAAGAGCGCGCGGCGTCGATCCACCTGACTGATCCAATGCAGCGATAAAGCCGTTACCTGCGCGAATTTTCTCAGCCATTTGTGGATTGATCATGGGAACACCTTGCTTTTACTAATTTTAAACAGGGTGTAGGGAAGCCCCCGCCGATACGCAATCAGGATTGCGCTAACAGGCGGGCAGCTTTTTTGACGCAGTGCTATTTTTTAAGCTCAGCGGGCAAATCGCGGCCAACCCAGTCACGCAGAACGCCATTCTCTAGGCTCGTTTGCACCTCGGCCCAAGCCGTCGTGGCCCCGCGCAGGCGCATGATCGTGTCAATCTCATCGCGGATCGCGGCAGAGGCAACGTCGCCAGTCGCAGCACCAACAGAGGCCCAATAGTAAGCCGCGCGGTACGAACGAATGCGTGTGGTGCCCAGCAAATGCCCACGCGCCGCACGGCGGATGTCACCGATAGAGGCGAAATCAGACGCAACAGGTCCGCCACCACCGAGCATGATGTCTTGCACCTCAAGCATCTCGTTTAGTTGCAGCTGATCCTCGAGATCATTGAGCAGGCTCAGGCTGGCGGGTTTACCGTTTGCACTGGCATGTAGAGCGAGGCGGTAAGCGATTGTAGGGTCTGTGCCCTTCATGGCGTCAGCCATAAGGGAGGTCGCGTCCGCGTTGCCCTCCTTTGCCAGTGGATCCAGTAAGCGTAAGCCAAGGGTTGTATTGCGCGGCGCACCGACCCCGCTCAGCAATGCACGCCCTACATCGAGATTGCGTTCGGTTGGCAACAAACCGTCGATCGCTTGCTTTAATTCTGCCGCGGGAATGCCTGTGAAGATGGCCATAGGAACGGTGCCGATTGTGGGCGTTAGCTTGGAGAACATCGCTTTGGGGTCTTCCAGATCAGCCTCACCAAGGCGCACGGGTGTATTCGGCGCGGACGTTTCAATGATGATCTGGCTTGGGTTGGCGACGAACTCTTTTGCTGTGATCACCGCACGGTTGATGAAGAATTCCTGCTCTGTGCTTAATTCACGTGCGTCAGGGCCGTTCACATCTGCGAAAACCTCTGCAATCGCACCCGGGATAATCTGCTCTAGCGCGGCAGGATCAAGCATACCGGGAGGGGCCATACGCGAAGCGGCGGCATACAGCCCGCGATCCTCAAGCGTGATTTGTGCGTGGTTCACATAAGCGGCTGGCATGACCTCTTCACTGTCAAGATCCATGCGGTAGCTGATGTAGTCGAGGTCCAAAGACCCGCTCAGCGCAGCAAGTTTATCAAGGTCCGCGCCAAAGTTGATCATCGCACCGCCAGAGGCAAAGTCGTATTTCACATTCACTGTCATGCGATCAAGGCGGATGTTATCGACGCCAAGCATGCCAACAACAGGGCGCGCTTCAATAGGCAGGCAGTCGAAATCGAGCACGGCCCCCTCAAGAGCGACATTCAATGAGTAGCCTTGTTGGCGATCAATTGGTTGACCGCTCAGCACTAGGCTATCGGCGGTAATCGCGCAGGCATCGGCCTCTGCGTAGGGCAAAAACGGACGCACATCGACGCCAACGAGCGCGACGCGGTTGCGCACAGAGTCCACATCGATTTGAGCATAACGCACATCTGCAAGGACGCGCAGGGTCGGAATGAAGCTTTGCACAACAAGCGTGAGAATGTTGTCAAAAGAAATGGCGTCCCAGATTGTGACAGGCGTTTCAGCAGGTTGTTCCTGCGCGTGCAGTGGCAATGCAAGTGCGCATGAGAGTGCGGTGGTTTGTAAAATTGTACGTGCAATAGACATGATAATAGTCCTGAGGCTGATAAAATCACTCTCAGGGTACTCGAAATCCGCATTTCGGCAAGGGCAGGGATACCCGACCCTGTCTTTGCTTAGTTGCTAAGCGCTGCGACTCCGGGCAGGGTCTTGCCCTCCATCCACTCCAAGAATGCGCCACCAGCGGTGGAAATGTAGGTAAACTTGTCGGCTGCGCCTGCTTGGTTCAAGGCCGCTACAGTGTCGCCGCCGCCTGCGACCGAAATCAACGCACCTTTGGACGAAAGCTCTGCCGCGTAAGCCGCTGCCGCGTTGGTTGCCATATCAAACGGTTCAATCTCAAACGCACCAAGGGGGCCGTTCCAGATCAGCGTTTCGGCAGCGTCAAAGATGCGCGAGATCAGTGCGACAGTTTCTGGCCCAGCATCCAAGATCATCGCATCCGCAGGGCAGGCGTCAGAGGCGAGCGTTTCACTCGCGGCCCCTGCTTTGAATTCACGCGCTACGACGATATCCAAAGGCAGCACAATCTCGCAATTGCCTGCTTTGGCTTTCGCCATGATCGCACTTGCGGTGTCGGTCATGTCATGTTCGGCCAGCGATTTACCCACATCAATGCCTTGCGCCGCAAGGAAGGTGTTGGCCATACCGCCGCCAATGATAAGGTAGTCGACTTTTTCGATGAGATTACTGAGCAACTCCAGCTTGCTCGACACTTTCGCGCCACCAACGACGGCAACGACAGGACGCTTGGGCGCGCTCAAGGCGGCTTCTAACGCGCTGAGTTCCGCTTGCATCAAACGCCCTGCACAAGAGGGCAGCAAATGCGCGAGGCCTTCAGTACTTGCATGTGCGCGGTGCGCGGCAGAGAAAGCATCGTTGCAATAAAGATCGCCAAGTTTCGCCATTTCAGCCGCAAATGCAGGATCATTCGCAGGCTCGCTCGCATGATAGCGCGTGTTTTCGAGCAGCAGAACCTGTCCCGCATGCAACGCACCCGCCGCCGCTTGCGCACCAGCACCGATGCAATCGGCGCTGAACATCACGTCACACCCGAACGCCTCTTCAAGTGCTGGCACCAAGGGTTGCAAGCTCATCTCTGGAACACGTTGCCCTTTGGGGCGACCAAAATGCGCCAGCAGGATCGGCATGCCGCCAGCGGCCAAGATGTCCTTTATCGTCGGCACAATCCGCTCAATGCGCGTCGCGTCTGTGACGACACCATTTTCCATAGGGACATTGATATCTACGCGCGTCAGGACACGTTTTCCCTTGAGATCCATTTGATCCAATGTGGTCCAAGCCATGTGTTTTCTCCCGCTCTGCGTAGATTTACGTCCGTGATTTAGACCTGTCTTTGCCAAGTGAGGCGGCTATCGTCAATGCCCGCCTTGGCAATCTTGGCTTTGCGCCTTAGATAATGCGCCAACGTATACCAAAGGAGTGCCAAATGGCCGATATCAAAGATCCCGAGAACACCATCCTGCTGGAACTCAAAGACGGCATCGTCACGATTGAGCTTTTGCCCGACATCGCGCCCAAGCATTGTGAGCGTATGAAAGAGCTTGCGCGCTCAGGTGCGTATGACAACGTGTGTTTCCACCGTGTGATCGATGGTTTCATGGCTCAGACGGGTGATGTGGCCAACGGCAACATGGAAAAAGACTTCAACATCCGTGCCGCTGGCACAGGTGGTTCTGACATGCCTGATCTGCCTGCCGAGTTCTCTGGAATTCCACATGATCGCGGTACAATCGGCGCTGCACGCTCGCAAAACCCTGATTCCGCGAACAGCCAGTTCTTCATCAACTTCTCTGACAACCACTTCCTCAACAAACAATACACGGTCTATGGCCGCGTGACGTCTGGCATGGATCTGGTGGATGCGATCACCCGTGGCGAGCCACCTGTCGCACCTGATCGCATGGTGTCCATGAAGGTCGCCGCAGATGCGTAAGCTCGCGCTTGCCTTTACTCTGCTTGCCAGCCCCGCGTTGGCAACAGGTCTTCAGATCGAGATCGCGGGTGAGGGTGCCAATGGCACTGTCACCATCGATTTGCTGGAGGATTTGGCCCCGAAGCACGTAGCCCAGATCACTGCGATTGCACAAAGTGGTGCGTATGATGGTGTTGTCTTTCACCGTGTGATTGATGGCTTTATGGCGCAAACCGGCGATGTTCAGTTTGGTCAGTCCAGCGGCAATACTAGCCGTGCGGGCATGGGTGGCTCTGATATGCCCGACATTCAGGCCGAGTTCTCGTCCGAGCCGTTCAAACGCGGTGTCGTCGGCATGGCGCGCAGCCAAAACCCCAATTCAGCGAACAGCCAGTTTTTCATCATGTTTGATGACGGCGATTTTCTGAACGGACAATACACGGTCGTTGGCCGTGTGATTGCGGGCATGGATGTGGTTGACACGATCAAGCTTGGTACAGGCGGCAACGGCTCTGTTGTTGGCACGCCTGACATGATGAAAACCGTCACTGTCACTGAGTAAAGTTAACGGGCCCGCACAAATGCGTGTGTCGGGCTATACTTGAAAGCGAATTTAAAGCACCCTCCGAAGAGAAATCTTTAGAGGGTGTTTTATGTTGAAACGGATCGCTTTGGCTTTGGGCCTTTCGCTTGTCATGACGACTGCGTCTGCCAGCCCGGATTTTTGGCAGCACGAATGGCCGAAAACGAATTTTGAGAAAACCTCCGTGGAGAATTGGGTCGAGATCCTGTCAGGCGGACCACCTAAAGATGGTATTCCAGCGCTGACGAACCCGAAGTTTCGCAAAGCCTCGACTGAAACCCGCATTGGCGACACGGAACCTGTGATCACTGTTGAAATCAACGGCGACATTCGTGCGTATCCGGTGCGCTATCTAACATGGCACGAGATCGCCAATGACACCGTTGGGGGAGTGCCTGTCGCCGTAACGTTCTGTCCTCTTTGCAATTCCGGTATCACCTTTGATCGACGTGTGCCCCAAGGCACGTTGACGTTTGGAGTATCTGGCAAACTGCGCAACTCTGACATGGTCATGTATGATCGCGAGACGGAGAGTTGGTGGCAGCAAGCGGTTGGCGAGGCGATTGTGGGAGATTTGCTTGGCACTGAGCTAAAGCAACTGCCCACATGGATGGAAAGCTGGGCTGAGTTTGTCGCGCGCAATCCTGAAGGTTTGGTGATGGAAGAGCCTGACTTCTCTCGCCAATACGGGCGCAATCCGTATGTGAGTTATGACAGTTCCACCAAGCCGTTTTTGTATAGTGGAGAAAACCCACCCTACGGCATTCCCGCACTTGAACGCGTGGTGCGTGTCGGCGCGCGTGCTTGGCCGTTGACGCGTTTGTCAAAGTTGGGGGAAGTGACTGAAAATGGCGTGACGCTGTCTTGGGCATCCGGGCAATCATCGGCGCTCGATGCATCGAGCATCGCGAAAGGGCGTGACGTTGGCACGGTGCGTGTGCGCGATGCAAGCGGCAAGGATTTGCCGCATGATGTGATGTTTGCCTTTGCGTTCCACGCATTTTGGCCGGATGGAGATTGGAAGCTCGGGAATTAGGGGGCCAGCCCCCATCTCGGCAAGCCGAGACTCCCCCGAAGTTTATTTGGAAAGATGAAGCTTATTCGAGAATGCCGCCTGTGTTGGCGAGGAAGGGTTCGATATAGCTGAAGTCGGTTGTTTTCGGGTGCTTCTTGCCGCCAAACCGGTATGTGATACCCGCTAGGATCGTTGTGGTGTCAGTGATGTCATCGGGGCCGACGATTTCTTTCTGATGGCTTTCGCCGTATTGCGCAGCTGCGAAGAGCGACAGGCCGGGGACAGCTTTGATATCGTAGTCTGCGCGTGCCTCTAACGTCCAAAGTTCAACAACTGTCGCAGGAGCATCCATTTTAGCGTTGAGATAGCCGATGGAGGTGGCGATGCTGAGGCGATCCGTGGCGGCAAAAGTGATGCCAAGGCCTGTGGCAATTCCATTGGTAACAGTGGCGACGCTGTCGCTGCCTGTGGTGCCGTTCAAATACCCAAGGTGGCCTATGAATCCCCATCTATCATTCAACGCGTAAGAGCCCTCAATGCCAGCAAGCAAACGCATTGCATCATCGCTTGCGTCATTGTCGTGATCTGACTGCAATGCACCAACGAAAACCCCATAGCTAAAACGCTCTGCATCACGTCCTGTGCGCAAAATCAGGCTGCCGCTGGTATTCGCCGTATTGGGCGCAGAGTTAGCATTGTCTGTTAGCGTCAAACCAAGGTCCGCTTGCAGATACAAACCGCTCGTCGCGATCCGACCAAAGCTTAGGTTTGCGCGACCTGACATGAGCGTGCCATTGGCCCCTTGCAAAGCGACTGGTGCACCACTGGTCTGGCTTTGGCCCAAAGAAAGACGTGCAGAGCCATAAAATTCCTGCGCGGCAAGAGGGCTAGTGGTGAGCAAAAGCGCGGCGACGAGACGAAACATAGCTTATCCTTTCAACACGATTAGCGCATGGCGCTTCTTGCCAGCACTCAGTTTGATCGGCGACGCTAAGGCCGCAGCATCCAGCATCAAGCCAGTATCGCTCAAAGGGGCATCATCCATTTTCGCGCCATTTTCGGAAATCAGGCGTTTGGCATCTTTGCCGGACTTCGCAAGGCCTGCACGCACGATGGCTTGCACGATGGACAACCCATCGCCCAACTCTTCGCGCGTCAATTCCAACGTGGGCAAATCATCCCCAACGCCGCCCTTTTCAAAGACTTCGCGCGATGTGGCTTCCGCAGTGCTTGCGGCATCGGCACCGTGACATAGCTTGGTGATCTCATTGGCGAGGATGACTTTCGCCTCATTGATCTCTGATCCTGCAAGTGCGCCGAGGCGGTCGCATTCATCTACGGGCATCTCTGTGTAGAGCTTCAGGAAACGCCCAACATCCGCATCGGTCGTGTTGCGCCAGAACTGCCAGAACTCATAAGGCGAGCGCATGTCAGGGTTCAACCATACAGCGCCGTCCGCGCTTTTGCCCATCTTCTTGCCATCAGAGGTGGTTAGCAAAGGTGACGTCAGACCGAAAATCTGATTGTCGAGCACGCGACGGGTGAGGTCGATACCATTCACGATATTGCCCCATTGATCCGAGCCACCCATCTGCAAAACACAGCCATAGCGACGGTTCAGCTCAAGAAAGTCATAAGCTTGCAAAATCATGTAGTTGAACTCAAGAAAGCTTAGGCTTTGCTCACGATCAAGACGCGATTTCACGCTCTCAAATGCGAGCATCCGGTTAACCGAGAAATGCTTGCCAATGTCGCGTAGGAAATCGAGATAGTTGAGATCGTCGAGCCATTCGGCATTGTTGATCATAAGCGCATCTGACGGACCATCGCCATAGGTCAGATAGGCGCTAAACACCTTCTTAATTCCTGAGATGTTATCGTCGATCTGATCTGGCGTGAGCAGGGGGCGCTCATCCGCGCGAAACGACGGATCTCCAACCTTGGTCGTACCGCCGCCCATTAAGGTAATCGGCTTGCCGCCAGTCTTTTGCAGCCAACGCAGCATCATGATCTGGATCAGCGAGCCTACGTGCAAAGACTTCGCTGTCGCATCAAAGCCGATATAACCAGGCATTCCACCTTTCAGCGCCGCCTCATCGAGGTTTTGATAATCGGTGCAATCGGCCAAAAAGCCACGCTCCATCATCACTGCAATGAAATCGGATTTGGGATGGTATGTCATAACTTGCGTCCACGTATTGCTCTGCGCCAAGGTCTTACAGGGCAGATGCACAAAGGAAAAGCCTATGAAAGGCTCCAACTCATTCAAAACTGGTTTGGTCAAAGCGGTAGGTTTGATGTCAGGCACGTCCTTGGACGGGGTCGATGCGGCTGAACTTGTGACCGATGGCATGCGGATCGAGAGTTTCGGAGCGAGTGCTTATCGCGCTTATTGCGACGCCGAGCGCACGACATTGCGAGGGGTTTTAGGGCGCTGGCCGGGTGACGGTTTAGCGGACGCCTTAGACGTAGTTCAAACCGCGCATACCGAAGTTTTACAAGACTTCACACCCGAGCTTGTTGGTTTTCACGGCCAAACCCTTGCACATGAACCGCGTGGGCGCGGCACACATCAGCTTGGTGATGGTGATGCCCTCGCGCAGGCCATCGGTGCACCTGTGATTTGGGATTTCCGCTCGAATGACGTTCAGCTTGGTGGAGAAGGCGCGCCACTTGCACCGTTCTTTCATTTCGCTTGCGCCAAATGGATCAAAGCAGATGCGCCGCTCGCATTTCTCAATCTGGGCGGCGTTGGCAATATCACTTGGGTCGATCCAAGTAAAAACGCACCCGAAGAGCAAGGCGCATTGCTCGCCTTTGACACCGGCCCTGCAAATGCACCTATAAACGATTTAATGCAAAGCCGCCTTGGCCTCAGCTATGACAAAGATGGCGCGCTTGCCAAGAAAGGCACAGTTGAAACAGGGGCGCTCGAGCTGTTCCTTGCGGAAACCTATTTTGCGCGCATGCCGCCAAAGTCGCTGGACCGCGATGATTTCTCGGTCATGCTAGAGCTCGTGCGTGAACTCTGCGATGCGGATGCGGCTGCCACCATGACTGCGATGAGTGCGGCGGCTGTGATGCAAGGAATGCAACATTGTCCGAGCGCGCCTGCGCGCGTGCTTGTCTGCGGCGGGGGGCGTCATAATCCCGTTATGATGCATATGCTACGCGAGGCGCTTGATTGTCCGGTGGACCCGGTTGAGGTTGTTGGCCTTGATGGGGATATGCTTGAAGCACAAGCTTTTGCTTATCTCGCGGTCCGTGTCGCGCGAGGTTTGCCTACTAGCTGTCCCACAACAACCGGCGTCAGCGCCAATGTCGGTGGCGGCATTTTGAGCCGACCAAACGAGACAGAGTAAACCGCCCTGTTTCCTCTCTTGAGAAATATCCCGGGGAGCACGAGGGGCTGGCCCCTCGTTTTCAATGTGCAAAAAAAACGATTTACGCTGAACAGCTCGCGCCACCCAAAACGCAAAATTTTGCACAGTGGGGATGATTGAGTTGAACTGAACCTTCAGCCTCTTCCAAAGTTGTTCCCATCTCGAATTCTTCTGAGTAAGGTAACAATGTACAGGCTAAAACGGCTGGTTTCTCCGCCCCTTTGCGCTTCACAACCATGCGAGAGGACGCACACATCATCGCATCAGGGGATTTATCCAAAATTCCCCAGCAAGCGGTCGTGATTTCAGGCACATCGACAGATTCATCCATTTCCGGAAACAAAACAGTCTCTGCGGGATTGCTGGCCTCAATGTCAAATCCATGCTCGGAAAACAGCGCAGCATAGCCTTTACGCGACTCCACATCGCTTTCTCCCCAAACGGTGCGACCTGCAACGGCCATGGTGAAACCGTTTTCTTGAAGCCACGTCATGCCTTCAATCGTTTTCACAAACGTCCCTGCGCCGCGCTCTTTGTCGTGATTGTCAGCGTCCCAATGATCAACAGAAATACGCATTGTCAGCTTGCCCGGATAGGCGGCGTTTAACTCAAGCAAACCCGCGCGCATGGATTTACGCATCATCGGTCGCATCGCGTTCGTCAAAATCAAAACATCATATCCGCGCTCGAGCGATGCTCGCGTAATGTCGATCATCTCAGGGTTCATAAAAGGCTCGCCGCCCGTAAACGCGATTTCGCGCACGTTCCACTTGCGGATCTCAAGCTGGTCCAAGTAGTCGCGGACTTCCTCAGCCGTGATATACACCAACGCGTCATTTTTTGGCGAACTCAGGATATAGCAATTCTCGCATTCGATGTTGCACAGGGTGCCTGTGTTGAACCAGAGCGTCTGAGGATCGCTTAACGCAACGCTTGCGCGCACTTCGCCCTTTGCAGTGAGGAAGGGGTCTTTGAATTTCTCAGCCGCAAGAAGAGGCGTTTCCAGATCTTTCATGATGCGTCCTTCGGTCAATGTTATGGTCATTTAACCTGCACGTCACAAACATAAAAGTACCGATAAAAACGCTGACACCATTGTGATGTGAAAAAGCAGTGATAGACATGCCCGAAACTGCGCGCTAAAGATGCGTGGAAATTTACGTTAGCGCTAACAAAGAGAGCGCAACAGCTTACTAGTTAGAATTGGAGCGCCCTCGATGGTATCTCGCGTCATTCCAGTAGAACCCTTTGATCTTGTCATTTTCGGTGGAACAGGCGACCTCGCGCGTCGCAAAATTCTGCCTGGGCTTTTTCGTCGGTACTGTGCAGGTCAGATTCCTGCGGATAGCCAAATAATCGGTGCTGCGCGCAGCGAGCATGACGCGACAGAGTTTCGCGCAATCGTGGCTGAAGCGATCCGTGAATTTGGTGGTGGCAAGGCCTGCGAGGATGGCACGCTCGACGAATTCCTGCAGCGGATCGACTATGTCACCGTAGACGCACGCGGCGACACAGGGTGGAGCGAACTTGCGAGTAAAGTGCGCAAAGACCTGATCAATGCGTTCTATTTCTCAGTCGGCCCGGGCCTGTTTGGTGATCTCGCCGAACGCCTACATCGCTATGATATGGCCGATGATGATAGCCGGATCGTTGTGGAAAAGCCCTTTGGCCGCGATCTTGCGACAGCCAAGGCCCTGAATGCGTCGTTGGCCAAACACTTTGACGAAACACAGATTTACCGCATCGATCACTATCTCGGCAAAGAGACGGTGCAAAACTTGATGGCCGTGCGCTTTGGCAACATGTTGTTCGAGCCACTTTGGAACAGCCAATACATTGACCATATTCAGATCAGTGTTGCCGAAACCGTCGGTGTTGGCGGGCGCGGTGGCTATTACGACAAATCAGGTGCAATGCGCGATATGGTGCAAAACCACCTGATGCAGCTTTTGTGCCTGATCGCGATGGAACCTCCTGCAAAATTTGACCCCGACGCAGTGCGCGATGAAAAGCTCAAAGTTATTCGCGCACTTGATCCGGTTGAGCCACATCACATCGTACGTGGCCAATACGGCCCAAGCGCTGATGACGACGGTTTTCGCACCCATGTGGGTGACCCCGCGAGCAAGACAGAAAGCTTCGTGGCAATGAAGATTGCCATCAGCAATTGGCGTTGGGCGGGCACTCCGTTTTATCTAAGGACCGGTAAGAAGCTCAAAGCGCGCACATCCGAGATCACGGTGGTGTTCAAAGACGCACCTCATTCGATCTTTGGTGCAGAGGCGGGGCGTCACAACAACGAATTGCGCATTCGCTTGCAACCCAATGAGGGCATGACACTTGATGTGACTATCAAAGAGCCGGGTCAAGGCGGCATGCGCCTTGTGGATGTGCCACTCGATATGAGTTTTGCAGAAGCTTTGGGGCCGAATGTGGCTGAAGTCCCCGACGCATATGAACGCCTGATTATGGATGTGATCCGCGGCAACCAAACCCTGTTCATGCGCGGCGACGAAGTCGAAGCGGCTTGGGCATGGACCGACCCGATCATCGAGGGCTGGCAAGCGCGCGGCGAAGTGCCTAAAACATATGATAGCGGTAGTGACGGTCCCACGGATGCGATGGCAATGATCGCACGCGACGGCCGCATCTGGAGAGAGATCAAGCTATGAATTTTATCGAATATCCCGATGTCGACATGTTGATGATTGATCTGGCGAATAAGATCGCAGGCGATCTGAACGCGGCATTGCACCACGAGGATCGCGTGTGCTTGGCGGTGCCCGGTGGCACGACGCCGGGGCCTTTGTTTGATGATCTTTGCGCGGCTGACCTGCCTTGGGAAAATGTCGATGTGATGCTTACGGATGAACGCTGGGTGCCTACGGACAGTGATCGATCTAATACCAAACTCATTCGCGAACGCCTTCTGACGAACCGCGCGGCTGCTGCGCGTTTGTTGCCGCTATACGCGCCTGCGGACCAGCCCGAAGATGTGCTGCTAGAGTTAGAAGCGATGATCGCACCAGAACTCCCGATCGCGGTTTTACTGCTTGGAATGGGCGCGGATATGCACACCGCTTCGCTGTTTCCAGGAGCGGATAAATTGAGCGAGGCTTTGGCACCAGATGCGCCCATCTTGGTGCCCATGCGTGCCCCTGGTGCGCTTGAAACACGCGTCACGCTCAGCGCGCGCGTGCTGGATTGGGCGTTGCGAAAGCATATCGTGATCACGGGTGCTGAAAAGCGCGAGGCCTTTGAAAAAGCACAACGTTTGAGCGCGCTTGAAGCGCCGATTAGGGCTGTGTTGACAGGTGCCGATGTGCACTGGGCTCCTTAAGGAATATTTCTCATGTGGACTAAAGTAAAAGCGCTCGACACGGATCAGCGCATCGTGGACCTGTTTGAAAACGACGCTGATCGCGCTGCGAACTTCTCTGTCTCAGCGCTGGATATGTTGTTTGATTATTCTAAAACGGCGATGGACGTGGCTGCGCGCGATGCGCTGTTTGAGCTGGCAAATGCTGCCAAGCTGGCCGATAAACGCGATGCGATGTTCGCAGGTGAGACGATCAACGACACCGAAGGACGCGCAGTCCTTCACACCGCTCTGCGCAACCTCTCAGGTGACCCTATAATCGTCGATGGCGATGATGTGATGCCAGACGTTTTGGCGACATTGGATCGGATGCAAGCGTTTAGCGATGACGTCCGTAATGGCGCGTTTCAGGGGCAGGGTGGCAAGATCACGGATGTGGTCAATATCGGCATTGGTGGCTCGGATCTTGGCCCTGCGATGGCGACACTCGCGCTTGCGCCTTATCATGATGGCCCGAATTTGCATTACGTTTCCAACGTGGATGGTGCGCATATCGCCGATACATTGCGCGGTTTGAACGCTGAGACGACACTTGTTGTCGTGGCTTCTAAAACCTTCACGACGATTGAAACCATGACCAACGCGCGCACCGCGATGGCGTGGATGTCTGAAACTGTCAAAGATCCAGCCGCGCAGTTTGCAGCCCTCAGTACATCTGAAGAAAAGACCGCCGCGATGGGCATTCCTGCTGCCCGCGTGTTCGGTTTTGAGGATTGGGTCGGTGGGCGTTACTCGCTTTGGGGCCCTATTGGTCTGGGTATTATGATCGCCGTTGGTGGTGATGCGTTCCGCGCGTTTTTGCGCGGTGCTGAGGCGATGGATCGCCATTTTCGCGCCGCTGAGATGCACGAAAACCTGCCTGTTATGCTCGCGCTGGTGGGGATTTGGCACAATCAGATTTGTGGCCACGCGACGCGCGCTGTTCTGCCCTATGATCAACGCCTGTCGCGCTTGCCTGCGTATTTGCAGCAGCTTGAGATGGAAAGTAACGGAAAATCCGTGCAGATGGATGGCTCTGATGTGGCCGTGCACACTGGGCCGATTGTTTGGGGCGAGCCTGGCACGAATGGCCAGCACGCGTTCTATCAATTGATCCACCAAGGCAGCCGCGCGGTGCCTTGCGAATTTTTGCTCGCGGCTGAAGGTCATGAGGAAGATTTGGTGCATCAACATCAGTTGTTGATCGCCAATTGTTTGGCGCAATCAGAGGCTTTGATGAAAGGCCGCTCGCTTGAAGAGGCGCGTGCGTTGATGGTGGCCAAAGGCTTTGCAGGCGATGAATTGGAACGCCAAGCCCGCCACCGTGTCTTTCCGGGCAATCGTCCATCTACAACGCTGTTGTATCCGAAGCTGACGCCAGAAATGCTTGGCCAGATCATCGCGCTTTATGAGCACCGCGTGTTCGTCGAGGGGGTCATCTTGGGGATCAATTCCTATGATCAATGGGGCGTTGAGTTGGGCAAAGAACTTGCGACGGCTTTGCAACCAGTTGTTGAAGGCAAAGCCTCGGTTGATGGTAAAGATGGCTCAACCCAAGCGCTGGTTCGGTATATCCTCGCGCGGACCTGAAGCGACGGTTGGCGGGGGCCAGCCCCCGTCGATCATAGATCGACTCCCCCGAAGTTTATCTGGAAAGATGAAGTCTAAAGGGTTGGAATGTCGAAGTCTGGCGCTGCCAGGGTGAAGCCTTCGAAACGAAACCCTGGCGAGACTGTGCACCCAACCAAGGTGAATGCACCGGTGCTACGTGCCTTTTGCCAATGATTTATGGGAACGATGAGTTGCGGCGCGCCTTTGCTCAAATCAGGCGTGAGCAAGTGTTCAGTGGCGGGCCCTTGGTCTGTTTCTGCGAGCGACAGGATCAGCGGCGCACCCGCGTAGTAATGCCAGATTTCTGTCGCATCGACCTTATGCCAATGGCTGCTTTCACCTTCTTTCAACAGAAAATAGATGCAGGTGCCATTCGCTCGCGGTTGAGCGTTGTCGATGTGGGTTTGGCGATACCAGCCGCCCTCAGGGTGCGGCTGGAGATCTAGGTGCTTGATGATTTGATCGGCGTTCATGATTTGAGAACTGAGCGGCCTGCGTAGCGCGCTGTTTCGCCAAGCATCTCTTCGATGCGGATCAACTGGTTGTATTTCGCCAGTCTGTCGGAGCGCGCGAGAGAGCCGGTTTTGATCTGACCGCAGTTTGTGGCAACGGCGAGGTCCGCGATTGTTGCGTCTTCGGTTTCGCCGGAACGGTGGCTCATCACGTTCGTGAAACGAGCGCGGTGCGCCATGTCGACTGCTTTAAGAGTTTCCGACAACGTACCGATTTGATTGACTTTTACCAGCATGGAATTGGCGCTTCCACGTTCGATGCCCATCGCCAAACGCTCTGGATTGGTCACGAACAAATCATCGCCAACCAGCTGGATGCGATCACCGATCAGATCGTTGAGGGCTTTCCAACCGTCCCAATCGTCCTCGTGCATGCCGTCTTCGATTGAGATGATCGGGTAGTCGTTCACCAATGCTTCGAGGTAGGCTGCATTCTCGGCGCTTGTCAAAGATTTGCCCTCGCCAGAATACTCGTATTTGCCGTCTTTGTAATATTCGGACGCCGCACAATCGAGCGCGAGGTAGACGTCGTCGCCAGCTTTGTAACCAGCTTTCGCGATAGAGTTCATAATGAAATCAAGCGCTTCACGGGTGGATCCGATGTTGGGCGCAAAGCCACCTTCATCGCCGATTCCTGTGGAAAGGCCCGCAGCGGTGAGTTCTTTCTTTAGCGTATGAAAGATTTCAGAGCCCATGCGCACCGCTTCACGAATGTTGGCCGCAGAGACCGGCATGATCATGAATTCTTGAATATCGATAGGGTTATCAGCGTGTTCGCCGCCGTTGATAATGTTCATCATCGGAACAGGAAGCGTGCGCGCAGAGGTGCCGCCAACGTAGCGGAACAAAGGCTGGGCGCAAAAATCAGCGGCGGCTTTGGCCACAGCCAAAGACACACCAAGGATCGCATTGGCTCCAAGACGCGCTTTGTTGGGAGTGCCATCAAGCTCGATCATCATCGCGTCGATCATCTCTTGCTCGGTCGCATCCATTCCGATCAACTCTTCGGCGATCTCACCGTTTACCGCAGCAACAGCTTCTAGAACACCTTTGCCCATGTAGCGCGACTTGTCGCCGTCACGTTTTTCAACCGCTTCATGCGCACCCGTAGAGGCACCAGAGGGAACCGCCGCGCGGCCCATTGTGCCGTCTTCAAGGATCACATCGACCTCAACCGTTGGGTTGCCCCGGCTGTCGAGAATTTCGCGGGCGTGGATGTCGATGATAGCGCTCATGGCGGTTATATCCTTGTGATCAAGTTGCGATTTAGCGCCTGATTACACTGCACTTGGCGTGGGGGGAACCCTGTTAGCGCACTAATTGTTACCGCTAACGGAAAGTTTTCGCTCGCGCCACATAACGAACAGGCCTGAGCCAATGACGATGAAAGCACCAAGCAAGGTCAGCGCATCCGGTTGCTCTGCGAAAAACAGCGCGGCGATGATGAGCGCAAAAACCAACCGTGTGTAACGAAACGGCGTGACAAAGGACACTTCGCCAAGGCGCATCGCAGCAGTGATCGAGTAGTAACCAACAGCGTTTACCAGTGACGCACAGAGCACAATGCCCCAAGCAGACAGGCTTGGCATGCCATGCGGACCAGTGAAGGGCAGCATCAGAAAGCCCGCTGGGATCAGCGCAGCTGTGCCCCAAGTGGCCATTTGCAGCGTTCCGATGCGCGCAGGCATAACGCGGGTGAGCAAGTCGCGGGTTGATAGACCAACCGCCGCAAAGAGCGCGAGTAAAGCGCCGAATGAAATGCCGCTCGCGTCAGGGCGCAGCATCAACATCACACCGAAGAACCCCGCGATCAGCGCGATCCAACGACGTGGGCCAACTTTTTCCTTGAGGATCAGCGCGGCGCCGAGTGTCACAAACAAGGGCACAGCTTGGATGATTGAAATGACCAAAGAGAGCGGCGCAAGAGAAAGCGCGCTGACCATGCAAATGGCTGTAAACGCCTCGACCGAGTTGCGCATGAGAACCGTTTTGTCAAAGAACTGGCGCGAGAAAACGTCTTGGCCGCTGCGTTTAGCCAATATCGCAAAGATGATCACGCCGGGCGCGGACATAAAGATCAGCACTTGTGCAATCGACATGGCACCCGCTGAAAGCTTCACAAAAGCATCGCCCAAAGCAAAGCCAGCCATGGCCAGAACCATCAAAAGGGCCGCGCGGGTGTTTCCCACGCGCTAGGTTGTTTTCGACTTGATTGGAACGCCGTAGAGTTCGAGCTTGTGACCTTTGAGCGTATAGCCCAGACGCGCGGCGATGCGTTCTTGCAGTTTTTCGATCTCGGGGTCTACGAATTCGATGACTTCACCGGAATTCATATCGATCAGGTGATCATGGTGATCACGCTCTGCATCTTCATAGCGTGCACGTCCGTCACCGAATTCAAGCTTGTCCAGAATACCCGCTTCTTCGAACAGTTTCACGGTGCGGTAGACCGTCGCGATCGAAATCTGCGCGTCCACGGCTGAGGCGCGCGCGTATAGCTCTTCCACATCGGGGTGGTCGTCGCTTGCTTGCAGAACGGCCGCGATGGTGCGTCGTGGGCCTGTCATGCGCAGCCCCTTGGCTTCGCAGCGCTCTATGATTGTCTTGTCAGCCATATCGCGGCTCCGCATTATCCTGTGCTGAATCGTCCATAGCCTACCCGAACGCGAGGGAAAAGGGGCAGCGCGTCGCGCATTCGCGCCGATGCGGTTGACTTGACGCATCAAAGGGGCCATGTGCTGCTCAAACACTGCAAAACGCGCCCAAGCATGGGCTGCGCTGCACAAACTACCCCTAAAGGACATTATCTGTTGAGTGAATTTGAAACCATGGGCCTGCCCAAGCGTCTTATAGAACGTTTGAGCGAACTGGGCCTAACCACACCGACCCCGATCCAAGCCCGCGCCATCCCAGAAGCGTTGAATGGCCATGACGTTCTTGGCCTTGCTCAGACGGGCACAGGCAAAACGGCGGCCTTTGGTCTCCCATTGATCACTTTGTTGAGCGAAAACCCCGGTCGCCCGTCGCCAAAGACCGTGCGCGCCCTTATTCTAGCGCCGACGCGCGAATTGGCAAGCCAGATCGTTGAGAACCTCAAAGACTATACCAAAGGCACACCGATCAAGGTTGCGCTGGTTGTGGGTGGTCAATCGATCAACGTGCAATCCAAGCGTTTGGAGAACGGCATCGACATTCTTGTCGCGACGCCCGGCCGTTTGATCGACCTGATGGATCGCCGCGCGCTCACGCTTAAAGAGTCGCATTTCTTGGTGCTCGATGAGGCGGATCAAATGCTCGACATGGGCTTTATCCACGCGCTGCGCCAGATCGCGACGCATTTGCCAGAGCAGCGCCAGACCATGCTGTTTTCGGCGACCATGCCGAAGCTGATGAACGAGATTGCGAATACCTATCTCAAAAGCCCCAAGCGCATCCAAGTATCGCCCCCCGGCAAAGCGGCCGATAAGGTTACGCAGGTTGTGCACTTCATTGCCAAGACCGAAAAGCAATCCTTGCTGATCGAACTACTGGGTGAGCACAAAGAAGAGCGCGCACTGGTTTTCGGACGCACGAAGCACGGTTGTGAAAAACTGATGAAACAGCTGGTGGCGCGCGGGTTCGCTGCGACCTCTATTCATGGCAACAAAAGCCAAGGTCAGCGCGAACGCGCTTTGGCGGCGTTTAAAAAAGGCGAGATGAAAGTGCTCGTGGCAACAGACGTTGCGGCGCGCGGTCTCGATATTCCCGATGTGCGCCACGTTTATAACTACGAGTTGCCCAATGTTCCGGACGCCTATGTGCACCGTATTGGCCGGACTGCACGTGCTGGCAAAGATGGTGCCGCGATTGCATTCTGTGCGCCTGATGAGATGGATTTGCTAAAAGACATCGAAAAGACGATGAAGATTTCCATCCCCGTTGCCTCTGGCACGGCGTGGGTTGATTTTGATGGTCCTTCCGCCAAGAGCCGTTCTGGCATGGGTGGCGGCGGCGGTGGTCGTGGCAAAGGTGGTGGTGGCGGTGGTGGTGGTCGTCCAGGTGGCGGCGGCAAGCCCGGCGGTGGCGGCGGTAAGCCAGGTGGTGGTCGCAGACGTCGCAGTGGCGGAGGCGGCGGTGGCGGCGCTAAGCCAGGTGGTGGTCGCAGACGTCGCAGTGGCGGAGGCGGCGGTGGCGGCGCTAAACCCGCAAGCTAACCACTGAGCACTTTGACATTACAGTAAAGGGTCACGTCACTGCGGTGATCGTGACCTTTTCTCCTTTCAACGCATGAGCGGCAAACGCGGTCAAAAGCGGTAAGACGTCGACATTCGGATCAGGCCGCATCCATCCCATGTCGACCGAGCCACATCCAAACCCGGGGCGCAGCATCTCGATCTGGCCCATGTCCCAATCGGGAAACAACCGTTCATCCAAAATGCCATCCGCTAGGATGATCAAATTGTGGTGTTTCGGATTGCGTTGGATGATGGATAAACGGTGCATCAAGGGTTCTTTTGGACCTTCAAGATATTGCAAGAAATGATCTTTGTCGGTGTGCAAAAAGCCGGTTAAGCCGTCGCGCTGGTTGTTCAGCAAGCTAACCCTAACAATTTCACTGACCACGCGTCCCCGTAGGTGACGTTTCGCTTTGCTGCGATAAAGCACAAAACTGATGTCCATATCGATCCGACCTTTTAAATTCAGATCAGGTCTCGCGCATAAGCGTTATCATAACGTAAAAAGACGCTCTGGCCAAAGGACCAAAGCGCCTAGAAATTTAGCAAAATAAGAGACGCTCGTTTAAGCGTTCACGCCCATCTGCATGTTGAGCATTTGCGCGGTTTGCGCGTCAATTCCCAGCGCATCGGCGAGGGCGCTCATATAGGCTTTCTCTGCCGGTGTATCGACGCGGATCGACATCATCGACATCGCGTAGAGTTGGAATTTCTGCGCATCAGGCGTGTCCGCGGCGAGCGCTTCAACATCAACAGGTGCCGCCAGTTGTGCTTGAACGAACGCAATATCCTCGGCGTCCGCATCATCGCCAACGGTTTCTAAGATTTTCGCGCGCTCGGCATCATCAATGTCGCCATCGCATTTCGCTGCTTGGATCATTGCACGCAACATCAAGCCCGCACTTGCTTCGGCTTCGGGGGCCGCAGGGGCTGCTTTGCCAAAGCCGTCCAGCATGTCGCCCATACCTTTGCCACCAACCGCGGCTGCACCGCCAAGCGCTGCAAAGATACCCGCAAGTCCGACGCCTGCACCTGCACCGCTGCCTTCGCCGCCACCGGTGAGGGATGATAGCAAGCCGCCTTTGTCCGCGCCTGCATCTGCGCCACCGCCCATGAGCCCACCGAGCATGCCCTGTAGGTCCATGCCGCCGCCAGCTGCGCCGCCGCCAGTCATTTGCGCCATCATATCGGCCATCGGGTTTGATCCGCCCTCGGCACCGCCGCCTGTCATTTTGCTCATCATGTCAGCCATTGGATTGCTCGCGCCGCCCTCAGCACCGCCACCCATCATGGATTGCATCATGTCCGCCATCGGGTTGGACGCCGCAGCACCTGCCTCAGCTTGTTGACCGCCCAAAAGCGCACCAAGGCCACCGCCGCCCGCCATTTTATCTACGCCGCGCGCAGTTGCGTAACCAATAGCGACTTTCGCCAGTGTTCCCATGAGGCTCATATGTATTCTCCTAAATGCGAGCAATATGCTCTGTTAGATGTGTCGTTAGACCAAATCCGGTGCGCGGCCAAAGCGATTGGCGAGGCGCGCGACGCTGAGACCTTGTACAATAATTGAGAAGATCACCATAATGTATGTCGCAGTGAGAATTAGCGGCTTCCATTCCCCCTCAGGCAAGGACAGCGCGAGTGCGACGGAAATCCCGCCTTTGAGGCCGCCCCATGTCATAATCGGAATGACGCCTGCGCTGAACTCACGGAACGGTTTGAGCATCAATACGGGAATCGCAACAGCCGCAAGACGCGCCACGAGTGCCAATGCGATGGTCATGATCCCTGTGATCAGGAAGCTGGCGTCAAATGCAATCGCGAAGACTTCAAAGCCGATGAGCAAGAACAAAACCGCGTTCAGGATTTCATCAATGAGTTTCCAAAAGGCATCTACATAGTCACGGGTTTGCTGCGTCATACCCTCTTTCGTGCCGATATCGCCAATCAAGAGCCCAGCACACACCGCCATGATCGGTGCGGACACATGCAGGTAAACCGCCAATTCGTAGCCACCAAAGGCGAGGCCGAGGGTTAACAGAACCTCGAGCGAATAGTCATCAATGCGGCGCATCAGGCGGAACGTGAGCCAGCCTAGAACGATGCCAAGGACTGCGCCGCCAACGGCTTCTTGGAAGAACAGTTTCGCGGCATCGGCAACACCACTGCCATGATGATCGTCGCCGTGTGGGAATGCGATGCCAACGAGGACGAGGAAAACCACATAACCAACGCCATCATTAAACAGCGATTCACCTGCGATTTTGGTTTCCAGCGACTTGGGCAAGTCTGCTTCGCGCAACACGCCCAGAACCGCGACTGGATCCGTCGGGGAAATCAACGCGCCAAAGACCAACGCCACGATAAGCGGCATACCAGTGAGCCACGAAAAGCCGAAACCCACAACGGCGGTCGAAAGCGCGATGCCAATCGTCGCCATGAGAAACACAAGACGCCATTCTTTTTTCAAGTCACTCAGCTTCACATGCAAAGCACCTGCAAAAAGCAACAGGCCCAACATGCCTTCGAGCAAAGCCTCCGAGAAATCGATGCCCGTCACCGTGTCACGCACCACATCTGCAATGCCAAGTGCGGGTGCCACAAGATCAACGAGCAAGATCACCAAAGAGGCAAGCAGAGACACGACAAGAATGCCAATTGCACTCGGGAGTTTCAGGAACAGGTAATTCAACGCTCCGAATGCCCCCGCGAGCACAATGAGAAGGGAAGTGATTTGCAGGAAATTCATGAGAGCGCACACTTTTATAAGACAACAGTTGAAGCAAACTAAGGGGGCGGGCATCAGATGAAAAGCACCAAACACCAAAAGCGCCCTTGACCCGACGCGCCCCATAAGGTCTGCCAAGGGGATGGAACGCAAAGACAGATTAGATCTCATTGGCGTCAGCGCGATGCTCGGCTTCGCCACGCTTTTTGCGTTCAACCAGATTGTGATCAAGATCACGATTGAGGGGATACAGCCGATATTCTCCGCAGCCTTGCGATCTTTGATCGGTTTGGTTGCGCTGTTCATCTGGATCAAGCTGCGCGGCGTGCCGATTTATATGACTCGCGGCCAGCTTTGGGGCGGCGTGCTGATCGGCTTTCTCTTTACGTTCGAATTCCTCTGCCTGTTCCTTGCACTCGACATCACCACGGTCAGCCGCGCGAGCGTCATTTTCTACACCATGCCAATCTGGCTTGGCATCATCGCGCATTTCTTGCTTCCGGGGGAGCGTTTGAGCGGTATTCGCCTCGTTGGTTTTTTAATTGCGATTTGCGGTGTGGCTTGGGCCTTTCTTGATCGCTCTACCGGGGAAGCCAGTTTGCTCGGTGATGTGCTCGCCCTGATCGCAGCGCTCGGTTGGGCAGGGATCGCGCTGGCTGTACGCCTGACACCCGTCAGCGAAGCACCCGCAGAGTTGCAACTTGGCTGTCAGCTTGCCATTTCGGGCGTAGTCCTTTTGATCCTCAGCCCGCTTTTCGGGCCACTGATCCGCGATTTCCAAATGATCCACGGCGCCGCGTTGATGTTTCAATCCATTGTGATGGTGATCTTCGGCTTTCTTTTGTGGTTCGCCCTGATGAAGATCTATCCCGCATCTGACATCGCATCGTTTTCGTTCCTGTCGCCCGTGCTCAGCGTGTTCTTTGGCTGGTGGATTTTGGGCGAAGAGATCCATGCGCAAACGGTCGGAGCCTTGGTCCTTGTGTGCATCGGTCTGGTGCTGATTTCTCGCAGACCCAAGAAGGCCGCTTAAGTCCCGCAGAACGTCGCGGGCACGATCTCATGCGTGTGTGGTGGGCGCATCAAATCATCGGTTTCATCGCCATGCTCAAACGGTGTGCTCAATGCTTTGTTCAAACGATGAAACGGTGCGAAATTGCCTTCAACCGCAGCGGTGATCATCTGTTCAATGCGGTGATTGCGCGGGATGATCAGAGGGTTGCGCGATGCCATTAACGCCTCTGACGCACTTTCATCTTTGAGACGGTCCTGCCACTTTTCGTGCCACGCCTGATACGCGTCGCGATCCGTGATTTCATCAATCGCACTGCCGCGTGTTAGTGCGCTGAAGGTATTGGTGAAATCAGAACCACCTTTCTCCATCATATCGAGCAGATCAGCGATCAATTCACCGTCCTCGACACGCGTATTCGCGATGCCGATCTTTTCGGCAAACACCGCCAGCCATTCGGCGCGCAAGTGGTCCTTCATCACATGCAACATCGCGGTGAACCGCTCAATCGCGGCGTCGGCGTCAGGCATGAGCGGCACCAGAGACGTCGCGAGCTGCGCCATGTTCCAAATCGCGATATCAGGCTGGTTTTCATAGCTATACCGCCCCATGCGATCAATTGAGCTGAAGACGCGATCCGACGCAAAACCATCCATGAACGCGCAAGGACCGTAGTCAATCGTTTCACCTGCGATCTGGCAATTGTCGGTGTTCATCACCCCGTGAATAAAGCCGACACCCATCCAAGCGGGGATCAATTTCGCCTGCGCGTCCATCGCGGCTTGCAACAGCCCTTCGGGGCCATTCGCATCTGGGTAGTGGCGCGCGATGGTGTACTCACACAGCTGTTGCAACTTGTCGATTTGCTGACGTGCCGCGAAGACCTGAAACGTGCCGACACGAATATGCGACGCCGCGACCCGCGTGACAATCGCACCGGGCAGCATCGCCTCGCGGTAGACCTGCTCGCCGGTTCTAACGGCCGCTAAAGCGCGCGTTGTGGGGATACCAAGCGCGTGCATCGCTTCTGACACAACGTATTCACGCAACACAGGGCCGAGCCACGCTTTGCCGTCACCGCCGCGCGAATAGGGCGTACGCCCTGATCCTTTTAGCTGAATGTCGCGGCGATTGCCTTTGCTATCAATGACTTCACCAAGCAACACCGCGCGACCATCACCAAGCTGCGGGTTGTAGTTGCCAAACTGATGACCTGCATAAAGCTGCGCCAGCGGTTCTGCTCCTTCAGGAAGATGCGCGCCGCCGAAAATAGCACCAAGATCATCGCCCTGTGTAATCCCAAGTTCTGACCCGAGTGCGTCATTATACGCGATCAGGTCGGGGGTCGGCGCCGCCTCGGGCATTTGATGGGTGAAAAAGTCAGTGCCAAGCGTGGCAAAGCTATTATCGAACGGGATTTTCGTTTGCATCAGTGTGATCCTTCAAAGGATACGCGACATCATTTGATAGCCAGTGCGTGGCTTGAAATGACAGCGTTTGTAAAGTCGTAGGGCGCGCTCGTTCTCTGGTTCGACTTCTAGGTGCAGCGCTTTCATACCAACGGATTTGAGCATGGCCACAAGTGAGGTGATCACCTCAGCGCCGACGCCGCGCCCTCGCACGCCTGAGCGTATGTAAATCTCGTCTATGAACCCGTCCAAGCCACCAAATTCGACGGACCACCCAAAGGTAATCACGATGTAACCAATTGGCGCCCGGGCAGGGCCGATCAGGTAGATTGCACCGTGAGGAGAGCCCTCAAGCAAGGGCTGCAAGGCGGCTTCGCGATGCTCTGGGGTGCTCTCAAAGTCAGTCTCTGTGTGAAATGCCGAAACAAGCCCCATGAGCCGCTCCAGATCATCGGTCTTTGCAAGATGTAGTGCTGCGCTCATAACCGTGCCAAACGCTCTGTCAGCAAATCAAAGAAGCCTTGCGCATCCACGTCGCCCATGAACATGGCGTTGGGCTTGCGTGTCGACACGCCCCACCAATCCGCAACCGTCATTCCCAAAGTCAGTTCTGACTGCGTTTCGATTTCTACGTTGATGTAGCGACCCGAGAAGAGTTCGGGTTTGATCAAATAAGCGGTCACGCAAGGGTCGTGCAAAGGTGCACCAACAGAGCCGTATTTATCCGTGTCGAACCGCTCGAAAAAATCGACCATCTCTGCCATCGCGTCGCACACTTTGGTTTTGCAGTCGCGCAAGGCTTGGACGCGATCAGGCGTGACGAGCACTTTGTGCGTCACATCGAGCGGCATCACTGTGATCTTAATGCCTGATTTAAAAACAATTTCAGCAGCTTCGGGATCGACGTAAATGTTAAATTCTGCGGCAGGGGTGATGTTGCCAACCTCGAAATACGCACCCCCCATCAGAACGATCTCTTGAATGCGTTCCGCGATATTAGGTGCGCGCTGAAGCGCTGTGGCGATGTTGGTGAGCGGTCCAAGGGGACAAAGCGTGACGGAACCGCTCGGACGATCTCGCAAAGTTTCAACAATGAAATCAACGCCATGCTGTTTTTGCAAAGGCATCGTCGGGTCCGGTAATGTCGGACCATCAAGCCCAGTGGTGCCGTGGACGTGCTCGGCCGTGATCAGCTTGCGCGCTATGGGCGCTTCGCATCCTGCGAAGACAGGGATATCAACTTTGCCCGCTAACTCGCAGACAATACGTGTATTTTTCTGAGTCAAGGGCAGGGGGACATTGCCCGCGACGGCCGTGATTCCAAGGACGTTGATCTCCTCAGGACTGCCAAGCGCGAGCAATATCGCTGCCGCATCATCTTGTCCGGGGTCTGTGTCGATGATGATGTCTCGTGCTGTCAAAACGGGGCTCCTGTTCGCGTGTGCGCAATCTGTGCCAGCCTGCGAGGCTTGTCCATGGGGCAGACGCACAAAAGCCCGCACGGTGGCGGGCCTTCGCTTGTTATTTGAATGTAGGCTTAGCCGTCGAAATCAACTTCTTCGATCAACTTCAACGCCGCGGGGCGGTTGGCCGCGAGCGTCATCAGGTTCACATTATCTGCGGTGAACGTGCCCCAGCTTTGCACCAACGGGTCTGCTTGTGTGCCCGGCGCGATGGGGTATTCAAAGTTTGCAGCCGCGTAGATTTCCTGCGCTTTTGGGGAGGTCAAAAACTCCATCATCTTGATTGCATTGTTTTTATTGGGAGCAGACTTGATCAGCGCCACGCCAGAGACATTCACATGCGTGCCGCCATCCTCGAACGTTGGGAAAACGATGCGCACACTATCTGCCCATTCTTGTTGCTCTTCATCGGCAAGCATTTGCCCCATGTAATATGTGTTTCCGACAGAGATATCGCACTGACCTGACCAGATCGCTTTGACCTGTGCGCGATCATTGCCTTGGGGTTTGCGCGCGAGGTTGTTTTTCACGCCTTGCAGCCACGTTTTTGCACCCTCCATACCTTTATGCTCAATTACGGCAGAGGTCAGCGCCACGTTATAGGCGTTTGTGCCTGAACGTGTGCAAATACGGCCTTCCCATTTAGGGCTGGCGAGATCTTCGTAAGTTGTAACTTCACCATCTGCGACACGCTCTTTGGATGCGTAAATGATCCGCGCACGCGTTGTGAGGCCAAACCAGTGCCCATCTGGATCGCGCAGGTTTTCTGGCACATTCGCGTCCAGCACGTCGCTTTCAACAGGGGCCGTAAAACCACCCTCAACCACAGCCGATATGCGCGCGATATCAACCGTAAACACCAAATCCGCAGGGGAGCGATCACCCTCGGCCGCGAGACGCTCGATCATGCCTTTGGCAAGGAACGCAACATTTACTTTAACGCCGGTTTGCGCCGTAAATGCATCAGTCAGCGGTTTGATCAGTTCTGGTTGGCGATAAGAATAAATGTTCACTTCATCAGCGAAAGCAGGTGCAGCAAGTGTGCTTGCTGCGATTAGTGTCGTGAGAGTGCGGCGCATTGTGCGGTCCTCTAGAGTTGATTTCGATGTATTCTTTTATTCCGACAAAAACACTCAGGTCAATACCTGAATAAAACAATCAGGTATTTTTCTCTGCGCGTTTTGCAGCGTCCCAGAGTGCGTCCATTTCTTCGAGATTGGACTGCTCTGGTGTCTTGCCCTGCGCGGCAAGCGCGCGCTCGATGCTCTCAAAGCGCCGCGTGAACTTTGCATTGGCGGCGCGAAGAGCCGTCTCGGATTCGATGCCCAAGTGACGCCCAAGATTGACCATCACAAAGAGCAGATCGCCGAACTCTTCTTCGACCTCAGTTTGGCTCAACTCCTCACGCGCCTCGACCAATTCGCCCGCTTCTTCAACGATCTTATCCAGAACTTCATCTGTTGAAGGCCAGTCAAAGCCAACCCGAGCCGCGCGTTTCTGCAACTTTTTCGCCCGCAACAAAGCAGGCAATCCGACTGCCACCCCATCCAGCGTGCCTTTCTGCGCTTTACCCGCGCGCTCTGCTGCTTTGATGGTTTCCCAATCTTTGGTCTGTTGCTCGGCTGATTTCGCGTTGCTTTGATCGCCAAACACATGGGGGTGACGCGCAACCATCTTGTCCGACATAGTATCAGCCACGTCGTTAAAATCGAACAAGCCGCGCTCGGACGCCATTTGCGCATGAAACACCGATTGAAACAGCAAATCGCCTAATTCGCCGCGCAATTCGTCCCATTCTTCGCGCTCTATCGCGTCAGCAACTTCATAGGCTTCCTCAATCGTGTAGGGCGCGATCGAGGCGAAATCCTGTTCAATATCCCAAGGACATCCGGTCTCAGGGTCACGCAAGGCTCGCATAATTTCGAGCAAACGGGGCATTCCGCCCTTTGGGTCATGGATCAAGGTCTCATCGGGCATTGCGCTGGCGCTTTCTTTTCTGTCAGATGCATTTCTAACGATAGCCTGAACGGAGTCCATCCTATGCCGATTGTGAACCGCATCGCGGAGTTTGCCGAAGACATGACCGCGTGGCGCCGCCACTTGCATACGATCCCTGAATTGTCCTTCGATTGCCCGAAAACGGCTGCGTTTATCGCAGAGCGTTTGCGAGAGATCGGCGTTGATGAAATGTACGAAGGCATTGCACAGACCGGCATCGTCGCGATCATCAACGGGCAGGGCGATGGCCCTACGATTGGCCTGCGCGCTGACTTTGACGGTTTACCTATTATCGAGGCGACGGGGCTTGACTATGCCTCTGTGCATGAGGGCAAGATGCACGCTTGCGGGCATGA
>Ga0206130_10001923_pt1 | contig 29808 bp, 24 predicted proteins | sample Helgoland_Spring_9_FD_148637 | JGI IMG/M metagenome (GOLD analysis project Ga0206130, IMG submission 148637) | Pelagic subsurface seawater microbial communities from Kabeltonne, Helgoland, North Sea - Helgoland_Spring_Bloom_20160512_1 | ecosystem: Environmental > Aquatic > Marine > Epipelagic ...
TCAAGTGAAATCGCGTCAAATTCTTTTAGCACGCTTCGCATATCTAACTACCCCGCGTATCCGATGCACGCTGGGGATCTGGCGCCAGGTCTGATCCGGACGAGATGTTGTCCGTGTACTGCGGGATCTCTGTAGGCGGCAATTGATAGACAACCGTAATTTCCACCATGTCGCGAACGTAATCGATTTTCTTAATCTCGAAGGTTTGTACATCGATGCCCAGGGTCTCTGTAAGCTGCTTACACATTAAATCTCGATTGCCGACAACGTTTTCGTCAATGTGATCTAGTGTCACCGCCATTTTCTTCACGTTGTCTACACGTATCAAGTTCGCCGAGTGCTCGAGAGACCAATTACCAATAAACCAGGTAGAGACGACAACGACGACATTGCTAATCAGCACAAAACTTAAATCAATAATCCCTGCGCCGTTTATTACCGCCAATGTCACTGCACCGAACAGATATGCCATTTCCGTCTTTGTAAAGGTGGTGCTGCGCAATTGCACAAGCGATAGCAGTGCAAACAGCCCAAAGCCAACAGCAATATTAAAGTCCGTTCTGACGATTGTCATCACGATCAATAGAATGAATATATTAAACAAGGCAGATGCTACGAACATCTCTACGTTTCGATATTTTCTGTAAAGAATGACATAAGACAAAAAATACAGACTAGTGAAGTCTATGAGGATGTCGCGTATCACCGTCGAGTAATCAATAAAACTCATGTGTTTAACCTACAGCCCGTCTTCGTTGAAAAGACATTTTTTGAGCCCTATTCGTTGTGTCCACATTAGGACTATGCCAACCTCTTGCCTTAGCGGGTTTATTTAGCGGGTTTATTTAGCAGTTTTAACTTTTCATCTACTTGTGGGCTACTGGCGCCTAAAACTTCAAGTTGGGTAATATTCATCTTTTCACTTCGACAGTAAGTAAAAGCTCCCTTCTTCAGTCACTTCTTTCTTGCCGATCGCCTTTAAGACCTGGTTGGAGATGATCAGCGCTACTTCGCCGGCACCGGCCCTTTGAAGCCTGACCGACACCCCCCTATATGAAGATACTCCCGACCACTAACCACTAACCACTGGGTATTATGTATGAGTTACCTGTCTAAAACTGTGGTCTGACGCACACTTTTTGAATGGAGTGCTATCCCAACACTGGAGTGATCAACCTGCTTTGCTACTTCGTAAAAGCGGCGGCTTTGGAATTAAAAACAATGTTAAAGGACTGATGTAACTTAAGACGTCTAACTAAGTAACTATTTGTAACTACGAGCAATTACTAGTGCCGATTTACCACACCCGGTTCTCGGGTTGCTCTGTAGTAGTGAAATAAAACGGGACACAAACCTAGGGGATACTGTCACCGCTAGTGACGCGTTCACTGAAGAGAAGACAACGAAGAATATTTACACGGGACTTCAAGCATGAAGCCGCTTGTTTGATCCTAGACCAGAGCGCTGCTTCTTGTCAGGTATACCGATCCCTGGATCTAACAGCCCCCGCATTGCCGGAGTGCGAGCACCAAACCAGCTTATCACTAGCCTACCTAATGGACGGCTTTCCAGTTCTCGATGTCAGTCGCAGATCCTTCCTGCAATCTGACTCCCATCGCGCAAGGAACTTCGCCTGCTTTCTGGGTCCAACAAACCTCACCGGAAAGGAAATATTTTTCCATGCTCGATAAGCTATCAACCCAGAGGTCAAGTTGGCAGCCAACAGGAATATAACCCTCTGCAACAAACCTGACACCATGGGCCGATCCGTCGACCACTTTACACTTCATCGTTTTGCCAATTAAATGCTTTTGGTTTGACTTGGTGATCTGGACAATCATAGGCTCGTCGGAAGCCTTTCGAAATTCCCTTCGGCTCTCTACCGAAACGTACTCAACCGATAAATCTTCTTGCTCATCCATACCCTTCTGGTCGCGAAAGGCCAAAATCCTTGATAACGTTTCCATTTTACTTTTCCTTATCTTGAATCGTAAACTTCAGTAGTTTTAAAGTTGATCCCTGCGAAACAACAAAAGCACGGCACCAACCAGTGAAGTCCTGCACCAAAGTAGCAGCTCGTGGTTTCTTTCCACGTTCTTCTGGCGCGGTATTTATTTCGACGCTTCAAAATACTCAGTAACCTGTATGAAATTAGAGAGCCTAATCCGCAAGGTTGAACACATGTAGTTTGACGAGTCATGCAGGGATCTTAAAAGACTGATGTAACTTGAGATGCGCCACTAAGTAACCATCTGTGACTACTAGTAACTCTTGACTACCCCAGTCTTCGTACCATTCGAATCCGCAACATTCACTCAGTCATACACAAAAAGCCCGTAATAAAATGTAACTAGCAAGATGGTTTTGCTATCTCTATAGCGTATTCTTTTCAATGTAAAAAACAGCAGACAAAGGTAATGGCATTGTCGCACCAAAGGAAATTTTACGATTTACTTGGATACTTAAACTCAGGGGTATTTGTTGCGCGACTTAAAAAGACTCTTGATCAGTTTTAGCAACCGCTGCCGCTCTATCACTCTATCTGTTGGGGTTTATCCAACCAGGGATCAACGTCGGGGGTAATGATCCTAAAACCATCGTCCACCGCTGTCGTGAAAAGTGCGAAACTGTGATCAAGGAAAAAAATAAACACCTATTTAAACCATGGTCTTGCGAAACCTCCAGGGGACCGCCGCAACTAAATAGCCGGGGTGGATGACCTGCTTTAAGGGCTTCCTTTCTAGCCCCCTGCGGGTAGCTTACCTCTCATTCAAAAACCAAAGGGGTGGTAAACCACCCTGCCAGGAGTTCTTTACTTACGATGCCAGAATGAGATCTCATTTTATTGTTAACATCGAAAAAATAGCTACGCGGCAACTCGCCATACCAATTCGCGTCGATGCTAAAACGCAGTCTTTCCACGAAACTATCGGCAAACATCCAGGATTCCGTTCCCGACAAACCGAAATCTTCGAGTAAACGACTAGAATTTTCACTATCGTTGATGAGATCCGTAGAGATCAAGACGCAAGGAAGCTCGGGGTTCAATTTCACCAACCGTCTCATGAAGTCCAGTTCCACCAAGCAGGGCGGGCAGTCAACCGACCACAGTACGACTAAGAGTTCCTGCCCAGCGTACCTCGCTTTAATCTGCTCGAACGACTTCACAGTAAAAGGTTTAATCTGATCCGCAGCAGCGGACGCGCTGAAAAAAAACAGGATACCAAGCAGTAGCGCCTTCAAAAACCCGACCTTATGCCTTGGGTAATTATTCACTTGCTAGCCCTCCCCCTTGTTTTGATGCGGTAAATTTTTCGAAAACGTAGCCATGCTCCGCGCTATGCCAACTGAGAAAAAGACCATCGCCATTAGCCACTATTAGTGGGTGATCCGACGCGTCACCGGTGGAGTGAACAATCTGAGGCGCCGACCATGATTCGCCGTCGTCACTTGATTTAATGAGACTGATTTGAGTTCGTTGCCCATCGAAAGCCTTCCACACCAGAGACAGTTCACGCCCATGTTCAGCAAGGTAAGGATGACCAGCTCCGGCATTCCCATCGACCTTGAAAACGTGCTTCGGCTTTCCACTATCGAGGGAATAGCGAGCGTAGTAAATGCCTTGATGAAGGCCGCCGTTAGTAAACCAACTTATATGGTGATCCCCTGAAATGCTCGAACGCGTCATGCTGGGACCGTGGTGTGGACAGGCATTAATTTGCCACTCGTCATAAGTGGCCCTACCCATTTCCAAGGTCTGTCCCTCGGGGGTTAACACCGCGATCGCATGATCCCGAGTGGTTTCACCGAAAATTTGCCGCCAGAGGATAGCGATATTTTCGGACCCACTGGGGGCGATGGCGATGCGACAACATTCGCAACTATTATCTGCCACTCGGTAATTGCGTGAAAATGTTTTTCCTTGATCCGAGGACACTGCGTAGTATACGGCTGCCCCTGCGTAGTCATCCCCTCTTTGAGCACTCGCTTCTAAATCTCTTTTATCAATCCAGGCCAGATAAAGGTGGCCCGAATCTGTTAAGAACAAACTATCGAAACGATGACCAGTCAAAAGCTTATCGTCATTTATAGTTCGAGGGGATTCGAATGTCCTTCCACCATCCAAGGAGCGACTAAAACGAACCTCTCCCGTAAATCGCCGAGAGGTTTTCAACGTCCATGAAATGAAAATATTCGTATCCGCATCGACAATTATCTTAGGCCGGTTCTCGCCGCTCTTTTCGACATCTTCCGCGACCTTGTTCACCATCACCGGGGCAGAGTAACTCTTCCCCAGGTCGTCAGAATGGCTCACATAAATATGTTGCTTTTGCACATAGGTAACCCAAAGGCGACCGTTCTTATCAAATGTCGCGCTCGGTGCTGCGCCACAGTGAATAGACACCTGCGAAACTTTAGCGCCTGCTTCGGCATCGCAACTACTCGCTCCCGAAGGGACGCTGAACACCAGCGAAAAGGCGATAACCGCAACCACGGACATACCGATCCTTACGCAACTGTTGAGTAAGGATGTCATTGTTATTTGCTTATTTTTGTTCATTTTTCGCTTAAAAAATCATCCGCCCTCTGCCAAAAGGCGCATTGACTGGTTTCTTAAATCGGCAACCCATCACTAATAGTCGTAAGAGAAATTCGCATAGATAGTTCGACCAGGCCAGGGGTGAGCCACATAAGCAGCTTCGTCCGTTATGTTGTCAATTCCAAGACCCAGGGACACACCGCTACCCATTCTATAAGTCGACTTCAATCCGACTCTCATATACCCATCCTGAGCGCCGTAAACACCCTCCTCTTTATCGCTGTTATCGATTCTGCCGAAGCTCTCGCTAGCATACTGCAGGTTAACGCCCGCATCCCAGTTCGTATTAATGTGGTAAGTTGCTAACAAGTTGCCACGCCATTTTGGCATACGAGGGTAGATGTTACCTTCCAGTGAAGGATTCGGATCATTCTCTATAATTTCCGAATCCGTATAAACTGCGTTGAAGCGTATGTCTAGATGAGGGATAAATATGTCCCGCGCATTCACGATAAACTCTAAGCCGCTGGTCTCGATCTCATCAATTGGAATAAATGTCCGCAAAGAAGTTCCACTGTCGAGAGTAGTTGCTTGGGACTCGATCGAGTTTTTGATCGACTCGGTGAAGTAGTTCACTCGAATAGACCCGTTCAGCATCACCCGCTCGGCCATAAAATTGTGATGTAGGCCATCTTCTGGCAAAAGCCCTGGATTTGCGATGCTTTCGGAATTGTAAGCCTTATACTGGCTATAGAGTTCTTCAACGATAGGAAAACGGTAGGCCTTTGCTATTGAATACCTAAAAGACCAATCATTGCCGAAAAGATAACCGACAGAAAATTTTGGCGATGTTTTAGACGATGACCTTGATGGCACTTGGGTCAATTCAAACTCGGGAGTTGCCGCATCATCGTTGTCGTAGAAACCTTTGTCAGCCTCAAATTCTTCGTAGCGCAAGCCAAAAGAGGCATCCCACTGCTCGTTAAGCTGCCAGTCTAATTGTGCGAAACCGGCGAATATCTTCGTCTCGCCTCCGGTACGTCCCTTGAACGCGCCTTTACTTCCGGCGGCATAGTTACTGGAGCTAAAAATATCGACATTCAACTGGTAAGATTCGTAACGCATCCCAGTAACCAACGCTAAACCTTCAACCCCGAGATCATCAAAATACACGTTAACTTCTGCTGTATCCCAACCAGTATCGCCAAAATCAATCACTTGACCGTTCGTAGTGTGTCCGGGATCTTCCGCATGAGCACTTGAATTTCTGGATTCATCCCGCAAAACAGTGAAACGGCTAATATTAGTCTCTAACGCTACAGACTCAGAAAGCTGTCCCCGAACTCGCAAGCCTATATTGAAACTTCGTCTTTCGAGATCGCTACTGGCAAACCGACTGGCGGGAACAGAAAACTGCCGTCCGTTATCGATCACATCACCGCTATAGACAGGATTGCCTTGAGCATCTCTCAGGTAGGTGTTCGCAGAGTCGTTAATCGAATTTCGATCCTCATAAGCCAGGTTTAACAGCGCAGACCAATTGCCGAAATCATGCCCGAGCTTGAATTTGTAATTATTGGTTACGGTGTCTACAACCCCCGTATCCATAAACCAGTTGCGGGCGTTACCGCGCTCATCTTTACCAAGGATTGATCCGGTTACAACCGTTGGCGTCGCGCTCGCGCTTCGGCCACCATAGCGAAAAGTTTGCGGTTGAGATTCGTTGTCTAGGCGATTAAATGAAAAGTAGTAGCTAGTGTCTTCGACCTTGTTACCGTAAGACACAAACGTCTTATAGCCGCTTACAGTCTTGTCGAAGCCATAATCGTCAAAGCTTTGAGAATAATATGAGCTATCAAAATGCAACTCCTGATCCTGAGGGATCGCGGTCTCGATTTCCATCACACCGCCCATGGAATTTCCGCCATATTCGGCAGAGAATGGCCCATAGTGAATGTCTACCTTAGCAATTTCACTTGCTGAAACCATGGCCCAGCGTGGCGCGCCATTCCAGCGTGATTGGAGTAAATAATGTAACGGGACGCCATCGGCAAAAACCATGGAGCGAGATGTTTGAAACATATTCGACCCGCGCATTCCCATAACGCCGTTGGAATCGCCAATAAAGCGGCGGCGTATTACGACGCTGGGTTCAAATTTCACCACGTCTTCCGTCGTGGCGACATTAATACTCGCGAAGTCAGATGGCGTTAAGGTACTGGTTGGACTTGAATGGCCGAAGGTTCTGTCTCTATCGCTACCCCATACAACAATCTCTTCCACCGGTTGGTCAGCGCAAAGCGCCAGCGGTGCGCTTAATACAGCTATCGCGATTGCAATAACGCTAACGCCATGCTTTAGGCTGACAACCATTTTTTTAACCTCCAAATTTAAAACTACACCTTAATAATTGGTGTCAAACCTCGTGATATTCCTTTGCGAATGTTCACGATCTTTTTCCCGTTCACGCTCCCTGCGAGCATGTCATTGTCTATAGTCGACTTTCCCCAACGTTTTTAGTTTTAGATTTCCCGCAAGCCAGCGTTGGCTCAGGTACTCCTAAGGCTCTGATTATATGAACCGAATTGTAAAATGCAGCTGACAAATGTAGGAGACGACTTACATCTTTACCGCTGGCTACCGAAGCGACGCTTTATTTTAAAACATGCAGAGGGAAAGCCGGGTGACGGCATTCACCGGCTTACGATTGAAGCCCACTTATCGGTACCGGCAATGTGAGTAGTTCGAGCGCTCGCTTCAGTCATTAGGGACGCGGTACGAGGACGGCTATTCGCTGCCTAATAGGTGTCTCGAGCACTATAATCTCGAGCACGATAATCTCGAGCACGATAATAAGTCTCTGCCGCCTCGATCCCATGCGATCAATCACCGACAATTTTTAGCCAGGAACGGACTAATTGGTATCTTGGCAGAGAGGTCAGACATGACGTTAGTGACTTACGAGGGGCAAACCGATGTGACTAATCTCTTGCAAGTCGGCAAACCGGGTTTCGCCAATAATGGAACCAGTTACAACGTAGCTAAGGGGTCTACGGCCCAAGCTTCACGCCCGCCGCCAATGTAAGGCAAACAGGCGCTTCATCTGAGAACTCGGATAGATCGATTGGGGCAAATGTTTTCCGGGTCTATTTGCCAAGTTTTTCAAGGTTGTTAGAACCAATTAACCCATTCTGTTTAGTGTTGAGGCGGTAAAACTCATCAACGTGGTATTAACCATAGAATAGAGGCAAAGAGTTCGTTGGGTTTTAACTTTGCTAGATGAAGCAATGCATCGGTTCATGGTGTAGTCGAAGAGGATTTGGTAACCGGATAGTAGACCCTAGATAGAGAAGCCTAGCGCCTGTGTAACCGAGTGCTGTTAACCTCATTTATTGGCATTACCCACTTATTGGCATTACCCAAGCCTATAGTTAGAAGATTCAGCGCGTTTAAGGTAGGGGTACACCCCCCGGACTAAACCCGAACCAGCGGTTAATAGTGTTATCTAACCACCCTCCCAAAGTTTTCATTAATTTCAAATGGCGATGTCTGTTTTCGGATCAAAAGCGTTTAGTATCAGATCCTGATGACCTTCTGTCAGGACCAGGGAGGCTTCACCAGTCCATGTATGATCGACAATATTGTTGATCGAATCTCTGCCCAAGAATACCGAGTCCCTTGGGTCTGACGACTCAAAAAGCTGGGCATTCTGCTGGCCAATAGGATTACCGTCGCTGCCATTTATTCTGGCTCGGGTTGCAACTGCCAATACAACTTTGACGTAGCGTTTACTTTTTTAACAGACAGCACAGTTTGGCCATCCAGCGTGTACAAATACCAACCGCCCGTTGATACATTTCTCATCAAAACATCAGCTTTAATATCCCCATTGAAGTCCGCGAAGGAAACGGCCCGCCAGTCAGTATTACCGGTCATCGCCACTCGCCCCTCAGAAGTGATCGTTGAACCGTTCAGCGTATACATCCACCAAGAACCTTGCTCTCTTCTAAGAAGAAGATCGGCATTGCCATCGCCGTCAAAGTCCTCTGTCGCAACCGGATGCCAGGTAGAGTCGTCACTCGCGTTAAGGCTTGTTGACGTACCAACAGCATTGCCGTTCAGGGTGTAAAGCCACCAGTCCTTGGTTTCCTTGTTCCGAACTAACAGATCAGCCATACCGTCGCCGTTAAAGTCAGCCGTAGATTCAGGCGCCCAGTCCAGGCTTCGGTTTGCACCCACCGCACCAGCGGCGACAACAACCTCGCCATTGAGTTGATAGAGAAACCATATTCCATTGATCTTATGTCTAACCAGGATGTCCGCATTACCATCGGCGCTGAAGTCATCGTATGAGACTGGCTCAAAATTGGTATCGCGCGTCGCTGCAACGGCACTATTGCTCAATATCGTTGGACCTGCCATGCCATAGCGCCACCATCGGCCGTCTGTGTGCCTAAGCAGGATATCTGCCTTGCCATCGTTGTTTGTGTCATTGAACGATAGCGGTTTGAAATTCAGGTCACGTGTGGCGAGGACTCGCTCTGATGTCAGGATCGTTCTGCCATTCATCATATAGAGCCACCAGAAACCCAACGCTTTGTGTCGAATCAGGATATCTGCTTTGCCATCACCATTAAAATCTGCGAAAGATTGAGATTCCCAGTCAGTGCTCCTTGTGGCCGGTATTCGGCCTTCGTCGACAATGCTTGCGCCATCCATGGTATAGAGCCACCAAATGCCATCGCTCCTTCGGATGAGGACATCCGGCTTACCGTCGCCATTAAAGTCAGCATTTGCAGAAGCCCTAACGGCGTTGGGGACGGCTGGCGAAAAAGGATTGGTTGGATCACTGCCGCTAGCATACTCCTGCAGATTCGTCAGGCCATCGTTGTCTGCATCCTGATTAGCATCGATTGGGTCTGATATGTTAAGGCCGTATTGCACTTCAAAGTTATCACCCATGCCATCGGCGTCTGAATCGGCTTGTTCGTTTGGGTCTAGGGGCAAAGCATCACCGTTATCCCCAACGCCATCACCGTCGGTATCTTTAATTTCTGATGCATCGTTAGCAAACGCATCGGCGTTGTCACCAACACCATCACCGTCGCTGTCGGCGGATTCTGAAGCATCTAAAGGAAAGGCGTCGTCGGCGTCATTTACGTCATCATTGTCATCATCGTTATCGAGCACGAGTTTAGGATTGGACGTCGAATCGGCTTGAGATTTACCCGGATTCCATTCATCAGGCTTGCCATCGCCATCAGTGTCTTTCGAGGCTGCCGGATCAAGCGGGAAGGCGTCTAATCCACCCTGATTATTGTAACCATCACCGTCCGGGTCAATCCTTAAACCGGGCACACTGGTTTGGCCAGCATTGTTACGACCCCAGCACTGGACATCTATATCATCAAGGGCGCAGGTATGACCACCGCCTGCACTGACCTGCACCGGGTTAGATAAGGCCGGCACAGTGGTTTGGCCCTCCCCGTTCCGACCCCAGCAATGGACACCTGTGTCATCAACGGCGCAGGTATGACTACCGTCTGCAATGACCTGCATCGGGTTCGATAGGGTCGGCACACTAGTTTGGCCATAATCGTTACTACCCCAGCACTGGACGCCGGTGTCATCAATGACGCAGGTATGACCAAAGCCTGCACTGACCTGTACCGGGTTCGATAAGGCCGGCACAGTGGTTTGGCCATAATCGTTACTACCCCAGCACTGGACACCTGTGTCATCAACGGCGCAGGTATAATTACGGCCTGCACTAACCTGCATCGGGCTCGATAGGGCCGGCACATTAGTTTGGCCTGCCTCGTTAGTACCCCAGCACTGGACACCAGTGTCATTAAGGGCGCAGGTATGAGTAGTGCCCGCACTGACCTGCACCGGGTTCGATAGAGCCGGCACATCAGTTTGGCCATCCCCGTTACGACCCCAGCACTGGACACCTGTGTCATCAAGGGCGCAGGTATGGAACCCCCCTGCACTGACCTGCACCGGGTTCAATAGGGCCGGCACGTTAGTTTGGCCATCATCGTTCCAACCCCAGCATTGGACACCTGCGTCATCAAGGGCGCAGCTATGATTAAAGCCTGCACCGATTTGGTAGTCGGCAGCCAATGGATTCCGGCTATTATCGATCTCCCAACCATCTGGCAGCGTATCTTGATCTGAATCGCTTCGATTGGCGAAAGTACCCGCAGCAAACTCTTCGATTGCACTCAGCCCATCTTCATCTGTGTCAGAATTTGCGTCGATTACATCCCTGGGGTTCAAACTATTCGATGTTTCCCAAGCATCAGGTAATCCATCCAAATCAGTATCTTTGGAATATCGCTTGTCCAAAGGCCAAGGGTCTTGTGAATCAACGACACCATCGCCGTCATCATCGGCATCCTGATTGTCTTCGATACCATCTCCGTCTGTGTCGATGGATACCGGGCCAGCAGCAAGGAGCGTTGACGACGCTAAGGTCACCAACAAAAGTAGAATCAGCAACAAGACGCCTTTTTTCATGAAAATACCCTGATTTAGATTGATAAACGTTAGACTGCTTCGTCCATCCTCACAGGCTATCCTGTCGAAAGCGAGGTTTAGTGGTTGAAAAGTCTTGCACGCCATGGCTCGTTGAATTGTATCCAATTTTGACCCAAGTATGCCCTCTCCCTGCAAACTATATGCAGCAGTACTAATGAGTGATAGACGTGGCACTATTAAGTGTAATCAGACGCTGGCATTTACGTTACGACATGCCGATCCGGGAGATCACACGCCATACCGGCTTGTCCAGAAACACAGTTCGCAAGTATTTGGCGAGTAAGATTGTCGGACTTGCCTACCCATCTCGCAAGACCTCCGGCAAGTTGGGCGACGACGAGGCGACAAGACTTTGTTCCTCTATGCGCAGGAAATGACAACCCGCAAGATCGTGACCACCTTCAAAGAAATGTAGGATGCCGATATATCGGCGAGCCTGATCTCAACAGTCACGATGCCGTGATCGAGCAGGTCATCGAATGCTAGTCTCGCCAGTTGATGCGATTGACCCGATTGTTTACCTGGACTGTATTGTCGTCAAAATTCGGCTGGGCAAGCAGGTCGTCAACAGGGCTGTATACCTTGCGCTGGGTGTCAACATGGAAGGCCGCAAAGCGTTGCTTGGTTTAAGGTCTTAACCGACAAGAAGCGTCAACAAAGTGGTTTCATTTGGGAAACCCTTTCGGAGTTTAACTGTATGTATATACACAGGAACCCCACAGCCCTTAAAAAATGGTGGAGCTACGCGGGATCGAACCGCGGACCTCGTGACTGCCAGTCACGCGCTCTCCCAGCTGAGCTATAGCCCCACACGAAAACTTTACATCCCTCTGTGGCGGGATCATCTGATAGGCAATAGGCTGCCTGTCGACGCGGGCGCATATTAGCCGATGAGCCCGAAGCAATCAAATACATCACTCATTCATCTTTTAACAACCGGTGCTACGGGTCGTCGTCCAACCTAACAAAGTCACGCGGAGATGATCCTGTCACGATTCAAAATCTTGACCCTTGCGGGTACGCAGCGCGGATGCGCCTCGCGGATACGCCTCGCGGATACGCCTCGCGGATACGCCTCGCGGATACGCCTCGCTGATTTCCCTATGCTTTAGATCAAAAGCGACAGATCAAAAGTGACAGGCACCGCCATCGTATTTTTTGAGTCACCACGGTATACCAACGTCACACCAGCGTTTCCCAGCAAGCGCTTTTGCCGCCTTCTTAGCCTGCGATTGACGCCGACTGAAAGTTAGCCGTTTAAATCAAAGGGCGATAGATCCTGTTCATGAGCTTCTACACTATCGGCTTTAACGAACAGCAATAACGTGCCCTTCTCTTTGCGGCTGAATCTAACCAATTGAAGATTCAAACCGCACGGCTATGCCGACGTACAACGATGCAAAAAAACACTAATTTGAGTGGTTTGATTGATAGCTCTTGTCTAGATATGTGCGCCGGAACCACCATCAACTTCCAAGGAAACGCCGTTTACGTATGCTGCGGCATTAGTACACAAAAAGGCTATCACTGCCGCAACTTCTTCTGATGTGCCGTAACGGCCGACTGGAACACTTTTCCCATTGTTTTCAAGGATTTTATCCATTGTACTGTCATTTGCCGTTGCGATCTCGGTTGCTGCCCTTTCCCACATCGCAGTGTGGATAAGGCCCGGCAGGATCGAATTAACCAATACTCCGTCGGCCCCATATTTACGGGACAAGGATTTACTAATCGAAATCATCGCGGCTTTAGTCGCTCCATAATCAATCAATGCCGCATTGGGATACTTCGCAGCACCACTTGCTACCATGATCACCCTGCCCCACTTCTGCTTCCTCATTTTCGGCAGCAGTCGCCGGGTGCAGCGAATAGCTGACAACAAGTTCAGCTCGTGAAGCTCCTGCCATTCTTCATCCGTCATATACAGAAAGTTACGTGAAGGCGAAGCACCAACATTATTGACCAGAATATCTGCACCGCCGACTTCCTCGACAGCGTCAAGAAAAGTTGTGGTTGAAGCTTTATCTCCCATGTCCGCTGTTAACCCGGTGACCAAACTCGAATAGGCTGCGAGCTTATCCACCGCTTCCTGGTTCCTGGCACAGAAAACCACCTCTGCGCCCATGTCTGCCAGTTCCTTAACGACTGCTTCGCCAATACCAAGACTGGCACCGGTTACAACCGCTCGTTTTCCAGATAAATTCAGGTCCATCATGTCTAATCTCCTGCTAGTTGCTTTTCCATTGTTCATCATCACCTGGGGGTTTGACCCAAATTGACGCCGGGGGTTCATATATCCTATCGGTACCAGGCCGCTTAAGACGCTCAGGAAAAAGGTAGGGGTTTAGTTGCGCGCAGGCAAGTAGACTTTCGTCACAACAAAAGCCCATTCCGTTACTCATCGTATTACTGAAACATCGTAATGATGAACTGGCCGTCGTTCTTGTCTCCATGGCATTCCTGACGCGGGCACTTGACACACAGACAAAGTTTTCTTTTTCCGGAATTTTAAGATTTTCTGTGCCTGGAAGCAGGTGTCGCTTAACTTCTATCCAGTTTCGTTTCAGGTCTGATACAACATTAAAACACGCGCCCGAGCCTCCCTGCGTCACCTCTATGGCAGCCATGCTGACATTAGAGCCTAAAATTAGCAGAACAACGAAGATAGGACATTTCATACGGGTAGCCATGTGTCGTTTTTTACTCAAGATACCAGCAGTGTAAACCAGGGTGCAGGTGACCGCCAAAGCGGGATGAGACACCGTCTGGCGAATGCTGTCATAGAAGTCTAGCGCTACTTTCGCATTCAAGTTGCCAATGCTACTGCTTACATGGTTTATTAGGCGCCTTTTAAATGAAGGTACCAACCATGATTATCATTGCAGGAACCATTGACCTAGCCGACCCGTCACAAATTGATGAGGCTATCGAAAAAGCCAAACCATTACAGCAAGCCACACGGGATGATGAACCTGGATGCCAAGCTTATGTTTTTTCTAAAGATCCGTGCGTTGCAGGTCGTATAGCCGTTTATGAACTATGGGATGACGAAGCATCCCTTGCGGCTCACTTTAAGCACGAGAATTACCTAAACATGGGGGGGCTTTTACAAGCATTCGGTCTGGCAGGTGCTGACAACAACAAGTTTCGGTGTGACCACAAAGAACCAGTTTATGACGAGACTATGACACCTCGCGCGGACTTCTTTACGCTGTAATTATCTGATCTCTAATTATCTGATCTCTAATAAAGGTGCGCGCAGACCCTCTCACCGCTTCGAACGAAATGACGAAGCGGCTGAGATGGCCTAAACGCACCGACTCGCTATCACGGCAGCTTTTGAAGCCCTCGTGACACTAGTTCATGCCGACAAATCTTCCATTCGTTATCTACACGACGCATATCGGTATGATATGTGGCCCATAACGTGATGGTCGTTACGCTATCACCTTTGGGATAATGCGTTGCCTGCACATCCGTCCGAGTCTTCGCCTCGTCCCCAGAGATGGTTGCGTAGGTTGGACTTAGCATATGCTGTGTAGCATCGTATTTATCAATGGCTTCTTTCCACCACGGATAGAAAGTTTCCATGCCGTTCATTTCTACGGGACCCATGCCGACCACCTTCACATCTTCAACAAAGAGCGCTCGGTACCCGTCATAGTCTTTCTCATCGACGGTTGCTGCATAACGCAACATGACATCCTGTACTGCAATCCTGTCTTCTATATTATTGCTCATTGGGATTCCTCGGTTCCATTCCTCTTTTCTCTCGCTCTTTTTTCATCCGATCAACATCTGAACTAAGCGGAGCCGTTTTTTCGTCATCACTAAGCAGGCCAGCACGGTCTCTTGATGACTTTTCTGCGTCAAAAGAGATCCATTTTTCCGGCACCACCTCAAGTATTGTTCGTAATGGTGAATCTAACAGGTTGTAAAAACCGTCCTCGCCTTCCTTACTGTCCGGAGAAACTTTTTTTGCAAGCGCACGATAAAACCATTCTTTAGTTTCATCGTCATCGTGGAAAGTACCCTTACCTTTCACTGTGACCGCACCTCTTGGGCATTTAGGGTCCGTGGAAGTAGCTCCACTCACGGTGACAGACACACGGTTATCTCGTCTAATCGCCGCGGCTCTATGCCTATGGGACGCAAACGTAATCCATATTTTATCGTCGCGCCAGACAAAAGAATGCACAACCCCAACCGGCCAGCCATCCTTGGTTGCCCACATGAGAACACATTCAGGCGCCCTGCTCATCAATTCATGCTTTTGCTCTTCACTATGGCCGTAAATAGATACGACCTCATGATCATGTGCTGCCATTTTTATTTCCTTTATCGTTATTATCTTGAAAGTATGGTGACGCCGCTAATACCAGGGGAGCCATAAACGTGTGTGTACGCAACTTTAGGGTCATTGGGAACCTGTCGTTCGCCCGCTTCACCGCGAAGCTGAAGTACGTTCTCATAGACTTGGCGCAAACCGGAGGCACCAATAGGTTCTCCATTGGCTAGACAGCCTCCGTCTGTATTCACGGGAAACCGACCGCCAATTTCAGTATCACCATTTGCCAGCATTGCCTCTTGTTCGCCATGTTCACAGAACCCATTTTCTGCCATGTGCATGATCTCGGCACCCGACTCAGTATCCTGTAGCTGCGCAACATCGATGTCTTTGGGACCAACGCCTGCCATCTCAAAGGCTGCCTTAGAAGCATCCATGGTGGGGCCATCGCCTTCTTCGAGCGCAAGCGAAGGCGCGGTCACTTCAAAGCTGCCAAATCTTCTGGAACGAATAACCGACGCATTCAGAAAAATAGGCGTTTTGGTGTACTTGTGAGCCATATCTCCGCGACAAAGAACCAGCGCGACACCACCTTCAGCTGGATTACAGAACATGTATTGCGTCAGCGGGTACGACAACATAGGAGACTGCAGAATTTCTTTTTCAGTCAGCGCCTTACGACGCCAGGCCATTGGATTCTTCACGCCATTTCTGAAGGCCTTAGCGGACACTTTAGCCAATGAGTCATTGGTAATATTGTGTTTTTGCATGTACTGGTTAATCTTCATAGCAAAAAACTGGGTTGTCATCGCCATACCACTGCCGCCGTACCAGTTTCGACCACTGATCTGCGGACCGGTGGGCGAAAATGCACCCCGTGGGTGCTTGTCGAACCCAATGGCGATGCCAAGATCATAGATGCCTGACTGGATGGTATTGTAGGCTGAGAAAAGCGCAGAACCGCCCGTCGCACAGCCATTTGTCACATTGATGAATTGCAGCCCTGTAAGGCCAAGCATAGACACCATCCGATCCGGGTCGCCTGCCGCTCTGCTACCACCAAATGCAAATTGCATGTCTTTCCATTCCACGCCCGCATTCGCGACGGCTCGTCGGACCGCAACGGCCCCTTGCTCCATGCCGGTAATACCCTCATGACGTCCAAAGGCGTGCATGCCTATACCAACAATTGCGACATCGACCATTTGTAGCTCCCATTTGGATTAATCAGATGCAGCTGTTTCTAACGCCGCTGCCCAAGACTAAAAGGTAACATAAATAGTCTTTCTGCTATCATGATTAGCTTTATAAATGTCTGACCATACCATGCCACATACCTTGCCCCATATCGGTCCGAACGTCATACTGGATGAACCTGCATTCATTCACGGAACAGCCCAGATCCAGGGAAAAGTCTATATTGGTAAAGGCGCCAGCGTCTGGACCTATGCCGTTACCCGCAGCGAAGTGCATGAAATTAAGATTGGCGCTCGCACCAATATCCAAGATTTCGTGATGATCCATGAAGGTTCAGGTTTTCCCACTATCGTCGGGGAAGACTGCTCGATCACTCACCACGTGACACTTCACGGATGCGAAATTGGTGACCGGTGCCTGATTGGCATCAATGCGACCATCATGGATGGGGCAAAGATCGGCAACAACTCCATTGTCGCTGGACATGCCATTGTCTCCGAGGGCAGCGAGTTCCCTGAGAACTCAATCATCGGCGGCGTACCTGCAAAGTTACTGGCAACAAGAGACAACAGCGAAAGCAACCTCTCGAACTCAAAGTTCTATCAATCAATTGCCGCCCGCTATGCAAACGGCAATGATAGACTGGAAGATTGAGGTCAAAGCTAAGCTGAAACGAATTACCAAGGTACCACGATGAAACAACTAGAACCCGACATGATGCCGTTCACCCGACTGATGGGCCTGGTGGTGACATCACAGGAGAAAGACCGGATAGTTGGCAACATCTCGGTCCGCGAAGACCTTTGCACCACTGGTAAGATCATGCACGGCGGTGCCGTCATGGCAATGGCCGACGCACTGGGCGCGATTGGCGCGTATCTTAATATTCCCGAAGGCGCAAAAGCGACCACCACCATCGAAAGCAAAACAAACTTTATGCGCGCCGCGCCACTGGACTCCGTCGTTACGGGTGAATGCACGCCGCTGCATGTCGGGCGAAGAACCTCAGTTTGGCAAACCACCCTACGCAACGAAGAACATAAAACGATAGCCGTCGTTACCCAAACCCAAATGGTGCTCTAATGAAAAACACCTACACAGAATTTTCAACTCTCGGTGACCTACTGGTTAAGGCAACCCAGAAATACAATGACAGTGACATGCTTATCTTTCCCGAACGGCGGGTTACGTACACTCAAATGCACGATATGGCGTATCGTAGAGCAAGTGCATTAGTGGCCGCCGGGCTTGGACCCGGTTCCCATATTGGCATTCTGATGGCCAACTGCATCGAATACGTGGAATACCTGATGGCTGTCCAGCTTATTGGTGGGATGGCTGTCCCCATTAACGCCCGGTACAAAGCGGCAGAATTAGCCTATGTGCTTGAGAATGCGGACATTGACCTTGTCGTTACTCACGACCAGGTTTCTGAATACGCAGACTTTGCTGAACTTATTCAGCAAGCCCTGATTGAGAAACGTGGCCCAAGGCTTAAGCACCTGGTGATGATCGGTGATCCGACGGAGGGCTTTGTCGACGATGCAGCGTTTCTTGCAGCAGGCAAATCTGTGAGCGTTGACCTAGTTGACCAATATCGTGTCGGGGTCAGCGTCAGACAACCGGCCATCATGATGTATACATCCGGTACAACGGCAAACCCAAAGGGATGTCCGCTTAACCATGAGGTGTTAGTAAGAAACGGCATCAACATGAACCGGTCCCGATACTTTCTCGAACCAGCCGATCGCTTTTGGGCACCGTTACCCTTGTTTCACATGGCTGCCATTTTACCTCTAATGTGCTGCATGGATGCTGGCGCGGCACTGTTGTCGATGACGCACTTTGAACCCGGGGTTTCTCTAAAGATGATGGAAAAAGAAAAGGTCACGGTGGCTTTCCCTTCCTTCCCAGCCATCATGCAAGATCTTCTGAACCACCCTGATTTCGAGAAAACCGACCTATCTAGCTTAAGACGCATGAATAACGTGGCGCCGCCAGACCTGCTTCGACGGTTTCAGGAAGCGCTGCCACAGACGGTGCAGACCGGTGCGTATGGTTTAACAGAAGCAGGCGGGGTGATTGCATTCAACCACCCTGAGGAGTCGCTTGAAAAAAGGCTACATACCTGCGGTAAACCCATGCCCGGGTTGCTGGCAAAAATAGTCGACCCGGATACGTTGGAAGAAAGACCCGTGGGCGAACAGGGAGAAATTCTACTCAAGGGATATTCAGTTTTCGATGGCTATTACAATGCGGCCGAAAAGAATCAAGAAGCGTTCGTAGACGGCTGGTTCCGAACAGGAGATCTATGTGCCATCGATGCAGATGGTGGTATCGCATTCCATGGCAGACTCAAAGACATGCTGAAAGTCGGGGGAGAGAACGTCGCCGCTCTTGAAATTGAATCCTTTCTGATTACACATCCGAGTGTGATCATGGCTCAGGTCATTGGAGTACCTGATGATAGATTATCTGAGGTCGCCTGCGCATACATCGAGCTACACGATGGCGAATCCATGACCGCTGACGATTTAATTGAGTTTTGCAAGGGAAAAATTTCCAGCTTCAAGATTCCAAGACATGTACGATTCGTTAGTGAGTGGCCGATGTCTTCTACTAAGATACAGAAATTTGTCTTACTAGAAAACTTCACCCCGGCCACCGGGACATAAGCATAACAACTACCATCTCAAGATCAGCAGCCACCTTAAATAGCGCCTGATGATATAGCGCCTGGTGGAATGCTAAAAGTTAGTGGTACGTGAACCCGGTGTTGGTGGATCTTCCGGCGGACCGGCGAAACACTGCGCGATATCCATCCAAAGCGTTGCCGGCTTACCGACAACGGCAAGATTGACGTCAGCGATATTCCGTCCCTGCGTGACGACATGACAGAACTCGACAGCATCTCCTGTAACGCTATTTTCCTCACTGGGTTCATTAAATTCCCAGGTGTCTCCTTCGGGGCTAATAAGCCGCACATAGGGAGCGGGCCCTGGTATATCCTGTTTGCGATTAGCAAAAGTCCATCCATAGGTTTTTACACCAATCACCGCAATATTTTTTAGTCGATTGGAGTTGGTTCTCTGCTTGCCAAACATATCGAATATGTCCTGGCCATGCGACCAGCTTTCCATTTGCCGCGCAGTGGTAAACATCATCACGCCCATATCAGGGCCAAACCAAGGCACCCGCCTTTTGGGGTCGCTGCCAGCCAACAACTCACACATTTCGGAAAAATAAGCCCACCAGGTGTCACGCAGAACCGCCCCTTCTTCAGTTGGGCTCATCGTCGCGCCTACAACTTTTGGGACGGCTTTAGCAGCGGCAAACCCATCTGCGTCTTTCAGTGCGAGCACAGCCATCTTGTCGGAGCCATGAAGATGCTGGACCACTTGATTCACCGTCCAGTTTTTGAAAGGTGTTACTCTGGACCAATCCGATTCCTCAAGGTCATCCAACACCCGTTTGAGTTCTTCGCCTTCTTCCCTTAAATCAGCAGCCTGCTGAAACATTACAATCTCCCTGATGATGACGCTTCTTAAAGTTCTTTATATTCTTTTTCAAGCCGTTTTACCTGCTTTTTAGACACGCCACCAAGCGTGTTAAGTGCGTGTCTTAACCTCGCTCGACAGATATCAGGCCCGAGAATTGCCATAGAGTCGAACAATGGCGGTGCAACCGGCTTGCCTGAGATAGCGACAAATATCGGCGCCAGCACATCCCTGATCTTCAGCCCCAATGACTCAGCAAGATCATTAAACAACTGCTTTAGCGGATCGCGTTCCCAGCGTGTTTGTGCCTCAAGGCGCCACAGGGAAAACTGCAGTATTTTCTTTACGTCCTCCTCTTCAACATTTTTTACCTTGAGACTCTCCGAGCTAATCTCGGGCATCCCCTCTGCAAAAAAACTGATCATGGGTGCCAATTGAGAAAACACGTCCACTCGCTCCTTGACCAAAGGAATTATTTTGAGCAGGTTTTCTCTATTAAGCGCCCATTCAGTGACGCGATCGGCGAACTGGTCATCATCCAGTGTCTCCCTAAGCCAACGTCCGTTCAACCAGGACAGCTTGTCTACATCGAACACAGGCGCGCCCAGTGAAATCCGGCTCAAGTCGAAGTTCTCTATCATCTCATCAAGGGTAAATTTCTCTTCGCCATCCGGCATGCTCCAGCCCAGCATCCCCAGGTAATTCAATAATGCTTCTGGCAGGAAACCCATGGCCTTGTAATAACCAATACTTGTAGGATTTTTCCGTTTACTAAGCTTGCTTTTATCCGGATTGCGTAACAACGGCATGTGAACCAGCTTTGGCATGGGCCAACCCAGATACTCATAAAGCAGAATGTGTTTAGGGGCAGAGCTAATCCACTCTTCACCTCGGATAATGTCCGTGATTTCCATCAGGTGATCATCTACAACGACGGCCAGGTGGTAGGTAGGATTACCGTCGTCCTTGAGCAGAACCTGCATGTCAACCTGACTCCAGGCAATCTCTATCTCGCCCCTAAGCTCGTCCCTGACAGTACAGACCCCCTCTTCCGGAATTTTCATCCGAACCACATTGGCTTCACCGGCATCCACCCGCGCAGCCGCATCATCGGCAGAAATATTAATGCAGTGACCATCGTACCGAGTAGTTTCGCCGGCCTTCATCTGGTTCGCCCGGACTTCGCCAAGGCGTTCACGGGTACAAAAACAACGAAACGCATGGTCATCTGCGATTAATCGCTTCGCGTATTGACCATAAATATCGGACCGTTCACTTTGTCGATATGGCCTATGGGGTCCTTCGACATCAGGTCCCTCATCCCAGTCCAAGCCCAACCATCGAAGGGAATCAAGGATGGTCGCTTCTGATTCGGGCGTACTCCGCTCGGCATCCGTATCTTCAATCCGCAGGATGAACTCACCGCCAGTTTTCTTGGCGTAGCAATAACTGAACAAAGCCATATAGGCTGTGCCGACGTGTGGGTCTCCGGTCGGAGATGGGGCAACTCGAGTTCTAGCTTTCATTTGTCTACTTTGAAATTCATAAGGTGGCACTGCCGGTAAAACGGCACTGATGTTACACTATCCCTCCTCAAAGATTAATGTCGACCCGTTTCTTGCTACCGCACTTTATCAATAAGACCATCAAACATGATTCGTAAATTATGCGTTGCCCCCATGATGGGTTGCACAGACAGACATTGTCGGGTCCTGTTTCGCCTGCTTTCGCCTAACACAATGTTATACAGCGAGATGATCACAACGGGTGCGCTGATCCATGGCGATTATCAGAAGTTTCTTGAGCACACCAAAGACGGAGCCTCCGCAATCCAACTGGGAGGCAGTGATCCCGACCAGCTAGCAAAGGCGTCAAAGCTGGTAGAGGACGCTGGATACCAGGAAGTGAATCTTAACTGCGGCTGCCCGAGTGACCGCGTTCAGCAGGGTGGCATAGGCGCATGCCTGATGGCCGAGCCCAGTCGGGTCGCGCAATGTTATAAGGCCATGGCTGAAGCGGTCTCTATCCCGGTCACGATTAAAACCCGGATAGGAATCGACGACCACGATGAGTATGAATATTTTAGATCGTTCATCAAGGAAAGTTACGACGCTGGCTGTAGAAATTTTCAGATTCACGCTCGAAAGGCAATCCTGCAGGGCCTGAGCCCAAAGGAAAACCGCGAAATCCCGCCCCTGAATTACGATTTTGTTCGCGAAATCCAGAAAGACTTCCCCAATGCAGAGTTTGTCATTAACGGAGGGATCACGACGGCTCTTCAGGTGCAGAACCTTTTGATGGAGTTCCCTGGGGTCATGCTCGGCAGAGCCCCGTACAGCAACCCTTACCTATTGGCTGAGCTCGAACACCAGGTCTTTGGGACCACCACGATCACCAGAAAGGCTGTATTTCATTTGTATCGAGCCTATATGGCGGAACAAATGCATGGGGGTGTGCACATCAAACATATGGCGAAGCACCTCCTTGGGCTATATACAGGGCTACCCGGCGCTAGAGCTTTCAGACGCCACCTTTCCACCCACATGCATAAAGACCATGCAGACTTATCGGTTGTCGATGATGCCGTAAAGTTTGTCACCACTGAAACTTGCCCACCCCGAGGTCTAAACAATGATTGATAACCTTTTCGAGTTATTTAAAAAACTGACTGACGCCCCAGATGATGAACCCCAGGACGACAACGCCATTGTCCTTGCCGCTGTATCGTTAATGCTCGAAGTCGCGCGATCCGATTCCGGCGGTGAACAGGTTGAACACGCCGTCATCAGAAACATTCTAACCACCGAGTTCGATGTGGATAGTGGGCTGATTGACAGCTTGCTTACCGCAGGAATAGAAAAAGTCGAGGATGCCACAGACCTTTTTCAGTTCACCCAATTGATCAACCAGCGCTATAGTCATGCGCAAAAAGAAGATTTGGTCTATGCGATGTGGCGTGTGGCACTGGCGGACGGCAAGGTGCAAGCCATCGAAGATCACATTATCCGCAGAGTCGCTGGCTTAATCCATGTCGCACATGGCGATTTTATTAGGCTTAAGTTGAAAGCCCGAGGATAAGCGATTCTTAATCAGGTTCCGGTAGCGCTCGTCGGGTGCCCTGGCTCATCTTCTGAGCACTCGTGCGCTTTCTCATATTCGAGCGCTTTCTCATATTCGAGCGCTTTGACAAGATCCTGGAACTTGTCAAAATTCTGATCACCCAAGGCCATCAGCGTTTTGTGCGCATCCAGCACCTGGTCACGCAGGACTGCTTCACTGGAGATTTCTGTCGGAAGCTCCTGCAAGCTAGAAGCTTCAGTCAGCACCTCGCTAGTCACTACACAAACCTCTTCCATCGCCATACTGCGTAAAACGCGACTGATATCTGCCCGGGGAGAGACAATGCTGGACCCCGAATCAAAATAGTCGCGGGTGCAGATGCCTATTTTGGCGATCAAGCCAAGCGAGGTACTGTCAATCGTTTCGGTTTCCGAGAGATCGATGATCATTGATTGAAAATGATCACAGGATTCGAGCGTCTCCAGGAAGGCAGAGATCGTTGGCCCCAGGGTAAGCCTTACATCGCCGATAAACTTCAGGACGTGGACACCACCTTGCTCTGCAAACAGAATTTTACCCATCTCTCTTTATCCCACCCGCCCAGCACTGGCCACCGTGAAAACTGCTATATCATCCGGGATAGTGCTGGCGCTAAGGACCCCAAAGTCCTCAACCAATCCATCTAACATGCCACCTTTTATTTCACCTTTCACTTCACCTTTCATTACACCAGTGTTCTGTCCAAGGTGCCGGCTCTTTACCGCTGAAAGCAGGTAGGCTTCTTTCCCCTCGAGTGTCTCTTGAGGCAGAATCTCGAACACTCCGTCGGAAAACATCGCAATCGAATAGTTTTCAGGTAACTTCACATGATGAGCCCTGTAAACGGGCTCTTTATAAAGACCGAGTGGTTGACCACCTATTTCAAGGAAGTTCGCACACTTATCGAAGCACAGGACCGTACCAGGGAAATGTGCTGCGTTACTGTATTCAAGAGAATTATTTTCTTCGTCAATGATGCCGAAAAACATTGTGACATGTTGTTCCAGCTTCCATGCCAAAAGCTCTGAATTGATCCAGCTCAGAATCTCCGCACTGGACAGCAGCCGGCGGAACTCCTCCGGCAATCGGCGCAACAGACTCTTCAACAGAACCGTGATAAACGCGCCAGAAACACCATGACCGGACACATCGGCGATACAAAAGGCGACCCGCCCGTCAAACAGCTCAAAGTAGTCGATAAAGTCACCGCTCATGATAAGCGCGGGGTAGATCTGATGGGTGAAGGTAATGCCGCGAATGGACGTTGGCGTATCAGGCAACATGGCCTGTTGTACCCGAAAACCAGACCGCTGGTCACGCTCTAGTTGTTGAAACATTGAGATTGACTCTGCAGATGCCCTGGCGGCCGCAGCGTTGGTGCAACTCTCCAAATTGTGCATGACAACATGGGCCAGAAGCTCTTTCTCTGCACCCGCGTAGTAGATGTAATCGGATGCGCCAGCCTCAAGGTGTTCACCCATCGACTCCTTGGCGATATCGGTCGCCACCATGACGATGGGGACAAGTGGTAACTGCGCGCGAATTTCACCAATCAATGAGAGTGACGGCCCAGAATTGTTGGTCAGTAGAATCAGATCGGGGGAAGTGGAGCAGATAACGGGCAAAGCGTTTGGATAATCCACACTAGTAACGGCGTTAAAGTCTCTCTCCGCTAGTCGAAGCTTCATTTCCTCGGCTTCCACGGGCTCCGAGATGATCAGCAACTGATATTTATCGTCGCTCACGACACACTTTCAATCATTCAGGCAATGCCCCCTGCTACGTCCCATCTTACGGGATCCCGAGGCAATGTTACCCCTAAACACTGCAATTACAAGTAGTTAGAGACCATTCCTTTTGTCGTCAATGACTAAAAACATCTATCGCCTTGATGTCTATGATTTTTAGAAATCACTGCCTTCAGAACTCATCACCAAACGGGTCCTCGACCTCACCATCTTTCTCCAGAAACTCACGATGTTGTAGGTAGGCATCTCGATAAAAGATATATTTGTCACCAAACACTACACCATCAACGGTTAACAGCTTTGCTCGGATACCCAGCAGCCTGAGCCCTGCCAAACTATTGCGGTGCGCCACAGGATAGTAATAACGCAGGGGATCCACCCTCCTATTACCCACGCGGCCAAAGATATCCCTGACATCGCTAGGTCCCACCCCAGGGATCACAATATAAGGACCTCGCGGGAAACCCCACACAGCCAGGGTTTGTGAAAAATCCTCATCATGGTCGACAAGCCCCATTCGACTTGCTGGGTCAAAAAGCCCACCGATCCCAATGCTTGAGTTGACCAGTACTCTCCCAAGATCACTTAGGGCCTGCTTCGGCTTGCCCTGCAGAACATTATTGATGATGTCACCGACATCTGAAAGGTTGCCAACAAAATGACGAACTGAGACCCTGACAGGTTCCGGCAACACTTTTTTATAGACTTTAGCGGCGGGCTTGACCAGCTTCGTATCCATAAAATCGTTAAAGCCATGAACTTTACGATTAATCGTCTCGAACCGGTCTTCATTTGCCATCGCAGCACTCGAACAGACCATTGTCAGTAACATTGTCAGTGACATTGTCAGTAAGATCGCCAGCACCCTCATCTGCGTTTCCCCATCACGGATTCCCATTGTTTGGCTAAGCGTTTCTCTGATACTGGCATGGTAGTCCCGATAGACTGGGCAAACAAAGAGATTCGATACTCTTCGAGCATCCATCGGAATTTTTCGAGCTTTTCTCTGGATTCGTCATCTGCCTGTTCAAACCTCTCCCACCACTGACCGACAGCCTGAACCCCGGCTAAATCATTTTCGATGTTGCCACCCAACTTCTCCAGCCTAAGGGCAATCCCTCGGAAGTACCTTGGATAATGGCGCAACCAATCAAAAGGAATACCAAAGGGGAACCCGGTTGGAATCAGATGATCTAACTGCTTGCGGACATCCTCTGCAGTGGTTCGTAAGGACATTGTCTTAAGCTGATCCTCTATGGCCAACGCCTGCTGAAGTGATTGAGCTACCACTTTGGCAGTTAGCTCCAGATGACCAAATAACTCAGTTTTTTTGAGTAATCGCTCGTCGAACCCGTCGCGAGCGACAATAGGCGGCATGGATTCAACAAAGGTCATCGAGAACGCGGCCTTGACGATATTCTCCGCTAGTTCGGCACGACTTCCCCGCGTCGCAAAGTACAGCGAAAACTGATCAAAACCCGGGATGTTCTTACTCAGATACTTTCTCTGGTCCTTTAAGCTGAACATGACAAGGCGCAGCAGCCCCGCAGCCGATAAGCTCAACGCTTTCCACTCTGTCTCGACCAGCCTCACCGACACGCTATCAAGGTCGTCACATAACGCAGGATACATGGTGACCGCAACGCCGCCTTCCTTGATCTGAATAGACTGCGGCAGTTCACCAAAACTCCATTCCGTCAGCCCCTCGACTTCCAAAGGGTGTTGTTGCCGGTCCTTGAGACGACGGCTTACTTTGTCCTCGAGTTGCTCTACCAATTGATCGAAATCTCGACCACTAGCAACCAGTTTTCCTTTGTCGTCGACAACCCGAACATTCAAGGTCAGGTGTCGTTCGAGGTTTGATTCTCGAAAATCTGTTGGATCGACGCGCGTTCCGGACAGCCGGAACAGGCGATCCGCTAGCGCCTCAACCAGGGGCTTGCCCTCATAATCGAAGTTTTCAAGGACCCGGCCAACATAATCCGGCGCGGGAACAAAATTCTTTCGCACTGACTTCGGCAAGGATCGAATAAGTGCAAGACACTTTTCCTCGAGTAGGCCCGGCACGATCCAGTCAAACTGAGCCCTGGGTACCTGGCCCAGCAACACCAGGGGGACGTCAACACTCACGCCATCATCCCGGTTCCCGGGCTCAAATTTATACTTCAGCGGCAGACTGACACCCCCCACGTCCAGTCTGTTCGGATAAAGCGTTTCTGAAAGTTGTGCCTCCCGGCGCATCAACTCATCCCGGGTAAGCTCCATTACCTTGGCATTCTTTGGCGAATCATTCACAAACTTACGTAGGTCCAGCTCACTGCAGACTTCTTTGGGCAGGACATGCTCATAAAAGTCAAACAACGCCCTGGACTCAACCAAAATATCCCGTTTTCTTGCCTTGGACTCGAGTTGTTCGATGTCACGAATCAGGCGGCGGTTATTCTGAAAAAACTTCAACCGTGAGCGCAACTCACCCTGTACCAATGCTTTTTCGATAAAGAGCTCGCGAGCATTGCCCAGATCGACTGAGCCAAAATCGACTTTCCTGTCGGCAACAATCACCACGCCGTAAAGCGTGACTTCCTCGCGAATCATCACCAGACCATGCTCGGCATCAAACACGGGATCATGATGCGTACGAACGACCAGGTGTCCTGCAAGCGGTTCAATCCAACGGCTCTCAATTTCGGCCACTGTTCTGGCGAATAGCCGGGATGTTTCAACCAGCTCTGAAGACAGTACCCATTTAGGTTTTCTCGCAAACTGTGAAGAACCCGGGAAGATGAACTGCCTTCTATTCCGTGCGCCCTGATAATCATGTTCACCGGATTTGACTGCGATGTGACCAAGCAACCCAGTTAACAACGCTCTGTGGACACTGCCGTAATCGGCCTCTTTCTTTCCCTTCCTGAACCCTTGTTCTTTACAGATCAACAGCAGTTGCCGATGCATCTCTCGCCATTCACGCATGCGCATATACGACAGGAAGTTCTGTTTACAATATTTTCGCAACTGACCCTGGCCTAGTGCCTGGCGTTTTTCCTCGAAATCACGCCACAGCGTTACAAACGCCAGAAAATCAGAGCGCTCGTCCCAGTTCTGCTTGTGAACCTGGTCAGCCGCCTGCTGGTGATCAAACGGTCGCTCCCTTGGGTCCTGGATGGTCAGGGCACTCGTAATAATGAGCATCTCTGCAAGACTACCCATCTGGTCGGCCGCCACCAGCATTCGAGCAAACCTCAGGTCAACCGGGAACCTTGCCAGCTGCTTCCCCAACCTGGATATGCTTCGCGCTTTGTCCACTGCACCCAGCTCGAAGAGTAGCGCAAAGCCATCGTTAATTTGTTTTTGGTTAGGGCGTTCAAGAAACGGAAATCTATCGATCTCACCTAATCTCAATTGCAACATCTGAAGAATGACGGACGCTAGATTAGTACGGAGTATTTCGGGTTCAGTGAACTCCGGGCGAGCCAAAAAGTCATCTTCCGAATATAGCCTGAAGCAAACACCTTCACTAACCCGCCCACAACGGCCCTTTCGCTGGTTGGCACTCGCCTGGGAAACCGCTTCAATAGGCAACTGCTGCACCTTGGAACGAAAGCTATAACGCGAAATCCTGGCAACACCTGGATCAATCACATACCTGACCCCGGGTACTGTCAGCGAAGTTTCCGCAACATTGGTCGCCAGTATGATCCGTCTGTTTTTATGCGCTTCAAATACACGATTCTGATCACTAATGCTGAGCCTTGAGTAAAGTGGCAGGACTTCAAAGCCGGTAGACCCTTTTCTTTTAATCTCTCTAGCGGTCTCACGTATCTCTCTTTCGCCGGGCAGAAAGATCAGTACGTCTCCGTTTGGCATGGCGTCGATCTCTGCCAACGTATTAATTATTGCGCGTGTAGTCAGGTCATCCTGATCGTCTCCTAACGTGTCCTCTAAAGGCCGATATTGAACATCAACCGGAAAGGTTCTACCGCTAACCTCAAATACAGGTGCATCGTTAAAGTGTCTTGAGAACCGGTCAACATCAATCGTCGCTGATGTGATGACTAATCTTAGATCCGGTCTTTTCGGCAGAATACGTTTCAGATACCCCAACAGGAAATCAATATTAAGGCTTCTCTCATGGGCTTCATCAATGATGATCGTGTCATAACGTTCTAGGAATCGATCATTTTGTGTTTCTGCCAGCAATACGCCATCAGTCATCACCTTGATCAAGGTCGAAGGCTTGCTCTGGTCCTGGAATCTGACCTGGAAACCCACTTCGTCGCCGACACTAACACCAAGTTCTTCAGCTAAACGATGGGCGATTGTGCGAGCGGCGACACGCCTGGGCTGGGTGTGGCCGATCAGTCCAAATACACCCCTTCCCGCCTCCAGGCAAATCTTGGGTAATTGGGTTGTCTTTCCAGAACCGGTTTCACCTGCAACAATAACAACCTGGTTCTCTTGAATGGCCTTGATGAGTTCAGGTGCACACCGGGATACCGGCAGCGCCTCCGGGTAAGAAATCTGCGGCATTTTTCCAAGGCGTTCCGCGACCAATTGCCTAGAGCGCTCAATCGCTCTCCCAAGCTTGCCTCGTTCCTTCTTTTTTTTGATTTCGAGGCGCATTCGAAATCGATCGGAGAGCATACACTCACCGATCTGATCTTCGAGTTCTTTATAGGATTGACTGGGCATGCGATCAATAGGGTCAGAGTGAAGTTTCATCCCGCTCAGAAGTGAGAATCGCAATGCCAGTGATATTTTATCTCAGCGCATTTTACACCACGCTGCTGAACCAATTTTACACTAAGCCGACGTCTCTCTAGCCCTAAAGGGCCTACTTCGTCAGGCTGTTCATGCCCTGCTCAATACCTGAGATCGTCAACGGGTACATTTGGTCTT
>Ga0206130_10001925_pt1 | contig 29772 bp, 30 predicted proteins | sample Helgoland_Spring_9_FD_148637 | JGI IMG/M metagenome (GOLD analysis project Ga0206130, IMG submission 148637) | Pelagic subsurface seawater microbial communities from Kabeltonne, Helgoland, North Sea - Helgoland_Spring_Bloom_20160512_1 | ecosystem: Environmental > Aquatic > Marine > Epipelagic ...
ATCTTTCGTCTTTACAATGGGTAGCAGCCAACAATAAAATCTATTTAACGAGTTCCAGTGGGGGTTATCTATTTGAATTTAATGAAAAAGGAATTAAACGAATAGATAATTCATCTATAGAAAGGGCCTATTATTCCAGTGCATTTTTTACTAATGATAATAAGTTATATAAGCTGGGGGGGTATGGTTTTTGGGAGTTCAAATCTCAACTTTTAAAATTTGATTTTACTCTGAAAGACTGGGTTTTACATGATACTCTTTTAGATGATAACCTAGGATTTATTGATCCCATAGTATCAACTACTGATAATTTTATTTATATAGTATCCCCAACCATTCAAAATAATTTTTTAGGAACAATTAAAGACAATGGTTATATTTTAAAATATGATTTAAATACCAAAAAAATAAAGAAAAACCGATTTGACTTCAGAAAATATGAAAATTACTTTGTGAACAAACAATATCAAAAGAATCAACTTTCAAATACTGAAAAAGTAGGGGTTTTAAATGCTTTCAATCCCATAAATTTTGCGCTTTTTGATTTTGAAAAAAATACGGTTCAAAATGCTTATTTAGACTCACCTCTATATCCTGAATTTTCACCAGTATTTAGTGGTGATCAAATTTATAGTCTTTCTAGTGTTAAATCAAACCCTCAAAATTTATTTCTAGTTCAAGCTTCCATTATAAAATACCAAGACCCAAGCTCGCTGACCTCATACCTTGATTATATTCCTTTATCATTAGTATTTATATTTCTTTTATTAGTATTGGTTTTTGTGATTTTCAAATTAAGATCACAGCTGGTTTTAGGAAATCGTTTTATTAAAAAGGGTTATAAGAAAATAAAGATTGATTATGATGAGTTTTATTTTCTAGACAAGCTAGTAAAAGATAAAAAAGTAGAAAACCAAGATTTGATTTCCTATTTTGATCGAGACGGGAAAAGTTATGATTTGAATGTGAAACGAAAAAACGCAATGATCTCAAGGCTTGCCTTTAAAATACAAACTCATTTTAGAATAGAAATATTTGAAAAAGTTGCCTCTCCCGTTGACAAACGCCAGGGCATCTATCTATTAACAAAGAAATTAACCCTTCTAGAAAAATAATTTTAACCATAAACATGTATTCTTTAATTAAAAGGGCTTCCGATATTATCTTTTCCATCTTAGGAATTTTACTAACAGCTCCGCTAGTGATTGTATCCATTATCTTACTGTTACTCTCCGGGGAAACAGCTCCTGTATATCGTAGTTATCGCGTAGGCAGAAACGGGGAACTCTTTAGAATGTATAAGCTCAGAACCATGAAGCGCTCAAAACCCACTTCGAGTCCACTTACAGCATACAACGACAATAGAATTAGTTTTTTTGGTCGTTTTCTACGTTTTTCTAAAATTGATGAGCTTCCTCAATTTTTTAATATTTTAAATGGGGATTTGTCCTTTGTGGGACCTAGGCCTATGCTTCCTGAGGTGTTTCTGTATTATCCTAAAGAGGTACGAAATAAACTCGGCAAAATACGTCCGGGTGTTACAGGGATTGGTTCGATTGTTTTTCGAGATGAGACTTCTTTATTTAAGGGGGTCAAGGGATCTTATGAAGTGTTTTATAGGGATCAGATAGCCCCTGTAAAGGGAGAATTAGAGCTGTGGTATATTAAAAATAAGGGATTTAGGGTAGATTTTAAGATTTTAAGATTTACTGTTGTAGCCGTTTTATATGGCCAGGTAAAGTCAATAGAAAAGCGTTTTGAAAATTTACCTTCTACAGAAATAGAATCGATTTGACTAGCAGTAGGGGTCAAAAGTTAAGTATATGAAAAAGTTAATTTTAATTGTTTTGTTATTGGTTGGTGGGGTGGCTTCGGGGCAGTCTGTCACAGGAACCTCAGGGCTGATTCATATCCCATCGGCTAGGATGCTGGAGGATGGGCAGTTGGTGATTGGGGCAGCTTTTATTCCGAAACCTTATTTTCAGCGGTATGAAAGAAGATTAAATCCTGGGTTAAATACCTATGTAACTTATGCTCTTTTCCCATTTATGGAAGTTATGTTTAGATATACTCACGAGCTTAATGTTCCTGTAAGTTTCGAAACCTCTTACTTTCCTGATCGTATGTTTGGCTTTAGAGCCAGGTTATTAAAAGAAAAGAAATATTTACCTGCTTTAGTTTTAGGTCTTCAAGATGCCTCAGCCATTTTTGGAGAGACGTGCTTAACTTGCTCAAATTATTCAGCAACTTATTTTGTAGGCTCAAAGAACATCAAAACAGGGTTTGGAAATTTTGATTTATCTATTGGATATGCTTTTGATTTTAAGGAATTAAAAGCTAAAGACTATAAGGGAGTATTTGGGGGTGTTTCATTTACTTCTTCTTTTTATGATGATTTATCAATTTTATTTGAACATAATTCAAAAGGAATAAATGCGGGTTTTAAGCTAAACCTTATTTCAAAGTTTAATTTAATGTTTGGTATTTGGGACCTTGAAAAACCCACATTTGCATTTAACTATTTGTTTTAATTATCTAGTTTTTTTTTGGGAAAAGAGATGTTAAAAATGAAAGAATCCATAAGGATTATTAGTATAAAATATCCCTAAGGGGATTTTTTTAATTAAAACCCTTTTAGATTTTTTAAGAATTAGTTGGTTCTTGAAAACCTTGAGATTTTTCAATTAAAATTAATCAAGACTACCGGTGGTAGTCAAGAAAAAATAAGTTATGAAAGTAGGAATCACCCTTTCAACCTTTGATCTGTTGCATGCCGGACATATAAAAATGTTAGAAGATGCAAAACGTCAGTGCGATTATTTAATCGTAGGCTTGCAGTTAGACCCTTCGATTGATCGCCCAGAGAAAAACGCTCCTTCACAGTCTATTATTGAGCGTTATATTCAGCTCAAAGGATCCAAGCATGTAGATGAAATTGTACCCTACGTATAGGAACAAGACTTAGAAGATATTTTACGTTCTTTTAAATTGGATGTGCGCATTATTGGCGATGAGTACAAAGAAAAGAACTTTACTGGTAGAAGTTATTGCGAAGAAAAGGGAATCGAGATCTATTACAATTCTAGAGATCACCGATTCTCTTCGAGTGGGCTTAGAAGGCAAGTGAAAATAGCAGAAGATAAATAAGATATGAATATTACAGTTATAGGATCCGGATATGTTGGGCTAGTCTCAGGAACATGTTTTGCGGAGATGGGAAACAGGGTTACTTGTGTAGACATAGACCCCGTTAAGATTGAAAAACTAAACCAAGGGATCATTCCTATTTTTGAACCTGGTTTAGAGACGATTGTGTTGAAAAATGTAAAGAATAAGAACCTGTTTTTTACAACAGGGTTACATGAAGCGTTACAGAATTCAGAGATTGCTTTTATAGCGGTTGGAACTCCGATGGGAGATGATGGTTCTGCAGATTTACAATATGTATTAGCGGTAGCGAAATCTATAGGTCAGTCTATGGATAAAAGATTGATTGTGGTCGATAAATCAACGGTACCTATTGGAACTGCTGATAAAGTAAAAGCAACCATTCAAAAAGAGTTAGATATACGGAATTCTGATTTAGAATTTGATGTGGTCTCGAATCCTGAATTTTTAAAAGAGGGAGCTGCTATTGCAGACTTTATGAAACCAGATAGAGTGGTTATTGGAGCAGATTCTGAGATTGCCTTTAAAAAAATGAAAGAACTTTATTCTCCTTTTTTCAGATCTCATGACCGTTTTATTACTATGGACATCCGTTCTGCTGAAATGACAAAGTATGCTGCCAATGCAATGCTAGCGACCAAAATATCTTTTATGAATGAAATTGCTAATATCTGTGAAAAGGTAGGTGCAGATGTCAATCAGGTACGAATTGGAATCGGTTCAGATCAGCGTATTGGATATAGTTTTATTTACCCTGGTGCGGGTTATGGAGGTTCTTGTTTTCCGAAAGATGTAAAGGCACTCACAAAAATAGCCAAAGAAAATGGCTACACTGCACAATTGATAACCGCAGTAGAAGAGGTAAATGATGCACAGAAATTAGTAATTGCTCAGAAAATTGTAGCCCGTTTTGGAGAAGACCTAACTGGCTTTACTTTTGGTATTTGGGGTTTGGCCTTTAAGCCGGGAACCGACGACATGCGCGAAGCACCAGCCATTTATGTAATCAAAGAGTTGGTAAGTAGAGGGGCAAAAATTAAGGCCTATGACCCAAAGGCTGTAAATGAAGCGAAAGAGCATTATCTGAAAGGAGTTCAAAATATAATATACGTAACGTCGAAGTATGATGTTTTAAAAGATTCGAATGCACTAGTATTACTTACTGAGTGGAAAGAGTTTCGTTCACCTGATTTTGAAGAAATAAAAGTACAATTAAAAACTCCTGTTATTTTTGATGGAAGAAATCAATACAATATGTTTAATCTCGAGGAAAAAGGAATAGAATATAATCAAATTGGTAAAATAATAAAATGAATAAAAAGATAGCAATAATAGGTCAAGGTTATGTTGGTTTGCCTCTGGCAATAGAATTTGGAAAAAAGTATTTAACAATAGGATTTGACATAAATGTTAATAGAATTGATGATTTAAAAAAAGGAATTGATCATACGAATGAAGCTACACCTGAGCAGTTAAGAAGTGCTAAGCAGCTTACTTTTAGTTCAAATATTAATGATATTAAAAAGTGCAATATCTATATTGTAACAGTTCCAACCCCTATTGACGAATTCAAAACTCCAGACTTAAATCCATTAAGAGGTGCCTCTAAAATGCTTGGAGAGATCCTTAAAAAAGGAGATACTGTTATTTATGAGAGTACTGTATATCCAGGATGCACTGAAGAGGTGTGTGTGCCTTTATTAGAGAAATCAAGTGGCTTATTTTTTAACACGGACTTTTACTGTGGATATTCGCCAGAGAGAATTGTCCCAGGAGATAAGGTAAATACTTTAACTACAATTAAAAAAGTAACATCAGGATCAACTTCAGAGATTGCTAACTTTGTAGACGATTTATACAGTTCAATTATTACTGCAGGTACTTTTAAGGCAGCAAGTATGAAAGTAGCAGAGGCTAGTAAGGCCATTGAAAATGCACAACGTGATGTTAATATATCGTTTGTAAATGAATTGGCTTTAATCTTTGACAGAGTGGGTATAGATACTCAAGATGTTCTTGATGCTGCGGGAACCAAATGGAACTTTCTAAAATACAAACCAGGCCTTGTTGGAGGACACTGTATAAGTGTAGACCCATATTACTTGGCATATAAAGCAGAAAACCTTGGCTATCACCCAGAAGTAATATTAAGTGGTAGGCGTGTAAACGATAACATGAGCACTTTTGTTGCAAACAAAATGATCAAAATTCTTATCAAGGCGGGTAAACAAATTATGGGCTCTAAAATTTTAATATTAGGAGTTACTTTTAAAGAAAATTGTCCGGATATACGTAACTCAAAAGTCGCAGATGTGTATAATGAATTAAAAGAATTTGGATTAGAAGTTGACGTTTATGATTACGAAGCCGATACTGAAGAGGTAAATCAAGAGTATGGAATACATCTTATAGATGAAATTAAAGAAAAATATGATGGAATTTTATTAGCGGTTTCGCATAATAAATTTTCAGCGATAAATATTGAATCGTTAAAGAAGGATTCTAAAAGTATTATTTATGATTTAAAAGGATTTCTTCCAAGAAATTTAGTTGATTCAAGATTATAAAATAGATGAAAAATATACAAATGGTTGACCTTAAAGGTCAATACAACAAGATTAAAGAACAGATTGATACAGCAGTGATTCAAACGATAGAATCAACAAACTTTATAAATGGCCCAATTGTTAAAGAATTTGCTAGTTCATTGGCAGATTATTTAGATGTAAAGCATGTAATTCCTTGTGCTAATGGCACTGATGCTCTTCAAATAGCACTCATGGCCTTGTCTTTAAAACCTGGTGATGAGGTTATTTGTCCTTCCTTTACATATGTTGCAACTGCGGAAGTAATTTCTCTTTTGGGGTTAACTCCTGTGATGACGGATGTAGATCCAGATACTTTTAATATAACTGCTGATATAATTAGACCTCACATAACAAGTAAAACTAAAGCAATTGTACCCGTTCACCTTTATGGGCAATCTTCGGATATGGAAGGTATTATGGATTTAGCTAAGGAGTTTGGTCTGTATGTAATTGAAGACAACGCTCAAGCAATAGGTGCTAAATATACTTTTATTGATGGGACTGTAAAAAGCACAGGTACTATTGGTCATATAGGCACAACTTCTTTTTTTCCATCGAAAAATCTAGGCTGCTATGGTGATGGGGGGGCAATGTTTACAGATGATGATGAAATTGCTAAAAATCTTAAAATGATAGCAAATCATGGTCAAGAGGTGAAGTATTATCATAAAGTTACAGGTTGTAATTCTAGATTAGATTCAATTCAAGCTGCAATTTTAAATATCAAATTAAATCATTTGGATAGTTATTCTTTTTCAAGAAATAAAATGGCTAAAAATTATGATGAAAATTTCTCAGAAATTCCAGAATTATCGATACCCAAAAGACAACACAATTCAACACATGTATTTCACCAATATACGTTAAAGATTGCACCCGAATTAAGAAATTCTCTGATTGATTTTTTAAAGGAAAATAATATTCCTGTGATGATTTATTATCCAGTTCCACTTTATAAACAAGAAGCATTTAGCAGCTATGTAAATGGTGATTTTAGGATAGAAAATGTGGAACAATTGTGTAATATGGTTTTTTCACTTCCTATTCATACAGAAATTGAAAATTCATCCCAAGATTTCATTATTCAAAAAGTAAAAGAATTTTTTAATAAAAGATAAAATGGATTCAAAAAATTATTTCGTTCACGAAAGTTCTTATGTAGATGACCCTTGTCAAATAGGAAAAGGAACAAAGATATGGCACTTTTCACATGTTATGAAAAATTCAGTAATTGGAGAAAATTGTAATATTGGTCAAAATGTTGTGGTTTCACCTGATGTTCAATTAGGAAATAATGTTAAAATACAGAACAACGTATCGGTGTATACTGGAGTAGTTTGTGAAGATGACGTATTTTTGGGACCCTCTATGGTCTTTACCAACGTGATAAACCCACGAAGTGGTGTTATTCGAAAAGAGGAGTACATGAAGACTGTTGTTAAAAAGGGGGCATCTATTGGTGCCAATGCAACGATCGTATGTGGTAACAATATTGGGAAATATGCATTTATTGGGGCTGGAGCAGTAGTCACAAAGGAAGTTCCAGATTATGCATTAATGGTAGGTAACCCGTCAAAAAATATTGGATGGATGAGTGAGTTTGGAGAGCGTTTAAATTTTGATACTACAGGAATAGCAATTTGTGACAATACAGGTTTAAAATATAAATTAAGTAATAATTTAGTACATAAAATAGATGAATAAAAATTTCGCATTAATAGGGGCTTCAGGATACATAGCTCCAAGGCATTTACAAGCCATAAGAGATACAAATAATAATTTAGTAGCAGCACTCGATCGTTTTGATAGTGTTGGAATAATGGATAGTTATTTCCCCAATGCTAACTTTTTTGTTGAACCAGAAATTTTTGACAGGCATATTGAAAAGTTGAAATTTGATAAAGGAATAAATCTAGATTATGTAAGTATATGTACACCAAATTATCTTCACGATTCACATATTAGAATGGCACTCCGCAGGGGAGCAGATGCTATCTGTGAAAAACCACTAGTTTTAAATCCTTTGAATTTGGATGCATTACAAAAAATGGAAATTGAAACGGGTCAAAGAGTTTGGAATATACTTCAATTAAGATTGCATAAAAGCATCATTGAATTAAAGAAAAAAGTGGATGCAGCACCAAAAGATAAAGTCTTTGATATTGACCTTACTTATTTGACTTCTAGAGGAAATTGGTATTATACATCTTGGAAAGGAAATGGTGATAAATCAGGTGGAATAGCTACAAACATAGGAGTCCATTTTTATGATATGCTTTCATGGATTTTTGGAAGTGTCAAAAAAAATGATGTTCATGTTCAATCACATGATAGAGCATCAGGGTTTCTAGAATTTGAAAGAGCAAGAGTTCGTTGGTTTTTATCAATTAATTATGATGTTCTGCCAGAAGAAATCAAACTTAAAGGACAAAGGACCTATAGGTCAATTACAATTGAAGGAGAAGAGTTGGAGTTTAGTGGTGGATTTACAGATTTACATACAGAAGTATATAAAGGTGTGTTAGACGGTAAAGGATTTGGTTTGGAAGATGCCAGACAATCAATTGAAATTGTACACAATATTAGAAATGCAAAACCAATTGGCTTGAAAGGAGATTATCATCCACTTGCTAAAAAAACTTTAGTTAATCACCCTTTTAAATCATAATGATTTTAAAGCTAGAAAAAATAAAGTTAATACAATGTTTATAAAAAGAAAATCACTAAAGACAACATTTATATTAGTTTTTATAAAATTTTTAATTATAAATTATAACACCGTTAACTTTTCGTTAAGTTACAAGATAATTGTTTTGTTATTAACTTTTTTAATATCATTATTCGTTATCAATTCAATTTTCAATGACAACAAACCAAAATACATAAAATTAGTTCTTGGATTATTCTATGTAACTTTTTTTTTATTGAATGAACTAATTTTTTTAGATCCGATAATGGTAGTTTATAGAAAATGGGAAACATCTTTAATTCATGTTCAAAAAATTCTATCACTAAGTTATTTTTTATTTATAATTTCATTGATATCTATTAATTTTGGGATGAATTTGAAGCTTAAGAAGATCAAATTATTTAGTTCAAAAATCATATTAAGTTCTAAAGATATAGTTTACTTAGCTGTAAGTTTTCTTTTAATAGGCATTATAGGGAATATTATATTAATTGGTGGTTTGCAAAATTATATCTATAGTTTCGGAAATGTTTTTACTTATTCGGATTTATATTTAGAAAGGGCTGAATCTTTTAAAACAAATTTAGTTCTTTCATTAATTATGAGATCCTTTTTCCTTCCTGGATGTTTACTTATATATTATTTATATGAAGGAAGTAGATCTAAAAACATTCTTTTAATAATGTCTTTAGTAATTTTTCTTGCTATTTTTAATGGTGTTACAGGGCAAAGATCACATGTTATAAATCCTGTGATTTTTATAGCAATTAAATATTTTTATGATAACCCAACATTCAAACTAAAACATGTATTATCTGTTTTTTTATTTTTTAGTTTTACTGTTTTATTAGCTTTTTATAGAGATTATACACAACTTGGACTAGATATCCAATTCAGTAACTTTTTTGTAAAATTTATTCCTCTTACAATTCATGCTATTAATAGTTATGTTTCAAATTTCAGTGGAGTTTTTTCTCTTTTAGAATACTATACTAATGAAGGGTTATTTAAAATAGATACAATTATAAATCAATTTAGCGGAATATTGGGAGGACCTTCACCTATAACTTCACAGCAATATTATTGGTTAGATCTCACAGGTCAAACGGGATCAAATATCAGATTAGGACTTTTTGCAGAATTTTTCATGAATTATAGTTACTATGGGATTTTACTAATGATTATAGTGGGTATAATTATTAGATCAATCGGTAGTTTACCAAATAATTATAAAAACTCTGTAGTTGATAAAACACTAAGTGCATTTTTCATATACATGCTTGTTTTTTTAGTTCAATCTAATTTTAATTACATACCACGCCAGATATTTTATTTAAGCTGGCCATATATATTATTAATGTTTATCTATGTCAAGAAAAAAAATTATTCTTATTCCAACAATTGATTCAATCAAATCAAAAAATTTAATACAATGGTATGGATTTGAAAATATTCAATTTATTGTAATTGCTAGTAAATTTGAGACTATTGAAAAAATACGTTCTTCTAAACTCATCTATACTATAGTAGGGGATGGTTATATAGGATTAATTAAACGATATTTTTTTTTTATAAGAGCATTTTTAAAATATAAAATCTCAATTGTTGAAATTTATCCTGAGGGTATTCATGAGTTTATTTTAACGGCTCTATCTAGATTGTTTGGTAAAAAGATAATAATTATGGCAAGGGGAAATGAGCATAGATATTTAAAAGGACAATTTTCTTTTTCACAAAATTTTTTTTTCAATAAAACTTATGAACTTTGTCATGAAATTATTTACAGAGAGTTTTATGCAGAAAGTTTTATTCAAAAATTTAATAAAAAAAAATATTTTATATCCAATTCTATAAAACCTAAAACTTTTGTTGAAAAACCGAAAGATGTATTTTTTAATTTTTTATATATCAACTCATTTAAAACTTTCCGCTACCCAGAATTAGCTATTGAAGCCTATATTTTGTTTTGTAATAAAAGAAAGGAGTTGAATTTAAAAACATTTTCAAATTTATTTATTGTAGGAGTTGATCAGGGAGATAATGAAAAATCTAAACTTAGGTCTAAATATTTGGCTTCCAAATATAAGGACCTCAATATCCATATTCTGCCGTTTGAACCAGATGTCAATAAATACTATAATATTTCTAGTGTTTTTTTGATGCCAAGTTCTCTAACGTATCTAAATAATTCCCTTCTAGAATCAATGTCATTGGGGATAGTACCAATAATTTCAAATGCACCAAATTCTGATGATATTATTGATAATTTTGAAGACGGATTTATATTAGATGATAATAAATATATTTGGGCGGAACATATGGATATTCTCTACACTAAAAGTGATTTATTTGATACAATGTCAGAAAAATCTAAAGAAAAAGTAGACAATAAGTTCTCAGAAAAAACATTTATTGATGAGTATAAAAAAATATATGCAGAAATTTTAAAATAATGAAAGTACTTTTTCTAACAGGTGAAATAGGTTTTGGAGGACAAGAAAGACAATGTGTAAATTTATACAATGCATTAAATGAAAGTGATATCAGTTGTAAAATATTCGTTTGGAATTCTTCAAATATTGACAATAACGATATTATTATTGCTAAAGGAAATTTTTTTCAAAAAATCATGCATTTAGGGTCAATAATCAAGAAAGAAAAATATGATGTATTATTTTGTATGACATTTTATCTAAATATTATATCATATTTAATGTCTAAAATAAGTAACATAAAATCTCTTGGTTCAATTAGAAATAATTTAAGTGTTATGAGATCCGAAATGAATTTTATTTTTTTTATAATAAATTATATCTTTCCAAAAAAAATACTATCAAATTCACAAAATTATAAAACAAATTTTAATTACTTAAATAAAAAAATTTACTATTTACCAAATATCATAAATTTCGAATCAAAAGTAAAGAGTAATTTCAATATATCTAAAGATAATGAAATAAATACTTTATCAGTATCAAGATTATACAAGGTAAAAAATATAGATTTTATTATTGATTTTGTTAATTATATACATTTAAGGGGATTTAATATTAAGCATTGTCATTATGGAGACGGACCTGAACTAGAAGGTCTAAAAAATAAAATTAATGATCTTGGTTTAACTAATATTTTTCAAATTAAAGAAGGAACTACAGCTATAGAAAAATCATATACAAACGCTGATTTTTTCTTTCATTCTTCAAAGTTTGAGGGTATGCCTAACGTAGTTTTAGAAGCTATGTTTTTTGGAGTCCCAGTAATTTCATCAGACTGTGGAGATTTACATAGGATAGTGAAAAATGAAATTAATGGTTATGTTTTTCCACACTTTGATTTAGAGAGTTATTTTAAAGTATTTAATAAATTAGTAATTGAAAAGAATCTTTATAATAATATTTCAATCAATGCCAATAAAACCATAGAAAGTGATTTTTCAAAGAAAACAGTAGTTGAGCGTTTCAAAGAAATAATAAAACAATAAATAATATGTGTGGTTTTTTAGGTGTAGTAGATTTCAATAATACTTTAAATTCAGATAAATTTTTAGATTTTTTTTACAAAAGTAAACATAGAGGTCCAGACTTTTCTAATTATAAGTGTTACAAAGAAACTAACAATACTGTTTTTTTAGGTCATCACCGTTTATCAATATTAGATTTACGGAGTGTAGCTAATCAACCATTTGAATTTGAATCATATTCTATTATTTATAATGGAAAGGTTTATAATTTTAGTGAAATCCAACAAATATTAATTAATAAAGGCTATAATTTTATTTCAAATTCTGATACAGAAGTAATTTTAAAATCTTACATTGAATGGGGAGAAGATTGTCTTCATAAATTCAATGGAATGTTTTCTATTTGTATTTACGATCGTTCCAAAAATGAAATTTTTATAGCCAGAGATCGAGCAGGTGTCAAACCTCTTTATTATTCTTTAGACTCGGATTATTTTTCTTTTTCTAGCGAACTTAAATCTATAATAAAAAACAATAAAGAATTAAATATTAATTCGGTATCTTCTTTTTTTCAGTATGGTTATATTACAGGAGCTGATTCGATTTATAAAAATATTTATAAACTTAAGCCGGGAAATTTCCTAAAATTTTCTTTGGATTCAAAACAAATCGTTAGTGAGGAGTATTGGAATTTAAATTCAAGCTTTTCTAGTTCTGAAGATAACTTTTTTGAAAGAAAAACTAAGTCACACCATTTGTTGAGAAAAGCTGTCCAAAGTAGAATGGTTTCTGATGTACCAGTTGGAGTGTTTTTGAGTGGAGGTTACGACTCAGCAGTTGTAGCATCATTAATGTCTGAACAAACAGATCCTAAGTTACTAAAATCATTTACTTTATCATTCGAAAATAAAAAATTTGATGAAAGTGAGCATGCGAAAAAAGTATCAGATTATTTAGGAATAAAAAATCACAAAATTGAAATAAATGATAATGATATTCATAACATTTTTGATAATGACTTAAGCTTAATGGACGAGCCTCTGGGTGATATCTCTATAATTCCAACAATCCATCTTTCTAGAATCGCAAAGAATGACGTAAGTGTTGCTCTAGGTGGAGATGGTGGAGATGAGATTTTTGGAGGTTATACCAAATATAACAATATTCATTACAAATATTTATTGAATAAATATCTTAAAGGTATTTTAAAACCCTCATTATCAATAAATAAATTTTTAAATATATCTAAACTCAAGACCCTAGAGAAGTATATTAGTTTACCATTAGATTATAGAAGCTTCTATAAACAAGATTCTTCAGTTTTTGATGTAGATAGGCTATTAAATCAAAGTCATAGTAAAAATAATTTAGATACAATTTTAAATAATGAAAATATAGATTTTTACAAGAACGATAGAAGGTCTCTTTTACATATCGATTTTCAGTCATTTATGGTTGATTCGGTTCTAGTAAAAAGTGATAGAGCTTCAATGTTAAGTGGTTTAGAACTAAGAGAACCGCTTTTAGACTACAGATTAGTTGAATATGCAATTCATTCAAATACTGATATAATGTTTAATAAAGGGCAAACTAAATCTATTTTAAAATCAATTGCTCATGATTTGCTTCCTAAAAAAATTATGGAAAGGAAAAAAGTGGGGTTTGGTATTCCATTAAATGATTATCTAAATGGTCCATTAAAAGAATTTTATTATTATTATACTAATAAGGCACTTAATAACCCAATGTATAACGGAAATTACTTAAGTGAGTTAATTAGAGATTTTGAAAATGGTAATACTTCTTTATCGTTAAAAATATACTATATAATTATCTTTGAAAAGTTTAGAGAAAATCACCTTTAAAAAAAATGTGGCAATAAATTTTAATTCTGTTGTTAACGTTTAAAACAAAAATTTGAATAAATCATACCTAATCTATATTTTTAAAATTATAGTAGCCCTTAGTAAGATTGCTGTCTTGTCCTTTTCAACTAGATACATTAGTACAGAATTATGGGGTTTATTTCAAAAAATATTATTAATATTTTTAATATGTATACCTATAATTGAGTCAGGCTTATCATCTTCCTTCTATTATTTTTTTGTTAATGAGAAGAAAACTAAAATTGTTTTCGGCTCTCATTCATTATTATTATTAATATACAGTTTTTGTTTAATATTAATTTCATCAGTATATTTTGTGTTATTTGATATAAGTTTTATTCATTTTCCATTTCTTATACTTTATATTTTATCAAGTACTTTAGTAATATTATTTGATTGCTATTTTTATGCTCTTAAAAAAACTAAATACATCGTGATAAGCACCCTATTTATTGGGATTTTATATTCGCTATCCATATTCCTTTTTTCATATTTATCTTTATCAATCAATACTCTGTTTGTATTACTTTCATTACCATCACTTATTATTTTTTTAATCTATGCATATATTCTAAAACAAAAATTCAGGATCAATCTATTCTATTATAAAGAAACAAAACTTTTAGATTTTTTTAATTATGGATTCCCTGTTTCTATTGCAAGCTTAGTTGGCGTTTTAAATAGAAAGATTGATATCTTGTTCGTTTCTTATACTTTATCATTAAGTACAATAGCAATTTATTCTTTTGGATCATATGAAATCCCATTGATAGCAATAGTAACAAATGTTTTATTCTCACAGAGTTCTCCTAAGTTACATGAATTATCTAAAAACAATAAAGAAGTTGTAAATCTATGGAAGACATTACAAAGAGTTAGTTATATATTCATTTGTCCTTTATTCATTACTGTATTTTATTTTTCAAATCCTTTATTTTTAGCTGTATTTAGTTCTAAATATCAAGAATCAATTCCTATTTTTCAAGTATTTTTGTTACTAATTCCTCTTAGGACTACCAATTTTGGTATTTTATTGAGGATAATAAATAAGACTAAGTTCATAACAATATCTTCGTTTATTTCACTTGGATTTAATTTGACATTCATTTATTTATTTTATTCATATTTTGGTTTAATAGGTCTCAGTATCAGTGTAGTTGCTTCAATTTATATACTTGCTTTTTTTCAACTTTATTTTTATGTCAATCAGACTAAAATAAGTTTCAAGAATTTTTTTGATTACAAGTTTTTACTTTTAATGACAATTACATTAGTATTAACTAATATTATTTTTGATTATGTATTTGAAAAAACAAATATTAATAACATTTTCATAAAAGTAAGTTTCACTATGATTTTTGGTTTTGTTATTTTACTCACAAATAAAACCTTAAGAACTGATTTTAAAAATTATTATTTAAATTATGAGTAAATCAAATTATTTAGTTGTGAATTAAACTATTTAAAATTAAATTTAATAAAGCAGGGATATATATATATATATATATGAAAATTATGATAATTCATGTTGGTAATTTTACCAACAAAGATGATGTTAGGAGTGATATAAATTATTTCCATGATCCAACACTTCTTCATGGGCTTCAGTTTTTCGACGAGCAACAAGTAATAAATAATGTTCAAACTAGAAAATCTATTGAGAAATTTGGCCACGAGGTAGTGTATTTTTTTCATACTGATAGAAATTCTATATATGGTTTAATCAAGTCTGGTTTCAAAATCAGAAATCTCTACAGTAAAAACAAACCTGATTTAACTCATATATATTGGGGAGGAATTTCAGGGTTGATTTTGGTGTTATTTCTACCTGGTAAAAAAATAGTATCATTACTTGGAAGTGATCTTTTTGGTTCTTACAGTGAACTGAAATATCGTATCAAAACAAAAGCATCATTTGTCCAAATAATCTCTTCCAAAATTCTATCATTAATTTGTGATGCTACCATAGTAATGTCAAATTCTATGAAAAATTATTTATGGAACTCTAACTCAAAAAAAATTAATATTATTCCTGAGGGAATATCCACAAATAAATTTCATCCTATAAAAAAACTCAGGTCTAGATCAATTCTAAAATGGAACACTGAAAATTTTGTTTTGATTTTCTTTTTTCAAGGGCAAGCTGTTAAAAATTCAAAACTAGCATTATCGGTTGTAAAAGAATTAAGAAAAGAAATCAAAAATTTGGATTTTAAAATAATTTCAGGTTATAAGCATGAAGACTTAAAGTATGTTTATAATGCTGCGGATTGTATGATTATTACATCTTTTCATGAAGGGTCAAACAATTCAATAAAAGAAGCAATGTGTTGTAATTTACCGATAGTCTCTGTTCCATGTGGTGATGCTGAAGAAAGATTACAATATGTTAAAAACTCTTATGTTACAGATTATAATGTCAAATTAATGTCTGATAAAATTTTAAAAGTTTTTAAATCAAAAACAAGATCTAACGGTGCAGATTACATAAATCAATTCACACTTGATTATTGTGCAAATAAAGTTTCGAAATTATATAATAAAGTTTGTTATGATAGGAATAATTAATTATGGCATGGGAAATATTGGATCCATTTCCAATATGTTAAAAAAAATTGGATTTGATAGTGAAATAATTAGTGATCCAAAACTAATTCATGAAGCTACCGGTATTATATTGCCAGGTGTAGGGTCATTCGATAATGCTATGGATAAATTAAATAATGGTGGATGGGTAGATGAGATAAAATTATTTGTAAGTCAAGATAAACCTTTTCTAGGTATTTGTTTAGGAATGCAACTTCTAGGCTCAAAAAGTCAAGAAGGTATTAAAGTAGGATTAAATTTAATTCCTGGAGAAATAATTAAGTTTCCCAGGGAAAAAGATTTTAAAATACCACATATGGGATGGAATTCAGTTAAAACTTCAGATACAATCTTATTTAAAGATCTTAATAATCTAAATAAATTTTATTTTGTACATACATACCATTTTGTTCCAAAAGATGATAAACATATCTTATCGACAACAGACTACTTTGTTGATTTTGTCTCATCTATTCGGAAAAAAAATATTTTTGGAGTACAATTTCATCCAGAAAAAAGCCATAAATTTGGCATGAAGTTATTAGAGAATTTTTGTAAATATATATATTATTAGTTTTAGATTAATTCCAGTTTTACTTCTATCTGAGGGTGGTTTAGTAAAGTCAACAAAGTTTAAAAATTACAACTACATAGGAGATCCTATAAATGCCATTAAAATTTTTAATGATAAAGAGGTCGATGAGCTAGTTTTTATTGATATTATGGCATCTAAAACAGATTCTCCACCAAATTTCGATTTATTAGAGCAAATAGCTTCCGAATGTTTTATGCCATTAGGTTATGCTGGGGGGATTAATAATATGGATGATATGAAGAGAATTCTTTCTATTGGATATGAGAAAATTATATTAAATACTTCCATTCATTTGAACCCTGATTTATTAAAAATTGCGTGTAAAGAAATAGGGAGTCAAAGTGTCGTTGTATGTATAGATTACAAAACTAATATTTTAGGAAATCGTAAGTTATATTCGCACTCAGGAATAAAGTTACGGAACATTTCAGTAATTGATTTTGCTAAATATGTTGAAGAATTAGGAGCAGGTGAAATTATTTTACAGTCTGTTGATAATGATGGTAAAATGTCTGGTTATGATTTAAGTTTTATTAAAGAGGTTAATGATGCTGTAAATATTCCAGTTGTAGCATGCGGTGGGGCCGGATCGTTAGATGATTTTAGTGATGTTTTTAAACACACTGGTGTTTCAGGTATCGCTGCTGGTAGTAAGTTCATATATCACGGAACTAATAAAGGAGTTTTAATTAATTATCCTTCTAATGAAGAAGTAAAAAAAATTTTTACAAATGATTAAAAATGAAATAGTAACCTGTAAGAAGTGTGTGATGGATTCTGCAGGAAATCCTGATTTTAATATTAATAATTTTGGTATTTGTAATTACTGTATTGAATATGAAGAGAAATTAAAATTTAGAATCCTTCCTGTTGATGAAAGAAAAAAAGAACTTCATAGTTTAATTAGAAAAATTAAAAAAAGTAATAAAAAATATGACTGTATAATAGGAGTTAGCGGAGGAGTTGATAGTACCTATGTTGCTTACCTCACCAAAGAGTATGGTCTAAATCCACTAGCTGTTCATTTTGATAATGGATGGAATAGCGAATTAGCTGTTCACAATATTCAAAAAGTATTAGAAAAATTAGATATTGATTATATTACCAAAGTGATGAATTGGAATGAATTTAAAAATTTGCAAGTTTCTTTCCTAAAATCATCCACACCTGATGGAGAAATTCCAACGGATCACGCTATAGTAGCTACTTTATACAATATTGCAAACAAACACGGTATAAAGTACATAATAAGTGGTAATAATTTTAAAACAGAAGGAGTAATGCCGAAGTTGTGGGCATACGGACATATTGATGGTAAATATATTAGAAATATTCAAAGAATATTTGGAACGCGTAAACTTTCTGATTATCCATTTTTACAAATTTATAAGTTTATTTGGTACACGGTTTTCAAAAGAATAAAATTAGTGTCAATCCTAAATTATACGGATTATGATAATAAAACCGCAATGGATGTTTTAATAAAAAAACTAGATTGGAAATACTATGGAGGCAAACATTATGAATCAATATTTACTAGATTTTATCAAGGTTATATTTTACCGAAAAAGTTTAATATAGATAAAAGAAAAATCCATTTATCTGCTTTGATATTGTCTAATCAACTTTCAAAAGAACAGGCATTATCTGAATTAAAAGAAGATAGTTATTCTCTGAAAATGCAAAAAGATGATTTGAATTATGTTTTAAAGAAATTTAATCTTTCAGAAAATGAATTTAATGAAATTATGAATAATCCAAACAAAACATTTATGGATTACCCTAATAGTTATTATTTTCATTCAAAGCTCAGAAAAATTATAGCTTATTTACGTAGATTAAAATTATTTTACAATTAAATATGTTTATATGGATATTGTGATATTAACAAATGGACATGATCTTCATAAACATTTAATTAAAAACTTAGAAAACACTAATCTCAATGTGGTTGTTTTTAAAGAAAGATTAAAGCCAATTTTAATTTCCGAAAAATTAAAAAAACTTTCTCTAAAATTTATTTACAATTTTATAAAATCTATCTTTATTCAAATTATTGAGTTTTTTTTAGATAAGATTGAGTTTTTTTTCTTCAAAAAAAAAGTTTTAATTCATTATGAAAAAATAGACTTAATAGAAGTTGAAAATAGTTTTAACTCAACTCAATTTCTTGAAAAAATTTCAGTAATTAAACCTAAATTAATAATCCTCGCGGGTTGTAGGTTTCTTAAAGGAGAAATTCTAAAATCCGCTAAATTAGGAATAATCAATGCTCATCCAGGAAAAATTCCTGACTTTAGAGGGTCTGATGTTGTCTTATGGGCAATAAATAAAAATAAAGATGTCTTTGTAACAGTTCATTTGATAAATCATCTAATTGATTCAGGTGTAATTCTTGAATCAAAAAAAGTAAATTATAAAAGATATACGACCTATAATGAACTTAGGTTTGTAATTAATAAAATTTCAGCAGAATTATTAATTAAAAACTCAATTCATTTATTAAATAATAAAAGCTCTAATAATATTGTCAATAACACCAAGGGGAATATGTATAAACAAATGAATTATTCAGATAAATTTAGAATTCGCATAAATTTTCTTTTAAATAAAAAATATGATTAAGATTTTTAAATCAAATTTAAATTCTGAAGATAGATATATCTTAGAATTGTTTTCATTTTTCTCTCAAACAAAAATACATTATGTTGATACTTTAAATATTGATGTAATTTATTTTTCTTCCGAGCCAGAAGATAATTGTATATGGCTTTACAATGAAAATGCTAAAATTGATTGGGATATTTATGACCCTAATGAAAGTTCATTCGATATACAAAAATCAAATTTTTTAAAAGCTTGTGCTGTTCTAATTTATGATAAAGTAAACAAAGAATCTTTTGAAAATAATTCTAATTTAGATAAACATAATAGGCTACTGTATGAAAATAGTTTTCAGCATAAAGCAGGTTATCATGCTTATCCAATCGTCAATTGTATTTTTAGAATTTTTTCTCAATTTTGTAATAAAAAATTAAACCTAAAATTAGGCACATATATACCAGAAGGAAAAAAAGCTATAGTAGTTCTAAGCCATGATGTAGATAACCCTATAAAATATCCAGCAATTTTTTCTAACCCCCTTAAATACGGAATAGTAGACTCTCTTAAATCACATATTTTATATTTTCTTGACCCTAATAAAGATGATTATTTTAATTTTAAAATAATCAGAGATATTGAAAATTCGTATGGATTTAAATCAACATTTTATTTTCAATCAATAAACAGATTCACTAATATTGGCAATAAGCATGACGTTACTTATGATATTAAAACAAAAAAAATTCGAAAAGAAATTTCGGATTTAATAAATGATGGATTTGAAGTAGGTATGCACCCCTCTTATAAGTGTTTTGAAAAAAAAGAAAATTATATTTTTCAAAAAAAAGAATTAGAAAATATTACTAAAAAAAATGTTATTAGTAATAGACATCATTTGTGGAGTATGGGTATAGATAAAGAGGAGTCTCTTATTAAAATTTCTGAATCTGGATTTTTGATGGATTCTTCAATAGCATTCAATGATCATCATGGATTTAGAAGAAGTATAGCGCTACCTTACAATCCAATTCTCCCAGATAAAAATAAAAAATTACTTGAAATACCAGTTATGCTTATGGATGGAAATTTTTTTTATAAAAATCATCAAATTGATGATTTAAAAGATATTTTTAAAAAACAATTAGATATCTTGAAACTTGAATCAGGTATTGGTTCTCTCAATTGGCACGATTATACATCTGTACCCAGATCAGATTTTTATAACTGGGGTTTAGGTTACGTAACGTTATTAGAAATACTTCATAATGACAAAGAAGTATTGGTAATGAGTAATAGTGAATTTAATTTATATATTAAAAGTTTAGATGTCAACATATTTTAAAAAGTTTTTGAAAAAAACATATTTCTATAATTATTATTTAGAAAGAAAACTTAAGGGGAAATATTTATTTAAAAGTGTAACAGTAATGAATTTCATTTTTCAAAGACTTTTTAGAATAAATTCCTCTGTAAATTTTTCAATTCATTATACTTCTATTGTTGTTTCCCCTGAAAATTTTTTTACTGAATCTTATTTTTCTTTAACAGTTTCTTCAGGCGTTTATATTCAGGCAAAAAATTATGTTTTTATAGGAAAAGATGTTTTAATAGCTCCTGGTGTTAAAATAATAAGTTCTAACCATGAGATAAATCTTCAAAAAAGAAATAAAAACTCAGTTAATAGTCCAGTAATTATAGGTGATTCCTGTTGGATTGGTGCAAACGCTGTAATTTTACCAGGTGTGAAATTGGGTTCTAATGTTATAGTTGGAGCTGGTGCAATTGTGACAAAAAGTTTTCCATCTAATTCTGTATTAGTGGGTAATCCTGCAAAAGTTTTAAAAAAAAAAGATTTATCATGAAAAAAATACTTTTAACTGGTGCTGCTGGTTTTATTGGATTTCACCTAGTTAAAAAATTAATTGATTTTAATTTTGAGATAATTGGGCTAGATAATATAAATAACTATTATTCGATAAAGTTAAAATATGATAGATTAAAACAATTAGGAATTAATAAAACTGATGTAAAAAAAAAATTACTTGTAAACAGTGAATTATTTAATAATTTTTCTTTTGTTAAGGCTGATATTGCTGACAATAAATTCATTATTAATTTCATGAAAGATCATCAATTTAATTATGTAATTAATCTTGCAGCTCAAGCCGGAGTGAGATATAGTTTAGAAAATCCTTTTGCTTACGTAAAGAGTAATGTGTCAGGTTTTTTAAGTATTCTTGAAGGTTCAAGAATTACTAATGTTGAACATTTAATTTATGCTAGTACTAGTAGTGTATATGGGTTGAATAATGAATTCCCATTAAGTGAAAAACAACCTGTAGAGCACCCGATATCTATATATGCAGCAACAAAAAAATCTAATGAATTAATGGCGCATTCGTATAGTCATCTTTATCATCTACCAACTACAGGTTTAAGATTTTTTACAGTCTATGGCCCTTGGGGCAGACCCGACATGGCTCCCTTTTTATTTACAAATGCAATTTCATTAAACAACACAATTAAGGTTTTTAATTATGGAGAAATGTTTAGAGATTTCACCTATGTTGATGATATAGTTCAAAGTATTAATAAACTAATAAATATTCCACCTAAATTAAATCCAAATTGGAAGCAAAATACTTCTGATATTTCCGTTTCTTCTGCTCCTTACCAGGTTTTTAACATCGGGAACTCCACGCCAATAAAATTAATGGATTTCATCAAATCAATTGAAAAAGAATTAGGAATCGAGGCTAAAAAAGATTTCTTACCTATTCAGCCTGGTGATGTTTTGTCCACGCATTCTGACTCTAGTCTTCTTGAAGATTACATAAAATTCAAACCCCAAACAGACCTAAGTTATGGGGTAAAAGAATTTGTGAGTTGGTTTAAAAACTATTATTAGTTGGTGTTTTTTAAAATTTAATAAAAAATAAATATAGAAAATTGAAACTCATAAATTATTCTATCTATAATTATATATAACAAAATTCATAACAATTGATACAATGAAGATAATTACAGTGATTGGGGCTAGACCACAATTTATAAAGTCAGCAGTTTTAAGTAAAGCTTTTAAAAAATCAAGTTTTTTCCAAGAAATAATTATTCATACTGGACAGCATTTTGATGCTAATATGAGTGGTATTTTTTTTAAAGAGTTAAACATTCCTAAACCTAAATATAATTTAAATATAAATTCTACTTCTCATGGTTCAATGACTGGCAGAATGTTAGAAGAAATAGAACGAATTTTAATTATTGAAAAACCTGTAGGTGTTGTTGTATATGGTGACACAAACTCTACTTTAGCAGGAGCGTTAGCTGCAAAAAAAATTAAGATACCTGTTTTTCATATTGAAAGTGGTTTAAGATCCTTTAACATGAATATGCCTGAAGAAATTAATCGAATATTAACAGATAATATTAGTGATATTTTATTTTGTCCATCTCAATCATCGATTAATAACTTAAATGATGAAGGATTTGAAAAAAAGAATTGTAAATACTTGAATGTTGGTGATATCATGTTTGAGTCAGTTAAACTTTTTTCTGAATATAAAGTCAAAATTAGTTATAACAATTTCATTTTGACTACTATCCATCGACCTGAAAATACGGACAATGAAAGTAAATTGAATAATATCTGTTCTGCATTAAATATTTTATCTGAATCAAATTTGATTCTATTTCCAATTCATCCAAGAACTCAAAATAAGCTAAAGGAATTTAATATAAGATTGTCAGAAAACATTATTATCTTACCTCCAAAGGGATATATAGAAATGTTATCGTTATTAGATTCGTCACAATTAGTCATAACTGATAGTGGAGGACTCCAAAAGGAAGCGTATTTTAATAATAAGTATTGTGTTACTATTAGAGATGAAACAGAATGGATGGAATTAGTAGATGAAGGTGTGAATATAATCACTGGTGATAATGCAGAAAAGATTTTAGAAACAGTTGAATATTTTCAAAATAGCCAAGAAATAGTTCAAAAACCTATTTATGGCTCAGGAAATACTTCTAGTCTAATTTTAAAAGAATTAAAAAAGTTTTATAAATATAATAAGCATAAAAAATGAGTCTTGTTTCAATTGTAATTCCTTGTCGAAACGAAGTTAAATATATCTCAAATCTTTTAAATTCAATAAGAAATAGTGACTACCCTCAATTATTAATTGAAATATTGGTGATCGATGGTATGAGTAATGATGGTACCAGAGATTTAATAATCAATGATTTTATTAAAAAATTTAATAATATAAAATTATTAGATAATATAAAGCAAAAAACACCATATGCATTCAATTTAGGAATTAAAAGTTCACAAGGAGAGTATGTATTAATTTTAGGAGCTCGACATGTAATTTCAAAAAATTATATTTCTCAAGCTGTTCAGACATTAAAAGTTAATAAAGATATTGCATGTGTAGGGGGAGTTATAAATAACGTGTTTGAAAATAAGACTAGTGAAATTATAAGTTTAGCTATGTCTTCTCCATTTGGAATTGGTTTTTCTAATTTTAGATCTATTAAAAAAGATTCTTATGTTGACTCACTAACTTCGCCATGTTTTAGAATGAATGTTTTCAATGAAATAGGTTATTTTGATGAGAGACTAACTAGAAACCAAGATGATGACTTTAGTTTCAGAATAATCAAAGCAGGTTATAAAATTTTATTAAAAGCAAATATTTCTGTTCAATATAATGTAAGAGCAAGTTTTAGAAAATTATACACTCAATATAAACAATATGGGTATTGGAAAGTTTTTGTTAATAAAAAACATAAATCAGTTACAACATTAAGACAATTATTTCCAATGCTATTTTTGACATCAATTTTTGTATTATCTTTTATTAGTTTTATATTCCCTTTGGCAGTTATTATTTTAATTATTGAACTTACCATCTATTTCCTAATGAGTTTATTTTTTTCTTTTAAATCTTTAAAATATTCAAAATTTCGATTAAATAATTTTCTATCATATATGTATACATGTTTAATTTTGCATGTAAGTTATGGTCATGGATATGTTGAAGGGATTTTTGATTTTTTAATTATAAATAGATCTCCCAAGACTAATAATGAAAAATTATCTAGATAATCATATGAAAATACCATTTTGTCTCCCATTAATTAATAAAGACGTTGAGAAAGACGTTCTAAATTGCTTAAATGAAACAGGATGGCTTACAACTGGGCCTAAAGTTAAAGAATTAGAGGATGAAATAACCAAATTATGCCAAACGCGTTCAACTATTTGTGTAAATTCATGGACTTCTGGGATGCTACTTTTAATAAGGTGGTTAGAACTAGACGAAGAAGACGAAATTATTGTTCCTACATACACTTATGCTGCTTCTGCATTTTTAGTAATTAATTCTCGCGTTAAATGTGTCTTTGTTGACGTCAACAGTGATTTTACAATCAATATTGATGAAGTTGAAAAAGCCATCACTAAAAAACACAAAAGCAATTATGCCAGTAGATTTAGGAGGCCTTCCAGCTGATTATACAGCACTTAATAGCCTTCTAAATGAAGAAAGTGTTAAAAGTGTCTTTAATCCTAAAACAGATTTTCAAAGAAAATTAGGTAGACCTATAGTTATTTCAGATGCGGCACATTCAATAGGATCTTTAATTGACGGAGTTCCAACGCCATTATTTTCAGACTTTAGTGTCTTTTCTTTTCATTCAGTTAAAAACATTACAACTGGTGAGGGTGGTGCAGTAACTTTTAAAATATTTAATGAAGAACAAGATGGATTAATTCTTAAAGAATTAAGATTATTATCCTTAAATGGTCAAAATAAAACTGCTTTTGAAAAAAATTCTATTGGTGGATGGAAATATGACATTATAACCAATGGATTGAAAGTAAATATGCCAGATATTAATGCTGCTATTAGATTGGCTCAAATTAAAAAATATAAAGACATTTTATTGCCAGGAAGAGAGCGGATATTTCTGAAATATAATTCAATTTTATCTCAAAACAAATGGGCTATATTACCAACATTTAGTGTAAATAATAGAAAATCATCATGTCACTGATATCAATTACGAATTGAAGGTTTTGAAGAAAAGCAGAGAGATGAATTAATAAGTAGATTAGCTTATTTAGACATTGGTGTTAATGTACATTATATTTCACTGCCTATGCTATCTTATTTCAAAAGTATAGGATTAGATATCAAAGACTTTCCTTGGTCTTATAATCTTTTTAAAAATGAAGTTTCTTTGCCAATAGATAACAATCTTTTACTTGAAAATGTGGAGTATGTTTGTTTAAAGTTAATCGATATTGTTTGTTAACTAAAATAAATATTAATTTCAAAAAGTTTAACTTATTTATGAATAAAAGAAATAAAAAATTATATTTTGAATGGGATACAATTTCATGGTCAAGAGCATTATTAATTTGGCATAAATATTTAAAATTAAATAGAGGTAATTATGCTTTGGAAATTGGTGGAAGAAGAGGAGGTCTTTCTTTAATGCTTGCTAAAGAATATGGGATGAAAGTTGTTTGTTCAGACTTAAAGAATCCAAAAGAAACTGTTAAATTACTTCATCAAAAACATGAAACAAACCATAAAATACAATATGATGCTGTCGATTGTATGCGAATAGGTTATAAAGACAACACCTTTGATATTGTTATTTTTAAGTCAGTTCTTGGAGCGCTTGGCACTTATGAAAAGCAAAGTCTTGCATTTCAAGAAATACTTCGTGTATTGAAACCTGGAGGTGTTGTGTTATTTGCTGAAAATCTTGAATGTAGTTTTTTTCACATTTATTTGAGACGTATATTTGTTTCTTGGAGTTCTTATTGGCGCTATCCTAAACTAAATGACATAAATTTATTTTTAAAGAATTTCAATTTTGTTGAAATTAATACAACTGGATTTTTTGCAACTTTTGCTAGAGCTAAATTTATTAGAACTCTTCTAAGCTATTTTGATGTTGTAAATGACAAAATATTGCCTAAAAAAAATAAATATATTGTTTATGGTGCAGCTATTAAATAATGAGTTTAATTTTAACTACAAATAATAAGGTTTCGATTAAAAAAAGAGGGTTGTCTCAGAAAATTAATTGAATAAATTAAAAAAATGAATATTAATAAATTACTTTCTAAAAGAGTTAAAAATATTAAAACAAACACTTTTATTATAGATTTAAAAAAACAGAGTGAATTTTTAAGTTCAAAAATTAAAAATAAAAAAATACTTATAATTGGAGGTGCAGGAACAATTGGTTCTAGCTATGTCAAACAAATCTTAAGGTATGAGCCTTTGAAAATTACAGTTGTAGATATTAATGAAAATGGTTTAACTTTAAAGTAAAATTTTGAGAAGTTATAATATTAGTGAACAAGAATTGTTAAAATTAAATTTTAAAGTAATCATAAATAATTTTGTTAACCGCCATGTAGTTGAACACAACAAACTTTTTATAAAATGATTCATTTTTCACCCCCATTTTTAAATAAAAAAATAGAAATTCAAATGATTGAAACACTTCAGTCAGGATGGATTACTAGTGGAAAAAAAGTAAAAGAATTTGAGTCAGAATTATTGAAATTTACAAATGCTAAAAACGTGTTATGTGTTAATTCTTGGACATCCGGTGCATTATTAGTTTACAAGTGGCTAGATATAAAGAAAGGTGATGAAGTTATTGTGCCTGCATATACATATAGTGCAACAGCACTTTCAGTTTTAAATTGTGGGGCAAAACCAGTCATGGTTGATGTGAATTCTGATTTTTCTATTAATATTGAGTCTTTAAAAAAAGCAATTACCAATAAAACTAAAGCTATTATTCCGGTAGATTTTGCAGGATGGCCATGTGATTATGATAAAATTCATGAAATTGTAAATGATCAAAAAATCAGATCACTTTATAATCCATCAAGTGAAAAACAAAAGCAAATTGGAAGAATTATTGTCATTGCTGATGCAGCACATTCTATAGGAGCTACTTATAAAAATAAAAATGTAGGCGAATTAACTGACATTACTATATTTTCATTTCATGCAGTAAAAAATATTACTACTGGTGAAGGTGGGGCTATTTGTTTAAACTTACCAAATCAATTTAATAATTCAGAGGAATTTAAATTAATGAAACTTTTAAGTTTAAATGGACAAACAAAAGATGCCTTATCAAAATCAATTCAAGGAAATTGGAAGTATGATATAATACACCAAGGGTTAAAAGTTAATATGCCTGATATTTGTGCTGTAATTGGTTTAGAACAATTGAAAATTTATAAAGATTTTCTATTAAATAGAAGAGAAGAAATTGCTCAAATGTATAATGATTATTTTTCAAGGCATGATTATTTTGAATTACCTCCATTAAAGGACAATGAAAGAAAATCAAGTTTTCACGTTTATGCTCTTAGAATAAATAACTGTAATGAGTCAACAAGAGACTCAATAATAAAAGAAATATCAAGTCATAATATTTCAGTAAATGTCCATTTCACACCAATGCCATTGTTAACTTTATTTAAAAATTTAGGCTATGACATACTAGACTATCCGATATCTTATGATAATTATTCAAGGGAGATATCACTTCCAATTTACCCTCAACTGACCAATGAGCAAGTTGAATATGTTTGTGATATTGTAAATAAATCTTACACGAAAATCGTTTTAAATTGATTAGATTTTTAGATATTATATTTTCTTTTTTTGGATTATTAATTATCTGCCCATTAATAATTTTAATCTCAATCTTAATTAAATTATCTTCCCCGGGGACAATTTTTTTTATTCAAAAAAGAGTTGGATTAAAAAACAAAGATATTCATGTATATAAATTTAGGACAATGTATGTTGGTTCAGAAAAAAGCGGTTTCTTAACGGTAGGGAGTAGCGATATTCGAATCACTCCTATTGGAGGATTTTTAAGGAAATTTAAATTAGATGAATTACCGCAGTTATTTAATGTATTAATTGGAAACATGAGCTTTGTTGGGCCAAGACCTGAGGTCAGAAAGTATGTTGATTTTTATACTGAAAATCAAAAAAAAATTTTACTCTTAAAGCCTGGTATTACCGATTGGGCTTCTCTAAAATTTATAAATGAAAATGACCTATTAAAAGAATCTCAAGACCCTGAGTTATATTATAAAAAAAGTATTTTACCTGAAAAAATACAATTAGGGATGCGTTATAATAATTCAGTTAGTGAGTATTTTAAAATCATTTTTCTAACAATTTTTAAAGTTTTTAAAAACTAAAATATTTCTCATTAATGATTCAAAATATTTTTAAAACGATCATCCTAAAAGACCCTCCAATTTATTTTAAAATAGGATTGGATATCTTAATAACTATGTCACTATGGTTTTTTCTTTTTAATTATTTCAATATTAATGGATATAAAACTTTGGGTGTTTACCTTTTCTTTTTAATATTCGGAAACCTCTTATTTAAAATTTATAAATCAACTTATCGTTATTTTAATATTTCAGATTTATTAAAAATCTTTTTTATAACACTTGTATCTTTTATTATTTCAGTCATAAATACTAAACCTGAGTTCGGGGAGAGTTTAATTGTAAATTTTCTTTTTTCTTCAGTTATAGTTATTATTATCCCTAGACTATTATTAAAACTTCTTTTTGCTTCAAAAATTGACAGCCAAAAGACAAAGGCACTCATATATGGGGCTGGGGAAAATGGAATTTATTTTAAAAGGGCCTATCAAAATAATTTAGGATTTCAGATAAGTGGATTTATCGATGATGATAATTCCAAAGTGGGTAAGTTCATAGATGGGGTTCCAATTATGGACTTAAATATTAAAAAGCTAAAAAAACTTTTTGAAAGTAATTATAGTCATGTAGTAATATCTACAGATAGTTTCACAACTAAGAGAAGAAGTTATATTTTAAGGACTCTTACAGAGATAGGCTTTATTGTTTTCAGGCTTCCTAATAAAAATGAAATAATCAATCAAAATGATCGATCAAAAGTGATTGAATTCTCAGTAGACGAGCTATTGTCAAGAGATGAAATATCTATTGATTTTAAAAAATTTGATACTTTTATTAAAGACAAGACTATTTTAGTTACAGGTGGGGCGGGCTCTATAGGTTCTGAAATTATAAATCAACTTAAGGAGTTTAAGAATATAAATATCATTGGGATAGATAATTCTGA
>Ga0206130_10001928_pt1 | contig 29736 bp, 19 predicted proteins | sample Helgoland_Spring_9_FD_148637 | JGI IMG/M metagenome (GOLD analysis project Ga0206130, IMG submission 148637) | Pelagic subsurface seawater microbial communities from Kabeltonne, Helgoland, North Sea - Helgoland_Spring_Bloom_20160512_1 | ecosystem: Environmental > Aquatic > Marine > Epipelagic ...
CGGTCTCTGTTAATAAAGCTGATGCGGCATTACCGTTATTTAAAACGGCTGTCGAAGCCAATCCATTAATAGAACAGTTTTGGCTCAGTTACGTTGATGCACTTATTAAAGAAAAGCAGTTTGAAACTGCAAAGAATGTCCTCGCTGAAGGTAAGAAGGTTGGGTTGGATGGAGAGAAAATTGATGCATTAATAGCCCAACTCAAGGCAATAACGCATTCAGCAGTGCCTAAACTACGTGAAATAAATAAAAGTTTTATAGTTAAGGAGAAGCGTAAGAAGATTTTGGAAAGTAAACAGCAAAAGAATAGAAAAAATAAAAACGTTAATAGTTTGAGTCCGTCTGAGCAACAAATAAGTAGGCTTTTAAAGCATTATCAAACTGGGCAGTATATAGAAGCTGAGAAGTTAGCTGTATAAATTACTCTACAATTCCCAAAACATCAATTTGGTTGGAAAATTCTTGGGTCAGTATTTAGAAAAACAGATCGAATGTCAGAGGCACTAGATGCCAACCAAAAATCAGTCGTATTAGTTCCTGAAGATGCTGAAGCCCACTACAACTTAGGTAATACTCTCAGAGAGATGGCTAGATTAGACGAGGCTGAAACAACCTATAAGCAGGTGATAGCGTTGAAACCTGACTTTGCCAGAGCCCATTACAACTTGGGTCTCACGATTAATGAGCTGGGCAGATTAGAAGAGGCTGAAACAACCTATAGACAAGCAATATTGTTCGAACCTAACTATGCCGAAGTATATAGCGCCTTGGGCAACACTCTCCAAGAACTGGGTAGATTAGAAGAGGCTGAAACAACCTATAGGCAGGCGATAGCGCTCAAACCAGACTATGCTGAAGTCCACAACAACTTGGGTGTTACGTTGCAAAAACTAGGTAAATTAAAAGAGTCTGAAGTAAGCTTTAGACAGGCGATCGCGTTCAAACCAGACTATGCTGAAGTCCACAACAACTTAGGTGTTACGTTACAAAAACTAGGTAGATTAAAAGAGGCTGAAGTAAGCTTTAAACAGGCGATCGCGTTCAAACCAGACTTTGCCGAATTCCACAGCAACTTGTGTATAATTTTCGCAATTAATGAAGATTATGACTCATCAGTAGTTAGTGCGGAGAAGGAAAAGAACATTGAACCAAGGTCAAAAGCATTTATGATGCTATTGAGCGTTCTGAAGTCGAGACAGTCTCACAAGAAAAATGGAATAGTCTTTAGCGGTCTAGGCGAATCAGTTTTTAATATGAGATTAACCTCCAACCCACTAATTTTACAACGCCCTGTAGAACCGGAACTTGTAGCTAACTTGTATGACATCGATACTATAGAACTAGACAAACAAAACGATCCTCGCTTTGGAAATGGAAAAGCTACAGATTGGGTTTTGTTTGAGAATTATCGGTTTAAAATGGAAAATGTAAAAGAAGACTTAATAAATATTATTAAGAAGGCTGTTAAGTCAGATATTTTTATATACGATTCGTTTTTTAATATATTAGGCGCTGGGAGTGGCTCAGCTCCTCATGATCACTTAAATTCATTAGACAAAACTAATGGTCTTAATTTGTACAAACAAAAGTACGTTTTACAGTACTATTTGCGGGTAGGAGATCAAAACTGCGACGAACCAGGCATTTATAAAGTATATGGACCTGGCGAAGAAATTTTACCATCTGAGGGTATGGTAATAATCATACCAGCAGAACGAATGCACTCTGCAGTTTATGGTGGGGAAACAGATAGAGTTATGATTGGAATTAATTTTTATGCCCTTTTAGGCTATGCCTAATCGTAATAAAGCTATATCATACATTGATAAAGTAACTTTAAATTATTGATAATTAATAAGTTATTTTGACGTGATTTATTTAAAATCCAAAAAACACATTGCTATTTTACAGGAGCTTAAACCCTTAAGTATTGACTAACCTTACCGCAACCTGTTTTGTTATAAATGACACGGCTAACACTTCATAGGTGTAATTGTTTTGCAAACAAAACTCGTTAAGTGCTTTATATTCGTCATCTTCCCAGTTATCGTTCATTAAAAATTCATCAAAAACTAGCAAGGTGTGTTGGTCAATGACTGGCTTTGAATGATTTAAGGCACAAATTGTCGAAGAGTAAAGGTCAGCATCAAAGTTGATTAGTGAAGCCGTAGGACGAGGTTCTGAGAAAAACGTTAGCAGCGTGTTATCAAACTTACCAACAATAAACTCTCCCCCTTCAATTTGAGGAATATTTCCATCACTAGGATAGCTGCCTGTCTTCTCATGGTGCCAGTCTTCAGGAATGCCCTCAAATGTATCGAAGCCATAACCTTTTTTAAAAGTCTTAATAAGGTATCGGAACGCTTCTCCTCGCCAAACTCCAAATTCATAGAATGGTCTAGAGGTTATACTTTGCCCAACAACATAATCAAATAATGCCCATCTATGAAAAAATAATTCAGGCAGTTCGGTTAAATCGAATACCCAAGCAAATGAACGCATAAATGGGTGGTCTTTTAAGGGTGACTGCATTAAATCATCAAATGTAGTCTTATCACCTTCATAAAACCTAAGCGCAGCAAGTATTAACTTTGCCTCCAAATGGTTCTGATCTAAGCGTAAACAATGTTCAATCCAACTTTTTGATTCACTTATGTTTTCAACCAAACCTGATAGGTTAAAAGCTGCACCAGCATAGTCAGGTTTAATCTTTAGAGCCATTTTCAAACTTGCTGTAGATCCGTCTAGATCACCCTTATCATTCAGGGCAATACCCATATTATAATGGGCTTCAACATGATCAGGGTTGATCCGTAGGGCCTGCTTGAAGCAAACGATAGCAGCGTCCAGATCTCCCCTAACCTGCAGAGCAAGACCCATGTGGTTATAGGCTTCCACATAGCCAGGCTTAATCTTTAGAGATCGCTTGAAGCTTCCAATGGCGCCCACCAAATCACCCTTATCATTCAGGGCAATACCCATATTATAATAGGCTTCAGCATAATCAGGTTTAATTGACACAGCGCGTTTGTAGCTTTCTATAGCACCCCAGACATCACCTAAATCATTCAGGCAAACACCCATATTATTATGGGCCTCAGCATAGTCAGGTTTTATTTTCAGGGCCTTTTGATAGCTGTCTATAGAGCCTTTACGGTCACCGCTACTCTGCAGGACACTTCCAATATTGTAATAGGCCTCAGCATAGTCAGGCTTAATTTTTAGAGCCTGTTTATATCTCTCTATGGCAGCATCATATTGCATTAAACCAGCATTGGCAGACCCAGCAATATTGTAGAGGACGGCTGAGTTTGGAAACCTCCTCAGCATTTCACTAACCTCAGACAGCGCTTGTTGAAGTTGCCCTTGAGTATAGAGGTTGATAATTGGCTGTAACTGATCTGAGGGAGGGTCTTGTGAATTCACACTTAGTTCAGAGAGCCGTTGATCGAGTTGATCAAATGCTTCACCGTTAGCGCCTTTGTCCTTTGCCTGATTGAATAAGGCTTTCGCATCGGCTATTCGGTTTAACTTAATCAAAGCATCAGCGTAGCTTAGCCAGAATTGACCTATACTAGGATTAGCCTCTAGGGCTGTTTTAAAGAACGCCAGTGCCTCTCCTGCCTTACCCACACCCACAGCCAATACGCCCATATTATGATTAGCATCAGGATTTTTAGGCTGAGCCTTTAAGATGGCAGTGTAAATTCCGTCCGCTTCTTCAATCTCGCCAGCCCTATGCGCCTCAACACCCTTCTTAAGGGCTTCTTCTAATGTGCACTCCATAAGTCAATCTACCTTTTTGTGCTGCCGTACAAGATTAGTATTCAAAAGTATAAAATAAACCTTGCTAATCTGACTACAGTGACCATCAAACAAACTGAGAGGCATTCATAGACGGTCTTGAACGCAAGTAAAAGGCATGTAGAAGGCATGTAAAGAGCTTTTTAGTTGTTCATGTCAAACTACTGTTAATTCGTTTTAGTTTTAGTTTTAGTTTTAGTTTTAGTTTTAGCTTTAGCTTTAGGTTTAGTCTCTACTTCAATCGTTAGCTTAGGTAATAAGTCCCTCAAAGCGCTAGCATAGGCATTACGGGCAGTTGTAGCAATAGCCAGATCAGACTGCAACGCTGTAATCTTTTGATCACATGCCTGCAGAGAAATCAGCTCGGATCTAGCTTCATTAGAAAGCGAATCAGTAGGGTAATCTGTACCGTTGATGGCAATGGTAGACATAGCTGTCTCCTTTAAATTAAATGAGTATAAAAAAGGCCCAATCCGAAGATCAGGCCTTTTGTGCATCACATCCTTGTGAAGGGGTAAAGCGTTAGCTTAAGCACCGATACCGATCATTGCGCCAGTGACGGCTGTAGTAGCAGCAGACGTCGCTGTAGTAACACCAACAAGCTCAACCAATGAGTTATTTGTATCATTGTGGAAAACCATTGTCGCATCAGCCGCGCCACTTCCAGTACTGTCGTATACGAATGCAACTACATCATTAGCAGCTGTGTTCGTCTCGATATAGCCCAACACGTCAGCCAAGTTGGCTGAATTAATTATCAGCGCAGTAGTGTGAGTCGCAACATCATCAAACGTCGCTACACCACCACTGATGCTATGGGACATGATAGTACCAAAGTCAACCGTAGTACCTAAGGTGCCTATAGTTGCTGTATCAAAGTCTAATACGTCAGCATAATCACTAGCAATCGCTCCACCAAGAGTGAAGTTGGTAATCTTGTCTCTAGAACCAACAAGTGAATCACCATCTACGATTGTGATTATGTCAAACGCTGTAGCGCCCGCACCATTCGTAGCTCCAGCAGTTAAGGTTATGCTATCCGCACCAGAACCAGGATTGATAGTTACAGCCTGGTCAGTAGTGTTAGCCAATAACGCACCATGGGTTACTGTGATCGTGTCATCACCAGCTCGTGTGTTAACGATAATAGAGCCACCTGCACCACCAGCACCAAGCCAGGATGATGCAGTAACGGTAACTGTATCAGCACCAGCGCCAGTAGTGACAGTAATGTCTTCAGCAGCAGCATCAGCAACGGAAGAAGTTGTAAGCGCTATTGTAGTATCTTGGCCATACAGACCACCTGCATAGGTAAAGGTCTTTTCGTTAGCCAAAGCAGCAGCTGTAATATCTACACCGTTAGCAAAGGCACTGTTAAACGCCCCACCAGTAGTAATCGAAGAACTAGCTGTTGCCGCCAATGTAATTTTTTCCATATTGGAAATATTAGTGAAGTGATTATCCGTCACTACAGAGGCACCAACGGTGGAGATTGCTAGCGTATCGATACCAGCACCCGCATCTATAACGTGGTCCGTAACACCAGTGTTAACAATGCTTGTCAACGCTCCGGTAATAGTATCAGCACCAGCACCTGAGTTATAAGTCGAACCAAGGGTCGTACTTAGAGTCAATGCGTCAGCACCTGTTCCAGAGGTAATGCTTGATGAAGCTGCAACGTTACCAGTTACTGTTAAAGCACCTGTAGTGGTAGACGTTAACGTAACACCCGTGGATTTTGTTGACGTTAGCGTAGTCACTACGTCAGCAGTACCTGTGACATTAATGATAGAAGTATCACCAGCTGTAGCAAAGGCTACAGTAGAATCTGTCGCAGCAACACCCGTTGTAGCGTTAAGATTAACAGTCTCAAAACCTGTGAAGACTCCAGCAGCAACGCTCACGTTAGTTGTTGCTGTTGCCGAAGTTAAGTTCAAAGTTAAAACGTCAGCGGAACCACCTGCAGAACTTAACGATGCCTGGAAGCTCGTACCGACGTCAGCGTTAACCGTAATCGCTGCAGCCTGAGTCGCGTTTAACCCACTCAAAGTCTTAGCGTCACCAGTGAAGCTAATCGTTTGAATGTCAGCAAAGTTTGCTAAGTTAGTGCTATCTACAAGCTCTAAATTCTCAAAACCAGTATAACGTGCTGAATCTGCAGCAGTGTTAACATCGAGAGTCGCTAGGATAACTAACGTATCTGTGCCTTCACCAGCGTTTACTGCAAGCTTATCTGCAGTTGCAAGCGCGTCAGTTGCACTAGCTGTAATCGTGTCATTACCTGAAGAACCCGTCAAAACGGTATCATCATTAGTGCCAATAGCAGCAGTAAAACCACCTGAGTTTGCACCAGCGTTTACAGTAGTAAAGCCAACGTCAAGAGCACCTAAGTCAACTGCACCCGCACCCGTAACCGTTAAAGTACCTGAGGTACCGGTTGTTGCAACACCATCAGTAGTGTTGGCGGCCGAGAACGCAACAGCAGCGTTGATAGTTACATCCGTGGCGCCAGCAACAATTAGACTTTCAATGTCACTAGCAGTACCAGTGGCATTAACTACTACAGTTGTTAATCCTGCGCCGACCAAGGTCACGTCTTCCGTAAAGGTGGTGTCAGCGTTACCGACCACACCGTCCACACCAATTGTTGCTGATGTTGTAGCAGCGGCATGAGTCACTGATACTGAAGTAGCTACTTCAGCTAACGTGATAGTACTGAGGTTAACAGTAGTGCCCGCTGCAACAATCACACCCTGAGCATTACCGTCACCACGGATCACATTTAAGGTTTCTACGCCAGCGGCTGTGGCCGTTGTGAAAATGGCATCATCAACATCGTACAAGTTAATCGTTTCAATCGAACTTACAACTGGCATTGGATCTACAGAACCATCCGAAAAGATATTTAAGGTGTCTGCACCCGCGCCACCAGTTAGACTATCCGCAGTGCTAGTTGCGCTTGCAGTAGCGGTGTTATCAGCGGTAAATACGTCAGCTCCAGCGCCACCAACGAAGGTGTCAGTTAGAGAGGTTAAGGTAAATGCCGTACCTGCAACTACAGCTGCAGTATTAGCAACAGTAACAACACTTGCGATAGATGTAGCAACATCAAATCCTGCTGTAACAGTAGTAGCGTCAACTGTAGATAGTAAGGTCCGAGCTGCAGCTGCTGCAACAGTTCCAGAATATGCTACAACTTCGCTAGACGTATCGATAGCAGCAGTGTATGCCTTAGCAACCACAAGCTTGTTAGCAAGCAAGGTCGCGTCATCGCCTGCAGCGCCGTCGAAGATATTCTGGGCAATGGAGACCGCAGTCATAGTACCTGCAGACAATTGTCCTGCGTAGTACATTAATCCAGCAAAGTCTGCGTCTCGTCCAAAGCTCTGTTGGTAGATCGCGTTAACCATAGCTGTATTGGACAGGCTGCCATATAAGGTGGTGGCTTCTGCCGACGCACCAAATGAAGCCATAATAGCAGCTATGCTGCCACCAGCGGTGTCTATTTCGCCCGACCAGTAAGCTAGACCAACAGGGTCTGCTGCGCGGCCATAATAGGCGATGTATACTTTTTGTACTGTATCTGTGTAGGCTGAAGCTGCCATAACACATTCTCCTTTAAGTAATTATATGCAAGATTCCATTATTGGATCCTGAGTATAAACAAATTGATCAATTCATTTGCTATTAAACCTAGTGATAACTAGGCAGAAAAACCTGCAGAATCATCACTAAATCTAACCCCGCTACTGTAACACAATTAAAAGCAAATTGGGTGATCGTCGTCACCTCGAATAATTAACTTGGTTTTTTATTTTTATTCTTATTTATCAATTGGTTATTACTTATTATAAACAATTAAACATGTCATTAGGGCAGATAGCTGGAAATAGTGTGCGTTACATCACATTATATAAGACCTGATTTATCAACTAATTAGCAAAATTAATGGCCCAATTGAATTGATTGGCCCTGACGCGCAAAAAATGAGTTCGGAAACGCCTGCTGAGCCATATTTTCTCGGGCCTGGATAACCTGATCTGAGCACTGCGAGCCATGATGAAAAAAAGCCACTTGATTTGCGTTTGAACCTAATGCCAAGTCAACGCCTGCTTGCCAGGTAGAGTGCCCGTACCCTTTATTTGCGGCAAATTCTTGCTGATCATAGTTTGCATCATAGATTAACAATGTTACGTCTTTACAGAAATCAGCAAGCTCTTCACACACACATGCGTCCTTGGTGTCATGTTCATAATCTGTAAGGTAGATGATGCTGCAGTCTTCCTCTATTAAATCTATTCGGTATGCCATGCAACCACCAGGATGTGCTAAGGGATGGCAGGTCACCCTAAGCTTTGGGGTGAGCCAGAGCGGTTCCTTTGGTGTGATCTTATGGAAGCTTTTGTTAGACCGGGTGTCTTGTATTTTAACCGGGAAATAAGGAGGCCCCATAAAACCATTGAGCCTGCACTCCACAGGACCCATACCATAAAAGTTGATTTGACTTCGAGCTTCATATAGCGGGCCAAAGAACGGCAAACCACTGAGGTGATCTAAATGGTAGTGACTTAAGAGAATATGCAGAGAAAGGGGTTCTGATTCTGGGATTTGGTTTAACACCTGCCGGCCCAAGTCTGGGGCACCAGTGCCCATATCAAAGATGATATTTAGCCCATCAGCCTGCATCTGCACACAACTTGTGTGCCCACCAAACTGGGTATACTCCACACCACAGGCTGGTATTGAACCCCTTACTCCCCAAAACGTTACTTTCATCATTTAGTCTACGTCATCATTTGAATTGTTTTGTTAGGCCAATCTCTATAGCTGCCCACCGAGTGCCGAAAAGTGCAATGTTACTGGTTTGATTCTGCCACATTAAATTAGCATAAATGCTTTGATCTTGACCCATTGACCACCACAGCTTTGTGTTCATTGCTAGGGTTTGGGCCTTTTTTTTCTTTTCACCAAAAATCGTTGGGCTATAAGCCTTCAGATCCTCACTCTCAGTGTAGGTCACTCCTGAGTCTAAATGGATGTCATTACGCACAGCCCAAGGAATGGTGACACCAAAAAAGCTTGACCGTACTTTATTTTTTTCTAACCCAACAAACCATTGTGAACTGGCTCCTAACCAAGGCGCGTGAGTGAAAAGCTCTACAGATACTTTATCGTGTTGGTCCAATTGAATTTCTAGCATTTGCGACGAAGGCAGGACTGTTTTGGCTTTTAAACGCCAATCCTGACTCACCTGACCACCCAGGGTTAATAGCTGTGTGGCAAAGGTAACTTGTGATGGCTGCGCTAACACTGTTAACGCCCTGGCAACAGAGAGCTCGATGGAAGCCGTATCAAAGTGCTGGCTAGAGGTATAGTTTGTGTTTTCAGCCTTTACCGCTATTGAGAAATCTGGCCAAGGCTTATTGGTGCGGCTTAGATTATTCCAGGTGCGATAATGGGTAAATGATATCCGATGGTATTGATCGGCGATTGCCCTACTTGAATCATTAATATTAACGCTTAATTGGCCATCAACTGTGTCAAGCATGACTTGTTTGGTTAACAAGCCTAAGTTCATATTATTATTATACCCAGCAGCTAACTCCAGTGAAGTGGTGCCTTGCTGCAGAGGCTGCAACTGGTCCTTAATTTTCATTCTATAACTAGCAATAAGCAAATCAACCCCGTTAGGATTCCCTTGGCGCTGCGCCAAACTACTGAGCAATCGCTCTGCTTGAATCAAACGACCCACTTGAATTGCAGCTATGGCTAGGTCAAGTTGTGCTGCTAAGTTATTAGGGACAAGCGCCACCACTTTTTCGAGCGTTATAAAGGCTTGCTGCTTGTGCCCTAACCTTAGTGCCAATAAGCCATAGACATACAAATCTTTTGCTGAACCATTGAGTTGCTCTTGATGTTGGTTTAGCCATTGATAGGCCTTTTCTAGCTGGTGGCTTGCCAATAGCTTTTCTGCGTGCTGAATAACTGATGATGGGTAGGCGGCAGCTGACCAAATGCAAAGCATTAAGGGCAGCCATTTAATTCGTTGGCGCATGACTAACCCATATTGGTGATTGGTATCGTCGGCGTATAAACTGACATTGAATTTTTTCGACCGCGCAGATTAACCTCACCCAAGCTTTTACACACAATATTTTCCAGCTGTTCAACAGTTTCTGAGCCTAAAATAATGTGGCACCCCATGGCACTGCTCAGTGCTTCCAAACGGGAGGCAACGTTTACCACATCACCCATTACTGTATAACTGGCCCTTTCTTTGGTACCCATTTGTCCCACCATTGCCGCGCCCGAATTGATACCAATGCCATAATCGAGGGGCTGTGCATGCTGATTAATAACACTCTCAGCCTTGTTAAGGTGCAGCTCTATGGCGATTGCAGCATCAACAGCCTGCTGCGCATGGCGGATGTCATTTTTGCTGTCCCAAAAAGCCATTACCGAATCCCCCATATACTTGTCGATAGTACCTCCATACTGCCCTACAATACTGCTCACCTCTTGCATAACTGATGCAACATACAGGCTTACATCTTCAGCTGCCTGCTGCTCAGACCAAGCCGTAAAGCCCCTTAAATCAAGAAACATGGCCGTAATAGGCCTTTTTTTGGCTTCCAGCAGTTTATCATTTTGATCGAATGATGCCTGAGATACTACACTTGGAACATAGCGTTCGAAGGACTTTATTAAACGATTTTTTTGTTTACCCGATAGCTGCAAGCTAAAGACTAGATTCATCACCAGCAAAGATGCGATGTAGAAAAATGGAGGTAACATTTGTGTGGTTAGGCCAATATAATGCCACACTAATAGGTTGGCCACAAACCAGGTAATACCCAATGCTATCATAGTGATGATAATTGGCACTGGCGACAAATTACGAACAAATAAGATCGCAATCAATGCCAATAAAAACATCACTACGGCTTCATCCTGTGCCTGATTATCGCTAGTGGCCAAAAACCGACCGTCAATCAGAGCAGACAGAATATGCGCATGTATTTCTACACCAGGCAACTGACTCGCAATTGGAGTCGCCACTAGATCATACAAACCGGTGGCCGTGGGGCCAATCAACACAATAGTGCCCAACAGTTCACTCATTGGCACTCGCTGGGCCAAGATGTCGCTAGCACTCACATAATTAAAGCCACCGCTATTATGGTGGTAGGGAATTAAGGATTCCCCTTTTCTGTCAATGGGGATGCGGGCTAAACCAGGCAAAAAAATGTCGTTATATTCGTCTAAGTTTAAATGCCATCGGCGATATCCCTCACTAACAGTCTCCCTTCTTTCGACAACCAGGGAATCTATACCAAATAACTGCCTTACCATAGCTACTGGTAGGGCTTCATAGTATTGCCCTTGGTACTCTAGAACTGGGATGAACTTTCTGATAACGCCGTCTAGGTCAACCACAGGGGATATATGTCCAGCAAGGTAATTAGGTCGGAAAAACCCACCGTTGGCAACATAACCTTGGGCTTGTTTGGTAGCTAATGGGTTGCGCAACTCTACTTGCACTGCTTCACCTAGAATGCCTTGAGTAAGCTCTTCTTGGGAAAAAACCATAGGTAACACAGTGCGGGTAGAGGTGACTGCGTCAGCAAGAAATGCGTCCGAGACAGGCTCTTTGGCCTCTGGAAAGAACACATCTAAGCCTATGGCACTGACCTGGTAATGATCTTTTAGCACATGCAACATACGCGCAAGCTTTTCCCGAGGCCAAGGCCATCCTCCCTCTGCCTTTAAGCTTCGCTCATCAATTTCTACAATAGTGATGCGATTGTCAACTTCATTAACCATGAACTGCTGAGTTTTCCAGTCATAGATGACCAGCTCCATCCGACCCACAAAATCTGGCCAAGCTTTCGCCCATGAAACAGCCAAAATGAACAAAAGGATCAAAAAGGTTAGACCAATTCGCATGCCGTAGTTATTAGCTTTGATGTTGTTTATTTACCAATTTTTTTGTTAAAAGGTGGTGATATACACACGGTAACAGGCCTATTCAGGCGTCCATTCCGTGGCTGCTACCACTGAGGATGTATCATTAATGTGATGCTCTAATAAAAGTCCTACGCTGCTGCCGTTATCGGTCACTATGCCAGCCAAGTTAATGTTGCTGCCTTGCGCAGATGATGTCAACTGCCCAAGGACATCCATTTCACCCTTTGAAAATAGATGTATGGGGGCTAATAATCTAGGCGCCATCACGTCCATTTGAGTACTAAACTGTGCCGTTGAAAAGTTAACATTGAGCTTAGCATCCGCGAGCGTAGCTGTCGTTGTTCCACCTTCAGTCACATGCAGTGCTTCATAGTTTTCAAGAGCAAAGTTAAACGTGTCACCTATGGGCATTGCATGGGTAGCAGTGACTTTATCAAATAACACAAAATGTGAGTTCTGGACCACTAAGTTCATATTGGCAAGGTGCAGGCGATCAATAACTTCTTCATCTAACGGGGCATAGTTCTCCCAGCGCCCCCAACTGATCAGAGATTCATCAGTAGTTTGAAATAATGCAGGCGCTGCAACTAGCTCCAAGTCAGGCCAAGACAGCTGGGCATCATCAAACAGCACCAATACATCTTTGCTCACGTTACCCTTGTTGTAATGCACTATTGTGGCAATTTGCCCCGTTTCATTAACCACTAAACCTTCGAGGGCTAAGTTTTCATTACCACCAAATATCATACCACTTGAATTTAGACTGCCTTTGATGTTGTATCCCTGAGTCGGACTGGCCAAGTCATTGACAGTAACCTTAGCTTCAAATACGCTATTTTTATGGTTGATTTTGAGCACAACGCTATCAATAACTGCCTCACTGCTGCCACTTAAATCCTTTGCATCAGCACTTTTGTAAATCAAGTTTAACGCCGGAAAATCTTGATTTAACAATGGAGTCTCGAGCGCCTTTAGGCCATCTGCGTGATACAAGTCACTATCACCTAATTGTCCGATTGGCCCTCGCAGACTATCACCGTAATAAGTGTCCCATGCGTCTACCGCGGCACCTGCTTGTGCAGCTTCCATACCAAATCCCTTTAAATAAGTGCCCAGGCCAACTTGGGTCATTAACTTTTCATAGGTCTGGCCTTTTTGCATCTCCGTGATTCGCCCATCAAACAGCGCCCCATCTGCAGTGTCACTCCAAGCAAGCAAGCCCGTTTGATCATAAAAACGGGTCAATGGTGGGCTTTGGGTGACCGTGTTAAACGATCCACCTGCAATGTCCACCACTTTTCTATCTAATTTTTGTCGATAAGCTTTTTGAACACCAACAGAATTCGATAAACGGACAAGTTCTAGTGTATCTATTTGCACCAACTCTTGCGCCACCGTAGACGGCAGCAAGTTAAGGGCCTTAATTTCTTGCTCAGTCAATATTTTCTGCAATGCAAAGGTTAAAATATGCGACACGTCATCATTGACCCTCCCGTCGTCGAGGAGACTCAAATTGATGTTAGTGTCATCATTTTCTTGCGGGTGGGCTGGCGCAAAAAGCGTTTCAATGTCACCACTAAGTATTTGAGCAGCGGCCTGACCTTGCCTAACCACTAGAAAAGAGTTGACTCTTTTGGCATTTAAGTCAATGACGTTATCGCCTAGGCAGGACCCTAACTCAACCAAAACACATTGTGATCCATAGAGAGACATAGACACGCCACCTGATGTAACCGCAACTTGCGTACTCTGTTGGTCAGCAGCAGCAACAAAGTCTGTACCTCTTATGCCAATGGCGGCCAGAGGGGTGTTCAGTCTAAAGTTTTGTTTATTCTCATGGGAAATTCGGCCAGAGATTGCCCTTACCGTACCTTCTTTCAGAAACAGGCGAACACGGCCATTCTCTGGCTTTGATGTGTCAAACATATATTCGTTGATTTCAAGTAAAGAGTCTGAACGAACCCCTAAAAATGCACCATCAGCCATGCGCAGATGAACATAACCATTCACACCAGTGACAAGACGATCACCCGCCAGCACAATGGAACCGGCCGAGGCTTTTTGTGGGCCAGAAAGGCTGATCACATATGCGTCGCCCACAGCAAAAACAACCTGGCCAGCAACCGACGTTGGGGGTTCACCACCGGCTATCGCAGGCACAGCATTAATTAACGCCATTAATAGCGTTAAAATTAAAATATACACGTTTTCACAACGTACCTTCGCCATTAAATACCTCAGGCTATGTAGCCTAACACTGCGCTTTTCATAGGATAAATGTTTATCAAGCACATGTTAACACTCAAATCATTTTGTGGCATTATTGTCTCATGGTCCATATCATGCACATGATTGGAATAGATAAATGTGACAAATATCACATTTTAAAGAAAACTTACAAGCCACCATGGCTAAAGGCAAGCCTAATGAATTGGGATTCTGCTTAAATTTTGGTTAATGACGGTCCAGCAATAGTTAGACTTGCAGAGCAAAAGGGCGTTGTCTTGATACAGTGAGACATCATAAAAATCGTTTATCATTTCATTAATGGCAGATGAAATGCCTGACCTTTGAGCTAAAATTAAGTGTTTCTTATGCTCAAAATCCAACCCTCTGTTACCAAAGGGAGTAGAGATGATCAAAGTGCCTAGGGCTGCATACTCTAGCATTTTTAAGTTGGTGCCAGAACCTTCTTCCATTGGATTTAGAGCCACGTCTGCTGCATGTATTAGGATGTTTTTTTGTGCCGAACCTACCACGCCAAATAACTTCATATTGGTAGGAACAACATCTAATATAGGGTGATTGCAAACACTCCCCAGTATTAATATATCTATATGCGGGCACTCTTCAGAGAGAGTTTTTAGCCATGCTACCGCTTCTATATTTGGCCCGTGCCAACTCCCTATAAATATAGCTGTGAAGCGCGTGAGGCCAAGACGTTTTTTAAGACCTAGTTTCTGATTCAAAGGTAAAAAAGGACTAGCTTGCAAATCCACCCCATTAGGCACCACCAAAAACTTACCCGAATCAACCTGGTAGATTTCCTGCAACTGTTGGGCATCATCTGCACTACAGGCATACACATAATCGCTTTGCAAGCACGCTTGTTGCTCAACCTTCCACACTTGTTTCAAAAGCTCCTCATGAACACTTGAATTCGAAAGAATGGATTGTTTCATGGTGTACTCTACATTATGGGCGTCATACCAAACGGGCCCTCGCCATGCATCCCTTATGGCATATAGCAAGTATGGGTGAGAGGCCACAAACACATCCGCAGTCCGCGTTAATCGCGCCAGAACCCGAACTAAATCTGGAGTGTTTCGGTACCCTTCTATTGCAGCGATGTCTTCAACTGACTGACCAGTTTGACGAGCTAAGTCAAAATCTAAAGCAAGATGCTCTTTGCTTTTAGGTACCAATATTTGGCTAAAATTAGGAGCAAGCTGAGTCTCACAAGTATCTTCTATGCTGTTTGTTAGGCCTACAATGGTGACTCTGTGATTGGGTGCCAGCTGGCGGTAAAGCTGATAGATACGCTCTTGTCCACCACCAAGGACAGGCCAAACCTGAAAAGTGGCTACAACAACCAAGTGTTTGTTTGTTGACTCTAATTCAGCCCTACGTTGCCCGCGCAATAACTGATGAGTTAACTGATTCCAGCTGATACCCAAAACATCGGCCTGACCTTGCTGACCTAACTCATGGCCATTGTATTTTCCTTCTATGCACGCCTGCATGATACCAGTTAGGGCTGTGATGGTTGGCTCAACAATCAGTCCATTTTTTTCATGGCGGATAAGCTCTGTCACTCCACCACTATCGACAGTAGCAATGACTGGAGTAGCCGCTTGCAGTGATTCTATGGTGACGAGTCCATAATCTTCCTGACTAGGAGTGAATAACACCCACTTTGCTTTACGGTATTCTTGCGCTAATTGAGCGTCTGTGACCCGGCCTATGAATTCAATTCTATGGTCTGATTGCGCCAGTTTTTTTAGCTCTTTCGTGATTGGCCCCTGCCCTGCAATCCGAAGTGTCCACAGGCCTTTGGTCAGCTTAAAGGCTTCGATTAGCAGGTCTATACGCTTACTACCTTCGTGCCTACTGGTGGTAAAAAAGCCACAACGGAGCTGCCCTGAGTCTGACGCAGGTATCAAACTGCTCGGATGGTGTAAAACGCTGACCGGTCTGTCTTCTGGAAAGTAATCCAACCGGTTTTTTACGGTGTTTGATATGGCGCTAAATGACTTTATTTTTTGCCCTGAAAACGCAAACTCGTCCAGCCAGTGAACAACAGCTCTTGCAAACGGGTTGGGCAGAGACATTATGGCCGATCCTTCACCTTTATTCTCTCCATAAGCAATTATATCTGTGAGCACAGCCCTTACGATGGCGTTTGTGGACGCTGGCTTGGCTATGTTGCTTTGCACCGATTCAAAGCCGGGTGGCATATTGTCGATGGTTATACTCATCTGAGATGGATAGGTGTCATATAAACCACGCAACTTGTGTTGCAGGTATACGTGGTGGTTATCATGCTGGGTTAACCATGCTGGGTATTTAGTGCTCAGTACCATATCAAAGTGCGATAAATTAAGCTCTAAAAACGCTAGATATGCCTTGGCCAGCTGATATAGATTATTTTCTTTTATAGGTACTTTAATGAGTTCTACTTGAACATTCTCACATAGATTAAAGTGCGTTAACAGGCCCATCCACAAATTTTCGGCACCGCCCACCACAAAGGGGACCGGACTAGGGGCAACAATGGCTATTCTCACAGAGGCCCCAGTAAGGTTTCAATAACATTGTCCCAACTAATATTGGCAGCATGGTATTTCCTGCGCCCAGCTTGCCCCATAGATTTAGCTTTTTGCTTGTCTGCATAGAGCTTATCTATGGCCCGTGCAATAGCCTTAGGATCAGGATCGCACACATATCCAGTGATTTGATCTTCAACAAATTCAAGTGGCCCACCGGAGTCTGTGCAGGTAATCACTGGCTTAGATGAGAGCATTGCTTCAAGGGTAATATAGCCATAATCTTCGTCTTTTGGTGCGAAGAATACTGCTAAGCATTGGGCATAGTAGGTGAACTTTTCTGGCTCACTAAAACGCCCAATAAGCCTTACCCTATCGGCTAGGTCGAAGTTGTCGATCATCAGTTGATAGGCTTCTTCCTGCCCACCACTGCCACCTATAATAATTTTTACTGGGGACTCCAAATGCGTGGCTGCTTCTATTAGTAAATCTTGACGCTTAAGTTCTTCGAGTCGACTGGGAAAAAATATAAAGTCTTGCGCCTCTTGATTATAAAAGTGTTGCCAGGCATGTGGTGGGTGGTACAAGGGCTCTGATTCAATATGGTTAAACTCTCGCAGGCGCGACGCCACACACGCTGAATTAGCGTAGACCTTTGCAGCATTGGCGATGGTACGGTTATCGTAATCCACAATTTGGTCCTGCAACAGAGCTTGCTCACTTGTTGGACGGTCTGGGAAGAGATCGTATGCTTCACGATGTTGATGCATTAACCAAATCACTTGGTTACGGTGGTGAACCCCATATGCAGGAAATTGTAGGCTAATTACGCGGTCTACCATTTTCCCATTGGGGCAGGTGTAGTTTTGAGACTCACAAAACGCCATCAGGTTTACCAGTTCAGAATCAGGATTGAACCGAAAAGGAAACCTTATCGATTCAACTTGATGCCCTCTGATCTTAAGCTCTTCGATCAACCCTTCAATATGATAATCAGCACCGCCATGAATAAAGGGCACTGTGTTGGCTGTTACAATGATGTTCACAAGGCAGCTAAAGCCTGAGGTTTAATTGCAATTAAGCCAAAGTCTTGTGGCCCACACAAATGACCGTTGACTCGCTCTGTTAGTTCATCATGCCCTTTAATTTTGGCACTTTCTGGGTAGGGGTTTAGACGCTCGATTGCCAGTACCTGCAGGCCAAAGAACTTAGCGGTAAACTCCAGAAGCGTGGGTGTGATCGGGTTTAAATGTGTGGGGTCATGATAAAAAGTATGGCTGCTTACCAATAGATTTTCAGGGTTTGGTGTTTCTAGGATCAACATGCCACCGGGAGCTAATATACGTGAAAACTGCTCAAACCAAAGGTAGTACTCGTTAAATGGGATATGTTCAATAACATGAAAGCTAGACACCAAGTGTTGACTTTGTGACTGCTGTTCCTGCATCCAAGTTAGAGCGTCAGCTTGCTCAACCTGATGGCCTTGGACAAGGCAATGATCAATCATCACTTGGTTCAAATCAACACCATGGGCAACTATGTTAAATTGCCTGAGAAGATCCAACCATTCACCTCTGCCGCACCCGATGTCTACCGCACTGGTTAGCGGGCCAAACTGATCAACTACCTGCTGTATGTGTGGCAGGTATAATTGTAATTTAGACGAGGTTTCTTCGTCTGTGCCACGGCAGGCATCTTCAAAGGCGAGGTAAAAGGCATCAAATTTGTGCTGCTGATTCACCTGACTTGATTTTATTGGCCCTGCATTATTGCCTGGAGGACCTCCTTCGAGACGGGACAATAGGCTGTGGGTGAGCCCTCTGCTAGTAGCCAAGTCGTTCTGATTCACTTGCATCTGCATGCTCAGTTGCTTAATTTGGGCTGCCTGCAGCTCTGCTTGCTCTGCATAGGTTTGTAGATGCCGCTCTAAATAAAGGCTTGTGGCTTGGCCATGGTGATTCACAGCTCTTTGAATGCTGAGCTGGTGACTTAGGGCTGGATTTGAGCGGTACCATGGTGCAAAAAAACGATCTAACTTGTCTATTGTGGCAGCAATATATCGGCTTTTAGGCAATAATCTACGCAAGCTCTTATGTATGCGGTGCCATCTTAGACCAGCCACTACGACCGTGCTATTTTTTGCCTCATCCGATGACAGTAAGGTGACCAATACAGACTCTTTATCTCCACCATTACGCAAAAAATGCACATACTCACTTAATCCAGTCTCATCTGCTGGCCTTTGTAATATACCAAGAAAGGCATTCTCAACAAATTCAAGATCATCGTAGGCAGTAAACTCGTCACGGTGATATATGGATTTTTGACTAAAGCTAATGACAGGGTCTAGGGATATTTTGGGCGCAGGTTGTGGAGTAAGGTTGAGCAGCGCCTTGTCCAAATCATATGTGCTACGGTGCGCCACTTCCTTGCCAACATTTTGCATAATTTCATCTATGCTTAGATTTTTTTCTTGCCTCATGATGCTACATCCCCTCGCAGATGCTGACCGATGGTGATTTCAGTAGGCAGGTCACAGACACCACTAAATGGTGATCCATGACTCCCTGCAACCTCAAAGGTGGCGATCCGGTCACACCAGTGGAAGCAATCCATTAGGTGATTTTCAGCAGAGTGCAGGGCTGCAGTAATAGTGTATTTACCCGTTGCAACAGCAGCCATAACAACATAGTTTACGGTTATTTCTTGACCGTCCATTAGACTCATTGAGTAGCCTTTTAAGTGGGTATTAGTGCCAAAAATGTCCTGCCCAAAGCGATCCCTTAGCATAATGCCAACGGTAATGTCTGGCAAGTTAGCGTTCGACTTTATGTGCAGCTTGATATGTAGCTTTTCCCCCGAGGACACTACATCGGTTTCTGATGTTTCGCCAGCTACGTCTATGGATATAAATTCTGCCAAATTAGAACCGTAGTTCAGTGAACTATGTGAGCCTACTCTGTTCACTATTGAGGACTGATCCTGTTGGCTCTCCCTTGCCAACAGCCGGTTATATATATTAACACCTTGTTCAGGATCACAATCGGCGACTACCTGCCCCTGATCCAACACAATCACACGATCACACACCATCTTAACAGCATTTAGGTCGTGTGATACAAATACCAGTGCACCACCTGAGTCGCGGTATTGCTTGATTTTTTTGATACACTTTTGCTGGAAGTAACCATCACCTACCGACAGGGCCTCGTCCACTAAAAAACATTGGGGGTCTGCATGTATGGCAATGGCAAACGCCAAACGCATCACCATGCCAGAGGAATAGGTACGCATAGGTTCGCTGATAAAGTCATGCAGTTCCGAGAAGTCAATAATAGCTTGTCGCTTGGCTTCAACTTCTTGCTGGCTCATACCAATCAATAAGCCATTGATGAGTACATTGTCATAGCCTGTGAGGTTGTTATCAAAGCCAGTACCTAGTTCAAGTAGGCCCGTTATATTCCCATCTATGCTTATACTGCCCTGATCGGGCAATAGCACACCTGCCAGCATTTTTAGTAAGGTCGATTTGCCAGCACCGTTTTGGCCTAAAATACCGAGCGATTCCCCCGCTTTGAGCTCAAATGAGATAGATTCAATTGCTGTATATTGACGATAAAACTGTTTTCTAAGCAAAAAGGATTTGAGACGATCTGAAGGCTGATCATACAATTTATAAACTTTTGCTAATCCATCAACTATAAGCATGACGATTCCTTAAATCAAATCTCTTAGATCTCGCTCTAAGCCCCAAATAAAGCGCAAAGCAAGGTATGTCAAAGTGATAGCAATGGCAAGGTGAGCAAATAACGTCCACAGGGTTGGAATTTGAGCATCTATGATGACAGCCCTGTACATGGAAAGCAGCGGCACAACAGGATTAATTTGAAACCACCACAGAAAGTTCTCTGGGATGATGTTTTGCACATAGACTATTGGGGTAAGCCAGAACCATATCTGCACTACCACGTTTGTGACTTCTTTAACGTCGCGGACAAATATTACCAACACAGCCAAAATTAGCCCAATGGCGTAAATAAACATAGACTGGATTAGAATAACGGGTATTAAACCCAACCATGCCCATGTAATGGGAAAGCCAATCCACAACATAAAAAAAGCAAAAAACAAGAGGGAAATCAGAAAAATAATCAGCTCTGCACCGATTACTGACAAAGGTAGCTGAGCTAGGGGCAGTTGAACTTTACCAATTAACCCTGCCTTATCCAAAAATACGGTACTAATTCTAAGCACTGCAACCGAAAAATAAGTCCAAGGCAACATGCCACTTATTAAGTAAATACTATAACCATATTCGTCGGAATCTAGCCCTAATAGAGCCAGTTTCGCCCCCATAATTTTGGCGAACACTACTATGAATATAGCAATGTAAACCAGCGGGTACACTATACTCCAGATACTGCCAAGCCACGTTCCAGCATATTTGTGCTGCAGATCTTGACGTAAGAAATGCAATAATACTCCAGTTTTAAACGCCATCATTAAATTTGTGCACCATTATTTAAATTGCTAAGGGCGTTAACCAGCAACTGTTTAGACACTTTCCAACTACGGTTTTTAGAGATCTCTAAGCCTTTTGTCTCGCATTCTATACGGTATTCGCTGTCTAACAGTATTTTACGCATGCCTTGCGCAATACTTCCTACTGAATGCGGCGACACAGTGCAGACGGCGCCACCAGAAGCTTCCTTCATTGCAGTATTGTCACTTGCAATCACAGCCGTACCACAGGCCATAGCCTCCGCAATAGGCATACCAAAACCTTCAAAATGAGATACATAAGTAAATGCGGTAGCCGAGCTATATAAAGCCGGCAAATCCTTACTGTTTAAATAACCAAGCCATATGACTTCACCACTATCGAGCATAGGCTGCAATATTTTCTCGATTTCTTCTAACAACCAACCTTTTTTTCCTGATAATACCAATGGGTATTGGTTTTTCAACTCTGTAGATAACAATTTGTAGGCTAAAAGGAGGCCTTGTAGATTTTTTCTTGGTTCCAAAGTACCAACAAACAGTAAAAAATTCTCTGGCAAGCCTAATCGTTTTTTCAACTGGGCACACTCTGATGCTGAGCGCGGATAATACTCACTCTTTACTGAAGGTGGCACTACTGTAATTTGTTGGTCAACCAAATCAAAATGTTCCATTACACTTTGCTTAGTATATTGTGAAACAACAATGACATGCTTAGCTCTTGCCAATGTTCGAGGTAGCTCTGCCTTTAGGTACTTAACACGTGCTTTGGGGTGAAACTGCGGACAAATAAGATGAGACAAGTCATGCACCGTTGGGACGCAGACACCCTGATGATTTAGGCAAATATAGTTGGGCTCCCAATAAATATAGTTCTTCAACATATTGCGGTAAAATCGAAAACTAATCTCACGGTATGCATTAATAGCTTTTCGAGCTATCCGTGCAATCAATTTTAACCTACTCATTTTTTTTAAGTATGCAGTCAAGGGTTGATCTGTTTGATGACCTTGTTCTAGCGCAGCTATTAATACTGAAATTTGATGCCGATCAAGGTACTTAGAAGAACGAATGCCTTTTATGTCTTGTACCTGATCGTCGTCTAGCATCTCTCTGACTAGGTTCAAAGTGTATTCGCCTATGCCCGTAAGGGGGTGATTAAGCGAACTCAAGTTGACCAATAGCTTCATAGATTATTACCAGTGATGGGAAGTTGCTTGGACAGCTCTCGTAGGTATTCGATAGTTAGTTGGCCAGCCATATGCCTGAGCTGAAAACTGCTAAGCATTGCTTGATATGTTGTCTCCTTAAGTTGCAACTGTAGCTCAAATTCTTGTTTGGTTGAGGCTAGCAGTTGAGCTTGGGTGGATACACCATAGTCTAGACCTGTCTGAATCGCTTGGGTTGCTTCTTGGGTTGACTCTAAGGCACGCTTTATCGCTTTCGTACGTTTACCCATCGCTTGCTCACGTAAATACTGCACTGTAATACGACTTGTGAGATCTTGCTCAATTTGTCTATGTTGTTGTAATGTGATTGCGTAGTTATCTTTACTGTGCTGACGCTGGGCCTCCACTTTTCCACCCTGGTAGATCGGCATATTTAAAGTAATAACAAAGCTGTGTCCGCTTGCACCTGGGGCACTATTACCCCCCCCTCTATTTGATTGGTTTCTTATGTTCAGTTTTGCATCAATGACAGGGAAGTTTGAAAAAGCATGTGCATCAAGTGACTTCAAGGCCACTTTCGATGCCATATCAGCAGCTTTTAAAGCGTAATTATACTCTTGGGCCTGAGCCAGCCAAAACTCTAACCCACGTTCTTTAATAATGAAATTCAGCTGATTGTTTGGCTTGAATACGCTTACTTCAAATCCGGCAACTTGGCTCAAGTTATTGAGGGCAGTACCTACCTCTGACATCGAAACAAGCGTCTCAGATACGGACAAATCATACTTGGCTTGTGCCATATGAACGTCTGTTATATAGACTTCTTTCAATCTAGATTTGTGCTTTATGGATTTAAGTAATTTTGCGTTATAACGCTCCTCTTGCTGTTGCAAGTTCATTTTATCTATTGCTATCGCTGCTTGAACATATTTTTCGGTGATGTCGAGCAACGCTATACCCTCGGTTTCCAACAACCTAAAACGAGCCTGTTCAACCTTCAGGTCAAGACTCGACTGAATATCTACAGCGCCTGCATCATATATTTTCTGGGTTACTGTAAGTTGTTCAGTCTCTGCTAAATAGTTAATATTTTGATAATTACTACCACGCTGACCCTGCAGCCCAAGACTGCCACTTATGCCCACCTGCGGCTCAAAAGCTGAATATTGAATCAAAGACTGCTGCTTATTCATATTCATAGAGAGTGCAGCTATTTGGACTTGCGGATTGTTTATAAGAGCAGCCTCAGCCACATCAACCAGTGATGCAGCAGCGCTAGGTATAGCCAAACTAGCCATTATTACTATTTTAGTTAACGCTTTATACATGGCTTTATTCCTCTATAAATGAACGTGAATAAGCTTCTAACGCAGGCTGCAACAAATATTGCAACAGGGTTCTTGTACCCGTATTAATCAATACTTCAGCTGGCATTCCAGGTATTAACGTATGCCCCTCCAACGCGATCATCCCCTTATCTGTCACCTCTAAACGGGCTAGGTAATAAGGAAAGCCTCCATTTTCAGACACTAGTCTATCTGCTGAAATGTATTCTATTCGGCCTTCTATTACTGTTGATTTGACCTCATTGAATACACTAAAACGAATGTCAGCTAATGAACCTACCGCAACACTGTCGATATCGTTAATAGCAATCTGAGCTTCCACAATAAGCCTGTCTTGGTAAGGAACAATATCTAATATCGAACGGCCCTGAGCAACAACACCGCCGACAGTATGCAACGTCATGTTCAATACATTACCCGTTACTGGAGCCAAAATTAGTGTTCTAGATATTTTTTCAGCCAATATGGAATTTTTTTCCTGTAGCTCGTTGATGACCATATCAGTTTCTGCAAGTTGCTGTGCAACTTCGGCTGTATGATCTTTGTACAACTGGGTGATATTTAGCTTGGTTTCATTAACCTGCATATCCAAGGCATTGATACTGCTATTCACCTTCGCAATATCACCATTCAGAGTAGATATATTGCGCTCGAGATCACGCACCCTACTTATCTGAGCGTAGCCTTCTTTTAACAACTCGTTTTGATCGTTCAAGTCAGTCTTATAAGAAGCTAACAACATGCTTGTCGTGTTATTTTGCTCTATCAAACCACTTCGGTTTGACTCAAGTTGGCGAATACGCTGTTGAAGAACGTTAACTCGCCCACTCATTGCAGTAGTGCGCGCTATCAATAGGTCTTGTTGGTTAGCCAACATCACCTGAGTTCGCTCATCATCTTTTGGTAGAGCAATAGAGCCAACATCTATCACTAGCTTTTGCTGCTGCTCAGCAAGCAATCTTTTGGCAATGATCCTTGCTTGCATCAATTGATGGGTAAACACGTCGAACTGAGCAACCAGTTGCGAGGAGTCTAACTCTACCAAAAGGTCTCCCGCCTCTACCGCTTCACCATCTTGCACTAAAATACGCTTAACCGTTCCACCTTCAAGGTGCTGTACTGTTTTCTTGTTAGAAGCCACCTTAACGGTTCCTGCAGCAAAAGCCGCTCTCTCTAGGGGCGCAAGAGCAGCCCAACTACCAAATAAGCCAAAACAAAGCACAATGATTAGTAAACCTACAATGCGATAAAAAGCATCACCAGTCTTAACGACAGGCCAGTTGGACTGACCTATGGGTTGCGGCTGATTCATTACATATTCCCTTTTAAATGTGCTGGTAAAACAGGTTTTGGCGCACTTGGTCTTGGCAGGGGTGCAGGGCTTTTGGGTTGGTTTGCAGAATGTGATGCCATCAACTGTGGTAGGACCTCCTCACGCGGGCCATACATTTCTGTGCGACCATCTTTCATAACCAACAACTTATCAACCTGCGCCAAAATACTAGGTCGATGCGTAACGATGATGACCGTTATACCTTTTGAACTCATTTGTTCTAAAGCCTTAGCTAAAGCGAGCTCTCCGAGTTGATCCAAATTTGAATTAGGCTCATCCAAAACTACTAGAACAGGATCGCCGTATAGAGCTCGAGCAAGCGCTATACGCTGCCTTTGACCGCCAGAAAGAACACCACCCGTCGCACCGATAATAGTGTCATAACCATCAGGAAACTGAAGGATCATCTCGTGCACACCCGACATCTGCGCAGCCCTAACCACTGCGTCTGAGTCAAGGTCACCAAAGCGGCTGATATTTTCACTTATAGTGCCGTCAAACAGCTCAATATCTTGAGGTAAATAACCTATATGGGGCCCTAGTCGCGCCCTAGTCCAAGAAAATATATCCGCACCGTCAAGCCTTACTTTACCGCTTAAACAGGGCCATATTCCAAGTATGGCTCGTGCTAAGGTAGATTTTCCAGCACCACTTGGCCCTACAATAGCGACACTCTCTCCAGCATCTATACCCAGCTGGATACCTTTAATAATAGGGTTTCTCGACCCAGGGGCTCCAACGACAACCGCTTCGAGGAAAAGATTGCCAACTGGGTCGGGCAAGGCCATTTTTTCTTCAGGGCTTGGAATTTGGCTCAATAGTTTATTAAGCCTATCATATTGCTGGCGGGCACTTATAAAACCCTTCCAACTGCCAATCATTAAATCAATGGGCGCTAATGCTCTGCCCAACAATATAGAACCTGCAATCATCAGACCAGGAGATATTTCTTGATTAATCGCTAGGTATGCACCAGCCCCTAAAACCAACGACTGCAACAACATTCTAAACGTTTTGGAAAAATTGGTTAAAAATCCTGCCCGTTGGCTAGCAGTAGACTGATGAGAAAGGCTTTGTAAGTTGTTTCTTAACCAGAGGGACCTGATATTATCAAGCATCCCCATAGACTCAATCACTTCGGCGTTACGTATGCTGGCTGCAGTCATAGATGACGCAGCCATTTGAAACTGATTGGCATTCGTCAAAGGAGGATTGGTTGATTTATGGTTAATGATAGCAATCACCACCAACACTAAGCCCCCGCCCACTGCCATCCACCCTAGCAGTGGATGAAAAGCAAACATTACAAACATGTATATTGGAATCCACGGCGCATCAAAAAAGGCAAACACGCCAGCGCTGGTAAGGAATTGGCGCAGGTTAGTCAAATCATTTAACGCTTGCGTGCTTCCACTTTGCCCCCCAGTGTAAAGGCTCATGCGAAAAACCGCATCGTATAACCGCTGATTGAGATTCATTTCTATACGATTACTCACTCGCACAAGTATCGCGGAACGCATCCATTCAAGAGCCCCCAAAACCACCAGCAACATCACCATGAGCAGCGTCAGCATCAATAAAGTGACTTGACTACCACTACTCAGCACACGATCATACAGCTGCAGCATGTACAGAGAAGGAACGAGCATCAGTAAGTTTACAAATAAACTAAAAAACCCAACAATTGCAAAAGAACCTCGACAATTTTTTAATGCGCGTTGCAAATCAGTTTTTTTGGGTTTTATAGCCATGTTCTTGTCCTAAGAAAAAAGAATTTCCTTGATTTGGCCTTAAATTTTAGGCCAAAATTTACGCTGCGTAATATAACTGAAAGATCGTACCATATATGTGATATTTATCACAGTTTTTAATCATTACTTTTTAATCTTTCTTTATTCGTGAACCATAAGCATGGAATCAAGCAATATGCTACATACTAAAAGAGATGTTTCATCACTTATTTATTCCTCGAAGCAAATTGCACTTCCCTTTTGGCCTATAATTTTAGGTATTATCTGATAAATTTTTATCAGAAATAACACTTTGATAAAGTTCAATGTAACTCTGAGCCATCGAGGCTACATCAAACATTGAGTCAAAACGTTGCTTAGCTAACAGCCCCATTTTTACTGCCTCATTTGGTGATTGATGCATGAACATCATAGCTTCCTCTAGCTCCACTTGGCTGTTAGGGGACACAACTAACCCTGTGGTCATGTGTTGATTAACCCAGGATGTCGCGGTACCAATTTCTGTAGTTATCATTGGTGTGGATTGTCGCGAGGCTTCTAACAACACAATGCCAAAAGCCTCAGACCTTTGACTCGATGGCAATACTAACGCTCGAGACAAAAACAGTAAGGTGGCTTGATCAGCGCGGCTCACCAAACCCACAAAAGAGATATTATCAGCTCCTAGAGCTTGGGCTTGTAACATTATTTTCTTAGTGAGCATGCCTTCGCCAGCGATGACTAATTGCAACTTTGTTCTTGCCGCAGCCTCAACCAAAGTTGGGAGGCCTTTATAAAACCGATGGGCACCCAAAAAAAGCTGAAAGTCAGAGCCTACTCTTTGCTTCCAATACGCTAGGTAAGATTGATCAAATTCTGCAGGGTCAGCTTGTATTGCCAAAGGTATCACTACTGGGGGCTTTTTTAATGACTGTAAAACCCGACTTGAGGCTTTGTAAACGGGCGATGTAGCAACAACTGCATCGGCTCTATTTAGGAACAAGCGCATCAGAGGGCGGTAAAAATAACCAATAAAACGCTGCCTCACAATATCGCTGTGATAAGTGACGACCTTTGGCAAACTAGTCTTGGCAAAAAACGATAAAATATCTTGGAACGGAAATGGGTAATGATAATGAACCACATCTACTCTACGAGAAAGAAACCAGAAAATAGGAATCATCGACAAAGCAACGGGCATTGAAAATCCAGTGAACTGAGGCCTGACTAAAACAACGATTGAACCTCTGTGCCGAACCACAGTGGTTGACTTTACAGGCCCACACGCAAGTATGATATGAAGACATTTTGGCTTTGTAGATTCGACAAGATTTTCGATAAAAGCTTCTACACCACCAAATTTTTTTGGCCCAAAACACTTATATACGTGTAGCACCCTGATCATGAAAACTTGCTCCAACAAAATGCCTTGTTAAAAAAACTAAACGTCAAGGCTGAGGTGCTTTAAAGCATCAAGTTTTTGAACGATCAGCCTTTTGCCTTCTTTTCTTACCACTCCTGTTTCTTGTAATTGGCTTATGGCACGCGAAACAGTCTCCCTCGTCGTATTCGTCATGATTGCCATCTCATGCTGGGTCAAGACGCGCTCAATAATGGTTTCACCTCCAACGGACTCAATTTGCTGCAGGAGAAGCTTATAGATACGGCAATATGCACTACCGGAACCGAGGAGGAGGATATGTTCGTTATCTTTACGAATAGTATCTGTCAATTGCAAAAGGAGTTTTTTAGAAACATGTGGCACAGAAAAAATGAGTTGCTGAGCTTCTTTTTTTGGCAGCACAATTACAATTGATGGCTCAGTTGCTATTATTGAGGCAGAACGAGGTCTACCATCTATTAATGAGAGTTCTCCAAAATGCATCCCTGGATTAACAAACACAAATCCAATTTCACGACCATTTTGAATAAAATCTACGACTTTCAATCGCCCAGACACTAAAAAATAGAGTTCCGCAGAAGCCAAACCTTTTTGCACAACACTTTCATTTTTCGCATAAGTACGGGTATGGAAATGCGTCAACAAAGCGTTTTGAATGATAGGATCTAACCCCTCAAGCAGCTGCATCTTGTCTAAATCAGTCGTTTGTAATTTCATTGCAGCAATCCGTGTGCATTGATGGCACGCTATTTAACCTACTGCTAAACGTCACGATTGACTTCAGCGATGTTATTGCAGTTACTCAGCACCGCAATTATGTGCGATTCGTCACACAGTTGCAACTATTCTGAGTATTGTTTGCAGCGGATAATATTCCTTGCCCCAAGAGCTGCCAGATCCCATAATCATATTAAATTTTATCTAGTTGAGAACCTTTTAGCCATGAACTCAGATGTAAAAAACAGTTTCTCCTCATTCTACCCTCGTCATTTGTCTCGTCTCTCAGAAATGGCAGAAAAAGCCATGCATGCAGAGCACTGCGATAGTATATTGATCCACAGTGGTACCCCAAAGCTTCACTTTCTAGACGATTACCACAGCCCCTTTACAGCCAATCCTCATTTTGTTTGGTGGTTACCCGTTACCCAAAGCCCACATTGCTATGTGCTCATACAACAGGGTCGAAAACCGGTACTTTTTTACCATCTAGCCGATGACTTTTGGCATGTACCACCCCAACCACCACAGGGGTTTTGGTGTGATTATTTTGACATTCATTATTGCGCTAACTTAACCGAAGTCAAACAAAAACTAAGTCAATACCGATCTACAAGCACTCATAGAGCGTGGATTGGAGAGGACACCGAGCTGGCCAAAGAGTTGGGCATTAACGCCTTAAATCCAGATAGTTTAATGCATCGATTACACTACGCTAGAGCGGTTAAAAGCCAATATGAAATTGCTTGTTTAACCCAAGCCAACGTGCTTGCGTTGGCAGGTCACAAAGCTGCAGAGCAGGCTTTTATGGCAGGCAAAAGTGAATTTGAAACACAACTAGCTTACCTAGCTGCAGTGCAATTAGATCCAGCAGAAATGCCCTACCGCAACATCATTGGTTTTGGTTCTCACAGTGCCGTGTTGCATTATCAGCACTATGACTATAGCCCCCAAAATATGCAACAGCCACAGAGCTTTTTAATTGACGCAGGCGCTCCATG
>Ga0206130_10001930_pt1 | contig 29721 bp, 21 predicted proteins | sample Helgoland_Spring_9_FD_148637 | JGI IMG/M metagenome (GOLD analysis project Ga0206130, IMG submission 148637) | Pelagic subsurface seawater microbial communities from Kabeltonne, Helgoland, North Sea - Helgoland_Spring_Bloom_20160512_1 | ecosystem: Environmental > Aquatic > Marine > Epipelagic ...
GCGTCGAGGGTATCGGCCACGTGCATTTCGACGTCGTCGGTCTGCGAGGTGACTGCGGCGATGCCGCCCTGCGCGTAATTAGTATTCGATTCCGCGGAATTCTTCTTGGTGATAATCGCCACGCGTTGCCCCGCCTCGGCGACTTTAAGTGCAAAACTCAGGCCAGCGATTCCACTGCCGATAACGATGACATCGTAAGATTGTGACATAAAAAGAAAAGAAGGTTACTAGAAAGCAAGTAGGAAAAGGTAAGGTTAGGTTAGGTAAGGAATCGTTCTAAAAAGCTGACTGATGACTCCTAAATCCTCACTCCTGTTAAAGTCCGATGTTATCAATTAAGCGAGTCTGGTCGAGCCACGCAGCGACACAGACCATATGCTTGCCTGGCTCGATCTCTCGACTGGCAGGCTTCATCGTCAGGCGATCCACAATTTGCACGTAGATCACCCGCAGGGAGCGCGCTATCGATAGGTGATGAGTGATCTCGGCCACCACGCGATCCACACTACGTACCCCATCCTCGTGCACCATCTTCTGCGCCATCAAAAGCGTCTTGGAAAGACTGAGCGCCTCTTCGTGTTGCGTATTGGTCAAATAACGATTGCGCGAGCTGATCGCCAGACCGTCGTCGCCGCGCTTGGTTTCGCCGATGATCACTTCGGCAGGAATGTTGAGATCCGTCACCATCTTTTGGATGACCGCGCATTGCTGCGCATCTTTCTGGCCAAAGACCGCGAGGTCAGGCCGTGTAATATTAAACAATTTCAGGCACACGGTCGTCACGCCGCGGAAGTGATTGGGCCGCGAAATCCCGCACAGTCCGGAGCCGACGTCTTGCTCATTCACATAGGTCGAGAAGCCCTGCGGATACATTTCAGCCACGCTCGGGTTAAATACAATATCGACGCCACGCTCGGCACATTTATCTAAATCCGTCTGCAGTGACTTGGGATAACGCTCAAAATCTTCATTGGGGCCAAACTGGGTGGGGTTGACAAAAATCGAAACAATGACCTTATCAGCACGCTCTTTCGCAATGTCGATCAACGATAGATGTCCTTCGTGCAGACAGCCCATCGTCGGCACCAGTCCGATCAAACGGCCACTAGAGCGCAGACCGATAGCGTGAGATTGCATTTCATTGACCGATTGAATTGTTTGCATAACAAATTTGCAGACAAACTAAGTCCACCTACTACTTTATCACAATAATAATCAGAACTTAACCATTCAACGAACAACTCAACTTCCGGCATTTCGCCAGTATCCATTCACACTTAGTCATTAATTATGAGCGATTCATACATCCAAGAACTCTTCGCCGAGCGCATCGGCGGCAATCAATACGGCAAATCCACTGCCATCTATAAGTTTGAGAAGATCAAGCGCGCCAAGAAGGCCGCTAAAGAAGCGAAGCCAGACGTCGACCTGATCGACATGGGCGTTGGTGAGCCAGACGAGATGGCGTTCCCAATCGTAGTCAAGGCTCTGCAAGATGCCGCGGCACAGCCTGAAAACCGTGGTTACGCAGACAATGGCGGCGACGATTTCAAAGCCGCTGCCGCTCAATACATGTCAGCCGTGTTTGGCGTAAGCGACATCGATCCAACCACCGAAGTCGTTCACTCGATCGGCTCGAAGACTGCGCTTTCGATGATCCCAGCCTGTTTCATCAATCCAGGTGACGTCGTCCTAATGACATCGCCCGGCTACCCAGTGCTCGGCACCCACGCCAAATATCTCGGCGGGGAGGTCTACAACATGCCACTCAAGGAAGAGAACAACTTTCTCCCTGAGCTTGATGCAGTGCCCACCGACGTCGTTGCGAAAGCAAAGATTATGGTGCTCAACTACCCGAACAATCCGACCGGCGCCTCTGCGACCCTCGAGTTCTTCGAAAAGGCCATCGCATTCGCCAAGGCCAACAACCTTATTATCCTGCAAGACGCAGCCTACTCATCGCTGATCTTCGAAGGCAGCCCAATCTCGATCTTCCAAGTCGAAGGCGCGAAGGACGTCGCCATCGAGCTACATTCGCTCTCCAAGAGCTACAACATGACTGGCTGGCGAATCGGCTTCGTCGTTGGTAACCCGCTCGTGGTGCAAGCTTACGCCGATATGAAGGATAACTCCGACTCTGGCCAATTCCTCGCGATTCAAAAGGCTGGCGCCGTGGCACTCGCGAATCCTCAGATCACCGCAGAAATCTCGGCGAAATACTCACGCCGCATGGATCTACTCGTCGACGCGCTCAACGGTGCAGGCTTCAAGGCGAAAAAGCCTAAGGGCAGCTTCTTCCTTTACGTCGCCGCACCTAAGTCGGCGACAATCGACGCCCAGACCACGGTGTTCGAATCCGGCGAAGCCTGCAGCCAATGGCTGATCACTGAAGAGCTCATCAGCACAGTGCCTTGGGATGACTGCGGCAACTTCGTGCGCTTCTCCGTAACCTTTGCCGCCAAAGGCGAATCCGCAGAAAAGGAAATCGCCGCCGAGATCGGCCGTCGCCTAGCGAAATACACTTTCGCTTTCTAAACAGGCGCTGCTACGTTCAATACTTTCAAGGCCGCCGTTGCAAAACCGGCGGCCTTTTTTATGGCTTCAACAGATTGCCGAAACAACACACGAGCAACGCTCGCCGATCTCACGATCGAGGCTACCCAAGCCACCGGCCGTGGCCTGCGTCGTCAGACGGGAGTTCGGCTCATCAAGACCAATGTCAAAAAAGGTTCGTCGATTACTTCGCACTCCAACCATCGACGATGCTTGCAGTTGACGCAACAATCCCAATAATTTTTTAGTCATATGAGCGCAGGTTAATCTTTAATATACGAACTATGAATACCCTCCCAGAACTGATCGAAAACAACCGCAAGTGGTCTGCGGAAATCACCGCCGAAAATCCTGATTTTTTCAAAAACTTGGCCGAGGCTCAATCCCCCAAGTATCTATGGATCGGCTGTGCCGATAGCCGTGTGCCTGCCAATCAAATCACCGGCCTCATGCCAGGCGAGCTGTTCGTGCACCGCAATATCGCCAACCTCGTAGTGCACTCGGATCTAAATATGCTCTCCGTGCTGCAATACGCAGTCGAGGCACTCAAGGTTGAGCACGTCATCGTTTGCGGTCACTACGGCTGCGGCGGCGTCCGCGCTGCCATCAGTTCTCAGCCGAATGGACTGGTCGACAACTGGCTACGCCACATTGAGGACACCGCCGTCGTCAATTGGAATGAGCTGAAAGTGCTCGATGATGAGGCCCGCGTGGATCGCCTTTGCGAAATCAACGTCGTGCAGCAAGCCAAGAACCTGAGTTGCACGACCGTACTGCAAGAAGCATGGGCCCGCGGGCAGAAACTTCATATTCACAGCTGGATTTACAGCCTCAAAGACGGGCATCTCCACACCCTACAAGAACCAATCGAGGCCTACAGTGACCCGCTGAAATAACCGCAGAGCCTCGCGGCTATTAGAGCTGGGCTCCCAGTCAGCACAGAGCAATGCTTCCCCCTGAGATCTCCAAGGAGCCGATTCGCAACGAAGCACATCACCTCTCGCATATAAGGTGTTCGCTTCAATGAAACGCATAAGCGATCAACTCTAGGCTTATCACTTTGACTTATGGCAACATACAGGCATGCTACTTCTGCTATGTCACCCTGCCCAAAAGCCCCCCGCTGGGCTCTTGCACTCTCGTTGCTCGCCAATGCAGCCTACTGCGTTGATGACAACGGCAATGGCCTGAGCGACGTATGGGAGCAACGCTACAATGGCAGCGCACTACAACTACTCGCAGACGATGATGGCGATGGTTTCAAAAACGTCGAAGAATGCATTGCCGGCACCGATCCTTTTGATTCATCCGATCACCCAAAGCTGAATCCCCTCATCGTCGAAGAGAGCACGGACGAAATCGAACTATCCTTCAAAACGCTCACAGGTAAGACCTATAAACTCTCGCACTCCTCAGATCTCACCAGTTTCGACCAACTGGGCGCAGATTGGCCTGGAGACGGCAACGAGCGAGCGCTTCGAATTCATACTGGAGGTCTGTCCGAAACGATCAGCCCCATTCAACTCGATTTCTGGGCGAACCTACCGAGTGCGACGATTGACGCACTTTACGGGCTCGACGGTTTCCCCTCCCCGCCAGACGGCAGTATCAACTACCCAAAACTAGAAGCGCCCCTTTTTCAATCAACTGGCTACGGCGCTCGTCTCACGACTTGGATCACGCCTCCCGCGACGGGCAGCTACACCTTTTACCTCTCCGCAGGTGGCCCATCAGAACTCTATTTCGATTCCACCAAAATCGCCGAAGTGCTGCCCACCCAAGCAGGCATTCCCCTCGGTGAATGGCAGCTCTACCCGACCCAACGCGCGGACGCCCTCGACCTCGCCGCTGACCAACACTACTTTTTAGACCTCCGCTATGTCGCAGCCACAGCTGGACAACACGTGCAAGTCGCATGGAGCGGCCCTGGCCTGAGCGGCATTGAGCCGCTCGACAGCGATGCTCTATCGAAAGTGATCTTTCATGCCGAAACCAGCTCAGAGGCCTCACTCTTTGAGCACGACTACGACAGCAGCGGCCAGACCGGCCAACTCTGGGCCAACAGCACAGGGCTCGAAACGGGCATCGTCGGCATGAGTGGTAATGCCGAGCGGGTAACCGCCGATCTCGGCACGAGCACAGAGGAGCGACTCACCTTCAGCGATGGTAGCCATGAACATCTCTACGTGACTTGGCTGTTTAATATGAGTCAGGGCGTCCAAGACACTTACCTGTATTTTCAGAATGGATCCATTAGCAGCCAAGAAGGCCCGCGTATTGACATTGAAGATAACTCGTCGGGCACCCTTGCCGTCGTACGTGCCGGAGATTCCAGCGGAAACGGATCAACGATTGATATCGAATTCGATAAGACCTTCCGCATCGAACTGATTGCCACGCTCGCAACCGAAGGATTCGCCTACAAAACTCCGACAAGCACACACACCGTCACTGAAGACAGCTTCGACATTTACGTCAGTGACCCCGAAGGCAACATCGTCGGCTCTGCCACGGGGCTCGCCTTCCGCGACGGGCCAGATGTCGTCGAAGCACTCAGCGCCTTACGGATTCCAAACCCGAATACCCCGAACATTGCCTTCGACGACTGGCAATTCACCGGCGGCCTGATCACAGGAAAAGGCTACCTGACACCGAACCATATCGACTATGGAAATGGCGATTCTTCGCATTTCTTTAAACTCTCAATCGAAGAATCCGATCAAGATGGCGACGGCATTGCCGACTGGGAAGAGCTCGTGCTCGGTGCCTATTACGACTTACTCTTCTTCGACAGCGAAACCACCGACGGCACCGCAGATGCCGCGACACTCGTGACCATCCTCGATCAATCACAAGGCTTACCCGACGTCGCACTCTACGGAACCGACGCAGCCGCATTTGAAAGCAACTACCCAAATACCATCGCAGACGACGGCGAAATTACCATCACGCGCACGGGCGCTCTCACACCGTTGACGATTCAAATCTGCGTCGCACCACTGGAGGCCACTGGCAGCACTAACACCGTGTGCGACGGCACTTGCTGCATGCTGATTGGCAGCGCGGGCGATGAAGAAGTGGAGCCCGAAGACTATCAACTCATCGACGAAGACGGCGCGATCATTACCGACTCCGTAAGCTTCGCCTTTGGAGAGATGCAAAAAGTCCTCACGGTCAAAGCCATTGACGACGCGATCAATGAATACCCAGAGACGCTTAATATCGCGATCGCCACCTCGGCGGACAACAGCTACACGATTTCCGATATTCTCAACGGTGCCTCCATCCAGATTTTCGACCTGCCCGACAGCGCCGATAATCTCACCATCTTTACCGGCACGTTCAGCCAAGACGGCAACGCGGTCGTCGCCACCAGCGGCTCAGGCTTCGTCACTGCGACGCTCAACGGCCCTCGCACCGAGCTACGTTTCTGGAATGAGTTCTCCGGGCTCACCTCTGCGCAACAAGACTCCCACATGCACAAGTCCAACGACGGCGCACCAGGAAATATCATCTACGCCATCACTCAAACTCCGGGCGACAACGAAACCGATCCGCTCAACGGCGCACTCGTTAATTACCCTTGGGATCTACTCACCGCTTCGGGTGCAGTCTCCAGCTCCGGTAGCGGCGGCGCTTCCAAGCAAGTGATCATCGATTCGCTATTTGGCCAAAATGGCGAAAGCCCGCTCTACCAGAATGTGCACACAGTCGATAACCCCGCCGGAGAAATCTGGGCATTCTTAACCGTATCTGGCGGCTCAGCGACCGACCCTGGCGAGCCAGCCGCTGCCGCCATCGCGGGCTCTGCCGAATATCCACAGCTGTCCGGTGATCTGCTGGAATCCGAAGTGCGCCGCTTCCTCAATCAAGCCACCTTCGGCGCGACCGATGCGACCGTCGAAGCACTGCTCACCACCATCACCGACACGCGCGTCTCCGATCCGACTTACCATCGTCACCAAGCCTACAGCGACTGGATCGACAATCAGATGAACCCCGCGCTCTACAACCAGACCTACCTGCTGGAGCTCACACTCGCGGATCATTTCCAGATGGCCACACTGGCTGGCATCTTCGACACCGCCCTCAACCCCACCGATGGCAGCACAGCCACACCGATACGCCCAGCCACATGGCCAACCATTAACCGGAGCGATCCCAACCCACAGCATTGGCATCTGGAGTCACAGTATCCATTTACCAAAGATGAACTCAATCTAACAGGCGGCAACGGCATCAACCTATCCGATGGCAATAACGAACGCCGCCACGCTCACTGGCAAACCATGCTCAACGCCAATGATCAACTACGGCAGAAGATGGGCTTCGCCTTGCAGCAAATCGTCGTTGTTAGTGCCGAATCCTCAACCATTCGCGCCAACGCTTACGGCTCTGCCAACTATCAAGACATGCTCAACACGCATGCCTTCAGGCACTACCGCGATATCCTCGGCTACGCCAATTGGAGCCCTATCATGGGACGCTGGCTCTCCAGTCTGCAAAATCAGAAAGCTATCGATTTCGACGACGACGGCCTTTTTGACTCCTACCCAGACGAGAATCTTGCTCGTGAAAATATGCAGCTTTTCTCCATCGGGCTTTTCCAAATCTGGCCAGACGGCACACTCAAACTCAGCCCCGAAGGACTCCCGCAGCCGACTTATACCAATGACGATATTCGCGAATTTGCAAAGATCTTAACAGGCCAGAGCTTCAGCCAATACGCCAGCTACTCAACGATCCCCACTTGGGGTGGCGTGCCCTTCGTCGCCGACAACGACACCTTTAACGTATATGCAGGCACCAATGGCCCCCTCGCCCGCTCCTATCTCTACCCGATGAAAATGTTTGGCGACTATCATAGCCTCGGCACCAAGACCTTTGCCGGAGCGATGATAGACAATACCTCGCTAACCGATCCAACACTGCAAGGCATCGCAGATATCGAATCGGCCATCGACTGGCTCGCTGGCACACCGGGCGACGGCATGCCTGATTTCGACATGGTGCATAGCCACGTCAGCACTCCGTCATTCATCTCACGTCGCCTCATCCAGCGCTTGGTCACATCCAATCCATCTCGCGACTATCTACACCGCGTGGCAGACACCTTTAAAGATTCCGAAGGCGACTTAGGCCTCACCTTAAAAGCACTCCTCCTCGACCCCGAAGCGCGCACGATCAATCTAAGCGACACCATCTTCGGTATGAAGAAGTCGCCGCTCGAAGGTTACATACAATTACTACGATCGCTCGAAGCCTATACTTACATCCCACTCACCAATCCGAATGGAGCGGCTCCTTACGACGAAGCCGTCGGCGATTATACAAACAGCGATCTGTATCTAGAGAACTACCAATACCCAATCGACCAGCTCTCAAATCACGAGCGCAACGTCCGCTTCATGCCCTCAAGCGCAAACAGCAACGGCACGCAGGGTCTGCAGATGAATCCCTTCCGCCAACCCACTGTATTCAACTTTTACCTACCGAACTATGCCCCTGGAGGTGCCGTCGGCGATGCCGGACTGGTCGCCCCCGAACTACAACTCGCCAACGAGCCAGACATCATTCGCAATATCAATTATTTCCACGACATCATCCGCTATAGCCCCGGAGCGGGAGCAGACGAATTAGGCAGGACTGACGTTCGACAAAATGTCGCCTTTGGATTCGCAGACACCGATACAGATGCGAACAATTACGACCAACCACGCCTGCCCTTCCAGAGCATGGTCGATGCATTCTACCCGACGACCGCTCCGACACCAATCAACACAGGAGATCCACTGACCGACCGCACCAGCGAGTCGCTTGCCGACGAAGCCATGCTCGACGAACTCGACAAACGCCTCACCTATGGATTCCTCAAGCTGCGCTACCCCTATGATCGAAGCGACGATGACGATCCGAGCATCGCAGGCGTCGATGATCTACTGAAGAACCCTCGCGAGCTGATTATTGATTCCATCGCAGGCGTCTTCGGCGATCCATACGATGGTAGTAGCGACGATCAAAACCGTATCGATAAGCTCGAAAACATTCTCTACCTCCTTACATTCTCCCCCGAATACCAAGTCAAAAAATAGTGCCATGTCTAAGATTCTAAAAAAGATTTCCCGCAGACAATTCCTAAAAGCAGGCACCTGCGGAGCCATGACGATCGGACCGTTGGTCAATACCATCGCCCAACTTTCACTGATCAATTCAGCATCAGCCAGTGCGCTAGGCGGCGGAGCTCTGATAGGGTCAGATTACAAAGCGCTCGTCTGTGTATTCTTACGTGGCGGTTGCGACACCAATAATGTCTTGATTCCGATTGGTAGTCATCCGCAAGCGGCCACCTATGCCGCAGATCGCGGTGCAGTCGCGGTGCCCAACGGTATCGTCCATCCGACCTATAATCCCGACGGGCTCAATACCACGATTCCAATCACAGTCCCCGGACACGGTGAATTCGGCTTACACCCCTCCTTGGTAAACCTCGCGGCCATGTTTGGCGCCAATGAAGCAGGCTTCGTCAATAACGTCGGCACGCTATCAGAACCCACCACACAGAACGGCTACAGCACTTCCAGCTTACCCAAACAGCTATTTTCGCACTCCGACCAGGTCACGCAATGGATGTCCTCCATTGCCGACAAACCTTACACCTCTGGTTGGGGCGCACGGGTTGCAGATCTCTACAACGATACTTGGAATATCAACAGCCAGACCTCCATGCTAATCACCGCAGCCGGCACCAACCAATTCATGAATGGCGGCAGCCTCAATCAATACTCAGTCACTTCATCCGGCTCAATCAGTCTGACTGGCTTTGGGACGAACTATGCAAGTGCGCTCAACACAGACGGCAGCTACAAAACGAATTCCACAGGCGAACGCCTCAAAGCCCTCGAGCGCATCATGCAATACAGCCATGCGCACATCATCGAAGAAGGCTACAGCGAAGTGATTCGTAGTGCTCGGGCAAACGAAGCAGTTATCGCAGAAGCAATCAAAGTCGAAGCCAGCCTAGCAATTGACTATGACGCACTCTGGACTAGCTACGGCGCAGACAGCGGAGTGGGCGAAGAGCTCAAAGCGGTGGCTCGTTTAATTACTGGGCGCGAGTGCCTCGGTAATAATCGACAAATTTTCTTCGTCGATCTCGGCGGCTTTGACAACCACGCGGATATCAATGGCGACCTCCCCGTTCTACTCGATCAACTCGACCGTGCAGTCGGTGCCTTCAATGCCGCGATGAAAGAGTTGGATACAAAAGATAGTAATTTTTCCTACGACAAGGTCACCACCTTCCAAGCCTCCGACTTTAATCGCACATGGACACCCAATGGCACCAGTGTCGGCACCGCTGGCACCGACCATGCATGGGGCTCGCATACCTTCGTCTTTGGCGGCGCAGTCAACGGCGGACAATTCTACGGCACCTATCCGGAGCTCGCAGTGGGAAGCGTTGACGACGTCCCGAGTGGTTCGCGCGGTCGTTGGATCCCCACAACCTCGGTCGATCAATTTGCGGCCGTGCTCGCCAACTGGTTTGGCGTGCCAGCCAACAGTAGCGAAATGCAAACGATCTTTCCAAACTTGGATCGCTTCCAAGACCCCTTCTCAATCGGCAACGAGGCAAACCTTGGCTTTCTGTAATTGCTCAGGTATCTCTGCAGCATGAAAAAACTCTGGATATTCCCAGTAGCTCTGTGCGTCATCGCAATTGCAATGACGCTGCTGAATATTGCAGCGGTCAAAGAAGTTGAGAAGCGCGTAGCTCCAGCCCAGCACATAACGCCGCAGAGCAAGCCCGATTCCAACGCGGCCCCTCATGCCAATGCGCCACAGCCCGACGCACGCTTAGCACGGCTCCCCGATGGCCAGGTGCAATACAAGCCCGCCCTCGAAACCAGTCGCGCCTTAGACAGTATCCGCACTCCCAAAGAAGCACTTGCAATCATTGAGCGACTGCTCGGCCACTACCGATTTGCCTACAAAGAAAACCCGGTCGGCGTGGAGAACTTTGAGATCACCGAACAACTGCTCGGCAAGAATCCGAAGAAGATTGTCTTCATCGCTCCTGATACGACCGCTCTGCGTGGCAACGAACTCATCGACCAATGGGGCACGCCCTATTTCTTCCACGCGCAATCAGGCCAGCAAATGGACATTCGCTCCGCCGGGCCAGATAAAGAATTCTGGACGGACGACGACGTCTTTCTAAGCCAAGAATAAAGCTCGGCTACTTTAGCGCCTGATAGCGAAAGCAATCTGCGGTATGGTCGTTCACCATCCCAACTGCCCGCATAAAGGCATAGCAAATCGTAGTGCCGAAAATTTAAAGCCCGCCTGCTTCAGCAGCCTGGCTCATCGCATCCGACTCCGGCGTGCTGACTGGCACTTGTGATGCGTCAGTTCATGTATTTTGAATCGGTTGCCCTTCGACAAACTGCCTGCGCGCCTTCCAGAATCAGAAACTCAAACAACACCCGAACGTCCTAGGTTCGGTGTTCCTACGCCGAGCCAAACGCCTAGCTCAGGTAAGTGCAGCAGTAATCCGCGCCGCCTGCTTTCACCTTGAGCGAGAACTTGGAATTACCTGGCACATTAAAGGCAGTGCCTTCGCCGTAAGTGTTCCACTCATCTGCACCGTCGAGCTTCACATCCATTTCACCGCCGAGCATTTCCATCAGCTCAGCTGCTTCAGTGCCGAACTCGTAATCGCCCGCCTGCATGAAGCCTAGGGTCTTCTTAGAACCATCCGCAAACACAACTGTGCGGCTAGTGACTTGGCCGCCGAAATACACATTGGCTTTTTTTACAATAGAGATGTTTTCAAAATTATCAGACATGCAATAGGTGATGGCGATTCCGCTAAAAGTTGCAATCAGCATTTATTTAGAATCGCTCGTCACATCGTTGCTCGCGAACTGGTGCAGTTCCATTTCGACCACCTTTGATCGAGTCAAGCCAACTTGCCATCCAGCCGATATACGCATAACGTAATTAAAACAATCATATGGAGACGAGATGAACACATCCGATTTAGACGATGGCAGCGCAATTCGGCTGATGCCACACAAGGCGATGATGATCATTGTCGGGTGGGTGCTCTTTTTTGTCATTCGCGCGTGGCTGCCACTGGGCACTCTAGCCGAGACATACGATGCTGGGGCGGTGCGCACCGGGCTCGCGATATTGACACTCGCTGCCACCCTCTGGCTGAGCGAAGCACTGCCACTCGCCATCACCGCGATGCTGATCCCCGTGTTAGCCGCCCTCACTGGAACATTGGATGTCACCAAAAGCTTTTCCGGATTCGCCCACCCACTGATTTTCCTGTTCCTCGGAGGGTTCGGGTTAGCCGCCGCCCTATCCTACCAAAAACTGGATCAATGGCTGGCCCAGCATCTCTTAAAAATAGGCCGCGGCAGTTTTCACGTTACCGCGATTGCGCTATTCTTAACATCCGCACTGCTCTCGATGTGGATCTCCAACACGGCAACCGTCGCACTGCTATTGCCCGTGGCGCTGGGAATACTCGCCCACATCAAGTCCACTTGCGGAGAGGCAGACATCGCTCGATGCTCAACTTATTTACTTCTAGGCATCGCATACTCAGCAAGCATCGGTGGCATCGGCACTTTAATCGGCACGCCCCCCAATGCGATTGCCGCAGCCAATCTCGGTATCAGTTTCTCAGAGTGGCTCGCGGTCGGTCTACCCGCAGTTGCAATCCTACTGCCCGTGCTCTTTATCGCCCTGCGCCTGCTCGCCAAACCAGGCGACGTGCCACATTTTAAAGTCGAAGCACCAGCCTTTCAGTTCAACACGGCTCGCATCCTCACCTTGGCCATCTTTTTCAGCGCGATCTGCGGATGGCTATTTAGCGCACCCCTCGCAGCGCTATTTGGCATCGCCAACTCATTTGATACACTCGTCGCGATCTGCGCACTGCTACTCCTCGCATCATGCCGACTGGTTCGGTGGAAGGACGTCGACCGCACCACCAACTGGGGCGTGCTGTTGCTATTTGGTGGCGGCATCACTTTGAGCAAGGTGCTCGGCGCTACCGGCGCGAGCAAGTTTCTCGCCTATCAGATTCAAGCGCTGACCGCAGGCTGGCCCACGGTCCTCTTTATCGGCATCATCGTCGTCTTCGTCATTTTCCTCACGGAGCTATCCAGCAACACAGCCAGCACCGCACTGCTCGTGCCAATCTTCGCCGCAGTCGCGGTCAATATGAGTATACCCGTCACAGAGCTCATTTTACCCTTAACCTTAGCAGCCTCCTGCGCATTTATGCTGCCGGTCGCCACCCCGCCCAATGCCATCGTGTTCGGCTCAGGTCACATACAACAACGCGATATGGTGCGCATCGGCCTAGTCCTTAACCTGACTTTCGCGCTGCTGTTGACCTTGCTGAGTCAGATTCTGTTTTAGGGAACGACTGAACTCCACAGATCGAGACCGCTTCGCGGGCTGCGCTACAAACAAATCCACACTTCCTATATACCGTGGTAGCGGACTGGCCAAGCCATTTCGACTGCCGAGCATCAAGCACTCCCACTATCGAAAACGCTATACGAATTCGCTATAAAACGAACCAATCAATGCCCACAAATACAGGCGTATTCTTTATACTCACAGCTGGGACAATTGCTCATATTTAAATAAAATGTCTCTCGCACACGCGTTGCATCAGGAGTCACTTTAATCTGTAAAATGATCGGCATGCGCTTCATTTCTGGCAAGGCTGCGGTTGAGATTAAGCCACCTTCATTTTTAACAAACTCCACCTTTGTCGGGGCGCTGCGATCACCGCCAATCGCAGAAACGACTTGATCGGCAACTGGGACGACTTGGCCATCGCGCCCTAGGAATGTAAGCTGCACAAAGCGCTCGGGCGTGACCAAGAACTCCATGTGCGGATCCACGATGGTGATAAGACGACCACCATGGGGGCCGCCTTGTACTTCCTGGGCCGCAGACTTGCTGACTCCATGGCTATGCCCGCCATTGCTGTGACCGTGTCCCGCGGCAGCATCGCAATAGCTTTTCCCGAACAACGCTAGCGTCACAATGAGGAGAACTTTGAGCTGTGTTTTCTGTTTCATGATATTTTTTTAGATTTGATTGAATAAAGATAAAAACGCACGACGCGGAAGTCGTCCCTCCCGCACCGAAGCATTATATCACTCTGAAGCAGCGGCTTCTAACCGCATAGACTTTTCGGCGGACTTTTGAAAGAAGGCATAAAAGATAGCAGGGGTCACCGCGAGGCCGAGCAGCGTCGAGCTAATCAAGCCGCCCACGATAACGATCGCGACGGGATTGAGAATTTCTTTGCCCGGCTCATCGGCGGCCATGATGAGTGGGATCAATGCCAGGGCCGCAGAGATCGCTGTCATCAAGATCGGCACGAGTCGCTCGAGCGTGCCACGCACCACCATTTCGCGCGTGAATGCTTCACCTTCGTGACGCATCAAATGCAGATAGTGCGAGAGCAGCATAATGTTATTACGCGCAGCAATACCAGTCACTGCGATAAAACCAACCAGCGTGGCGATGCTGATATTATTCAATGTGATACTGGTATAAAAGACCCCGCCGATCAAAGAAATCGGAATGATGCTCAACACCAGCCACACGAAACTGAAGGTTTTGAAATAGCTATAGAGTAAGAAAATGATCAGCAGCAGAATCACCGCACACATAATAAAGATAGTGCGCCGCGCATCTTGCTGCGCCTGATATTCGCCTTCAAAGGCTACGCTATAGCCTTGCGGTAAAACCAACTCCTCAGCGACTTTACTCTGCAAGGTTTCCACCACTGCATTCAAATCGTCCGTAGTCGGATTGATCGATACCACGAAACGACGCAGTGTATTCTCGCGCAGAATTGTATTCGGCCCCGTCGCTTGATGAATTTCTGCCACGTAGCTCAATGGCACCCGTTGGCCACTCAGTGTATCGACATACAAATTCGACAACCGCTCCGGCGACTCACGCCATTCAAGCGGCAGACGCACCACTAAATCATACACACGCTGCCCTTGGTAAATTTCGGCCACCACTTCGCCACCCATCAAGGAAGCCAACTGCTCGTTCAATTTCCCGGGTGTCACGCCATACGCCAGCGCACGGTCACGATCGACTTCGATCCGTAGCTGGGGAATCATCGCCTGCTGCTCCGCACGCGCTTCTTCCATGCCCGGAATCGCCCGTGCGATCTCAGTGACTTGCTTACCGAGGCGACGTAATTCGCTTAAATCAGGCCCATAGATTTTAACCGCGACCTTGGCAGACACACCACTGAGCATGTGCCCAATACGGTCCGCCAATGGCGTGCTCATCGCACTGAATGTGCCTGGAATCGTGCGCATGGTGATACGTATTTCTTCTAACACTTCCTTACGATCCCGATCAGACGTTTCGGTAAATTCGATATCGAACTCGACCGTCGACACTGGCACCACATGGTCACCACGTTCGGCACGACCGACACGATAACCGACTGTTTCGACTTCTGGAATCTGCAAAAGTAAGTCCTGCGCGGTATCGGAGAGTTCGGTGGTTTGCTTCAGCGAGGTGCCAGGTGCAGTGGTCATTGCGATCAATGCGGTCGGCTCTCGAAATGCTGGCAAGAAATTACCCCCCATCGAGATCAGCGATCCATACGCGACAAATAGCAGCACCCCAGTAATCAGTAGCACCAGAAACGGCTGTGACAGCGAAAAGTTGAGCCATGTCTTGTGAAAGCCCCACTTCAAGCCACGCACCATGAACCCATCGACATGCACTTCACCCGCCTTTGGGTTTAATAAAAACGAACACAGCACCGGGATGACGGTCAACGAAACCACGAACGACGCACTCATGCTAACAATCGTCGCAATCGCAATTGGCGAGAATAGCCGCCCCTCCACGCCGCTCAATGCCAGCAACGGCAAGAACACCAAAATGATCAATACCGTGGCATACAAAATCGACGAGCGCACCTCAGCGGAAGCGCTCGCAATCACTTCAAGATTCGGACGTGGATTCGGAACACTCGCATTCTCTCGCAAACGACGAAACACATTTTCCACATCTACAATCGCGTCATCGACCACCATACCAATCGCCACAGCAAGTCCGCCCAGCGTCATCGAGTTGACGCTCAAGTCCATCAGGTCGAACACCAGAATGGTGATGCCGAGTGAAAGCGGAATCGCAGTGAGCGTGATCAAAGTAATCCGCACATTGAACAGAAACAGAAACAGCACCAACCCCACCATGATGGCACCGTCACGCAGCGCTTCTTCCAAATTTCCAATCGAAAGATTAATAAAGTCGGATTGCCGATAGAGCGTGATCACTTCGACTCCTGCGGGGAGGGTCTGTTGCAGAGCGGTGAGCGCGGCTTCCACTTCCGCAGTCAAATCAATGGTATCAAAACCCGGCGACTTTGTCACACTGAGGATCACCCCTGGGTAACCCTTTACCAAACCATCCTGGGCAATCTGCTTGCTACCAAGGCCAGCATCGCCACGCATTGGCTCAATATCCCACACCAGCGAGGCCACATCACGCAGACGAATCGGCCGGTCATTCTCGTACGTTACAACCGTGTTACCGATCTCATCCAGATCAGTCGTCATCGCCAAATTACGCACCATGATCTCTTGAGAAGATTCGGTTAAAAATCCACCAGTCGTATTTTTAACTGCTTGAGCAGAGGCATCGCGTATTTGCAAAAAGGATACACCCATCGCCAACATCTTATCTGGGTCCGGCTGCACTTGTACTTGCTTCACCCCGCCGCCCATCGACAGCACTTCGGCGATCCCTGGAATGGATTGCAGTTTTCGGGCAACCGTCCAATCCGCCAGCGAGCGCAACTCACTCGGGCTCGTCTCGCCTGTAGGATCTGCCAATCCGACCAGTAGGATGTTACCCATAAGCGACGCGACTGGCGTCATATAAGGGCTCACTCCTTCGGGCAATGCTTCACTCGCACCAGTCAAACGCTCCTGCACAAACTGACGCGCCTGATAAATGTCCGTACCCCATTCGAATTCGACGAAGATTAAGGACAAGCCCACATCATTAATCGAACGCAGGCGCGACACCCCCGTCACCCCCATCAGCGAATTCTCCAATGGAATCGTCACCAGTGTTTCCACTTCTTCGGGAGCGAAGCCAGCGGACTCGGTTAAAATAGTCACTGTCGGCTTGGTCAAGTCTGGTAACACTTCGACCGGAAGCTCCACCGCTTTCTTGATTCCTAGAACGAGGACGATGACAACCAGGGCCAAAATTAATGGCCTCTGTGAAAGAGAAAATCGTATGAGTTGATTTAACATGGTCCGTAATTTTGAATGAAGATCATGCCCTTATCCACGGCGTTGGTTCCACCAACGCTGCGAAGCGACCAAGAGGATTAACGTCAACACGCCCGCATAAATCATCAGTGCCAGGCTCGAGCTATGCGCGCCTTCGTGATCATGGGCTTCTTCGGGCTCTGCTCGCTTCGCTTTATCGGCATCAGTGAGCTCCGAACCATCTTCATTGTGCTCATGTCCATGCGCGGCATCCAACGCCTCCTTCAACGAGATACTTTGTCCGCCACCAGCAAAGCCCAACGAATACGATCCCTGCGTGACGACTTCATCACCGGGAAACAAACCACTCAGTACTTCATCGAATCGATCATTGCGTTCTCCAATCACAACGGGGACACGTAAAAATGCATTGGGCAGATCGAAGTCCTTCACAAACACGACACGATTGGCAGGGTCTCCCTGAATCGCCGCACGTGGCACTGCCAACACATCAGCCCGTGAATCAAGCACTACAGCAAACTCCACGCGCATTCCCGGGCGAAGTCGCCCATCCTTATTATCCAATAGAAAAATCCCTTCCACCGCTCCCGCACCACGATCGGCATTCACACCAAAGCGCACTAGAGTCGCTTCAAACAAAGACTGCCCCAAAGCAGGCACCTTGATATGTGCATAACTGCCCACTTGAACACGCGCGGCTTCATTCTCAGGAATCTTCGCCACGGCCCACATGCTCGAACGGTCCGAAATATCCATTAACTCGACATCAGGTTGCACGGGCTGCCCAAGGCGTATGTGTGACTCCACCACCAGACCATTTTGCGGCGCCTTCAGCTGCACCTGCGGCGGCGGATCGCCAATGAGGCGGGTCTCAATCGTCGCTACCACATCGCCCGCAGCCACCGAATCTCCTTCGAATGCATGCAGACCGACCACACGACCAGCGACACGAGACGACAGCACAGAATGCTTCGACGGGATTTCTTCAATACGCCCGATCGCAAAGACTGTTGTCTCAAAATCACGCTCTTCCACTTCCACTGTTTGAATCCGAAGATTCGCTACTCCTGTCGCATCGAGAATAATGGGCGTCTCGATCGCAGCCCATGATGCAGTGGCACTTAGTAGCGACATACAGATGACACTCAGGCTAACATTAAAGTTTGTTTGTTTCATTTAATATAAAAATGGTTGGGGTTATTGGAGCACTGGTTGCATCTGGGCGGTGGCGGCTTTCCAGCGGATTATCGCCTGTTCGAAATCGTGCAGCTTAGTTAATTGTGCAGATTGTACTCGGAGGCCTTGTTCTTGTGAGCGAAACAGCTCGACCAGGTTAATTTGTCCCGCTCCATAAGCGGACTTCATCTCGGCTAGGTTCTTCTCCACTAACTGCGTTAAGTGTTGATCATAGTCGCGCGCCTGCTGATACAGACTCACCGCGAGAGTCGCCTGCGAGTGCGCTTCGCTGCGCACCTCTAAACCGACGCGATCGAGCTCGTATTTAAACTGCCGCTGTTCAGCACGGCTGGCTCGAATTGAGCCTTGTTTGCGATCCAACAACGGTAGTGGAATTGACACACCGACACCAAAGAAACGGTCCGTCCCCAGGCCACCGGGATCATCGACACTGTGCTCTTCTTCAAAAAACACCCGCACCGCGATATCAGCCCAGCGCTCGGCCTTGGTCACGGAGACTCGCTTATCGGAGATACGAAACAGCAACGCCTTCATGCGATATTCGGGATGCTGCATGAGTGACTCCTGCGTGAGGCTGGCCAACTGCGGTTGCGTGGCGGGCAGTTCAAATTGATGGGTTAAGCTCAGCTCGGCATTCACATCAGCTCCTACCAGTTGCTTCAATTTAGCGAGTTCCAATAACAGCGCATTCGAGAGTTCCTGCTTCTCTTGTTCCACGGCATACAACTCGATCTGCACTTGATTGGTCTGCACCGAAGAGACTTCCCCAATGGAAACCCGCGACTCCATGAACTCTGCAAACTTACGATTCAACTCCAGACGCTCGTCGCGCAGTTCGATTTGAGCCCTTATGGCAGTCGCAGCAGCGACCGAGGTCTCGACCGCCCGAGTCAGCAGACGTACGTGGTTGGCAACTTCCGCTTCGGCCAATTCGATTTCATCTTGCGCGATCGACTTTTGCAGGCGCAGTCGGTTCGTTACGGGAAAGCGCTGCTCGAAGCCAACCGCATAGCCATACTCGCCTTCATCGTTAAAAGTCCGATCGGTGGCATAATCGATACTGAGCTCTGGATTTATCCAACGCCCCGCTTGTTGACGATTCCCGTGCGCACGATTGATCGTGGTGCGTGCCGCATTCAGCGCTGGGTTCTGTTGCAAGGCACGTACCACAGCTTGCTCTTTGCTAAGCAAGAGCGGTGCGGCGGCTAGACTACTCAAAGTTGATTGAACAATGAGGGCGAACGCGGTAACGCGTCCTAATTTCAAAAAGTTAACCATAAAAATCCTAATACAATGAAGCTGTGGCGTAGCGTGCTGCTACAAATACGACTGGTTTGATTAAACCAGTAAAGCTAAGTGTATTAGGACATCAAACCCGCAGGACTGTCTTTTGAATGTAGTAATCAGTCAACCAATGCGCCGACGGCGGCGGACCGCGAGGTTGTGAAAGCAAGGTGCTTAAGGTCTCTACCTTACGGACTTCCGAATCATGAAAGTTAAACTCAGCGACAGAGAGGATTGGCAAATCCACTGAACGCACTTCATTCAAGCGCGAAGGAATTTGCTCGCCTCCCTGCAACTCAAGATCGGTGCAACCATCCTTGACGACGCATAGTTCTGTTTCCTGAGACTCCACATGATCATGCCCATCGTCACAGTGGCCATGCTCGGCACCTTCAGTTTCAGGATGCAGCGCAAAATCATGATGCAAACACAGCAACACGCTTGGCACCCCCGCTAACGCGACGTTCCAAACAAACAGGCTCAATAGCCATGCAACTGTAATTTTTTTGATCAAGAGTCTAAAATATATAAAAAACCGAGCCCATACTGTCAAGACTCACGCAGATTGGTTCCTTTCTAAGAATGAGAATTCCGCAGCTACCGGGCCTCAAAGCGACCATCCGCACGCTTGCCCACTAATCGCTTCAGCTCCAAGCCCATCAGGACACCTGAGATCTCGGAGATCGGCTTCTCTAGACGCTCCGCCAACGCATCGGGCGAGGCAATTTCACCTCCAACAAAATAATCCATCACCGCCTGCTCTATACCTGACAGGGACGGTGGTGTCGATTCCGCAGCCTCCAGACTCAGCCCCGACCCTTGTGCGGGAAACTGCATGCGCTGGTAGCGAAGCTCCTCCAAAATATCATCCACAGAAGTCACCATGATTGCGCCATCGCGAATCAACTGATGACAGCCGCCGCTGCTTGCTTGGTCGATTCGGCCAGGCACCGCCATCAACGTGCGCCCCTGCTCACCCGCAAAACGCGCAGTAATCATACTCCCTCCGGACACTGCACTCTCGATCACAATCACTCCCTGGCACATGCCAGCCACCACTCGGTTGCGCATCGGGAAAGTCTGTCGATCCGCCCGTCGCCCAAAAGGGAACTCACTGACGACCGCGCCATGCGCGACGATATTTTTGTACAAGTCCTTATTCTCCGGCGGATAAATCGTATCCAAACCGCAGCCAAACACGGCGACGGTCTTACCGCCGGCCTCCAGTGCGCCTTCATGAGCCGCGGTATCGGTGCCACTGGCCATACCACTGACAATGCAAAATCCGAGCCGAGCTAGCTCGGACGAAAATCTCTTCGTGACACTGCGGCCATACAGGGTGGAACGGCGCGTGCCGACAATCGCCACGCAAGGGCGATCCACGATGTATTCACCCTGCCAATACAAACCGATAGGCGGATCATACGTTTCTCTGAGTAATTCCGGAAACTTGTCATCTTCTTGTATAAAGAAGCGAGTGCCAGTCTGACGCATATTTGCCACCTCTTTGGCGAGATCAAAACGGTCTGCCCAATGCACCAGCGCATCAGCAGCCTTGGGCCCAACCCCCTTCACTCCGAGCAGCTTAGCATGCTTACCAGCAAGCACCGCCACCGCATCGCCACCAAAAGCATCCATCAGATGCCGCAACATGATCGGCCCTACATGCGGCAAGCCATTAAGCACCAACAATGCTTGGCGTTGATTTAGTGACGAAGGCATCTGCATATGCTAGCACTGCGATTGCCAAGGACAATCTTATAGTGTTTAGGAAGCTACGCAATCAGCTGGTTCCACTGTCTGTCTGATCGATCCGGCAGTGCGCTTTGACTCAAAGCGCATTCGGCGAAACCCACTTGATAGGTTAAATATCAGCAATCGACTACCTGATGCCGCATGAGCCATGCGGCGCTACCATCAATATCTTTTCCTTAAAATCGACGACTCCGCTAAAAACCTAAACTCTACGCAGCGCGCTCGACAGATAATCTAGCACTTGCGTGGTATGCACTGCGACTTGGCCATGCGCGCGCGCTAGTAGCTGCGCGGCCAGCCCATGCAGCACAACACCACGAGCTACCGACGTTTGCACACACGTTTGGTCTTGCGCAATCATACCGCCAACTAAACCGGCGAGCAAATCGCCACTGCCGCCGCGCGACAGCACGGGCCCGCCATAGGTATTATACCAGATATTTTCACCATCACAGATCCGCGTATGCGCCGACTTAAGAACCGTCGTCACACGATAACTTTGGCAAAACGTCCTCAAAGTCTCATTCGAATAATCAGGCACATCAAGCTTCGCAATCCGCATAAACTCGCCCATATGCGGAGTCAAGATCACCGACCCCGCTGAAGCCTTGCGCTTCGGAACCAATTCTAACACACGCACACGCAGCACATCGGCATCTAAAATGACTGGCAGATCCACTTGCTCCACAATCTCCTGAGCGACCATCTCGGTATTCCGATCTTTACCCATTCCTGGGCCAAGCAGTACTGCCGTCGCCTGATCAATACGATCCAGCAGCAATGGCAGTGCCCGAGGGTTCAGTGTGCCATTGGCAGTCTCGGGCCATGGCACCCACATCGCTTCCGGCACTTGAGCGGCCAATGTTGCTGCCACCGAAGCTGGCGCAAAGGCAGTCACCAGCCCTAAGCCCGAGCGCACTGCAGCTTGCACCGCCATCAACAAAGCCCCTGGCATAAAAGCCGAACCGCCGACTACAAACAGGTGCCCGAACGCACGCTTATCCACCACTGCAGGTCGCAAAGTCCGCAGCGAATCCAGCACACGGTCGTTCAGCACCATCTCAGCAGCATCCGCGCCGGCCCCTGCGGGTGCCTCAGAAAATCCTAAATCGATCGTGCGCACTCGGCCGCATTCGACGTTTCCTTCGAACAGTACCTTTTTCGCCACTCCAGTCGCATACGAAAAGTCGGCGTGAAACGTCAACTCATCAGAGACGTCGCCCTTACCGCTCGGCACATCAACGGCAGCTCGCAGACCGATTTTTTCGTAGCAATTAACTGCTTCAATCAGCACACGCATGGGCGCACGCACTGGTGACTGAAACGTCATGCCCAACAAGCCATCAATACAAATATCAAACGCACGATCCACTGAAGCCGCGTCCAAGAGCTCATGAATCGACGCCACATCGCTGTTGGCATCTAACTGATGCTCACTGACACGACCTTTCAACTGTTGATGCGCACGCGCAGCCAAAGGCTTCAGATCGCTAGGATCGGCGGCGAAGATTAAAGTCACCCGCGCCCGCGGAAAGTCCGCCAGCAGTTGACCGCAAGTGAGCAGCGCATCTCCGCCATTGTTGCCCTTGCCGATTAAAGCCAGTACGCTCAGTCCTTGTGGCAACGATTGCAGCTCTTGATAATCCAAGCAGATGGCCTTGGCAATACCGACTCCAGCCTGCTGCATGGCAGCCCATTCGGCCGCTTCATCCGCAAGAATTGTGACTTCTAGTTGCGCAGCCTCTTGGCAAGTGAGTATGGGGTGGGCACAAGGCATTGCTTTCAAAATATAGAACTTCAAAAAAAGGGGGCGGGGTATAAGAGATCAATCCTATCAGTAAGTATATTACCATGTAGTCACCTAAAATACACGCTTTTTTTAGGTTCATCGTCGGTTAGCGGAAAAAGGTTAAAGGAGGGAGGGCAACTCGCCCTCCTTTGCAGCCACAGAGGATGAATGTGGCCGAGTCGCCCACAGTCCTATCGCGGTCAATGCCCCAGCCAAGCACTCCGATCACAAAGAATGCTTTATTTCAAATACGCCTTCATCTCACGAACGGCTTGCTCCACGCCGACAAACAAAGCGCGGCTCACGATCGTGTGCCCAATATTCAGCTCATGCAGGTGCGGGATCTTCAGCACTTCGCTGATGTTGGTATAGTTAATTCCATGTCCGGCATTCACCACGAGTCCAAGACTGTGCGCCAAATCTGCGCCCCGGCAAAGTATCTCCAACTCTGCCGCGCGACGATCTCCATAATATGCATTCGCATACGCTCCAGTGTGTAACTCGATCCACTCCGCCTTGAGCTCAGCCGAGGCCTCGATCTGCGCTGGATCAGGATCGATAAACAAACTCGTGATAATACCCGCTTGGGTCATGGCCGACACCACATCGCCCACACGCGACATCTGACCAACGATATCAAGGCCACCCTCCGTGGTGACTTCCTCGCGGCTCTCCGGCACCAAACAGACAGAATCCGGCTTCAGCTCCAACGCATATTCGATCATCGCTGGCGTGCAGGCCATTTCCAGATTTAGGCGCGTGCCGATCTGTTCGCGCGCGCGACGCACGTCCGACTCCTGCACATGGCGCCGGTCTTCACGCAGGTGAATGGTAATGCCATCGGCACCCGCCTGCTCACACAGTAACGCAAACGCCACGGGGTCTGGCTCGACCTCGTTACCATGATCGAGCGCATGCTCACGAAAGCGCGCCTGACGCACTGTCGCGCAGTGGTCCACATTGACACCAAGAAGAATGTTAGAAGCGGTGATAGTCATAAAGAGTGATCAATTTGGCGATTTAATCGAAAGAGTCCACTCGAGTTTTACATTTCTGCTGCAAAGTAGAAGCGCCCCCCTAAGCGCTTCAAAAAAGCGACTCTTAATAGCACGCGACCAGCGTGCCGCTCCACCTCCTCGACAAAGCACTTCGGCGACGGCTTCCATTGGTCAGCGACATCTACGGATCGCAGCGATTACGCCAATCGCTTACTCAGATTGCATCCCGCATCAGACGCCGAATCAATCGGCAACCCCTCAAGCAGATCTTGCGTTAACACAACACCCGCGCCCGACTGCAGCAAGCTCTCTAGATATGCCGAATCGGCATATTGCGGCAGCAGCAACTTTGTGATAGGATGCGCCTAACACCAAGCTGAAAGATGGCTCAACAGCTGCGACTCGGTTGCCGCACCTCCAACAACACCAGATCCACATGCCAGGTATACACATAAACCCCTTGCTCTCATTCTCAAAGACGCCCTAGACGTTGTAGGGCGATTTGCATCAGTTGCTGACTACAGGTGATCGAGAGCTTCGTTTTGAGACGCTCCTTACAGGTGCTAACAGCCTCCTTACTAATATCCATTTTAGTCGCGATCGCAGCAGTGGCATGTCCCTGTCCGATCAGGCTCAACACATAGAGCTCGAGAGCCGTGAGTTGATCGAAACAATTCATCTCATCACGGGTCGTGCGTTTGGAGAAATCCTTTAGCAACTGATCGGCGATTGCGGCGCTAACCACAACTCCGCCAGCAGCGACTCGATGGACTCCATCGACGAGGGCACTCGGCGAACTCCCCTTCATTAAATAACCATTCCCACCCGCGTCTAGGACACGCCTCGCACAGGTCATTTCAGGGAGTTGAGACAGCACGAGAAACTTAGTTTCAGGATGCGATTCGGACCAATCAGTGATATGCCGTAGGGCGTCGTGACCATCGAAAATCAAGCCCATCACCACGACATCGAGCTGCAGAACATTAAAGCACTTTGACAGCTCCTTGGGGCGCGAAACACTAGCGACGACCGCTAGCTCCTCAATCCCGCCAAACAAGGACTCCAGTCCATCACGCAAGATGCAATGCTGGTCCAGTAGCGCGATCGATAAGGCCGCTTTTCTTGCCGGATTCATGAGTTTTTATTACACCAATTCACTGGCTGTTAATCCGCACTTGCGATGGATATTCAAAAAGTGAATTCCGCGGCGCAACAGGATTTGCATACAGCTGTTCTCATCCATTATTCGGCTTAGATTCGCCCCCCGCTAGGCATACTGAGTTAGGATTGCCTCTAGCTTGTGTGCAGTAACAGTCGCGCTGAAGAACCCACAGTTGTAGCCCGAGACGCTTGTATTTTGGTGAGTCAGCTAGTTTCATTGGCTACTAATTCTGATTGGAGACGGGTAAACAAAGCAGAGCTTGTAGATTACTCAGGCTTGGGTGATTGGCAATTAATGAATCTAGTCCTTTGGGACCAATCATGCATCAACTAAAAGACGTTATAATAATTGAGCTAAATAAATCCTTTTAACTCCAAAGTCGCCGCAATACCCGCCACCAAAAACGCAGCGGCTAACTTCAGTTAGTCCAGCGCGGCCCCCCGGACCTCCATTCGCGACTGCCATCATTCACCAAACCTCGGGGATATCCTCACCGCATTAGCCCGCTAAGGATCTATAATTTACAGAAACCCGCCGATTCCTACGACTCCAGCAACCAATCGCGTTTTTTCACTCTCAATCTAGCTCGGTTCATTCAGCTGAAAATCAGGAGTCAGGCTAGGCCGACGGCTTCCAGTCGATCAGCGTCACTTGCGGATAGCGACTATTACGCCAATAGTTCCACGAAAAGCGCACTGCTAAATCAATTGACTGGCCCACTTCCGGCACGCCGTGCATGCGCCATGCGATACCAGCGACGCCACTTCGGCTACCGTCCACGATCGGCATACGAAAACGGAAGTTGCCCTCACCGAAGGCGTGCGGCGCTTCTTCAAGGACGACGCCACGCAAACCAAATACTGGCTCGGCATTGCCCTGACCAAAGGGATGCAAGCGGTCCAGCTCTTCAAGTAAGCCCTCTTCTAAGTTTTCAACTTCCAACCAAGTGGACAACTGTAGCGATGGCTCAGGTAAGCCATCGGGATAGAGCACCTTCAAACTTTTGAGATAGCACTCGGTAAATGCTTTGATGTTCGCGACTTTCAGCGAAACACCGGCCGCCATCGGATGGCCGCCCCAATGCCCGAGAAAATCGGTACAACGTTGAAAGACTTCGACTAAATTCACCGTCGCCACACTACGCCCGGAGCCATGCGCGTCGTCACCATCCGCACCGAGAATCACACAAGGCTTGTGAAAATGACGACTCACGCGACTGGCCACGATACCAACGACCCCCGGGTGCCAATCTTCGCCAAACAACACGATACCGGGTTCATCCGCAAACTCCTCAGCCGCGCGTTGCTCCGCCAGAGAGGCAATGCCCCGCTCAATACCTTGGCGCTCGCGATTCATCGTATCGAGCTCTTGCGCAATCTTTTGGCAGGCAGCCAGATCGTCGCTCAACAGCAGGTTCATCGGCAGTGACGCATCACCCAAGCGCCCACTAGCATTAATGCGCGGCGCGAGTTTAAATGAAATATCAGATGCCGCCATTTCTTGACTGGCATCCATGCCGCTAATTTCGGCCAAGGCACCAATCCCAATACGGCCATTCGCACGCAGGTGGCGTAAGCCGAACCATGAGAGGATACGATTTTCCCCGCGCAACGGCACGAGGTCGGCAATCGTGCCCATCGCGACGAGGTCCAGATAATCTTTGAGTTGAATGCCATCCACGCGCGGATCTTCAGCCTCGCGACGACTTTTCAGGAGTCCGTGCAAGAGCTTAAACACTAGGCCCGCGGTACACAAATCGCGCCACGGCGCATCTTCAACATCGTTCACATGCGGGTTTACAAAAATGCACCCTTCAGGCGCGACCGTCTTAGTCTGGTGATGGTCGACTACAATCACATCGCAGCCCAACTCACGCAAATACGCGATCGGCTCGTGCGCGTTAGTGCCACAGTCCAGCGCAATAAATAGATCTGGCACTTCACCTGCGAAGACACGGGTGATCGCCTCACGACTCAAGCCGTAGCCCTCATCTAACCGAAGCGGCACGCAATAGCGCGGCTCTAGACCGAGCGTGCGCAACATACTGACGAGCTGCACGGTACTGGTCACGCCATCAACATCGTAATCGCCAAACACCAACACCGACTCCTTCGCCTCAATTGCCTGCTCGATACGCGTCACCGCTGCGCGAAGGTTTTTCAGCGCAAAGGGGTTATCGAGCTGAGCAAGACGCGGGCGTAGAAACTCTTCCGCCGCTTCGACCGTCGCCAAACCGCGCTGCGAGAGCAATTCGCCCATAACTTTAGACACGCGCAACTCCGCGCTTAAATCAGCGGCGATTGTGTCGTTGGTCTCAGTTAGCGTCCAAAGCATAAATTAGTGTGTTGATGTTAGAATCGTAGCGCTGGCGATTGGCGACTTCAATCGATCATTTAAAATAAAAAATGGCGAACCGTTACCGATTCGCCATTCCTGTTTCAGAAATTAACCATTGATCCGCTTAATTCTCACTCGAGCTCTCCCACTCGTAGCGCTTCGGCGTGAGCTGATGCTCTTCGACGTGGCGACGGTCACCCTTGTGCCACCAGTAGAATACGGGGCTGGCGATGAAGATCGAGGAGAACGTTCCGGTAAGAATACCAATAATAAAGATGAAGGAGAAATCAGTGATGACTCCGGCTCCGAAGATGTACAGCGACAGAGCCGCAAGCAATGTGGTGATACTGGTGAGCAATGTGCGAGAGAACACTCGGCTGAGCGCAAGATTGATAATCGAGCGTAAATCCGTACCGGGGTTGAGTTCCAATTCTTCACGGATACGGTCAAAGGCAACGATCGTATCATTGATCGAGTAACCCACGATCATTAGAATCGCAGCCAACATCGGAGCGGTGAATTGGCCGCTCACAAAGATCCCCAGTTCGCCGCAAATGACGAAGATGCCGATCGTCATCAAGACGTCGTGAATCGTTGCGACGACCGCGCCGACTCCGTAGCCTACTTCGAAGCGGAAAGCGACGTAGAGGAGGATGCCACCCAATGCGCACAGCACAGAATAAAGCGCATTCCATTGAATGCTCTTAGATACAGATGCACCGATTTGAGTGATGCCAGTCTCGATCAGATTCGCATCCGGGAAAGCCGCTTGAAGCTGCTCGAGAACCGGACGTGCTTGATCAAATGGTGTTTGCAACTTCAGGATTTCAACATCCTGCCCAATAAGGCTCTGGTAAATCGGAGTCACATCACCGAGATCCTGGTCCGCCACCACTTGCATGATCTCATCAGCGCCGAGGCGTTGGTCATATGCGACTGTCATCTCATCACCACCGGTAAAATCTTTACCCAAGATGTTGTCATGGTGAACCACTACACTAACAACACCCGCGAGCACGATCAGCCAAGAAACGATAAACGCAGGCTTACGGAATTTAAAGAAATCGAGCTTCTTGGACGGGAAGAGGTCCATGCCCAGCACTTTTCGCAAACCGATACGATGCACGAGGAAGTCGACCAACAATCGAGTCACTACCAGCGCACAGAAGATCGACGCACAAATACCAATTGCGAGTGTGATGCCAAAGCCCTTAACCGGACCAGTGCCGAGCCAGATCAGAATCGACGCCGTGATCAAAGTCGTGACGTTGGCGTCCACAATCGTCGAAGTTACCTTATCAAATGCACCTGCGGTGGCATTCTTAATACTTTTACCGCCCTTAAGCTCTTCACGTAAACGCTCGAAGATCAAAATATTGGCATCCACCCCCATCCCGAGTGTCAACACCAGTGCCGCGACACCGGGAAGTGTCAGCGTCGCACCAAGGCTGGCAAGTACACCAAGAACGATGACGATATTAACCAAAGCGGAAATGACGGCGACCACGCCGCCAGCAAAATAATAAAGGAGCATGAATCCGACCACCAGACAGGCACCCCACTGAGCTGCATTGATCGAGCTAGCGCGTGCGCCTGCAGCCAATGTTGGTTGCACCTCATACATCTGGTCCACACGCAACTCAACCGCGAGCGGATTATTCAAGACATTGGCAAGAGCGATCGCTTCACGTTGCGAGTAAGTCCCAGTGATCTGCGCGCGACTAGACAGCACGCCGTTCACAGTTGGTGCCGAGTAAAGCTTGCCGTCGAGGACAATGGCAAGGGGCTTGCCGATCATTCTTTCAGTTACAGCAGCGAGAATGTCCGCACCATCGCTGGTCATTTCGAGATTGATCTGAAAACCACCAGTCTGCGTTTGCGAGACATAGGCATCATCGACGATTTCACCAGTCGCTTCTGGAATGAGCTTAACAAACATGCGCCGCTCAAAGACTTCACCCGTCTTACGATCTTCATTTTCCTCAGCGAGCACTTCATAGCCGACAGGATATTTGTTCTTTGCAGTCGTGTCAGGGCTCAGGGTCTCATGCACCGAGCGGAACTCGAGGCGAGCTGGCTTTTTCAAGTCTTCCAGCACCTCTGGGTTATCCTTAGTGGACAGGCCAGCGATTTGAATCTCGATCGCGTCATCGCCAACAGGACGAATGATCGGCTCAGCCACACCGTGACCGTCCAAACGACTACCCATGATTTCGATGGCGTCCTTTAGCTGCTCAGCTTGTTCGAATTTACTACCTGGAGCATCCTCAGCAATCTTCAGCGTCACACCGACGCCGCCTTTAAGGTCGAGGCCGAGGCGTAGAT
>Ga0206130_10001932_pt1 | contig 29703 bp, 46 predicted proteins | sample Helgoland_Spring_9_FD_148637 | JGI IMG/M metagenome (GOLD analysis project Ga0206130, IMG submission 148637) | Pelagic subsurface seawater microbial communities from Kabeltonne, Helgoland, North Sea - Helgoland_Spring_Bloom_20160512_1 | ecosystem: Environmental > Aquatic > Marine > Epipelagic ...
GACTCATGAGATTCCACAAGTTCGACATCCCTCGTCCCGAACAGATGCAGCAAGCCTTCGACTTCATGGACCTCGACAAAGATCAGCAGAATGAAGCAGTCATTGAGATCTACAAAGCGGCAGCTGCTGCCTCTGCCCACGACATCGTCGACACCGTCAAGCGCAACCCCGGCAAGTTCCTCACTGCCTTCCTCGCTGGCGCATTCACTTTCTAATTGGAGATCATCATGAAAGCATTCATCACAATCGCTCTTTCCTGCCTAGCCGTCTACGGCCTTGGCATCGCTTACGCCGCATCAACCCAATCCGTCGTTCAACCCAGCGACATCTCAGCCGACTACATCTGCATCAAAGACACGATGCCTGACGCTTACATCTGCCTACCCAAAGCAGAGAACCCTGTCCCTTGGTATCTCAACATGGAGCATGACTCATGATTCAGTTCACAATACTCATGGGGGTCTTATTGGCCTCTGTCTTTCTCGCCATAGTTCTTGCCAACATGGAGCATGACTCATGAACCATGCACCAACCGACGCTCTCTACGGGCAACAACAACTTCCGTTTTCTGACATCGAAATCGTCTGGAACAGCGACATTGCAATCAACGACCGCATGTATCGCCCTTACCACGCTCAAGAGCAAGACCCTTTCCAGAACTTCATGCGTTGGTACGAGGACTCTTGTACCAGCCAAGGTCTTGACCCCTTCCCAGAATGGAAAATGGAGTACTACGCATGAATATACAATCCGCTAAAGCCCTCGCTACTCGCCTTGCCAAGTCCGCATGGAACGACATCAAGGAGAACCCCGGCGAAGTCTTACTGGCTTGCATCACCATCGCAGCCTTTGACATCGCAGATTCTATGGACGCTATCGAGGATATGGATGGATTCCTCTTCATCGACGAGACACCGGAGGTATGAGCCTTCGGTCAAACACACAGTGGCGGGGGTATCTACCTCCGTCCACTTACCCTCGTTCACTATCATCACCATGATCACTGGGGGGTCCGGCGGGGGTGGAGCGTGCCAGTGAGTGTGCCAACCATGATTCATGCGCCATGTTCTCTGATACATGTTCCCTACCGCATCGTTTCTGGTACATGTTCCATGATTCGTGGCCCGTGTCCGGCTGTGACACCACTGTGACGGACTGTGACAGCTGTGACGCTAACTGTGACACTAACTGTGACAGTCCATTTTTTCTATAACTTACTGTTTTATATACCTTTTATCAATTTATACCCAAAACTGTGACAGCTGTGACACCTTTTTTGGTTTCAGTTACACATAAGACCTTTACTTTTTTTTATGTTGTTTTTTTGAAATGAAAATACGTTTTACTGTCACAGTCGTCACAGTTGAGGTTTTATGCGGCTCTCCGCTGTCACAGTGCTGTCACAGTGCTGTCACAGTTGCTGTCACAGTGTATATCCATACAGTACTTAATATTCTTTTTAGCTATTAAAACTCTCATGAACCATGCATCAGGAGACATGACCCATGCTGCATCAATTTCGACGTTTTAATCGTTTCGAACTCTACCGTTTCAAGTCAAAGCTCAGCTCATGGCGTTTCGACAACATTGAGCTTCCTTTACTGCGGTTAAGACTCCGACTTAGGCGTTACCGATACGTTTTCATTTGGGTAGCAATCATTGCTTTATTCATCAATCAGGAGATATGAGCCATGTACAAAGTTTATTTCGAGTACAACAACGACCTGCACGTAGCAGAACGTGAACACCTCAAGGATGTCAAATGGGATCTCATGGTCCATCGTGATCTCTACGGCAGACATGCTTGGGCAACACGCGTCCTCAACGACGAACTTGAAGAGGTCGTTACGTTCAGCCAGAACCAAACGGTTCCTCGTTCCTCAGAACCGACCGTAAAGGTTAAGCAAGCGACAGCGTTTACTACCGCTTAGTTTGTTGCTTTGTAATATTAGTAGTACTAATCTAACTTCAACGTAAGGAATACATCATGACTTCATATTCAGAATCATTCATCCCCGGTGCCATGAACAAGCTGTGTGCTGGCAAGACTAACAGCCACTTCACCAACCTCGCTAACTACATCGCTGGTTTCACTAACGACAGCACGCCCATCGACGTAGCTCTAGCAAAAGCTGTGTTCGAGTGCCAGTCTGCCGAGCAAGAAGCCCCTTTTCACACGTTCGCTGTCCTTGGTTTCTTTCAGACCATCATGGACCGCGTTATGTGGAATGCACGTAAGCTTCGCATCGCCATGGACCGAGCCGAACAGCAGCAACAAGAGTCCGGCGGCATCTACGGTGTTGATCTTGCACAGTCTGCAATCGACGACGTAGAGGTCAACGACGTTCCCTTCAACCGTATCAAAGACGCTGTACAGTCTGACTACGAGCTTCTGTTCACAACACAGACCCTCATCATGTCTGAGCTAGCCATCGACGGCGAGCAGTTCGGTATCGACTTGTTGTTCTTCAACCCATCTAACCTTGACGAGACATCAGGCCAGTGGGTACAGGACACTCCCGCCGATACCTACGACGATGCCATGCGTGTCATGCAAGAAATCGTCGACGACCTCAAAGCCGCAGACAACAAGACTCTGATGGCTGGCTACCTCAAGAACCGTGAAGCCGTGCTAGCTGCGCGTCTAGCGGCGTAACCCGTTGCTCCCCCCGATGCTAGGCAGACATGACCTGTTTAGCATCGGGTTTTTTATTTTCCCACACTGGATGGAGCGTGCCATGCCTAGCTACAAAGTTTACGTCCAAGAAACCAACGTAGTCGTTTACTACGTAGATGCCGACAGCCCCGAGGAAGCTGAAGAAAATTACTGGGATGACTTCGGCTACAAGCACCTTAGATGTGACGAGTCCGAAGTAATCGAAGTGGAGGAAACATGAGTGAAGAACCAGTAATCATGACCAAAAAGCAGCTGTGGATGAACCAAGTTGCCGCCTTTAACTTTGAGAAGGACGAAGACGCACTCTTAGAAGCAGCCTTGCAGAAAGGTTTCGTCCATCAAGTAGGCGACGACCAGTACCAAATCAACATGAACTATCCAGAGGAGAAAGTAGACCAATGAGTTTTAAAAATACTGCAAGCAAAACAACCCAAATTGATCCCAACGAATTCCCCTTCGAAGAACTCCGCGATAAAAACGGTGACTATTTCTTAACTGTAGGTGACGCCAAAACTGCAGGTTTCGACATCGATCAAATTTGGTCTGTTGTATGCGAAGACGGTAGCGACGACAAAGTACACAGCGTCTGGTGCTACGGGCCACCACGACACGTCGTAAATGTAGTGGGTTATACCTGCACTAAAGAACGTCATGACCATGACACCTACTTCGAGGAGATTATTTACAATGATGACTTCGACTAAAGATCGAATCCTTCAATCTCCCCTCTACAAAACAGGCAAGCTCTTTGCATCAGGAGTCATGGCAACACGTCTTCGAGTGTCAACCTATGACGTTTCTAAAGCTTGCCGAGAGCTCTGTAACGAAAAGCTACTCGTTATGCACATCGTCAAAGATTATGCGTGTTACTCAAAACCTGTATTCAATACTTGCTTAACAAAACCATGGGTCACGTACCATCCACCATGCCCCACGCCCGATGAGCTGACACCAAGCACCGCATTTATCTACGGGAGACCCACCCAATGACTGATCTTTACCACGAACCCTGGCAAAAGCTAACAACACTCGCTGTGTCGCATATCACGACATGCGTGCTTAACCACAATATAAAACCCGTTGACAAGTTTATTCAAGAGCTTTCCAACAGCACTCTTAACAAGCGTGAAGTTATGACGAAGTTTTTACTGACCTCTGCACTTGCAGAACCTACCGAGAGGCTTGAATCATGATATTAGCAGGACTAATTGCAGCAGCTGGCTTGCTGTTCCTACTGTTCAAATTTGGCATGCGCCGCATCATTAACTACGACATCTACATCGATGTCATCGTAACAACCCTGCTGATGTTCCTACTTGCAGGCACATTCAGCGGCATGATGGCAGCGCTCTTTGCTGGTCTGATTGTCAGCGTCATGCTCTTCCTCATGAAGCGCACCATGCGACATGAGTCATTCGGCATGATCAAGACTGACAAGTTTCCCTACCGCAAGTTCGGCTGGCGCGTGCATGAGCCGCAAGGCGTCGTGTCATGAGCAACGACATCAACAAAATGCTGACTCAACAAATTCTAGAAATTCAAGAGGCTTTCATGCTGCACATAGATATCGACAGGTCTATGCCCTGCTCCATTACCGATGACCCACGCAACGATTATTCACATTACTACGACGGCACCGGACCTTACGCACAGAGTGAGGAGCAAGACTGCTTCGACGCTTACCGCGAAGAACAAGATCGTGCCCAACCCCCTGAAATTGACCCTAACGAACCCAACAATTACGAGAGTAAAACTCATGGATATTAGTAACGAGCAAATAAAACAAAGAAGCAACGCAATATCTTTACGCGTTCTTTCCTTTCTAGCAGAGCTTGATGAGGAATTTAATAACGACCCTATCTCAGGAGCCCTCATCGCAGACGCTCTCGTCCGCTTAGGTAGCTCAATGTATTTCTACTGTAGCCACGACAAAAGCCAAGCAGCTATTGCAATTCTTACAGCAACAACTCGTGGCATCGAAGAAGCTGCAGAAGTCGAAGAACCTAAGAATGCTGAAGAAAATAATTCAACCGTCCCTACAACGCTGCAATAAATCAGATGGAGAAGCGATATGAGTGAGCTCGCATATCACATGTGTAATCAAGACCCTGATGTTGACTACAGCTGGGAAGAATATGACGCGCGCGGCATCTATTTATGCCGAGTCTGTACCAAGTGCGTCAAAGCTAAGCTCGCCAACTACCGCCCTGAAGTTTTGAACGACTCAAATTATTTAGCAGACGAGCCTATCGAGGAAGACATATGAAATGTGAATGGTGCTGCGAACACGTATCAGAAAAAGAAGCAGCTTATTGGCCCGAAGACGTACCTGAAGACATCCGTATCCCTGACAAAACTGACTTCATGACGTATCACAAATGGTGTTTTGAAGCAGTAATTGCTGATGAACGCCAGAACCAATTCATGAAGCATGCACCAGACAACATGGAGGTCGCATGATGCCCGACCCTATACCGGACGATACCGCCGACGAACCCTGTTCGTGGTGTAACGATGAAGGTGTCGTTGATGGCTATGGCGAAACTCACCCATGCTGTATATGCGGGAGTGAAGGATGATGAAAACGCTTCCCGATGCCATCAAATGGTGCAAAGACCACCTGACCCATCACTTACAACACATGGCTGTAGACCATGAACCACGCACCATGATTCAAGTAGACCCTGCCGAGCTCATACAGGTTCTTACAGTTTTAAATGAGCATCAACTATTCTCAAGAGGAGACACTAATGAGAACAATCCGACCCGCTGATCTTGCTAAGCAAGCAGCTAAAGCAGCCAAATCCGGGCAAGGCACTATGATCTGGGGTGCCCCTGGCATCGGTAAGTCCGAGATCGTTTATCAACTTGGCGACCAATTCAACGCCAAAGTGTTTGAAATCCGCGCAAACTTATTCGACCCAGTCGATGTTCGCGGTGGTCTTAAAGTTGTCGAACAACAAGACGGCACGTACCGCACAAAATACGGCGTGCCAGAAGACTACCCAGACGCAAACTACCCCGGAACAGTGCTGCTGTTTATTGACGATTTAACACACGCACCAAAAGCTACGCAAAACGCACTACTGCAGCTTTTGTTATGTAAACGCATAGGTACTTACGAGTTACCACCAAACACAATCATTATTGCAGCAGGCAACCGCAGTTTCGATCGTGCTGGTGCAGTAGAGATGACAACCGCAGTAAAAAGCAGGTTCCGTCACTATGTAATGGACCCACACATTGATGACTTCTGCGCGCATGCACACAAAATCAGTATGGACCCATCCATTCCGGCGTTCTTGCGCTACCGACCTAACCTATTGCATGACATTGATACACAAGATTATGCATTTCCAACACCGCGTACTTGGTCATTCGTCAATGAGGCTTTGCCATTTATTGATGACGATGGTTTTTATGACATTGCATCATGTGTAGGGGACGGCGCTGCAGGAGAGTACTTGTCTTTCCGCAAGATCTACCATGACCTGCCCGACATCGATCAGATCCTTCGAAGCCCCGGCAGTGTCCGTGTGCCTGACTCACCCAGTACGTTATACGCAGTAGCAGGTGCTCTTTCAGCCCGTGCAAATCAGCAAGATATCAAATCCATCATGACTTACCTACGTCGCCTGCCTACGGAATATCAGGTTGTAGCAGTCAAAGATATTTTAGGCAAAGACCAAACTCTTGCTACCGAACAAGCTGTTCAGCAATACATTACCGATAACGCTTCAGTCATCTTTTAAGGAGATAATCATGGCTTCAGTACGACTCAGTCACGACCTGCGAAATAGAATTCAACGTGCTGCAAGAGCAGCTTATAACAAAGCAACAGTCGAACCCAATATGGACACTGCTACCATAGAACTCATCTGGCGCGGCATTGTTGAGCACCCTACGCATATTGCTCTTACTAATTTTGTAGCTGAACACGCTGGTTCTATAGAGGATCTTTACGAAAGAACAATCGGTCAAAGAAGTACAGATAAGCTCTGCATTTTTGACAATATAAAAGGTCGCACAGACATAAAGTTACCAACGGTTCGAAAGTCATGGATTACCCGAGGCTACAATGAGCATGCTATTTTTCTACGACACCTGCATCTCACTGAAGAAGAGAAGCTTAACATTTCCGACAAACTAACAAAGCTTAATAACGATCGCGAAACTGCAGATGAAAATCAAAAAAACTACAACAAGCAGATTTCAAATTTACTTGAAAGTTGTAACACCCTGAAACAGCTCCTTGATACACAACCCTCCATGAAAGAATTTGTACCCGAAGACTTACTCCATCAAATGCACAGAAAAGTTACTCGTGAATCTCAAGCACGAGAACGACGAGAAATTGCTAAAGTCGACGGCGATCTCATCAACCGAGTTGTACTCACTTCTAAACTGGTAGCCTAACCATGGATCATGAATCATCAACCATGCGACGTGTCACATCGGCACGCTCGCAGCTTATTTTAAATGAGCCTTTCTTTGGCGTGCTCAGCCTCAAACTCAAGGTACGTGAGCGCGATGACATCGATACGGCTTGCACAGATGGCACTCACTTAGATTTCAACGCTAAGTTTGTGGACAAGCTTACAGACATGGAGTTGCAGGGCCTCATTGCACACGAAGTTATGCATTGCGTCAGTCACCACATGACACGACGACAAGAACGTAAACCAATGCAGTGGAACATCGCAGCTGATCACGCAATCAACCTGTTTCTGCTTGACACTGGATTTATACTTCCTGAAGGCGGCGTGCACGATGAGCAATATCGTGACATGTCAGCCGAAGCAATTTATGAACAGATTGACGAGGACTCAGAACCTTGCAAGTGGGGCTTGGTCAATGACGCAAGTGAAGCTGCTATCGATGCAGACTCTGGTTCAGGACTTGAAGTATCGTGGGATCTGGCCGTGCAACAAGCAACAGAAGTCGCCAAAGCAGCAGGCAAGTTACCTGGAGGTATCGAGCGTCTTGTCGATCACCTAGAAAAAGCTCAGATTGATTTCAGACAGCACCTCTGGCCTTTCTTTACTGGTAACAGCAAAGATGATTTTACATGGCGTCGACCCCATCGCGCTTACATCAGTGAAGATGAGTACTTTCCATCTATGCACAGCGAAGCACCGGGAACCTATGTTGTTGGTATGGACACATCAGGCTCAACGCACCATCAAATTTACAAATTCTTAGCAGAAATTTGTGCTATCCATGACGATCTTAGACCAGAGCGCATGGTGTTTATACAATGTGACACACAAGTTGACGAGACCCGAATCGTAGACGTAGACAAAGATCAAGAACTGACTACTAAAATCTTAAATGTGGGCGGTGGCGGCGGCACGCTGTTTCAACCTGTATTCGATTGGGTACAGGAACACGATGTCGATCCCGAAGGCATGGTGTTCTTCACTGACTTATGTCCATGTGACGACTACCCAGCCGAACCAGCCTATCCAGTGCTATGGGTTTCAACCGATCCTGATCAAGTAGCGCCATGGGGACAGACCACTTATTTATTGCAATAGAAAATTAGTAAGGCTAATATCTTCTGTCGCACCGAGGGACTTTAGATGAACCAAGCCGTAAGCAAGAAGCTTCTTGAAACAAACATCACTTTTCAGGACTCGTTACGCACCGCAATAGAAATTAACAAACGACACATATCAATCAGTGATTGGACACAAATTGCTAGCCACAGCGACAGCTCTAAGTGGATTGAAGTTCCAAAAGAAAACCATGAATACCTAGATACGCTAGTAAGAAACGGAGCGACGTTTGCCTACGCTTCTCTATTACAAGCTTGTGATCGCAACAAGATTTCATGGATACGCTTTTGTGATGAGTGTCCATTAATAAAAGGCTTGCCGGTGTTTCACGATGACTGGCCCTAAGCTGACTCCAGTAAAACAAAACGTCCTCGACCGTAAACGAATCAAAACAGAAACCGCCGAGTTTCTTGCTAAAGGCGGCAAGATTACTTACTTATCATTAACTGCAAGTGCATGGGATGAAAAGAACGTAGTTTTCATGCCCAATAAGCAAAGAGGAATTAAAAGTGAGCAAGACGCTCCTGACACTTGATTTTGAGACTTACTACGACACGCAAGTTTCACTACAAAAGATTTCTACGATGGAATACATCAGACACCCTATGTTTAAAGTATGGGGTGTCGGCTTGCAAATTGACGACCAAAAACCCTATTGGGTATCTGAACACGAAGTAAAAGATGCATTAATGGAGTTCGATTGGTCCGAGATTGCACTATTAGCCCAAAACACCCCCTTCGATGGTTTCATACTTACCCACTACTTCAATATCAAGCCTAGCTACTATTACGATACAGCCGCAATGGCGAGAGGCTTTTGGCCTGGCCTGTCTTCGTCTCTTAGAAACATAAGCGAGCGCTGCTTTCCTGACGACCCAAGCATGCGTAAAGGAGACGAACTCGTTAATGCTAAAGGTATTTATGACTTGCCTCCAAACATCGAAGACGAGATTGCGGGGTATTGCATACAAGATTGTGCATTAACATACGCTATTTTTCAGCAGCTTAAAGGTCACTTTCCTGCTAGTGAGCTAGATCTAATTGATCTCACAACACGCATGTTTTGCGAACCAGTCTTGCAGATCGATAGAGAAAGATTAACCATGTATCATGAATCAGAGGTCAACGCAGGTCTTAATGCAATTACAAACAGTGGCTATAGCCGAGAAGTACTAGCTTCAAACCAAAAGTTTTCCACAGCTTTGTTAGAAGACTTAGATATAACAGTACCCACCAAAGTAAGTCCGACAACAGGCAAATCAATTCCTGCCCTTGGTAAAAACGATGCTGGCTGGAAGCAGATGCGAGAGATGTATCCAGAGCATGAGCCCATTTGGGCAGGACGAGTCGCAGTAAAGTCACGCATCAACGAGACTCGTGCCTCAAGGTTTCTAGCAGCAGCAGACCCCACTGTAAACACTCTCCCCGCACCTCTTCGATACTATGCAGCACATACAGGAAGGTTCGGAGGCACAGACAAGCTCAATCTACAAAACCTTCCTCGCGGAAGCGAACTAAGAAAGTCACTTATTGCACCGGAAGGACACCTTGTTTTTGTAGCAGATTTAAGCAACATTGAGGCACGGATGCTTGCATGGCTTGCAGGACAAGACGATCTCTTAAAGCAATTTTCTGATGGTGAAGACATCTATTCAAACTTTGCTGGCACTGTTTACAACAAACCCATTAATAAAACTGACAACCCTACTGAACGCTTTGTAGGTAAAACAGCCATTTTAGGTCTTGGATACGGCATGGGAGCCCCAAAATTCCAGGCAACTCTTGCTTCAGGAGCTGGAGGTCCCACATTAGACTTGTCAGAAGCCCAAGCAGCCAGCGTCGTTAACAAATACAGACTCACATACAACAGAATTCCTATCTTGTGGAAACGCTTAGAAAACTTTCTAGTAATGGCATTAAAACAGAACACTGATTTACCGTATTCAGTATTGTCGTTTTCGCCGGGCGCAATTCGCCTACCAAACGGCATGTTTTTAAAATACAAAGACCTTAAAATAGCTGACAACCAGCTCCAATATGTGGGCAAACGCGGTTTTGAGAAGACATACGGCGGTCGCATCACAGAAAACGTCGTCCAAGCGCTCTCTCGAATAGTAATTACCGACGCTATGTTGCGGTTGCAGCACTCTATACCAGGAGGAACTGTTGCGTTAACCGTCCACGATGAAGTGGTAATGGTTGCCCCAAACGAGAACCCTGATGTTACAATGAAAAAGATTATCGATCAGCTGTGCATTGCGCCGAGCTGGGCACCTAATTTACCGTTAGCTGCCGAAGGGGGTTTTGCACATAACTACAGTAAATAATATGTCTAGACTCGTTGTAACAAGGAAAGTCAACGATGTCATCACCTTATCAAAAGGCGGTGAGCATATTGCTACGATTATTGTGGGCAAAATTGATAGAAACCAAGTAAGACTTGTCTTTGAAGCAGATCCTTCGGTCCAGATAAAGCGCGATTCTTCGCCAAAAAAATCTGCCAAATGATATTAGCTGCGCTAATGGAGCGATTATGAGAATTACCTTTCTGGGCGCTTCAAATGGCCTCAGCCTGAGTAAACATCACATATCACACAATACATTCCAACCTTACCCACAAGTAAAAAAAGTAACTTCTTTTGAACACGACATCACAGATATAGAAGAGCTTTACGAAGCAATCAGCAGCCACGCTGCAAAAGGTCACTGCTTACTAAAAGGTAATTTACAAAGGCCCCTTGTAGAAGAAAGCAGAGCAGGAGTAACAAACCGTAGCGCACCAAGTCAATTACTTGTCTTAGACTTTGATGGCATACGCTTAAATGAAAATAAGTTTAGTCCTTACTGGAACATCAATACCGAGAAGCTAAAGAATATAGCTGAAGAACTCGTAAAGTGTTTACCCAGTGAGCTACAGAACATCAGCTATATTGCACAAGCCTCTTCAAGTATTGGCTTTAAAAGCGATGCTATTAGCATGCACATCTTTATGCTGCTTGACATACCTATTGCTGTCAAAACCATCAAACTATGGATGCAGCATGTTAATTACAACAACAATGCTTTCAAAGAGCAGTTAGAGCTATCTGTAAACGGCCAATCATTAAAGTATCCTTTAGATGTATCTGTCGCAGATAACTCAAAGCTGATCTTTATTGCACCCCCTACTTTTCAAGACTCACGAAATGATCCGTTTATGTCCTCTGATGACCGCATCATCTATGTTGCTAAACAAACGCAGCAATTGGCGCTTGCTAGTCTTGTTGCAAACTTGAGTCCACAAGCCATATACGAACAAAGCCAAAAAATTAAGAATCAATTACGAGAGAAAAATGGTTTAAGCAAAGCTGCAGAAAAAATAAAAATCATGCAAGTCGACAACCAGTCCCAGGAGGTGTTGCTTAACCCCGACAAGATGGCTATTACAGTTGCAGATACTACTAACAAGCCTTACATACGCTGCAACATCAACAGCGGCGACTCCAATGCGTATTGGTTCAACCTTGAAAACCCAGTGTATATGTACAATTTTAAGGGCGAACCTATCTTTCTTTTAGAAAAAGCAGACAGTGATTTCTATCAATCTATCTTTGAGATTTTTGAATCTGAAATGCAAAAAGAAGGTGCTCCAGAGCAACCCGTTGTGTTTCGAGACTTCAACACCGACGTTTATTGGAACGGCATCTACAACCCCACCTCAAACGACTTTTTAGAATTAAAACCTACATCACGAAACTCTATTGAAGACTTCATGCGAACACATGGAAGGCCCGCACCAGATTTTATACCTGATGCAATGATGTCTTTTGACCCTCAAAACTCTGGACCTTCTGTTGACCTAAGCACTCTCCCTTATCGCATCAACACCTTCAAGCGCACTATGTTCATGAAAAATGCTATTGAGCCTCAAGAACCAATAGAGCTCGGTTACGCTACAAAACTCACGGAAAAATGCCCTACCATCTATAAATTAATAAAGCACATACTTGGCGATGGGCAACAAGAAGTTGAACGCTTTATTAACTGGCTTGCTTACATCTACCAAACCAAAGAAAAAGCAAAAACTGCATGGGTACTAAGCGGCGTACCGGGGACTGGAAAAGGTGTGTTTGCGTATCAAGTCTTACGTCCTCTACTTGGAGAAGAACAAGCTCCTGTAAAAACACTTGAAAACCTTGAGGAGCAATTTAACTCCTATTTGCAGCAGGCGCTTGTGTGTGTCGTAGACGAGTTTCATATGGCAAGCAGTGCAGCTATGCAAAAAGTAGCTAACAAACTAAAGAACCAAATTACAGAACCTTCAGTCACAATCCGAAAAATGCGTTCAAATCAAATAGAAGTATCTAACTTTACGAGCTTTATATTTCTAACTAACCACGTTGATGCAGTACGCATCGAACCAGGTGATCGACGCTACAACATTGCACCCCGACAAGAAACCAAGCTACTAGAAAAACACCCAGACATTGTTGACCAGTTCAAACTTATACCAAAAGAGCTTTTACATTTTGCTGGTGCTCTAAGTACTTTCAAGTACAACGAGTCATTAGTGCGTATGCCTGTAGATAACGAAGCCAAGCAAATGATGAAAACAGCTTCTTTAAGCGTATTCGAAGAGTTTTGCGACGCAATTCGTGGCGGAGATGTTCTGTTCTTTACTGATATCCTCGATATCAAAGTAACAAACGTCATGATGTCAGGCGATATCGACGCTGCTCAACGACTAGTAAAGGCTTGGCTCTCAGATGCCGAGAAAAAATACTACAGCGTCATACCAGCAGAAAATTTCAGACTCGTCTACAACGTATACACAGAAGCAACACCTCGAATATCTCTAAATGAGTTTCGTAAGCGTTTACAAAGAAACAACATTGAAATCACTAGAAAACGCCCAGCACAAGCAGCCGGAAACGCAAATGCGACTGTTTTAAGAGGCGTTGTTTGCGACTGGGATGTTGACGAGTATCAACTGAAGCACGTTATAAACCAGTATTTCAATAAGGAAGATCAAATGCTCTTGCGTGTTTCATAAAATTAGCTACACTAATAAGCCGTGAAGACAATGGATTGACAATGACTGTTACATTGACGCAGGAAGAACGTCCCGACAACTTTAAATTAATGGAGCCCCCCGCAGAATTAGGCCCATTAAAAGCTTGGTCTTACTCAGCACTTAAAGTTTTCGAAGAGTGTCCCTACCGCTCGTATATAGCTCGTGTCAAAAAAGTTAAAGAACCTTCAAGCCCTGCTGCTGACCGAGGCTCTCAGATTCACCAAGAAGCCGAAGACTATGTCAACGGTAAGCTTGGTGAGTTTCCATCTACCCTAAAAAAATTCAAAGACGAATTCGAAGAACTCCGTGATCTGTTCGAAAAAGCAAAAGTAGAGCTAGAAGGCGAGTGGGCTTTTACTAAAGAGTGGGAGCCTTGCGGTTGGATGGAAGGACGAACTTGGGCACGAATAAAACTGGATGCACTAGTACATGAGTCAGAAACCTCAGTTCGTGTCATTGACTACAAAACAGGTAAAAAGTTCGGCAATGAAATTGCTCACTCGCAGCAAGCCTTGTTGTACGCCATTGCAACCTTTCTTCGTTACCCAGATGTCGAGTTTGCTCAGACTGAGCTTTGGTATCTAGACAAAGCAGAGACGACAAAAAAGTCTTTCACTAGAGAAGAAGCAATGCATTTTTTCCCTGGCTTCACTGCTCGCGCTATTCGAATGACCACAGAAACACAGTTTGACCCAACACCATCAAAAAATGCGTGTCGATGGTGTTCATTTAAGACAGGAGATGACCCCCAGTGTCAATGGGGTGTTAGCTAACAACAAAGTTTGATCGGTCCCACTTGACCTCGCAATAGCGGGGTCTTTTTTTATCTGAGGTTCATATGAAACTACTACAAATAGTTCGATACGCATGTACTGCTCTCGCCATTTTTATAGTCTTTTATTTTAGCTATGTAATAACAATAGGCTTAGGCATGTTCATACTTCCTTTGTTTTTCTTCATGGCAGCTTCCGCCGTACTAGTCGCACTACTCACTCAAGACAAGCAGGAATAACAATGATTTGGTTATCGAGGTTATTAACGCTTCTAGAAATAATATTTGTGCTTCGAACTATCCGACAACAAATGAAGGAGGAAGAATGCTCGACAGCAAAGGAAGAATCAATGGATGTTTCTACGTTAGAGACAACGGAGAAGTCATCGAATACGCATTAGCGACAGATCCACCTGAAGCCGTGTTTTGGTCTACTTACAAACTCAAACCTACACACGTAAAAGTAAAAGCCAAACTTGACAGAAAAAGTAAATACGCAATCGCAAAGGAGATATGCGATGACAGCAACGGCCTCAACGAACCCAAGCCCGCTACAGCGAACAAGATACGTCAAAAGCGTAAAACCCCCAGCACCAAACATGTTAAAACCCGGAAAAAATAATAAAAAGCTGGGCAACAAAATAACCAAAGGCAAATGGAAAGGTTACCCTATGTACTCGCTGACTCTAGAAGAGCGAGCCACTTGCCCCGCCCACTGTGAGCAATGGGATAACTGCTACGGTAACAACATGCCGTTTGCGCTGCGCTACGATCACACGCATACAGACTTTTATCAAATGCTAGAACAACAAATAGCAGCTTTAGCCATGAAGCATGCATCAGGATTTGTCATCAGGCTTCATGTACTTGGAGATTTTTACAGTGCCGAGTACGTCGGTTGGTGGCGAAGCATGCTTAAAAAATACCGTGCCTTAAACATCTACGGTTACACACATCACAGTTCATTTAGTGCCATTGGATATTCCATCGTTAGACTTAACCGAATTTATGAGGAGAGATGCCGTGTTCGCTTTTCGGATGATACTGCTACTTACTTTAGTACTAGAGTATTCAAAGGAAGTCCCGACGAGTGGCATCACTGCAGAACAGTAACCCCCTGCCCTGAGCAACTCAACCAGGTTAAATCTTGTGCGGAATGCACTTTGTGCTGGGAATCAAAGGACAAAATAATTGCATTCTATGAGCATTAGTATTAGTGTAGCTAATATGCTACTGCGTCAGGAGGACAAATGCGGATCAAAGTCGAAATTCATCTCGACGACTACGAATGGGATGGTCGCACTCTCCTACTAAAACTTGTCCCCAGTGACTATGAATCTGAAGAACCTTCTGACCCTGAAGAAATAATCTATGAAGAGCCTATTGCCTCACTAAAAGTGATCGGAAAATTACAATCATGAGAAACCAAAAATGCATAAACCTTTTGAACATCAAAAAAATACTACTGACTTCATCCTCAATAACCCCAGAGTTCTCATCACAAGTGATCCCGGCACAGGCAAAACACGTTCTGTACTGGACGCATACGCCCAGCGGAAAGCTGCTAAGCTACTTGTACTCGCCCCTCTCAGCATCCTCGGAGCCAGTTGGGGAGATGATTGTGGCAAGTTCCAACCCAACCTAAAGTACGCAATCGCGTATGCAAAAAACCGTGAAGCTGCTTTCAAAGCTGATGTAGACATTGTCATTACTAATCATGACGCTGTTAAATGGCTTGCTAAAAAGACGAACATACACTTACTCGACACTTTCAATACTGTTTGTATTGACGAATTTACTGCATTCAAAAATCCAAACAGCCAGCGCAGCAAAGCCATGGCACGTATTGCCGAGCATTTTGATTACCGCATAGCCATGTCTGGCACGCCTAACAGCAACACCATATTAGATATATGGCACCCTACATTGCTTGTCGACGACGGTGAGCGACTCGGTAAACGCTTTTCTGGGTTCCGTGGCGCAGTATGCACACCGCAGTTCAATGGCTTTGCTAACGTCTGGACAGACAAGCCGGAAGCCCAGGAAATAGTTGCTGCTGCTATCAAAGACATTAACGTCCGATACATGCTTGAAAGTTGTATCGACATGCCAGAACAATCAGTCAACACAGTGTATGTAGACTTACCACCAAAAATTCTGCAGCAATACAATACGCTCGCAGAAGAATCCGTTTTGTACACGGGCAAAGGCACAATCAATGCTATTCATGCTGGCGCTAAAGTAAAGAAACTACTACAGCTGTGTACAGGCGCTGTGTACGACGACCATGGGAAGTCGCTCATGGTCCATGACGCACGCTACCAGCTTGTTATGGATCTCATACAAGCAAGACAACATAGTCTAGTTGCATTCAACTGGCGTCACGAACGTGAAAAGCTGACTGAACTTTCTGAAAAAGCTGGCATCCGTTACGACTTTATTGACGGTAGTACTCCAGCCAAAAATCGCAAAGACATCGTAGATCGTATGCAAGCGGGGCAGTTGCAAGTTGTATTCGCACACCCTCAGTCTGCCGGGCATGGCCTAACACTAACGCGCGCAACCTCCGTTATCTGGGCTTCCCCTACCTACAACGCTGAGCATTACCAGCAATTCAACCGTCGTATTTACCGTGCCGGGCAAACTAAAAAGACCCAAGTAATACAGATTGCAGCACGCAATACGTGGGAACCCGATGTTTACGAAAAGCTTCAAGACAAACTTGGAAGAATGGAAGACCTACTTACAGTACTCAATAAACTCAACACACTAAGGGAATCAGCATGATATTAGGTGAACTTATCGACGCTCGCGTCAAAAACAAACAGCAAATTGACGAGCTCAACTCGCGGCTCAAGGAACTCAATAAAGAAAAACAAGACCTTGATTGGCAATGCATCCGAAACTTAGATGATCAAGGATCTACAAAGGGCGGTAACAATGCAGCTAACATAGCGATCAACGAGGATGTTGTGCCTGAAGTGCATGACTGGGACCTCTTCTTCGCATGGCTCCAAGAAACTAGCACCTTTGAAACAATTCAACGCCGGTTGTCTAGCACTGCATGCAAAGAACTGTGGGCTATGGGCATTGAAATCCCTGGAGTAAAACCGCGAGAACTTCGCAAACTATCAATCCGTTTAAAATAACTTAGGAATATTAGCATGACTAATCTAGCAATTAAGCTCGACACCGCAATGCCTGCTCACATCGCTGCCTCACTCGAAGGTGTGGGTCGTGGCAACGAAAACGTAGGCTCTAACGTAGTTATACCGCGTATCAAGCTACTACAAAAAATGTCAAACGAAGTTGACAAGCACCACAAAGAGTACATCAAAGGCGCGGAAGTTGGTGACTTCATCAACACACTAACAAAGCAAACCGCAACAGACATCTACTGTCTGTCTCTATCTTTCACCGTGCAGTGGGCTGTATGGCGTGACATAGACCTTGGCGGTGGCTTTGGTGGTAGCTTCAGTACCGAAGAAGAAGCTGTACAGTGCAAAGACGGCCAAGAGAACCCACAAGAATGGGCCATTAAGGAAAACCATGCACACCTTATACTAGTCAAAAACCCAGAAACAGGAGATCTAGAAACCGCTCCCGTTATGTTTGACTTCACTGGTTCAAAGCTCGCTACTTCCCGTGCATGGAATAGCAAGATCGCTATGCAAGGCGGAGATAGATTTGCTTCTTTATGGCGAATCTCATCAAAATCCGTCGAAAGCAAAAGCGGTTTCAGCTACATGAACCTTGATCTTGACTGTGTGGGCTGGGCTCAAAAAGAGGACTTCGAAATCGCAGAAGCACTCTACGAGAAGTATGCAAAAACTTCGTTTGCATAAACTTAGAGTTGCCGAAAGCGGTAATAAATGAACGAGCACGGCTTCATAAAAGCCGTGCATCGGCACCTTCCAGCTGAACTGTATCGATGGAAAATCCATGATACATATACCGGCGGCGTTCCTGACGCTTTCTATTGTGGACCCGCCGGTTCCCTATGGATTGAGTATAAATACATACAACTTCCTAAGCGGAAAAGCACGATTGTCACCTTTGGCACGTCAGAACTACAACGAATATGGTTGACAAAAATGCAAAACAACGGACAATTAACCGGACTAATAGTTGGCTGGGAACGACAGGCCATAGTAATCGACCCTAGCTTACTCCTTAGCCCTATCAACAGCGGCGACTTAATAAAGCGAGGTATGCCTTTTAAACACGTTGCCAAGCATATAGAAACAACATGTATGTCAGGAGGATGTATACATGAACACGTTGCCGAAAGCGGTAATAAACTTGCGTAGAATTTGGGAAAACAAAAAACACCATTTAGAAATAACTCAAGCCCAAGCCGCAGAAAAATTAGGATGGACGCAGGGAGCGTTCAGCCAATACCTTAACAACATAACTGATTTACACCCTGATGCTGTGGCAAAGCTAGCAAATTTTCTTGAAGTTGACCCCCTTGAAATTGACCCCGCTTATAGCCCTGTAGAGGCTAAGCGCATTCGCGTGCCAGTGCTGCATATTCATCCTAAAACCCCCGCTAATCATAAAGAAATAGCGTACAGACGGCGCGTCATAACGACTGTAGCTGAAGAGAACCACAAGGCAATCTGCGCTATACGACTAGAAAAAGACTTACGACCAATAGGTTTTGCAGGTCAAATGACGCTGTGTTCAGACATGTTTAAACTAAAAAACCCCCGCCTAACGCCAGGTCGTATAATAGAATTCTACGTGATCAAACGTAAAAACAGCGACCCGCTTGAAGTAGTAAAAATTAATGAATGCCCGCCTGACAAAGAGCTAGAAGCCAAGCTGCTGCCACTACTCACTTACGTCATTAATTAATTTTTTACAATGTTGTAAAAAATCTTGCACTAAGCGTTTCTATGTATCATTATTAGCTGGTCTAATGACTACATGAGGTAGCAAATGATACAAAACCCTTGCACTAGGCGTTTCTATGTATCATTATTAGCTGTTCTAATGACTACATGAGGTAGCAATAGCAGTGTCAGATGCAGTTGAAAACCCCCCTCATTACAATACTGGAAGCGTCGAATGCATTACTGCAATCGAAGCATCCATGTCCCCCATCGAATTTCAAGGGTATTGCAAAGGCAACTGCCTAAAATACCTTTGGAGATTTCGTTACAAAGGCAAACCCTTAGAAGATCTGAAAAAAGCCCAGTGGTACTTAAACCAATTAACAACCTCTATGAAGGAGCACGAGCAAAATGAAACATCTACACAGACATAGGTGCTGGACAAACACCTGGAATTTAGACCGAGGGGAGGTCCTGCGATTTTGGTCTCGCCTCAACCTTGAATGTAGAAGCATACATTGGACTGCAAAAAGCTGCCTTCCGTGTCTCATCGTAAAAGGTCAATTCTCTCGCGGCGATTCACGTACTTGGACTTGTGAGCTATTTGGGTTGTGGGAGGCCGTATTATGGAAGACTTATTGCTAGAAAAGTATGGTCCGTTTATGGACCTCCCAGAAATTGCTAGCTTATTAAAAGTAGAGACTAGGTCGGTTTACAGTCAAATAAACCGCGGCAAACTAGATCTCCCGCACATTAAACACGGGAAGAAATACCTGTTCCCTACTCCAGAAGTCGCGGCGTTCTTAGAGTCTAAAATAACTAATTACCCTCTATAGCAGCAAGAACTTGCCCAGGCTTTAGTTGAGTGTAGCGTTTAAGCGTGTCCCAAGACTTATGGCCGGACACCAACGCTACTTGCTCTATCGTTAACTTTTGTTCAAACAAACGACTGCACGCTTCGTGCCGAAGATCGTGAAAGTGCAAATCCCCAAAACCCGCTAGCTGCGCTACATCTGCAAACTTATCTGACACAGCGCCCGCAGTAGCAACCTGGCAGAAGACTCTTCCGCGCTGCTTGCTGCATAACCATAGACCATGAAGCAGGGACCATGTCTCATGGAGCATGGGGATTGTTTCATCGTTGCCTTCTTTCTCTTGCGGATCTTTACGATCACGAATGGTAAGCGTGCGATTCTCAAAGTCCACGTCTTCCCAGGTCTGCCGATGGATCTCAGCAAGACGCATAGCATTGTGAACAGCAATAACAATGAAGTGTGAGATCCAGTGCCCTTTAGCTGCTTCCATAAGCTTTTCGTACTCACCAGAGGCGAGCCTACGTGAACGCTTGCGGCTAGGGCCTACCAACTTCATCTTTGCGAGAGCGTAGCGCGCGTCTCTCACGGGGTTTGTTTCAAAAGGCATGCCCCATGATATGCGAGCAAACTCGACGAGCTCCGCCATATATTGAAGCTGAGTATTAAGCGTGCTTCGTGCAACACCCTTCTTGTCGTCTGTTCCCAACCTACGTTGACGACCATACTCCAACACTTTCTCTACTGTAATCTCATGCAACTTGTAGTGACCAATTTCGCGTTGCGTCAACCGATAAGTAGAAATTTTGGACTCGCAAAAATTGTTAAGGGGATGGACTTCTTTGATGTAGCGATCGATCAGATGACCGAACGTCGTCTTCTTTTCGGATCTCTGTTTGCGTGCCAGCAAAGCGCCGGACTCAATGTCCGCTTCTGTCCGCTTCGCCCACTGACGGGCTTCGGTTTTAGTGTCAAAAGTTCTACTGACCGCTGGATGCCCAGCTTTGCGAACTTCGGCGTAAAACCGCCCGTTCCGATTGCGGATTGATGCCATGTCTTCCTCATGAAGTGCGTCAAAAGTGCGTCATTGCACGAGGAAAACGATAGCAAGATTTTTTATTTTTGTAAAACAGCAACTTACAAGCGCTGTTTTTGATGGAGGCTCGGGTCGGAATCTTACCGTAACTGGTTGTTTTATATAGACTTACTGCTACTTAGTACTGCATGGTACATATTGAATTACTGCATATTACTGCATGCTACTGCATGAACTGCGTCAAAAATTGCGTCATTACCAAGAGATTGCGTCAAGCTTAGTAAGCAGACTTTTTCTTTTTCTTCCCAGGCTTTTGCTTCTTGCCAGGCTTCTCATTAATCATACATTTCTTACCCTTGTGCATAGCGTGCTCCCTACCAGTTAATTGCGTCAAGTTCTGTTTCAGTTGTAGCAGCGTCTATCGCTGCGCGTAAACCGCGCGCTTTGACGTGACAGGCGTTTACATGCGCTCCTAATGCCTGACCAATCTGCTGTAATTCTGTGGCATTGAACGTATGAGAAGTGTTGTCTGCCAGCGTCCAGTCCATAACTATGCCGGTTTCGAGCGCGGCCAACTGAACTGCGCCTTGTATCCTGCGCTGGCTAACTTCGTTGCAATCGAAGGTGTAACCCCCCCACTGAAACTGCCCGAACTCCTGCTGGCCCCTTGATCGTTTTATGCGCTCCCAAGACAAAGACTTAGCTTTATCCATGTCCAGCGCCCACGCTTGGCTTGAGAAATCAAATACGTAAGCCTCAGCAGGTTTTTCTGGGTAGCGGGCAATTTGGTTTGTAGAAACATTTACATAAAATGCATCAAGGTCAACACTTTCCTCAGTCAGCAAGTAGCTATCGCCTGACTCCTCCGCGTCTATCTGCACTGCACTGGCCGAACCAGTTCGGATACAGGTAATTAGTCCTGTTTCGTCATACATAACCGCTGTAGTCATCTCTTACTCGCTAGTGCGCTAACAAAAACTCGGGTTGCAGTGCGCGTCCCAGTGCTAACTTTTGCATGTACTTCCACCTTAAATGTCGTGGCACTGCCAACTTGTGCAACAGCAAACTCCGCGCCAATCGTCATGGTATTGCCAAAATCAGACCTCACCGATTCGCCTGTCTGCTGACCGCTATAGGTATTATTTGTATAAACCCGACGAACCTCTGTAGTTATAGTTTGGTTAGTAGAACCGCTACCAGAAACTTGAACCCCAGCAGTTATTATGACGCCTGACGGTGTGTGGTCAGTGTCTCCGTAATCAATGGTCAGCTCCCCGAGCTTTGTAAAAGAGGCTCCAAGAGTTGTGTTTATTGAGCTATTAAAACCTTCAGGCACTGTAATCGCGTTGCCTGCTATTTTTAGCGTATCTACGGAGGCATTTTTAATGTAAGTGCCGTTAAGCCCATTTGAATCAAGAATAGGATTCGAATCAGCAGCTAAATCTGATTGCGTTGGATAGACCGTCAAAGCTGCAACTTTTGCGGCATTCGCATGCATGATGCCGTTAGTGTCTACAGAAAAGTTACTTACGCGGTTACTGCCACTAACTGTCCAGTTTCGAGGATCAGTAGAACCATTTTTGTTAATCGAGCCTATATTAAATGCGCCACCAAAAATTACAGGCGCATCGAGCGCTGCGGTGGCCTGTATGAAGTCTGCTACAACGCTGCCTGCAACTAAATCAAGTACACGGCCTTTGTTAATCCATGCGGTGTCAATATAAACACCGGCTGGGACGGCTTGTCCTTGGAGCGTTGTAGCAGTAGTTACAACTGCAAAAGGCATATAAGCATTAGGCGGCGCGTTTGTTTGACCGCCGTTATAAGTAGCCGTATCAATAACGGCAAACTTGTCTGCTGCCACAACAAAGGCAGAAGTGGGCGTACCGTCCACATCCTCAGTAGCAAGACCGTAACCAGTAATGTAAGTGTTTCCACTAGCCGAAGTCTGGCTTAACTTTACTGTGTACTGTTGCTCGACCTGGTCAAGGTCAGTCTCGATCTGATTAACCACCTGATTACTGGCTAATCGAGGCGTGCCATTCGAGTTAAATACTTCCGTCTGCAGCGTTTCAACAGATGAAGCGTTAGCAGTACCATTTGGATACACCTCGGCAACAACGCTGTTAACAGCAGTGGCGTTGAGTCTCGGGGAAGACGTATTAGGGTTCCCGTTTCCATCTAAGTTATAGATGGTAGCCTGCACCGTTGTTACGTCCGATGCAATTGCTCCGTCTGCGTTGGCCCGAGTTGTTTGTTCCGTTAGCAGTTGAGCGCTTGTAGCCGCATTACCCGCTATAATCTCGACATCCCCCATACGAGTTTGCAGACTGTCGCCAGTATATTGCGAGTCGAATCCGACAAAAGTGTCTAGCAATGGGACTTTTTCAATAGGCGTTCGTAACGCCTGCACTAGCTGAGTGCTGGTAATCTCGTCAGTTAGTAACGCGAGCAGAAATGTGATGTCAGGCTGTGTTTGAGCAAGCGTGCCAGCGTTAGCGTTATACGGGCCTTCTTCATTAGTTACGTTTACGTGACGCCCCCAGTAGTAGAAGGTCCCACCACCACCACCGATGTAGTCAATATACGCTCTGCCGGGACTAACACCAATCAGTTGTGCAGCACTGAGAACATCAGCAGTGTGCCGCCATACCTCAGTGTAACTGTGTCCGCTGTATTGATACCCAGGGTAGTCCCAAGTCACCGAGATGGTCGAGAAAGCGCCTATTGCGGTAAAATTAGTAGGTGCCGTTGGGAGTTGTACTAAGCCACTGCCGCCACCGCTAAAATCGTTGCCCGGTCTGTTTGGGTCATACGGAGCATTAGCAAGTTCTGAAGCTAAGCCACTATCAATTAGCTCGCGCAGCGTGATTGCTCGGTCACGAATATCACCTTTTCGACCAAGCCGTATCTCTAGCGCTTCCGATAGGCTGGTAAGATACCTCTGCAAAGATGGTGACGCATCTGAAGGCGGCTTAGGAATACCCGGTACTTTTGTCGGGTAGTTAGTCCGCTGCTTACGGCGACCATCGGTCATGCTTGTTTAATCTCGTCCATTGTCTGCGCTAAGCAGAGCTCCCTAACCGGGAAATATGACTCAACCTGCGCCTCCCACTGCCGTGCAGTAACAGCGGGTAATCGCATAATCGGTTCGTGCAAACTTGCGCTGGAAGCGACGCTAGGCGTAGTAGCTGACATAGTGTACGTGCTGCCACTGCTGTGTAAGTAGTAGTCAGCTATAAGAGTATCATCGGCCCAAACTTTTAGGCGCAACACGCCCGTGTAATCTGTGCCAGCGGGCGCGGGGTAACTATCCGCAAACACCCCGACCCAAGCCATACTTGTAGGTTGTGGCATGACTAGCTTTTTTGATTTCCAGCGGAGCTTGTTTGTCGAAGAGGAACCCCGATACTTTCGAACGCGTCTGTTTGCGAGCGAGGTTAGTGCATCAAGTATGTACAACTCTCCGCTTTCATTATCCGGCCAAGCAGCGTAGACGGTGTTTTCAGTGTTAATTGTAGAGATTGCTGCCTCGTTGGCGCGAGGATCAAAGACCCATCCTTTGTGCTCCGAACCTTCGTCGTAAAATGCAACGTAAGTACCTTCGTGCTGAAATGCCTTAATAGTCGTAGGCGCAAAATCTTCATTCCACTGAGCAGGAGAAATAAGTCCTCTAGTGACCACGCGCCCTTCCGTACCAGATATCGCGCACAAGCCATCTGGGCCTGCATACAAAATTAACTCGCCCATATCCACCACTGAGTCTCTGTTGACACAGGCTTGCGCTATATCTATCTGCAATGCACTCATTGCACTTGGATCTACACCAGTAACGAAATAAGGCTTGCCTTTCGTTAAACAAACCACCCCGTTAGCAGTAGTTGCTATCGCTACAATATCTTGTTCTAAAGTAATCCGATAAGAGATAGGCCAAGCATGTGGAAGGTAGGGTTCGCTTAAACAGAGGCGTTTCCCAGTAAACCCTGCAAAAACGCCGTTAGCTACGGGCGTCAGTCCTTGCAACGGCCCATCGGGGTATAATGAGGTGTTGTCATCTGGTGGACCAATCCATGTAGCAGATGGTAGGACCTCTTGCAAAGTCGCCGCGTCTTTCGTATCTGAGTAAGTAGTCTGAGCGTAGGGCACGTCGTCAACAAACTGAAACGTCGTGTTGGTAGAACCAGTGTTTGATCTATATATCCGCTTCCGCGAGAAATTTATAGACCCCGATACGCCGCCATAGTTAGGGATATTGAAAGTTGCAGACTGCTTGCTAGGGCCAATGGTAGCCTCAACTGCAGCAGTCGGAGGACTTGGTGGGCCTTCTTCGCCGTAAGCTGTCACAAACGTGTAGACATACGACACATCTTCAGGAGTAATAGTATCATCTTGAGTGCCGCTTAAAGCCACTGACCCCATACTTTCTCCAGCTGGAACCCCCAAACGCCATGACGACTCAGGAAAGGGTGCTGAACCATCACCCTCGATAACCGTCTGCACACTCATTTTTGGGAAGGCTTCACCTGTCCAATAGATGCGCTCATAGGTATCACCTGGGATTGGGCCTTCAATTACGTTGACGTTAGCCGAGTTAAACTGCAGCCAACGATTAGTAACGCTGTTTTCGTAGTAATAGAATGAAAGAACTGAATTTCCAGAAGAAGTAAACGTGTGTTCTACCGAACCTTCGCTTTTAATAGGCACTAAAGACCCTGACTCAAAGTCAATGTTCTCTGCGATCTGCCCAAACTGCTCAGCCAGTAGATTTGGTGCCACACCGGGCGCGATACCGCTAAACCTGTCTCTTTTAAAGTAGGTCATCTAACCCTCACTGAGTAAGCAAAGTAAATATTACGCCTGCCATACCACTCATTAGTGTTAAGCCAAGGATAAATAGATTTTTATTCATGCCTTTAAGCTGGCTTTCAATATTTTCTAGCCGAGTAAATATAGTCTTAGAGCGCTCTTCACACATTGCTTCATGAGTCATAATGCGATTGATCGCCTCCCAATATTTGTCATCCATTGACATTTTCAAAGCTCCGCGAACACGCCTTGGTATTAGTTCCGCTAATTATATCAGGCAAACTTGATCTCAGCATCCAACTAAAAGCCACGCTGATTGAGCTAATACCTGGGCAAATATGAAAAGCATTCACTTCAGTAGCCTTACTTAATTGTGGCGTCGAGTAGGGTTACCCTTCTGGCCCTAGCTAAATCTGCCATATACGCCGCTTTGCAATGATTCCCCTGCCACCAAAAAATACAATTTATAAGTAGGTGCAGATACCACCAAAAACCATAGGCGTATTCAGATGTTTTTCGTTCTCGATACGCTCTGCCGCTCAGTGATTCATTGGGGTTCTTGCCCATGAAAATTGCAACATTAATTAGCTGTGACGTAGCATCGCCCAGCCTTATTAAGTAATTAATGATTGAATTCACCAGCACGGTTATACCTTCGAAGTCTCTACAGCTTTAGCACCCACCAGAGCCGCCAAAGGTGAAAGGATCGCACTCTTCCTCTACGACCACCTCTTCTTCACAGTCAACAGAACCGCCGCCAAAGGTTAGGCTGCTGTCCTGACAGACCTCTGTAACCTCTACAACCGGCGTCAACGGGCGAAGGTCAAAGCCACCCTCGTTGAACCTCGTGAATGTCCATACAGTATTTTCTTCAACGTAAACTTTAGAGCCTACAGGCAAGTCAATAACAGTTCCGTCAGCCAAATAAATTTCTGAAGCTGTTACGTTTAAAGCCACCAAGACTAACAACAGTGCTAATACCTTCATTTTTTAATGTCCTCTATCCCTGATGCCGTAAGGAACAACTGGTCATTCGGCAAGCAATCTGGCGGCTTCTGCCTCTGCTTCAAGCAAAGCAACTGCTGAGTTCGCGTACTCCAATTGCTCCTCTAGCCTGTCTGCCGCTTCTGCTGCCGTTTCTGGCGTAGACTCTGCCGCTGCTGCTTCTGCTGCTGCTGCTTCTTCTGCCGCAACCCGCACATCACGCTCAACCGCTAAGTGCATATACAAACTAAACAACGCAGCATAAAGCTCTACGTATGTGCTTGATGCTCCGGTTTCTGAGCCAGTCTCGGGGTCTAGGATTGGAAATGCCGTCATCATATTTTCATTAGTAAACTCAGAAGCTACGTGACCAATCCGCTGCCCCAGAGTTTCACCATCGTCTAAGACAACCACCTTTTCCTCTTGGAATTCGATGTGCTTGTATGAGGTATCGTTGTTAATGATTACGGTGTGTGCGCGGATGTAAGAGGTTCCGCTAGCTGTAGTCTCTTTGTAATTAGCCATCCGGCCTCCTATGGTTCTATTTTTACGTAAAAGTTTGAAGTGAATGTGGTGAGGGCGGCATTCCTCTGGGCATCCGTAGAAAAAGCATATCCCCAAGCAACCCCGCTTATCCAAGACGTATACAAAATTGCAGAAGTATTTTGCGAAAACCAGCCGCTAGGAGAAAGGACTACTACGTTTTGCGTAAAGTTGGCGTCTGACGCTACAGTTACGTTGCCCATCGGCCACGTATATGAATAATAAGGGGCTTGAGATGTTCTCGCCGAGGACGTACTCAGCGTACTATCACGAAAGAACGCCCTGATTTGAGTAGAAGTGGATGCCTGCCCCGGAGTAAACGCTGCGACAAACTGATCTACGACCCACGCAACACCATTACTATTAGGTATCCAGCCCCCCTGAGTCGCTACGGCCCCAGAATCAGAAGAAGGGTTGGGCCATCGGCTATAGGTGTGCGATTTAGAGCCTTGCTCAGTAAAGCCCCTCTGATAAGGAACAAACCCACTAGTGATTGATGTTGTAAATGCAAGGGACGCGCCATACCACTCAGACAATGCAGACTGCGCCCCGCTCGCTTTACCAATCAAGCCCCGTATGTCTGAGTCGTTCTGTGTGCATTGCGTATTAGCGCCGCTGCCGCCGCTTGCAACTACGTGTATCTGATTCAAGTCAATCTGCGGGCCGTTAGTAACTGGCATTTTTTAGCCCCCTAACTTCAGCCCTCAGCTCTTTTATAGCTTCTATGAGCAGCGGAACCAATCTTGGGTAGTCAACGGTAACGTAGTCCTCCCCGCTGACGCTGTTACCTTCACCGTCATCATCGATGGGGGCAAGGTGAACAACTTCAGGCATGACCGCTTCTACAGACTGTGCCGATACACCGACCTGCATCTCCTCGCCCTCGTAACCTAAGTCACGAGCCGTATCGTTATGCGTGTAGTAGAATGTCTCAATGGCATCCACCTTGTCTAGTGCTTCGGTGATCTGTCCTTTGACATCCTTGAGGCGCGTGTCTGAGTAGTAGGCGTAGACGTTAGACGTAGCCAGCAGGTTGCCCGTTACTCGCCAGCCTGAAGCGTACGTGTAGCCTTTCTTGGCACCTGTGTGGTAGATGCCAGTCTCACCGTCTGGGTCCATGTAGACCAAAGCTTTGTTCTGGCCGTTTGAGTTCTCACCTTGGAACAACAGACGCCCGCCGTGGGAGTAAGAGCGACAGTAGAAGTCAGTTCCGTTAAAATCCATACGGACGTCTGCGCCGTTGCCGAATCGCAGTTCGATGTTGTCTTGGAACTCTTTGGCAGCAGTAATGTTCTGGGTGCTGTCCGTAGACAGTGGTGAGCTAACGCCGCCTACGCTTGTAGCTGTCGTAGCGTTACCATTCAAGGCTCCAAGGAACGTAGTGGCAGAGAGCGTTCCGGTAGAGGACTGAATCTTCACCGCATTGCACGAAAAAGCATGCGTGTAACCACTAACGTCTGCTCCCCAGAGTACAGGGTAGAATGTCCCATCGGTTCGACCGTCTCTGTATTCCACTCTAGTGGCTGTGGTTGCGTTACCTGATAGTGCTCCAGAGAACGTAGGGCATACCAGCGTGTTGTTACTGGTGTTAAAGTACGCACTAGTGCCACTATCTTTGTATAGGTTCTCATCCCTAGTAGTGCCGTCAGCCGAACAGAGGACAAGCGCCCTGTTACCTGCTGAGTCGGCAGTCACTCTAGCTTTGGTAGCTGTAGCCGCATTACCTGATAGTGCTCCAGAGAACGTCGCAGCGTATATCGTATCGGTGCTCATATCCATTTTTAAGTCAAAAGTAGAGTACACGTTACCATTGCTATTAATCCCGTCATGAGAGCCTAAGATCCTCATGGTGGTGCTGCCATTGTAATCGTTTACGTACGCCTTAGTGGCTGTAGCCGCATTGCCTGTACAAGAGCCTGCGCTTCCTGTGACGTTGCCTGTTACATTGCCTGTAAGTGGGCCTGTAAACAACGTAGCTGATACAGATGACGAAAAGGTTGCGTCACCTGAACTGGCGAGGCTAATAGCGGTTGTAGAACCTGCGGTACTTTTAAAGGAATCTGCCTTTACGGCACCATCAACTACAATATCAGAAGCAAAATCAACCTGCTGAGAACCATTAATAGTCACTGCCGTCGTGTTTGACGGGCCAGTTTCAAATCGCAAAGTATTTGTTTCTGCCGACGCTATTCTGGCAAGGTTTCCATCAGTATTGGCAAACACCATGTTGGGGCCAATCGTTGTAGATTCTGCCGTCACGGTTAGGGCGTCGGCGGCAGTTGTGGATATCCCTACTTGCTCGCTTGAGTTGATCGTAATTGCCGTGCTTGTAGCGTTGTCGTCGATGCCTGTAGAGGTAAATCCCGCAACGGTCACCGAGGAGGCGTTGCTCATATCGATGATGTTCTGCACTTGATTGTGAGAGAATATGTCTGTGCTGTTATTCTTAATTCTTATTGTTTTTCCGCCAACACCACCATCGGTAATCTCAAAGCCAAAGTTAGCGGATGAGCCGTAAAAGCCAGAACCGTAATTTGAGTTAACGCTTTGGATAATTGAATTGTTGCCTGACGAACCACCCGCAACGGTCATCACTGTAGCGCTGGCATTATCATCGATACCTG